>Ga0302319_10017308_pt1 | contig 13216 bp, 16 predicted proteins | sample Bog_T0_2_FD_203319 | JGI IMG/M metagenome (GOLD analysis project Ga0302319, IMG submission 203319) | Peat permafrost microbial communities from Stordalen Mire near Abisko, Sweden - Bog_T0_2 | ecosystem: Environmental > Terrestrial > Soil > Wetlands > Peat | place: Sweden: Abisko, Stordalen Mire...
AACGGCGCAATTATTTTTGTTTGTGGGTGATCCACAAATTCATGCTATCAAGTCCGATCAGGCGAGGGGACTGCACATGCTTTAAGAGCTCTATCTGCAAATCAGGATCAAAATTAGCTAGAAAAATATTTGTCGCATTTTTTTGATGCTCTTTTAAATCAGGCACATAGGTTTGCAGGACACCTAATTCCGTCGCTAAGGTCAAGGCTGTATTCAAATCTCCTTTTTTGTACTCCCCTTTCCAGCGGAAAGTCTTACCATTGCTTATTTTTAACGATGACAGATCAATGCCTTTGCTCCTCAGAAAATTTAAATGCTTTGCAGGGAAGTCACGACCCACCACCGCCACCATGTGCACATCCGTAAAAAGACGAGCAGACATAGCGAAATGTGCCGCAGAGCCACCCAGCATATCCTTCTTTGATCCGGAAGGTGTTTTGACATGATCCAAAGCAACCGTACCTAAAACGACAAGACTCATATTTACCTCTCCTTATCACTCCCCAATAATCTTAACCAATACCCTTTTATCCCGTCTGCCGTCGAACTCACCGTAGAAAATTTGTTCCCAGGGACCAAAATCTAATTTGCCTTTTGTAACAGCAACCGTCACTTCACGACCCATGACTTGACGCTTGAGATGCGCATCCGCGTTGTCCTCGCCGGTATCGTTATGCCTGTACTGCCCAACCGGTGCATGGGGGGCTAATTTTTCTAGCCATGCATCATAGTCCTTCAGTAGACCGCCTTCATCGTCATTGATATAAACACTAGCCGAAATATGCATAGCATTGACTAAGCACAACCCTTCCTTGATGCTGCTTTTATCAACAGCCGCTTGCACCTGGTCGGTAATGTTAATATACGCTCGACGTGTACTCGTATGAAACCACAATTCCTGACGATAATGTTTCATGAGGTCTGATAGACTTTAATTATGCGTGTTTGGTCGGCTTTTTCTTTTTTTCAAGTTGCTTGATGTATTGTTGAAAATGCTCATCCTTAAGAAGATTGTCTAAATCTGTATCTCCTTTTAAATGCTCAAAATCATCATACCCGTAATCGATGGCCTTTGTCAAAGCCCCTAATGCCGCACGGGTTTGGTTTAATAAAGCATAGGAACAAGCCAGATTATAAAACACAATCGCATCCTCGGGCCGCAGGTGTGAAAGCTTTATATCCACCTCTAAACCCTTTTGCCACAGACCAGCCCTGGTGTATAAATCTCCGATAGCACTGAGCGCTTCAATGAACAGAGGAGTGTCTTTGAGGATGTTCTCATAAAAAGCAATCTCAAAATCAATATCTTCTTTTTTACGGGAAACTTTTGGCGCGTGCTCTTTACGCATGCGTTATCCTTTCTTATTTTTCAAATATTTATCGATGCGTGCGATGGCTTCTTTGAGATTATCATAACTTGAAGCATATGAAATGCGCACATGATCGGCACAGCATTGACCAAAAGCAACTCCCGGAACCAAAGCCACTTTTTGCTTGAGCAATAAATTCTTGGCAAAATCCATCGAACTTTCCCCTGAAATCTTGATCGATGGGAAAGCATAAAAAGCTCCTTGCGGCATATGGCAAGTGAGGCCAATATCATTCAATGCACCGACGATATAACGCCGCCTGCGGTCATACTCCTTTTTCATCGCCAAGACATCTGGCCCGGCATTTTTTAATGCTTCAAGAGCAGCCATTTGCCCTGTAATCGAGGCACAAAGCATGGTGTACTGATGGATCTTGGTCATAGCCCCCACAATATCCGCCGGACCACATACATAACCGATGCGAAACCCGGTCATGGCATAACTTTTTGAAAATCCATTTAAATAAATCACACGATTGAACATACCAGGCAAGGTTGCCATCGGCGTATGATCAAAATCATAAGTTAATTCATCATAAAGCTCGTCACTAATAACCAACAAATCATGTTTTTTAATAACCTTGGCTAAGGCTTCCAATTCCTTTTTAGAATACGATGTGCCTGTAGGATTGGATGGATACCCTAATAAAATCCCACGAACCCCTTTGCCTGCGACCTGGTCAATTTGTTGCGGGGTTACTTTAAAACCATTTTCAATGGATGTTTTTATAAATACAGGTACCCCGCCCGCTAATTCAACTACCGGACCGTAGGCCACATAGCATGGCTCAGGCACCAGGATTTTTTCACCGGGATTGAGGATTGCGCGCATGGCCAAATCCAAAGCTTCACTGACACCGACGGTAATCAGAACTTCTTCTTCAGGGTCATAGATAACATTGTATCTCTTTTTTAAATGCGCCACAATGGCATTGCGCAGCTCTAACATCCCTTTATTAGAAGTATATGACGTATAACCTTGCTCAAGAGATTCAATAGCCCGTGCGCGCACATGCCAGGGGGTCACAAAGTCCGGCTCTCCCACGCCTAGTGAGATAACGTCTTTCATGCCCAACACTAAATCAAAAAATGCCCTTATTCCTGATGGGGCTACATGGTCTACCCGTTTAGAAATTCTCAATATTCCCTGTTCCTTTCTCTGCAGAGGACCCTTAGAGGACGTACGCAATGCCTCATTTAATAGGATATGTTTTGCCTGCGTTCATTCTTAGGATGTTTAAAAATCTGACCTTCTTCTTTGTACTTACGCAGTAAAAAATGGGTGGCTGTTTGGCGCACATTAGCCATGGATGAAAGTTTTGCTGCCACAAAATCGGCCACAGTGTGTATGCTTTCACCTTCTACCACTACCAGCAAATCAAACCCACCGGAAAGCAAATAACAGCTTTTAACCTGCGGATAAGAGTAAATCCTCTCAGCGATGCTATCAAAACCTAATTCTTTTTGGGGCGTGATCGACACTTCAATCATCGCTCGCACCGTTGTCGACGTACTTGGTTTAACCTTAGCCATACCGCACTCCTTCATTTATATATTTTTATAAACCGCTAAAGCGGCAATGCTTTCCCCTTAATGAAATCGATGCGTCGTTCTAATTTTGCCACCTGATCTTTTAGTATATTAATATCCTCATGAAGATCCTTGATTTTTTCTCGCATCAGATTATTACGGGCATCTTTCTGGACCATCTCATGGATCAATCGCTTTTTCCTCACAGGCCATGATACAGTCACCAAGGAGGATTCTCTTAACTGATCCATGCGCGTTTCATAAGCATTGATACTGGCATTTAGCTGATCCCTACGCTGTTTAAGCTTATTTATCATCCGCGCATTAGCCATTGCCAATTGGGCATCCGAAGATGAATTCTTGATTTTCAGCTCTTGTAAGCGTAATGCATCCAGGCGCGCTTGCAATTGTCGATTCTGTGCATTAACTACATTCAGATTCAAATTTTGCCCATTCCCACCATTCTTTAAAGCAATGGTTTCATTCTTCAGAATAACTTCCTGCCTTAATTGATCTTCCAACTGCTTGCGCAGCATGGTCAATTGATCATCCACTTGAGGGGATGATGGACGGTGGGCCTCTAAATTTGAAATTGTATCATTCAATGTTTGAATTTGGCGCTCTAAAATAGACTGTTTGATTTGTAAATTTTCAAATTGTTCCTCAAGGATCTTAACTTTTTGTTTTTTAATTTTAATAATCTCGGTTAATTCTTCGATACGCATCTGTTGGCTAGTGCGGCCATGACGCTCCTTTATAAAACGATTCAACTGATCAATATTATCTTGTTGATCATATATCAATTGTAGTAAATGTTGCTCCTGGCTTGCAAGCTCATGGTATTGCGCCTGTAGCCCATTATTCTCAAGCAATAATTTATGTGCTTTAGATTTAATAGTATCTAAGGTCAACTGCCATTGTTCAGGCCTGGATGATAATTCTTCAGGCAACTGAGCACAGGCATCAACGCCCCCCCACAAAAGGGCAAAGATAATGATAAAATGATTTAATTTCATAGTATTAATTATAACGGGTTATTCCTGCTGGGGCAAGGGTGAGGAAATAAATTTCTACACCTGTTTATTACTCACAAAAAGAAAGCCTTTATGGATTCCCCTTTGGGGATCTAGCATCTTGGAAGTCATTCTTGCCGTATCTTCAGGGGTACACCTGTCTTCGTATTCAACTATTAATTTACGCGAAGGCTTAGCCCTGTTGTGTACCTTTGCTACCGGTTCTTGACCTAAAAAGCATCCCTTTGTATAAGAAACATAATCATACTCATGCACGTTGAGAATAAACTCATCCGCCTGGTAGTCAATCCCCATTAAAGGGATGTGACGATTGAGACGGAAAAGTGTGAATCCTTCTTCGCTGATACTATTAGGGTAAGATTCTACCGACCAGATGATTTCTGCAGATTCTAAATTAACATAAACAGAATGTGTACTGTAAGACAGACTGACTCGGCTTAATTTCGCATAACGCTCCAAATGCTTTAAAAGATTATCAACTGCGATCGATGGCACGCTAATCAAAAATTCATCATCGCTGATCTGTTTTTGACGAAAAGTAGCAATGATTCGACCATGTAAATTTAAAAAAGCATTGAGGGGCGCATCCAATGCATTAGAAGCAATCCCTTTTAGAAAACCGGAGGTATCCCCTTTGATTGTTAAAACAGTTTCTGGTAGCTTATATAAGCGCATATTTATTTCTTAAAAGATTGCTTCGTCGCTTCGCTCCTCGCAACGACACTTTTTGCGAAGATCAAAGCCTCTTGTTTTGTTTTTATTTTACCTAAAGCTGCGGATTCTTCAACAGTGGATAATATCTTTCCAAAAAGAGCGGATGGTTCTAATTTTAGAACCTTTATCAAATCATTACCGGTTAATAAACGTTTCTTGGGCACTTGATTTTTAATCTCAAAATAACGTTTAATCAGCATGTGGCAAATTTTAGCATGATGCTTATGCTTGGCATCCGTTGTCAATGGCCCTCGGGTGGCAGCTTGATCTGCCAGGGCTAAAATAGCCAAACTAGCAGCCTCATCCTTCGTATCACGCAAATAACGGAAAATAGCTTTTTCACTGGGTCTTTTAAAATTTGATAAATAACCAGGCCTTAAATGCATGCGTACCGCATCTTCTAAAAAATATTGTTCTTTAACAGATACTTTTAATTGCCTGGCAATCTGACGGGTGATACGCTCGCCAACGTGCTCATGACCGTGAAAACTTGTGCGATTCAGTTCTTCTCGACGAGTTTCCGGCTTACCTATATCATGCAAAAGAGCTGCCATCTTTAATAGCGCCAAGCGCGAATGTGCTCCTCCAATATCTTCTTGCAGATAGGTTTTCAAGCACTCATCAACGCTTAACTCTTTAACGATCCGTTCTAACTGGTCAATAACTTCTAACGAATGTTTCCAAACATCCAAATGATGATACCCACCCTGAACGACCTTATACATCACCGTAAGTTGCGGGATGATTTGCGGCAGGAGCCCTATACGATCCATGCTTGATAATGTCGTATAGCTCCTAGATGAATCTAAAACTTTGAAAAATTCATCCCTAATACGTTCTGCAGCTACCTTTGGTAAAAGGTGCGCATCCTTTTTAATCTGGGTTTTAGTATTAACCTCAATCTTAAAACCAAGTGAGGCCTGTAAACTAAAAGCACGCATAAGCCTTAAGGGATCATCTTCAAAAACTTTTGGGTTAACCATGCGTACCATCCCTGCCTTTAAATCCCCCCGTGAAATTTTGGATTCCAGAATAGGAGCATCCGCTTTTTGACTCAAATCCACGGCTAAGGAGTTAATGGTAAAGTCACGTAAAGCTAAATCTTTTTGAATGCTTGGGCCCCGCCAATCTGTAAAATCAAAAGTCCAGATAACCCCATCCCATTTTTTGACGACCCTTGCCGACCCATGCTCGGTATCAAGCAATACAAAAGCCCCTTTTATGCGCCTAGCAAACTGACGGGATAAAGCAATCGCCCCTTGATCAACGGCGAAATCAAGATCCGTACCCTGCCGTTTTAAATAATAGTCGCGCAAGGCTCCCCCCACTAAATACACACGGCGCCGGGAATTTTTAAGGAAATCACGCACTAAAGATAATTGAGGATAAAACGAAAACAATGTCATCATTAAGCTTGGGGCAATGAGGATTTTTGTAAAACTTCATCAACCACAAAGATAGGGGCCTTAAAACGAACCGCTAAAGCAATGCTATCAGAAGGCCTGGAATCTATCATTTTAATTTCGCCGTCTTTAGATTTAATTTCTAATTTGGCATGGAAGGTATTATTGACGAGCTTATCAATAACCACCCGTTCTAGCTTGCCACCTAAAACCTTCATCACATTGACCAGTAAATCATGGGTCATAGGCCGAGGGACATCGACACCAGAAATTTTGATCTTGATGGAAGACGCTTCCATAAAACCGATCACAATAGGGATTTGACGATCCCCTACTTTTTCTTTGAGCACAATCACTTGGTCTTGCCGTTTCTCATCGATGATAATTCTGGATAACTCAACTTGGATCATATTTTCTTGACCTTCTGCTTTTTAAGCTTTTTCATTTTATTTTTTGTTAATATCGTCTGTAATTCATTCATGAACTGGTTAACATCACGGAACTGGCGGTAGACTGATGCAAAACGCACATACGCCACTTCATCCATGTTAGATAAGCGGGTCATGATCATCTCGCCGATATCTTTGGAATAAATTTCCCTATCGTATTTCTTGCGGATGGTATGCTCAATATCATCCACCATGGCTTCAATTTGTTCCACACTGATGGGGCGCTTCTCACAAGCCTTGATCAAACCATTAAGCACCCGCGTGCGGTCAAAGGCCTGGCGACGGCCGTCCCTTTTAACAACCATCAAGGGAACTTCTTCGATATACTCGTAGGTCGTAAAACGCTCTTCGCATTTGGGGCATTTGCGGCGACGACGTATGGAAGTCCCATCGCTATTGACACGGGAATCCATGACGTTTGAATCTTTATAGCTGCAAGCTGGACAACGCATAATTTATAAATCGCTGTAAATTTGAAATTCCTGAGCAAGTGTTTCAACTGCTTGACGAATCTTTTCTAATTCAACTTCGTTGTCACGATTGATAATGGTGCGATCGATCAAATCCGCGATCAAAATCATTTGCGCCTCTTTCATGCCACGGGTCGTGATGGCAGGAGTTCCGATTCGAACACCACTGGTAACCACAGGGGATTCTGTATCAAAGGGGACTAAATTCTTATTAACTGTAATCTGCACACGGTCTAAAAGAGTCGCGGCATCCTTACCTGTGATCTTCTTGGCGCGCAGATCAACCATGAATAAATGATTGTCAGTTCCCCCGGTGACAATACGAAATCCTTTCGACGTAAGGGCTGCTGCAAAAGCCTTGGCATTCGCCATCACTTGTTGTTGGTATTGCTTAAACTCAGGAGACAAGGCTTCTTTAAAAGCCACCGCCTTGGCCGCGATCACATGCATCAAAGGGCCACCTTGAATTCCCGGGAATATGGCACTGTCAATCTTTTTAGCAAACTCTGCTTTGCAAATAATCATACCACCACGTGGGCCCCGTAAAGTCTTGTGCGTCGTCGTGGTCACAAAATGAGCGTACGGCACAGGATTAGGATGCAACCCTGCAGCTACTAATCCAGCAAAATGCGCCATATCGACGAATAAATAAGCACCAATCTTGTCCGCGATCGCACGAAAACGCTCAAAATCTAAAACACGCGAATAGGCAGAATATCCTGCCACAATCATTTTGGGCTTATGTTCTAAAGCCAATCGTTCGACTTCATTCATATCAATCAGTTCCGTCTTGGGATCTACCTTGTATGAAACAAAATTATACAAACGGCCGGAAATATTGATCTTTAATCCATGCGTTAAATGCCCTCCGCAAGCCAGGTCCAATCCCATGACGGTGTCTCCTGTCTTCAAGACTGACATATAAACCGCCGTGTTAGCCTGTGAACCCGAGTGCGGCTGCACATTCACATGATCGCCACCAAATATTTCTTTGGCACGTGATATGGCTAAGCTTTCAACTTCATCGACAAATTCGCAACCGTTATACCAGCGCGCTGCCGGATAGCCTTCAGCATATTTATTGGTCAGCACGCTGCCTGCGGCTTCCAGTACCGCGGGTGAAACAATATTTTCAGAAGCGATCAGCTCCAGATTATTCTTCTGACGTTTAAGCTCATGTTCAATGGCTTGAAAAATTTGGGCGTCTGCGTTCTTCAAATGCTTCATCTAGAGAACTCCTTTTCTATTGCTTGAATTTGTTCTTTGCGGCGTAAATGCCTTCCACCTTCGAACGGGGTTGATAACCAAATTTTGATTATTTCCAACATTTCTGTCTCATTCACAAATTTTGACCCTAACACCAAAACATTGCTATCATTATGCTCTCGGGAAAGAGCTGCTGCTTCTCTGTTATACACTAGCGCCGCATACACCCCTGGGATCTTATTGGCAGCGATCGAGTGCCCGATACCCGTCATGCATAAAAGAATCCCACGGCTATCCTTGTGAGCCACGACCGCCTGCCCCACTTTAAGAGAAATTTCCGGATAATCGCAAGCGACACTCTCGGTATGCGTCCCCATATCAATCACTTCATAATTCAGGGATTGAAGAGCATCATCGACTTTTTTCTTTAATTGAAAGCCACGGTGATCAGAACCAACAAAAATCTTCATTAAAGCAACCCCTCAATTTTTTCAATAGCTTCATCAATCGTCAACAAGCATTCCTGATAGGCAGCGTGCGGCTGACCGATGGGATCCGGAACATCCAAATCCGCTTCAAAACCCCTATAAGTATTCCCAAATTCCTTTAGCAAATAAACCCTTTTTTCGACAGACGGTACACGCTCTAAAATCTGAGCGCGGTGCGACCGGGTCATGGCAAAAATCAGGTCTGATTTTTTGAGCATTATACTGCCCAAGGGCCGTGACATATGCGCAATGGCATTGATCCCGCGCTCCCTTAGGACAGCAATAGTCTCCTGACTTGCAGAAGATTTAAAGAAAACACTGGTACCAGCCGAGTGGACTTCCACGTCTTCCCGGGCAATCAATTTGGCTTTCAACAAATATTCCGCCATGACGGAACGGCAACTATTACCGGTGCAGACGAATAACACAATTTTCTTACCCATGGCCCTATCTACATCAGGCTGGCTAATGACCCCTTCCCGGGTCACCGTCGGATGTGCTTGGGTAAAATCAAGGATTGTCGAAGATATACCAAAATCAACCGGACCGCCATCCAGGGCCAAATCCACTTGACCATCCAAATCTTCTAATGCTTCCTGGCAATTAGTGGGCGGTTTTTTCCCTTCTAAATTGGCTGAAGGAGCAGCTATGGTACAACCACTTTCTTCTACCAGGCGCAAGGCCACAGTATGATCCGGCATGCGGATACCAATGGTTTCCCCTTCATGGCGGGAAGGGACAATCACCGTCAATGGGCCAGGCCAATACTTATCAATCACCTTATATAAATTGGGGTGAGTGTATGATGAATAATTATCAATGATCCCGCGCTGGGCGACCAAGATTGAAAAAAGTTTTCCGTCCGAGCGGCGTTTAACCTCCCGCAGGCGATCCATCGCCTTTGGATTGTTAGAATCTGCCGCAATACCATAAACGGTTTCTGTTGGAAAAATAACCAACCCACCCTGGCGCACAACACGGGCAGCCTCGGCTATTTTTTCCGGCTCTGGTAATGCTGAATTTACTTTTAATACTTTAGTGGCGCCCATAAACAGACTTTTCTTTTAAGATTTTGTTGCCTATATCTCGGCGAAAAAACATGTGCTCAAATTCGATCTTAGAAACGGCATTATACGCTTTTGTGCGGGCGGCTTCAAGGTTTCTGCCCAAAGCGCTCACTCCCAAAACCCGGCCGCCATGGGTGACCAAGATCCCTCCGTCGTTCTTTGTCCCTGCATGAAATACGTAAGTTTCCTCATCCTTGATTTCCCTCAGTCCTTGAATAGGAAAACCATTCTGATATTTTCCAGGATATCCCCCTGAAGCAATCACCACGCAAACGCAGGCCTGCTCATCCCATTTAGCCTTAATCTCATGAAGCCGGCCATCACAAGCAGCCAAAAACATGTCCACGATATCTGATTGGAGACGGGGCAAAATACTTTGAGTTTCTGGATCGCCAAAACGGACATTAAACTCTAAGGCCTTGGGCCCGTCAGCTGTTAACATCAGCCCTGCAAAAAGAACACCTTTAAAAGGGGTTCCCTCCTGATACATCCCTCTAATACTTGGTTCAATGATCTGGGTGATGATAGTGTCTAAAACTTCAATAGGCACCAAGGGGCTCGGCGAAAATGTCCCCATGCCACCGGTATTAGGCCCTAAATCATCATCGAAAATACGTTTATGATCCTGAGCTGTTGGTAACACTATAAAATGTTTGCCATCACATACAGCTAAAACTGAAACCTCAGGGCCTTGCAGGCATTCTTCAATCACAACCCTGATTCCCGCATCATTAAATATTTTCTGCACCATGATCTCATCAATCGCTGTTTTAGCCTGTTTCAAATCAGCGCAGACATAAACACCTTTACCGGCGGCTATCCCGTCGGCCTTGACAACTAAAGGAAACTTGGCTTCTTTCAAATGATCTACGGCTTCGGAGGCATCTTCAAAGACTTTATAACCTGCCGTGGGGATATGGCGGCGTTGCATGAATTCTTTAGCAAAAACCTTACTCCCTTCAAGCTGGGCAGCTGCTTTGGAAGGCCCAAAAATCTTCAAACCCTTTTGGACAAAAGCATCTACGATCCCTGAAACAAGGCTCAATTCCGGGCCGACAATGGTCAGGTCAATCTGCTTGCGTAAAGCAAATTGCAAAAGTAATTCCACGTCGTCAACCTTAATATCAACGCATTCGGCGATTCCCGCAATGCCCCCATTGCCCGGCGCACAGTAAAGCCTTTTCACCTTGGGAGACTGCTTAATCTTCCAACAAAGCGCATGCTCACGACCACCTGCACCTATGACTAAAACGTTCATTTATCTTTTCCTTGTCATTCCTTGACTCTTTGCACGAACAGTCATTGGGATAATTTTTTCCCAACGCCTGCTTGACGCCAACCAATTATAATATGCTAATTTATCTTATACGATATACTCTGTCTGTTTTAGCATTGTGTTTCCTTTGCAGGCAGTAGAAGGCTAATTTTGCCGGTTCCCGAACGTTCAGTTCGGGAAAAATTAGCCTGAACACTAGCGATGCTTCCCCGCAGGGGGAAGCGAGCGGCCTGCGAAGGAAATACAATGCTAAAATAGACCTGCGTATAAAATACTAATTATTTATTAACGAAAAATAACTTTACGCTTTGAATCTTCTGTCACTTCACCGATAACGAATGAATCTACATTCTGAGAATGTAAAAAGGCTTGTATGCGCAAGACATCTTTCGGGGCAACCACCAGGGCAAAACCGATACCCATATTGAAGGTGCGGTACATTTCATGCTCTGGGATATGTCCTTTGTCTTGAATAAGTTCAAATATCCTGGGGATTGGCCAGCTTTTTTTGTTAACGGCAAAACATAATCCTTTGGGTAAAACCTTGGTCAATTTTTCATACCAGGCCCCACCCGTCATATGCGCCATACCCTTGACCGGAAATTTCTCTATTAAGCTCAAGATAGGTTTAACATAAATACTCGTCGGCTTGAGCAAAATTTGAGCGTATAGTTTTTGTTCCTTGGCATTTAGAGCTTTTCGGGCCAACGAATACCCGTTTGAATGCAAACCAGAAGACGGCAGGCCAATGAGCACATCCTCACATCTAATCCCTGTCCCATCGATGATCTTACTCGCTTCGACAACACCAACAGTAAAACCTGCCAGGTCATAATCCTCACCTTTATACATGTCTGGCATTTCAGCAGTTTCACCACCAATCAAAGCACAACCAGCCAAATGACATCCGGCCACAATGCCTTTCATGACATCCTTCATAATCTTATTGTTAAGTCGTCCGGTGGCAATGTAATCTAAAAAGAATAAAGGTTTGGCTCCTGTGCACAAGACATCATTCACGTTCATGGCCACCAGGTCAATGCCCACTGTATCATGTTTCCCTACCAAATTTGCTACCAACAATTTGGTTCCAACCCCATCCGTTGAAGAAACCAAGACAGGATTTTTAAATTTTAAAAATCCTAAATCAAACAAAGCCCCAAAAGACCCTGGACGATTAATCACCCCTTTATTAATCGTCCCAGAGGACATCTGCTTGATGGCATCCACAAACCGATTAGCCTTAGCAATATCTACCCCTGCTTTTTTATAAGTTAATTTTTGTGCCATAAAATCCGTCCGCCTTTATTGCCTTATCTTTTCAAAATGATTTGAATTTATTTTCTACCGTACACTTTTGGCCACTCGCCAGCAAAACCATCAAGAGCAAAAGATCAAAAAATTGGATAATGCGAGGAGCCAACCATTGGCCTATGGCCACGGGAATACTCTTTATATTACTTATTATCCATGCGACTAACGGATTGCCTACTAAAAAACTCAATACCAAGATAATTGCTATCGAAAAAACCAAAACTTTAGAATAACCCTTGCCGGATATTAAAAAATTTCCGCATTTGCATTGAAATATTTTACTAGGATTGGCTTCACCACAAAAAGGGCATTTCTTCATTCAACACCCTCCGTTTTTGTGGAAATAATTCTATTAAAAGATTGCTTCGTCGGGCTTACGCCCTCCTCGCAAAGACACATGAATTACAAATTTTCTTTGACGTAATTTATACCGTTTTCAAATATTCTAGCCCCATCTCCTAAAATCTGACCCTTTTTCTCCAAGCGCGTCCAGGAAGGATGCTGTTCGAATAAGAAGTGTCGTTCTGGATGAGGCATTAATCCTAAAATGCGACCGGTGGTGTCGCATATACCGGCGATATCATCGGTTGATCCATTGGGATTCCCAGGATAAACAGGTTTGCTGCCATCAGGAGCGCAATAACGCAAGACTATCTGCCCATTACTCTGCAGCGCATCTAAAACTTTTTTCTCACGGGGAATAAATTTTCCTTCCCCATGGGCGACTGGCAGATAAATTTGACCCGCCATCCCTTTGGTCCATACACAGCGACTTTGCACCTTCAAATGCACCCAACGTGATTCAAATTTTGCTGAATCATTATTAAAAAGAGTGGCTTCCTGCCCGATACACCAGCCTAAGCCTGGAAGAATGCCTGCCTTCGTCAAAATCTGAA
>Ga0302319_10017310_pt1 | contig 13216 bp, 11 predicted proteins | sample Bog_T0_2_FD_203319 | JGI IMG/M metagenome (GOLD analysis project Ga0302319, IMG submission 203319) | Peat permafrost microbial communities from Stordalen Mire near Abisko, Sweden - Bog_T0_2 | ecosystem: Environmental > Terrestrial > Soil > Wetlands > Peat | place: Sweden: Abisko, Stordalen Mire...
CCCGGGATCCGTCCCCGCACGTAGGCGTTGTCGGGGCGCGCGTCCACGAACAGGACGTGCTTGTCCTGCAGCAGGATCTTGACCGTGTCCCGCCCGATCGGCGTGATGCCCGCCTGGCGGACAAGCTCGTCGGCGGGCGGACGCAGAACCTTGATTCCGTCCGCGCGCAAGGCGTTGAAGCCCAGGGCCAGGACAAGCGAGACGGCCAGGAGGATTCCGGCCCGGACAACGTTTTTCATGGCGAATACCCCACGACGCGCAGCCGCAGGGATTTCTGCAGCTCGTTGGTCAGTTCGATCTGGATCTCGTCGGAAAGACTCTTTCGGCCCGACTCCGACCTGGCCGAAAGGGTGATCTGGTAGCCGGTCACCGCCCCGCGGGTGGTGGCCGGTTCCCAATGGTCGCCCATGCGGACCAGTTCCACCGGAGTCCACCGCACATCCACTTCCGAGCGCTCGGAAGTGGCCTGGCGGATGGTGAACGGTCTACCCGTGGTGTCCACGATCAGCACCTGGCGTTCCTGGGACTTGCGGAAGTCGCCCATGTCCACGTATTCGGGAACGGCGATCACGGAAGGCCGGACATCGGCCGAGACCAAAAGGGTCAGAAGGATGGAATCCGGGTTCTTCAAGGGGATGTCCACGGCGAATTCCACCTGGTCGGCGAGGGGAGAGGTCTGCAGGACCATCTTCAGCACCGTATGGGCACCCGGCCCCAGAACGCGCCGGTCGAACTGGGCGGACAGGCAGGAACAGGCCGTATGCGGGGGGAGAAGCGCGATGGAGGCGGTTCCCTCGTTCCGGCAGGTCCTTTCCAGGTGCACCACGCTTCCCTGGGGCACGATGCCCGCATCCACCTCGATGGGGCCGCAATCCAAATCGGTATTCCCCGCCGAAACGAGACCGGCGGCAAGACAGATCGGAAGGAGGCTTGGGTGCATCGAGGGATGCAATATACCCAGGTGGGGTTCGGGACGGTTTCTAGTTTCCCTCCGCAATGAAATCCGATCCCAACGCCACCCCCAAGGCGCCCCGCAACTGGGGCAAGTCGTTCCTGCGCGAGATCATGGTGCCCCTGCTCCTGGCCGTGGTCGTCATCCAGATCGTTATCCAGGCCTTCCGCATCCCTTCGGGTTCCATGGAGCGCTCGCTCCTGGTGGGGGACTGGCTCCTGGGGATGAAGTTCATGTACGGGAGCCCCATCCCCTTCACCAACAAGCGTCTTCCGCCGGTGCGCGACCCCAAGCCCGGGGACGTCATCATCTTCCACTACCCGATGGATCCGGATGTTCCCGACAGGGACCCCGCCCGGTTCAAGTTCCTGGCGCACACCCTCCTGTTCGGCGACTACTACTGGGACAGGGATCCGGACGAGGGACAAGGCCACCTCCTGCGCTACGATTCGCGCGACTTCATCAAGCGCTGCATCGGGGTTTCCGGCGACGTCCTGACCATCCGCCGACGGCACGTGTGGCGAAACGGAGTGGAGGTTTCGCTGGCCCCCAACGGGCAGTACGACGACACCACGCAGATTCCCTGGGACATGGAGCGGGTACGGGATTCCATGGGACCCTTCCGCATCCCCAAGCCGGGCGAGACCATCCACCTGAATGGACTGCCCACCGACGAATTCCTGCGCATCTATTCGCTGGCCATCCAGGAACATCCGGCACAGGCCGTCCGGTGTTCCCTCTGGGTGGAGCGCAACGGCAAGAAGGACACTTCGTGGGTGATGCGCGACGTGTACCAGAGCGTCTACCCGGACTTCAACCTGCCCGACGACGCCGCGCTGCGCAGCTTCCGCATGCCCCAGGGCTGGGTGATGGCCGACTACCGGATGGACACGCTGTCGGAATACGTCTCCCACCTTTTCCAGCTCGTGGAATCCGAGGGATCGCCGCGCGTAGTGGCCCACAACGCCGTGCTTCCGCGTTTCGGGGTCTCGCTGGACAACGCCTTCCGTCTCTGGAGGGCAGCCGACAGCGCGGGGAACGACTCGCTGCGCCTTTGCAAGGCCATCTCCATCGACGGCAGGTGGGACACCACCTACACGGTGCAGAAGCAGGTCCTGTTCATGATGGGAGACAACCGCGACCACAGTTCGGATTCGCGGTTCTGGGGATACCTCTCCCGGCGCAACGTGAAGGCGCAGGCGCTCATCATCTACTTCTCGCTGGACGATGCGGACGGGATGGTGTCGCTCAACCCATTCACCTGGTGGCGCGTCCCCTTCCGAACCCGATGGAACCGGATCGGTCGGCTGGTCGATGACTGATCGCCGCTGGCACTTCCTGCTGGCGGCGTCGCTCCTCTACGGTTGTGCCCGGCAAGTCGCTCCGGCGGGGGGCCCCGTGGACACCACGCCGCCACGCCTGCTTTCCGCGTTCCCGGATTCCGGAGCCGTGCGGGTGGATCCTCGATCCACCTTCCGATTGCGCTTCTCGGAATGGGTGGATCCCACCACCGTCCGCGCCGCCGTGTCCCTGGCACCGGTCGGCCAGAAGGCTCCCGAGATCAAGGTGGATGGAGCCGACGTTTCCATCCACCCGCACGAGCCTCTGGACAGTCCGGCCACGTACGTGCTGCGCATCCAACCGGGCCTCGCCGACTGGCACAAGGCCGCGACCAAGACCCTGCAGGAGATTCCCTTCGCCACCGGAGATCGCATCGATTCCGGAAGGGTCCTGGTGCGCATGTGGACCGGCTCCGACACGCTTCCACCCGTTCCCGTGCGCGGACGTCTGGGCGCGTGGCCCCTGGACTCCGCGGTGCGCTCGAAGCTCGCGAGGCTCCTGCGCCGCAAGGATTCCACCGGCTGGCTTTCCCAGGCGCCGCGCCCCGAACGCGAGAAGCCCTGGCGCTGGACCTGGGCCGACAGCACCGGCTTGGCCGACCTCAGGTTCCTGCCTCCGGGGCGATGGCGCCTGGCGGCCTGGGACGACGTCGATAAAGACAATTTCTGGCGACCCGGCGAGGAGAACGTCTCCTGGCTGGGGGACGTGGTGGAGGTTTCGCCCGTCTGGACGGATTCCTTCTTCGTGCGGCTCGTCCGGCAGGACACCGGACTGCCCGTTCTCCCCTTGGACACGGCGGTGGACACGCTTCGGGTCCGCGACAGCGTGGCCCTGGATTCCGTGGCGCGGTCCTGGGACAGGTTGCCCGAGGATTCCACCGGGTGGGCCTACCTGCAACCCGACTCCCTTCCGCCGTCCTGGAAAGGTCGACACATCCGGATCCGGCTGTGGCCGCTGTTCCGCAAGGCGAGACCGCGCCTTTCCCCGCCGGGCACGACCGTCGTGCGGCTGGTGCCGGGCAAATGGACCGGGGAGGCTTGGAGCTACCGCGACAGCGCGGGATCGGGACCCGGCGTCGCGAACCGATCGGCATCTCGCGCGTCGGATCCGTGGTGCGTCGTGCCTCCCTTCGAGATCGACCGCCAGGACAGCATCTCCCTGCGGCTGGACTGCGCGGTTCGACACCCCGCTCCCGACACCGGAAAGGCCGCACGATGAGTTTTCGCCCCTTGGGAGACTTCGTCTCCATCGACCTGGAGACGACGGGACTCGATTTCGCGAACGAGGAGATCCTGGAACTGGGGGCGGTGGTCTGGCGTGCCGGAATCGAATCCGGGGTCTACTCCTCCGTCCTGCGCGCCCGTCGTCCAGTGACTCCGTTCATCGAGGCCCTCACCGGAATCACCGCCGCCGAGGCCGAGCAGGGCAGGGATCCTGTCGAGGCGTTGAGGGAATTCGCCGAATTCTGCGGCGACCTCCCCGTTGTGGCACACAACTCCTACTTCGATCTGCGATTCCTCCGCAAGTCCTGGGAAGCGGCGGGGCTTTCCGAACCCTCCCGGCCCGTGTTCGATTCCCTGCTGGGCGCCCGCATGGCGTGGCCCGACTGGCCCAGCCACAAGCTGGAAAGCCTGGTGGACCGGCTGGGCCTCTCCGATGGCGAAGTCGCCCATCGCGCCCTGGTCGATGCCCGCGCCGCCGGGCGCCTGTTCCTCGCGGTGATGGCGAAGTTGTCGGAAATCGGCGCGGAGGACCCCGGGGTTCTTGATTCGCTGTCCTGGGTCCTGCGCGGCTCGGAAAGCCCATGGGCGTCGATCCTGCCCTGGACCGGCGGCGAGGCGGCTCCCGATCCGGCGTGGCCTCCGGAACCGGAGGACATCGCGCGCTCGGGACCGGCCCGCGAGGCGGTCGTCTCCGCTTCCTCCATCGACAGGATCTTCTCGCCCTCGGGCGCGCTCGCGGCGGAGCGTCCCGATTGGGAGGCCCGTCCTGCCCAGGGACAGATGGCCAGGGAGGTGGCGCGAGCCCTGTCCGAGGAACAATTCCTGTCCTGCGAGGCGGGCACGGGCACGGGGAAATCGCTGGCCTATCTGGTTCCCGCGGCGCTCTGGGCCGTGGAGGCGCGGGACAGGGTGGTGGTCTCCACGGCCACCAAGACCCTGCAGAACCAGCTGTTGGAGCGGGAAACCCCGCTGGTGCGCTCGGTCGTTCCCGGTGTCCGGATCGAGGTCCTGAAGGGGCGCCAGAACTACCTGTGCGTGCGCCGCTTCGCCGAGCACCTGACCGATCCCGCCCGGTTGGACGCCTCCGAGCGCGAGGCGTTCCTGCCCCTGGTCGCATGGGTGCGGAAGACCTCCACCGGCGACATCGAGGAATGCCACGGCTTCGGCAGGGACCGCAACGCCGCCTTGTGGGGCAAGCTCCAGAGCGACGGCCGTTCGGCCATCCCGCCGCGCCATCCCCTGTTCCGGCGCTGCTTCCACCAGCGGGCCAAGCGCCGCGCCGAGGCATCGCACGTTCTCGTGGTCAACCACGCGCTCCTCCTGTCCGATCTCGCCCTGGATTTCGCCCTCCTCCCGTCGTACGAGCGGCTCGTGGTGGACGAGGCGCACCACCTGGCCGACGTCGCCCACGACCACTTGGGCCGGTCCGTCTCCCTCCCCAGGCTGAGGCGCCTGCTGCATCCCCTGGCGGAATCCGGTGACAAGCGGGCGGGCCTCCTGGGCGCGATCTCCGCTTCGCGCACCTTGCCGATCGAAGCCATCGCGCTCCTGGACAGGGCCCGCGAGGAACTGCTCTCCGCCGACAGACGGCTCCACCGCTTCTTCCAGAAGCTCGGGGAAAAGGTCGGGCGCCGCGGAGAGGAGCAGAAGTTCAGGCTGCGCGAGGGACTGGCGGCCGAGACGGGCGCGGATCCTTCGCCGGTGCAGGGCGCGTTCGAGGCGGCGTTGCTCGCCTTGTCGGAGCTCCGCAAGTCCCTGGTGGAGTGGAAGGAAGGCGAGGACAAGGGGTATCTGGGCGATCTCGCCTCCGGCGAGGGCGCCCTCTCGGAATTCCGACGCGATCTCCAGGTCCTTTGCGACGGTCCTCCCGAAGGGGACGTCCACTGGATCGAGGACTGGAGCAATCCCATCCGGCTGCAGCTGCGCGGGTCTCCCCTGGATCCCGGGGCGCTCCTCGCCAAGAGGCTGTATCCCATCCTCAAGACCTGCGTCTTCACATCGGCGACGCTTTCCGTCCGGGGACGTCCCGAACACTTCGAGATCCGCAACGGCCTCGCCCGGCTGGAGCGCGAAACCACGCGGGCGCGGCATCCGTCGCCATTCCTCATGCGGGAGCAGGCGCGCGTGGTGGCCGCGGGATGGCTGCCCAGGCCGGGCGACAAGGGCTGGACGGACGCCCTGGTGCAGGCTCTCCGCGACGTGGTCCTGCCGCTGGGGCGGCGCTCCCTGGTGCTGTTCACCTCGGAGCGGAGCCTCCGCGAGGTGCGCGAGAAGCTGGTGGACGACTGGCGCGCCGCGGGCAGGTTGCTGGTGGCCCAGGGCGTGGACGGGAATCGGGACGCCCTTCTCCAGATCTTCCGCCGCCACGAAGGCGCCTGCCTGCTCGGATCGGACAGTTTCTGGGAAGGAGTGGACCTGCCGGGTCGCGATCTGGAGCTGGTGGTGATCGCCCGCCTGCCGTTTCCGGTCCCCTCCGACCCCCTGGTTTCGGCCCGTTCGGAGGCGGTGGAAGCCGACGGGGGGGCGCCCTTCGCGGAATGCTTCCTGCCCGAGGCCTGGCTCAAGCTGCGCCAGGGGATCGGTCGGCTGCTGCGGCGTTCCGACGACCGTGGAGCGGTGCTGGTCCTGGACAGCCGGGTGGTGCGCGAACGGTACGGCTCCTATCTGGCCGACACCTGGGATGGCGGCCACCGCCAGGCCAAGACCCCGGACCAGGCCTTCCGGGAACTGAAGGAATGGTTCGACGGGCCCCAGGCGATGGAGCCGGCGGAGATGGTGGCGGTTCCCGTCGCGGAGGGCGCGTTCGTCGCCACCGTTCGGAAGGGCGATTCGTGAATCGCCGCATCGCCGATTCCATCCCGGCGGTCTGCTTGCTGCTCCTGGTCGGGTGCTATTCGTTCACCGGTTCCGGATTGCCCACCGGGATGCGAACGGTGGAAATCCGCCAGGTGGTGGACCGGTCCCGCCAGAGCGAACTCGCCGACCAGGCGACTCTTTTCCTGACCCAGGAATTCCAGCGCAACGGTGCCCTCCGGCCGGTGGACCACGACGCCCAAAGCCGGGTGGAGACATGGCTTTCCGGCTACAACCACGCTCCCCAGACCTACGACCTCTCCGGCAACGTCTCCCGCTTCCGGGTCACCGTCACCCTGGACGTCAAGTTCACGGACCTGCGCGACGAGTCGGTGCTGTACGAGTCCAAGAACCTCGACGGTTCGTATGATTACGATCCTCTGAAGGAGACCGAGGCCGACGCCAAGGTCAAGGCATTGCAGAACGCGGTGCGCAAACTGGTGGACAACACCGTGAGCGGCTGGTAGAAGGAGCGACCTGGAGCCATGGAATTCGTCAAGATGCACGGGACGGGGAACGACTACGTGTACGCGGACCTCTGGACGGAATCCGTCCCGGATCCGGCCTCGCTCGCCGTGGAGGTTTCGCACCGCCATTTCGGGATCGGGTCCGACGGGCTCATCCTTGTGGCCAGGCCGACCGAACCGGGTTTCGCCGGTCGGATGGTGATGTTCAACGCCGACGGATCCGAAAGCGGTATGTGCGGGAACGGCATCCGCTGCGTCGCCAAGTTCCTCTTCGACCGGGGACGCACCGGAGGCGCCCGCGAATTCCGCATCCAGACCGGCGCGGGTCCGCGCTCCGTCCGCATCCGGACCGGTTCCGACGGCCTGGTAGAAAGCGCGACGGTGTCGATGGGCGTGCCCATCCTCGCACCGGAGGGCATTCCCACCACACTCCCGGCCCAGGGCTCGGAATCGGAGCTCCAGGTGGGCGGTCGCATCCTGCGCGGCACGCCCGTGGGCATGGGCAATCCGCACTTCGTGGTCTTCGTGGACGACGTCGACTCCTTTCCGGTGGCCGAGATCGGCCCTCTGGTGGAACACCATCCGGCCTTCCCCCGGCGCGTGAACGCCGAATTCGTGCAAGTGATGGGACCTGGACTGCTGCGGCAACGGACATGGGAGCGCGGTTCCGGCGAGACCTGGGCTTGCGGGACGGGAGCTTCCGCGGTCTGCGTGGCCTCGCGCTTGCGTGGCCGAGTCCCTGGGGATGTGGAAATCGACCTGCTGGGAGGGCGGCTGTCCCTCTCCTGGGACGGTTCGGGCGAAGTCCAGATGTCGGGAAATGCCGTCGAGGTCTTTCGGGGCAGCTGGCCGGGCTGAACTGGGGTGGATCGACCCAATTCCCGATCGACGTTGGGGTGGTTCAGGTAGGAAAGCGGGGGAGGATCCGTCGATCCCTTGGCGATATGTCCGGCGGGGATCATCGGCATCCGTCTTGCGGGAACTCCCCTTTCGAAGCTGGAATGGAGAGGCGATGTTTTGGATGCTCGTGGGAATCGGAGCCCTGGTGGCAGGTGGAAACAACGCCTCCGCTCAGGGGGACTCGGCGGGAATCGCGGAGTTGCGGAGCCATCTTCCCCAGGATCTCAGGGCCCGTGTCGAGAAGGTTCGGGAAGAAACCAGGAACCGCCACGACACCTTGGCCCACCTGACCCCGTCCGAGAGGAATCGCTGGACCGACAGCCTGGTGCGGGAGGTCTTGAAACGACGATCGCAGGCATTGGATACTTTGGCTCCCACCGAACGCGAAAGAATCGAGGAGCGCATGCAAGAGATGGAATTCCCGTCCGGAACACGTTCCCGTCCGGCCCGTCCCCGGGATCCGGGCATGGGTCTTCGCCAATGAGGCGGATCGCCGCCCTCCTGGTCGGAGGGCTCCTGCTTCTCGCCTCCAATGTCCGCGCGGATTGGGTCGTGGTGCCCGGGGAGGGGGTCACCGCCTGGGTGCCCGCGGGCTGGGCGCTGGTGAACGAAGAACTCACGGACACCACCCGGATCTGGCATCTCTACGACACCACCATCACGGCGCAGGGGACCCGCCGCCACAATGGGGACATCCTTCTGGAGGCGCAGTCCGGGGTGGGTGCCCAAACGGATGCCGCCGCGGAGCAATGGGTCCAGAACGAGGGCGAGTCCTGGTATCTCTACGTCCTGACGGCCCCGCTGGGCGGCGTGGTGTACCAGAACGATTCTGCGTTCGTCGGGGGCTTGTTCGCCTGGGAAGTCTACGGGGAATCCCTGGACTCCGCGGGAGACAGCGTCCTGACCACCTTTGCGCGCACCACTGCCCACGGGGACGTGGGTTGGGACTTCTGGGTCCAATCGGACACCTCGGACGCGGATTCCGCCATCGCCACCTACGCCGGCCTGCTGGACAGCCTCCAGTTGGACACGACGGTGACCAGCCTGCCCACGGGAATCCAAGCCCGCTCCACGCGCTTGTCGCCCTCCCATGCGCTTTCCTCCGTCGGAGGGAGCATACGGATCCAAGCAGCGCACGTGGACCGGCTGGAGGTCATGGATCTGATGGGCCGGAACATTCCAGGAAGTCTCGAACCCGGGAACGGGGTGTGGTCGTGGCGGCCCAATTCCGAGCGAACAGCCACCGTGTTCGCCCGGGTCCAGGCCGATGGCGAAGTCTGGACGCGTCGCCTGGTCCTGGAACCTTGATCGAAATCCACGTGCGGTGGCGTTGAATTGACGCCATGCTTCCGGAGGTGTCCAGGTTGATCGGGCTTGTGGGGGTGTATCTCCTTGTCGCGGGGCCGGTCGGCGTCGCGAAAGCCGCTGCGCCATCCTCCATCGGTTCGGCGCAATCCGCATTGAAAGCCGGGCGGTGCCAGGAGGCAACGGATCTGTTCCTGTCCGCCCGAGCCGCAGGCGATTCGTCCGCGGCGGTTCTTTCGGGAATGGCCCAGGCGTTGGAATGCACGGGTCGGATGGAGGAGGCGCTGGGGGCCACCTATCTGAAGCTTGGGAAGGACACGACGGGCCGGATCGATCTTCTGATCTTCCGCGACCAGCTCCTGCGCAGGCTGGGCTTGGGGGACATGGCCAAGCAGACGGAAGCGGAAATGGGCATCGTCGACGCGACGCAAGGTCCGATGTCGACGGGTTGGACCTGGCAGAAACGACCGACCTTGACGGCGAACCTGGGTTGGAGCCACGAGTTCGACGCTCCCGGGTCGCCGCATTCCCTGAACCACAACGACAGCGTGCTGCTCACCAACTCGGGAACGGTTTCCACCTTCGGGCCGGCGAACGCCTTGGCGCAGGTCGCTTCCGACTCCATCCTTTTGCAGGGAGGCAGTTGGGACCTGTCCGGCGCGATGAGCTGGGGAGGTAGCGGCGGTCGCGGCGGAATTTGGCTGGGTCCCACCGGCAGCCTCTCGCTGGATGACGATTCGCTCGGCTGGCGCAGCGCAGGTGGGGGACTCGACCTGAACTGGCTTTGGATCGCCACAGGCCGAATCTCGTTCCAGGGGGATGTTTCCGGGGAACGCACCTGGTTCGCGACATCCTCCGGCCCCCTTCCCGTCGAGGACGATCTGGGAGCGACCATCACTCCCCAATGGAGTCGGGATTCCTGGGACATCACCCTGCCGCAGACCTTGCGGACCTTGCGGACGAATTCCAGCCCCTGGACCTGGACAGGGAGCCATGGGTTGGGTATCTCCAAGACCGTGAACCCCATGGTGAAGCTTTCCGTTTCCACGGCCTGGAGCTGGAACATCGATCCTTCCGGTCCGGTGGACGACGAGGTGTGGGCTCGGGTGGTGGAAGGCGATTCGCTTGCGGAAGGAAAGAAGGTGTTGGACGTGGGACTCTATGCCCCGAACCTCGCCGTGGCGAATTCCCCCGGGGGTCAGTTCACGGTTCAAAAGAATCTCGCCACCGTGTCGGAAGCCCAGCTCCAGGGATTCACCTATCCCTTGAGCCGGAACACGGACTGGACCCAGCCGGGAGTCGGTGCGGGGGTCAACCTGGGACCTTGGCATTCCCTGTCGCTGGACCTTTCCGCCCAGTGGGCGGAGACCATCTACACCCACGAGCAGGAGGGTGTGAACGTCGACCAGTCCATGGCCGACCATCCCGTCGACACCGTGCTCCTGGTGCTGCGCGACACGACCACGAAGAAGGAATTCCTGGTGGGAACCACCAAGGCAGACGCTCCGCTGGTGGCGTGGTCGCCATGGAGGCTCCATCGCGTCGACCAGGTCTGGACCGCCCAGGCCGCACTGGTCTGGAGGCCCAGGAGGTGGCTTTCCTTTCGGGCATCCTGGGCCTGGACGCGGAACATCTCGAACGTCGCGGAGTACGTGGACGGTGCCTCGTACGAACGGAATCTGGTCGCGGGATCGGGAGCGGTGTCGTGGTGAAACGGATTCCGTTCCTCCATCTGCTTGCCGGCTTCCTGGCGCTCTCGGCCTGCTCCAACCGGAGCTTGAAGAGAAACGCGCGCGTCGCCCTGCTCCAAGGCGATGGCGAACGTGCGGCGAGGTTCTACGAGGATGCCCTGGATCGCGATCCCGGGGACGCCCGCTTGCGCCGTGGTCTGGGCGAGGCCTGGCTTCTGGTGGCCAGGGATCGCTCCCAGGACGGCGACGACAAGCCTTCCGACTGGTCGCGCTCGGCCAGGGAACTGGAGCGCGGGGTTTCCGACACGGCATCCCGGCGGCTGCTTTCGGAGGCCCGGCTGGGGATGGCGAAGGCGCTGGCCCGAGCGGGAGACACCGACCAGGCCGTGCGCGGATTGGAGAAGGAATTGGATTCCGATCCACGCGCCATCGCCGCCCGAAATTTCCTGGCGATCCTGGTGGATCGCCGCGGCGAAGGCGACCACGCCGAGGAGCTGTTCCTGCAGAACGCGGCGATCGACTCCAGCGATGCCGACGCCTGGTTCAACCTCGCCCTGGTGGAGTGGGGAAGAGGGCGAAGGCTGGAGGCCGCCGACCACATGCTGCACGCTTCCAGGCTCGATCCCAAGGATCCCGAGATCCTCCTCTGGCTGGAGCGCATCTCCAAGGGACTGGGGGGTGCCGAAAAATGACCGCGCTCCCTTCCGGATACTCCTTGGCCGTCCGCGTCGGAGCGGGTGCTTTCGGGGAAGTCTTCCGGGCCCGCGAGGACGCCGCCATGCGGTGGGTGGCCCTCAAGCGCTTGTCCAGGCCCGACCTCTGCAAGGTGGAAGCCTCGGCGCTGGCGGCGGGACTTCCTTGCCTTCCCGCGCTGTATTCGGTCTTTTCCGCCAAGGGGGCGGAATGGATCTGCATGGAATACGTGCACGGTCTGCCGTTGGGGGCGCTTCTGGCGGCGGGGGTGGAGGCCACCGAGGCCGCCAGCGTCGCCGGCAGCCTGGTTCGGGGACTGGCCGCGCTCCACGAATCGGGATCGGCGCACGGCGACCTGAAACCCGAGAACATCCTGGTGCAGCCCGATGGCGGGATCCGCCTTCTGGACCTTGGTCTGTCTGCGGCGGGGACCGATCGCGCGATGGGGGGCAGCGCCGGCTACTCCGCTCCCGAAGCGGGATCGCCGGGGATCGATCCGCGCAGGAGCGATCTCTGGTCTCTGGGCGTCGTTCTCCACGAGATCCTGACGGGCGCCCGTCCCGCGCCCGCGGAACGTGCGAATGGATGGGCGCGCCTGCGCGCGGCGGCTCCTGGTTGGGTCCATTCCGTCGACCGGCTCCTGGCGGAGGATCCCGCCAGGCGTCCTTCCTCGATCGCGGTCCTCCTGCCGGAACTGCCCTCGGCCGTCTGGACGGAGGTGGCGGCCGATCGGTTGTCCGCGGCCGCGGACCGTCGGCTCGCGGCGCTCCTGGGCAGGGAAGCCGAAGACCTCGTGCGCCGGGGCCGCTCCCGCGAGGCCCTGCCGCTCCTGCAGGAGGCGCTGGACCTGGATCCGGATCAGAATCTGTCGCTCGGCCTGCTGCCCCGCCTGCGTCTGGACGAAGGCCGTTCCCGGCGCCGGGTGTGGGTTGCCGTCGTCGTCGCCGCCGTCGCCGCGATCGCGGTCGTCGGGGCCCTGGCGCTGCGCGAGGCGCCCGAAGAGGCTTATGTGCCCTTGAAGACGGGGCCGGAACTGGAACGCATGCCTCCCCCCCGCAGAGGCTCCGGGAATCCGGCCATGCCGCTGCGCGAAAGGAGCGACAGGCCATGACGGAAAACGACTATCCGTGCCTGGAGCATCCCGACGGACGCCGTTTCCAGCTGGGCCGCCGCCTCGCGACCCTCGGTTCCGACCCCGACTGCCAGATCCGCCTGGACGATCCGCAGGTGCGTCCCCAGCACGCGTTCCTTGTGTTCCAGATGGGTTCCTGGCGCATCCGCCGCCTGGAGACCGCGGCGACCCTCGCCGTGGACGGGAAGACGGTCCGCGACGAAACCCAGCTCGAGCACGGCGCCGTGGTGGCGGTGGGACGCCTCGAACTCGTCTTCCTGGAGCGCGCGCCGGAAACCCCCTCGACGGTTTCCGGCGCTGCGGGGAGCGATCCCCTCGCGGCGCTCCTGTCGTCCTTCGCGGGCATCCTCCGCGAGACGGAACACGGGCGGGTGCTGTCCGACATGGCCCAGGCCTCCGCCCGCCTGCTCGGATCCGACGCCGTCCGGATCCTCTACCGGAGCGAGGGGGAAGGGCTTTGGAGGACGCTCGCCGCCTGTCCCGCCGGAGCCCCGTCCAGCCGCTTCTCCGCTTCCGCCCTGCGCCAGGCGGAAACGGTGGGGTCTTCGGTCCTTCTGGGGGAGAACGACCTGGAACACCTGCCCGGCGGCGAAAGCGTCCAACTCAACGGCATCCGTTCCATCCTTTGCGCACCCCTATCGCTTCCCGACGGAGGCGAA
>Ga0302319_10017311_pt1 | contig 13215 bp, 9 predicted proteins | sample Bog_T0_2_FD_203319 | JGI IMG/M metagenome (GOLD analysis project Ga0302319, IMG submission 203319) | Peat permafrost microbial communities from Stordalen Mire near Abisko, Sweden - Bog_T0_2 | ecosystem: Environmental > Terrestrial > Soil > Wetlands > Peat | place: Sweden: Abisko, Stordalen Mire...
GCGCTGCTCGGCTTCGTGACCTATTTCGTGCTCTTCGCGGTGTTGATGGGCGGACTCTATCTCGCGATCGATTCGACCGCCGGTGAACGTGAGCGTGGTTCACTCGAAGCGCTGCTGAGCCTGCCCGTGTCGCGGGGCTCGCTGGTCGGCGGCAAGCTGCTCGCGACGTGCGCATACATGAGCATGTCCCTGGCCATCACCCTGGCCGCATTCGTCACGGTGTTTCACTTCGTCTCCCTGGATCGGATCGGCATGAGCGCGAATCTTGGCCCGGTCACCGGGCTCGAATTCTTTGCGATCTGCCTTCCCTTCGTGCCGGTGGGTGCGGCATTGATGACTTTCGTCGCTTCGTTTTCGCGAAGCTACCGCGAGGCCCAGACCTACCTCACGAGCGTGCTGTTGATCCCCACTCTGCCGATCGCGTTTGCGAGCATCTACTCGTTGAAGACGCGAAGCTCGCTGATGTTCATCCCGTCTTTGAGCCAGCATTTGCTGATGAACAGCGTGCTGCGGGATGAGCCGATCGCCGTCGGCGACGGACTCGTTTCTGCAGGCTCATCGCTCGCGTTGGCGGCTCTTTTCATGATTTTGACGGCCCGGCATTGGCGCCGGGAAACCATGCTCGGGTAATCGCGTCCGACGGACGGTCCTGACACGGCAATCAGGTATTTGCCGTATTTGCCATTCGATAGTATTCTGCTATAACAAATTGTAGGAAATAAAGAGTGATCTGCGTCAAGTTTTTAGGGGAAAGCTGGCATGACGAGGACGACACACTTACGCACCAATATAGTGCTTCTGATGGGGCTGCTGGTCCTATCGTCGTCGACTATGCTTTGGCTGTTCTGGCGATTTCCCATTTCCACTGCCGTGGCGACCGTCGCCGTGCTTGCCGCCATCGGGCTTTCGGCGCGACTGGCCAGTCCCACTGATTCGGACCTCTCCAGCGAGCTCGATCATTCTGAACCGGGATTGCCGACGCGCTAGATCTTCTTTGGGAGAGGGGCGGCCCCGGCTATTTGCCGATGCAAAACCCGCTGAATATCTCGCTCAAAAGATCTTCGCTGGTAAATTCCCCGGTGATCTCCCCCAGGTTGCGTTGCGCCAGACGCATCTCCTCGGCGAAGAGTTCATAGCCGCGGCCCGCGCGCAGAGATAGCGATGCCTCGTCGACATGGCGCCGGGCGCGGTCGAGGGCATCCAGATGTCGGCGGCGTGCCGAAAAGACTCCCGCGTGCGGATCGGCATACCCCGCCACGGCCTTCAAATGCTCGCGCAGCAACACCAACCCCTGACCGGACTTGGCGCTGAGGCGTATACATGACGTCTTGGACGCCAAGGCGGCCGCGTTTGCATCGCGCGCGCCCAGCGTTACGACGTCCGGCGCTTCGGCGCCCGGCGCTTCGGCGCCCGGCGAAACCGCGGCATCGAGGCCGGCGAGGTCGATTTTGTTGAACACCCACGTCACCGGCACATCCGGCGCCAGACGTGCGAGGTCCGGGGCGAGCCGCCGGGGGTCCGGGACAGTGTCTCGCGCGAATGCCGCCGCTTCGCTGTTTCCCGGCTGTGCAGCATCGATGACATAGAGTACCCGGTCAGCCCTTTGGATCTCCAACAGGGCGCGCCGTATGCCTTCCGCTTCGACCACGTCCGAGGCGTCCCGCAGGCCTGCCGTGTCGATCAAGTTGAGCGGCATGCCGTCGAGGTGCACGGAATGGCGCAATAAGTCCCGGGTCGTACCAGGGTGCGCGGTAACGATTGCAACCTCGTCGCCGACCAGGCGGTTCAGCAGGCTGGACTTTCCGGCATTGGGAGCGCCGGCGATCACGACGGTCAAACCGTCGCGCAGCATTGCGCCCCGGCGCGCCGCGGCGCTCAGACGCTCGAATCCTTCAACGAGCTCGCCGAGGCGCCCGGACAGCGCGGCATCCGACAGGAAATCGATCTCCTCGTCCGGAAAGTCGATGGCGGCTTCGACGTATGCTCGCAGGCCGGTCACTTGCGACTGCAATTCCACCACCCGCGATGAGAATTCTCCCTGCAGCGAGCGCACTGCCGCGCGCGCCGCGGCCGTGGTGCCGGCATCGATGAGATCGGCGATCGCCTCAGCCTGTGCGATGTCCATCTTGCCGTTGAGGAATGCCCGCTCGCTGAATTCCCCGGGCCTCGCGAGGCGGCAGCCCAGATCGAGCAGGCGGCGCAGGACCAGGTCGAGCACGACGCTGCCGCCGTGACCCTGCAATTCGAGCACGTCCTCGCCGGTGAAGGAGTGGGGCCCCGGAAAATAAAGCGCGAGACCGCGATCGAGCGGCTCTCCCGCGGCATCTTTGAAAGCTGCGAGGACGGCGGTGCGTGCCGCGGGGAGCCTGCCGAGCAGCGCCGCGGCCAAGGCCGGCACGCGCGAACCCGAGACCCGCACAATGCCGACCGCGCCCCGTCCGGGCGGACTCGCGATCGCGGCGATGGTATCGAGCGCGTTCACAGGGAAGCCTGTCTGACTTGAGTTCAATGGCCGCGCTCCGATCAGGTGCGGCGCTTGCTCGCTTCGGCCTCGACGACTTGGTTGACGCGATATTGCTGGGCGATGGACAACACCGTGTTGGTGAGCCAGTAAAGCACCAGTCCGGAAGGAAACCAGGCCATCATGGCGGTCATCACGAGTGGCATGAACTGCATGATCTTTGCCTGCATCGGATCGGGCGGCGCGGGATTCAGCTTGAACTGGGCGAACATGGCGCCGCCCATCAGCAGGGGCAGCACGAAGAAGGGATCGCGGGACGACAAATCGTTGATCCACAGCATGAAGGGTGCCTGGCGCATCTCCACGCTTTCCAGCAGCACCTGGTAAAAGGAGATGAAGAACGGGATCTGAACCACCATCGGCAGGCAGCCGGCGAGCGGATTGATCTTCTCTTTCTTATACAGTTCCATCATGGCGCGGCCGAGCTTTTCGCGGTCGTCCTTGAAGGAGTCCTGGATCTGCTTCATCCGTGGTGCCACGGCGCGCATCTTCGCCATCGAGCGGCCGCTCGCCTGCGAGAGCGGATAGAAGATCAGCTTGATGAGTGCGGTGACGAAGATGATGGACCAGCCCCAGTTGCCGATCAGGCCGTGGATCCAATTGAGCGCGAGGAACAGCGGCGTCGCGATCACGGTGAGCTTGCCGTAATCGGCGGTGCGCTCGAGTAGCGGTGCGGTAGCGAGCAGCTGCGACTGTAATTTGGGTCCGACGAACAGCTTCTCGTGAAATTGCGTTGCACCGCCGGCCGGCACTGCGACCGCCGGACCGGTGGCGCTCAGCAAATATTCCTTGCCGCGGACCTGCAGCTGGTAGACATAGGGTCTGCCGGTCGGCGGCACGATCGCCGCGACGAAGTAGTGCTGCAGGGAGGCAAGCCAACCATTGGTGACGGTCTCGGAAAATTTGCTTTCCTCGTCGCTCTCGACGTTGAGCTTGCGATATTTGGTGCCGTCGTCGATCGCCGGGCCTTTGTAGGCATAGGTGTCGACGTCGAAATAGGATCGCGATGCGTGCTCCCAGTGACGCAGGATCTGTCCATACGACGCAAGCGAACGGGCTTGTCCGCTGTCGTTCTTCACGTCATAAACGAGATCGAACGCGTATGCGCCGCGCGTGAAGATGAAGGTTTTGGTCACGCTCAGTCCATGACCGTCCGACCACGTGAGCGGGACACGCAAGGCATCAGCGCCCGCGGCGAGGCGGTACGAGCGCTGTGCCGCATCCCAGTCGGCGAGATGCGTCGGGGCAGCCTCGTTCGCCCCGCCGGTGAGGCCGGTCTGCAACACGTAGAGACCCGAATCGCCCGCGTCATCGAGAAGACGCACCGGAACGTCGGGCGCATTCTTGTGTACGGGATATTTCAACAGGTCCGCACGATCCAACTCGCCGCCGCGAAGATTGATGACGATATCGAGCACGTCCGTTTCGACATGCAGCACACCGGGTTCGCCCGCGGCAGCCGCGGGGGTTGCCGCGCCAGCCGGGGACGTGAACGAGGCTGCGGTGTTGGCGGGCGTCGCGGCGTGGCCAGCCTCTGCCTGCGCGCCGGGGATTCCGCTCGCACCGGCGCCCGCCGGAGTGGCCGGTGTCGTCGACGCCGATGCGTTCTGCGGCAGTGAGTTCTGCGGCTGGGGCACCGAATTGCCGAGGGCGGATGAGCCGGGCGTCGTAAAGCCGGGCGTCGCCCCGGAGCGACCGACGGGGCCGCCCGCCTCGGGGAGCTCACGGTAGTCGCGCATCCACGCGTCGTAGTTCAAATACAGGATCGCTGCGAGCGCCATCCAGAGAAACACGCGGATGTTAGGCATTGATCGGTCTCTTTTCCGGCACCGGGTCGTAGCCACCCCGCGCCAGTGGATGACAGCGCAGCAGACGGCACACCGCGAGCCATGACCCGCGCAGCGCGCCGTGTTCGCCGATGGCCGTATGCGCATAACAGGAGCAGCTTGGATAAAACCGGCAGTGGCCGCCGAGAAACGGGCTCAATGCGAGCTGATAGATGCGGATCATCCCGAGCAGCAGGTAACGCATCGGATCTAGGAGCCTGTCTGAGTGCATCGCTTCGCGATCGTCTTCCAATGCTTGTCCAAACTGGCACGCAGTTCGTACGCGGCTGCATGGCGTGCGGCGGCTTGCGCGGCGACGGTGATGTCGACCGGCGGCAGTGCTTTCTGGTTCAAACGAAAGGACTCGCGCGCGAGACGCTTGATGCGATTGCGCGCGACCGCGGTGCCGAAGACCCGCGTGGCGATCGCAAGCCCCAGACGCGGATGGCTGACCTGATTTGCGAGAACGGACAAGATGAAATACGCATCGGTGAATCGCCGGCCACGTTGTTTGACCGCACGAAATTCAGCCGGCAGATGCAGTCGTTTGGCCGGCTCGAACGTCAGTTCGCAGATCGCTCGAGCGTCCTCGATGGTCGTTACGGGCAGAGTCGCTTGCGGCCCTTGGCGCGACGCCGGGCGAGCAGGCGGCGACCGCTCTTGGTGGCCATCCGCGCACGAAAACCGTGGGTTCGCGCGCGATGCAGATTGCTGGGATTGAATGTTCGTTTCATAGCGGGGAAACCCACGTCGCAGCCGAAAACTTCGGGAAAAAACAATAACCTGGGACACTTACGAAAGGCGGCAAGGGTACTGAGCATGGACGGATGTGTCAATAGACGCCCCCTCCGGTTGGAGCTAGACTTCGTGCCCTTTCGGTAAGTTTGCCCCATTGTCGGATGCATCAGGAGAGCGCTCTTGCCGGAGTCGCTATGGAACCGCTGTCTGCGTGTACTCGAGAGCGAATTGCCCGAGCAGCAATTCAACACGTGGGTGCGGCCGTTGCAGGCAATCGAGCGCGATGGCCAGCTGCGGCTGCTCGCACCGAATCGATACGTGATCGACTGGTTGGGACAAAATTCCCTGTCGCGCATCAAGGAGTTGATCCGCGCATTTGCCGAGGGCGGAGGACCGGACGTGGTATTGGACGTCGGTTCACGGCCGGGCATCCTGGTGCCGCAGCCGGCAGTGGAAGCCGTTGCCGACAACGGACCGGCCGCCCTGCGGCGCGCCCGCCCGCCGGCGTCGGTCCTCGGCAGCCGCATCAATCCGGAGTTCACGCTCGTCAACTTCGTCGAGGGCAAAAGCAATCAGCTCGCGAAGGCGGCGGCGATCCAAGTCGCGGGAAATCCGGGGAAGGCCTATAACCCGCTGTTCATCTACGGCGGGGTCGGACTCGGCAAGACGCACTTGATGCATGCGGTCGCCAACCAGCTGAAGGACCACAATGCGGATGCGCGCCTCGCCTATGTACACAGCGAACGATTTGTCGGCGACATGGTCAAGGCGCTGCAGCACAACACCATCAATGATTTCAAGACGGCGTATCGGTCGCTCGACGCCCTGTTGATCGACGACATCCAGTTTTTTGCCGGCAAGGAACGCTCACAGGAGGAGTTCTTTCACACCTTCAATGCGCTGCTCGAGAGCCAGCAGCAGGTGATTCTGACGTGCGATCGCTATCCGAAGGAGGTCGACGGTCTGGAAGAGCGGCTGAAATCGCGCTTCGGCTGGGGACTGACGGTGGCGATAGAGCCGCCGGAACTCGAAACCTGCGTTGCCATTTTGATGAGCAAGGCAGCCATGTCGCACGTTGATCTGCCGGAGGAAGTGGCGTTCTTCATCGCAAAACGGATTCGCTCGAATGTCCGTGAACTCGAGGGCGCGCTGCGGCGCGTGGTGGCGACCTCGCACTTCACCGGCCGGCCGATTACGCTGGAATTCGCAAAGGATGCATTACGCGATCTGCTGGCGTTACAGGAAAAGCTGGTAACCGTCGAGAATATTCAAAAGACGGTCGCAGAATATTACAAAATTCGCATCGCGGATCTGCTCTCCAAGCGCCGCAGCCGGTCGATCGCCCGGCCGCGACAGGTTGCGATGGCTCTGGCCAAGGAGCTCACCAATCACAGCCTCCCGGAAATCGGTGATGCCTTCGGCGGGCGGGATCACACCACGGTGTTGCACGCTTGCCGCCGCATCAAGGAGTTGCGGGAGAGCGAGCGACGCATTGGAGAGGATTATATGAACCTGTTGAGAACCCTGGCCGGATAGCGGGGCAGAACCTGTGGATGAACTTGTGGATAATCTTATCCACAGGTTGATATCACGTTGTCGGCATGCAGAGGACAGGGGTGGAGCCGGTTTGTTAGGGTGATAACTGGTTGATTTAGGACAAAAATCGGGGGTTATACCGGAAATGGTCGGCCCTCATAATCATAGTCATAATCTTTAACGTGAAAAATTCATTTTAAGATTAAGCAGGCGGACCAAGCGATGAAACTGACGGCAGAGCGTGAAAAGTTGCTAGCCCCTTTGCAGGCCGTGATCGGCGTGGTCGAACGGCGCCAAACCATGCCTGTGCTGGCAAACGTGTTGCTGAGTGTTGAGGGGGGCCGCTTATCGATTACGGCGACCGATCTCGAAGTGGAACTGGTTTCAGGCACCGACGTGAGCGTGCTGCAACCCGGCGACATCACGGTCCCGGGGCGCAAATTGCTGGAGATCCTCCGCGCGCTTCCGGAACGGTCGTCCGTCTCCCTGGCCGGCGAGGGCGAAAAGATGGTGATCAAGGCGGGGCGCAGCCGATTCAGCCTGTCGACGCTCCCGGCTTCGGAATTTCCGGTGATCGAGGACATCAACGCCCAGCAAAGCGTGCAGATTCCGCGAGCCGATCTGTTGCGTCTCCTTGAAAAGACTCACTTTTCGATGGCACAACAGGATGTACGTTATTACCTGAACGGGATGCTGCTCGAGATGGATGGCCAGGTGCTGCGTGCCGTTGCCACAGACGGTCATCGTCTCGCCATGTGTGAGGGGACGCTGGTGGCCAAGGCGAAGGCCTCTCAGCAGGTGATCGTTCCACGGAAAGGTGTTCTGGAGCTGCAACGGATCCTGAACTCGGACGGGATTGCCGAGCTGGCCATAGGAACCAATCACGTTCGAGCTCAAGTTGGCGACGTTCGGTTTACTTCGAAGCTAATTGACGGCCGTTTCCCGGAATATTCCCGGGTGATCCCGGCTGCACCGGCGGCGGCAATCAAGGCGGATCGCGATGTGCTGCGTCAGGCCCTGCAGCGTACGGCGATTCTTTCAAACGAGAAGTATCGCGGCATCAGGATTACTGTCAAACGCAATGTCGTTACGGTCCAGGCGCACAATCCTGAACAGGAGGAAGCGGAGGAAGACATCGAGGTCAGCTATGAGGGGAACGATCTCGAAGTCGGCTTCAACGTGAATTATTTGCTGGATGCCTTGGCCGCAATCGACGGTGCAGAAGTTGAACTGGGTTTGACGGACAGCAACAGCAGTTGCCTGATTCGTTCGCCGGGAGCGGGGTCGGCGCGTTATGTCGTGATGCCGATGAGACTTTGAGGGCCGCGCCAACCGTTCGGGAGCGTGCATGAAACCGGGTCCGACAGGCTCGTAAGCGTGGGGTTACGCCGGCTGCGCGTAACGGATTTCCGCTGCTTGCCGACGGCGGAGCTGGTCTTGGACCCGGAGTTCACGCTCATCTCGGGCCCCAATGCCTCAGGGAAGACCAGTCTGCTCGAGGCTATATACCTACTCGGTCGCGGCCGCTCGTTTCGAAGTCGGCGCGTCGATCAGATGATTCGCACGGGTTGCGACCGCTTCATTGTTCTCGGTGAAATAGACTCCGCCAGCCGACGTGTCCCGGTGGGTATCGAAGGGACCACCGACGGGGTGCATGCGCGTATTGATGGAGAAGCGGCGCGGAGCTTTGCGGAGTTGGCGCTGGCGCTTCCAGTGCAAGTGATCGATCCGGAGGTTCACAAACTCATCGAAGATGGACCAGTCCGGCGGCGGCGATTTCTTGATTGGGGCGTGTTCCACGTGGAACCTGATTTTCTGGGGCATTGGCAGCGCTTTCATCATGTGCTTAGACAGCGCAACGCGGCCCTCAGAGCGAGGCAGCCGCGTGCGCAGGTGCTCGCGTGGGACGGCGACTTGACTCGCTACGGCCGGCTGGTCAGCGAGGCGCGCGAGCGCTATGTGGCGTTGCTGAGTGGGGAAGTATCGTCGATCGGTCGGCGTCTGTTAGGACAGGACCTGGCTTTGGGCTATCGCCTTGGTTGGGCGCGCGATACTGAGCTCCCTATGGCGTTACACGCTAGCTTAACAATGGACCAAGAGCGTGGATTCACTCAAGTAGGTCCACAGCGCGCAGACCTGACTATTTCGATGAACGGCACGGGCGCGCGAGATCACATTTCCCGGGGACAACAGAAGCTCGTCGCAGCCGCACTGCTCTTGGCGCAAATACGTCTTTACCCGACGGATGCTAGGGCACGCCCGACGTTGCTGCTGGATGACCCAGCAGCGGAACTTGACGATCAGCGTCTCCATGGGTTGATTCAGGAGGTCACCGCGCAGTCCGTTCAACTCGTGATCACGACGCTGCATGCGGAGTTTCCTGCCTTTGGCGCGCCGGGTCAGCGGTACGATCTCACGAGCGGCGCGCCGCTTCGCATCTGATGTTCCACGTGGAACGGGAGAGGGACGCCATTGCATTCGTCTCACCCTTGCAATCTCTTGATTTCGCATAAGTTTTCGAGTCTCGAAGATTCGTGATTAGCGCCAATAGCTGTTAGAATGGCGGGCTAAGAGATAGGACGGATCATGGCCCAGGACAACGTATACGATTCCAGCAAAATCAAAGTTTTGAAGGGGCTTGACGCGGTCCGAAAGCGCCCCGGAATGTATATCGGCGACACCGATGACGGCAGTGGCCTGCATCACATGGTGTTCGAGGTCGTGGACAACGCCATCGACGAGGCGCTGGCCGGATTCTGCGACCGGGTCATCGTCACGGTGCACGCCGACGAATCGGTGACCGTATCGGACAATGGCCGCGGAATTCCTGTGGACATTCATGCCGGGGAGGGCATCTCCGCGGCCGAAGTCATCATGACCGTGCTGCATGCGGGCGGCAAATTCGATGACACTTCTTACAAGGTTTCCGGCGGTCTGCATGGCGTGGGCGTATCGGTCGTCAATGCGCTATCCGATCATCTGGAATTGATGATCCGTCGCGACGGGAAACTCCACCGGCAGGAATACCGCCTGGGCGAACCGCAAGCGCCGCTCGCGGTCATCGGCGATACCACCGAACACGGGACGACCATCCGCTTCAAGCCGAGCGGTCAGATATTCACGCACATCACCTTCGTCTACGACACGCTCGCCAAGCGCCTGCGCGAACTGTCGTTCTTGAATTCCGGTGTGCGCATCGAACTCATCGATGAGCGCGACGAGAAGTCCGAGGTGTTTCAGCACGACGGCGGCCTCAAGGCGTTCGTGACGCACTTGAACCGCAGCAAGGCGGCCGTGCATGACACGGTCATGTGGTTCCAGACGCGCGAGGGCAGCACGCAGGTCGAAGTGGCGATGCAGTGGAACGACTCCTACCAGGAGAGCATGTTCTGCTACACGAACAACATTCCGCAGAAGGACGGCGGCACGCACCTGGCGGGCTATCGCGCCGCATTGACCCGCACGCTCAACAACTACATCGAGAAGGAACTCGCCTCCAAGAAGGACAAGATCCAAACCACGGGTGACGACTCGCGCGAGGGCTTGACCGCCATCCTCTCCGTGAAGTTGCCGGACCCGAAATTCTCCTCCCAGACCAAGGATAAGTTGGTGTCCTCCGAAGTAAAGGGCGTGGTGGAGTCGGCCGTGGCCGCGCGCCTGGAGGAGTTCCTCCTGGAGCACCCGCAGGAAGCGCGTGCCATCGTCAACAAAATCCTCGAGGCGGCCTACGCGCGGGAGGCGGCGCGCAAGGCGCGCGAAATGACCCGGCGCAAGGGCGCGCTCGACATCGCCGGCTTGCCGGGCAAACTCGCGGACTGCCAGGAGAAGGATCCGGCACTGTCAGAGATGTTCCTGGTCGAGGGCGACTCCGCCGGCGGCTCCGCGAAACAAGGCCGTGACCGGCGCACACAGGCGATCCTGCCCCTCAAGGGCAAGATCCTCAACGTGGAAAAGGCCCGCTTCGACAAGATGCTCGCGTCAGCGGAAGTCGGCACGCTCATCACCGCCTTGGGTTGCGGCATCGGTCGCGACGATTTCAACGTGGATAAATTGCGTTATCACCGCATTATCATCATGAGCGTCGACGGCGACGATCACTGTTTCGTAAAAACAGACCACCGCGGCGTTCGCATGGTGCGCATCGGCGAATTCATCGATGGCGTGTTGGCCAATCAGGGCAGAAGCGGCGGCGTGGATAAGCTGACCGCCAATGGCATCGGCGAGGTTCTGTGTTTCGGACTCGACAACCACGCGGTCCGGTTCCGCCCGATCAAGAGTGTCATTCGCCACCCGCTCGAAGAGAAGCTCTTCAAGGTTCGGACTGCCTATGGCCGCTCCGTTCGGGTGACATCCAGCCATAGCGTGTTCGTACACGACAAGGGTGGTATCAAGCTCAAGCGCGGAGACGCGTTGACAGTCGAAGACAGAATGGTTGCTCCTGCGCGAATCCGCTTCCCAACCGACGCACCATCGAGCGTGGATTTGCTGCGCCGCCTCCATTCCGTTCCGAACGCGGCAAAACAGATCTGGCTACGAGGGCCCGCCGTGGAAGCGTGGTGCAAGGCCTCCGTGACCGAGGGCCGTACGGAAAGCGATCCTCTGACTGCTGCACGCGTTGAGTCCGGACTACTACAAAAAACGCAAGCAGGACCGACTCGTCTCGAGCGGGTTTCGACGGAGCAATACCCTGGCTCGGGATGCGAGCATGTCCGTGACCATGTGCGCCTGTCCGCGCTGCGGCCCGAAGATCTGGACTGGTTCGACGGTCGCGAAGATCTCGAGCTGTCTCCGGAGCACGCCGGCCGCAGCGGCATTTCGCGCTACTTGGCCGTAAACGAAGACCTCATGAGCTTGCTGGGCTTTTACCTCGCTGCAGGCTCGTGCTCGGACCGCGGCGTAATCCGACTGTCCATCAAGCATAACAATCAGCGATTCGTGGCAGAACTGGCGGATAGGCTTCTGCGATTGTTCGGCATGGGAGCCATCAGTTATTCATCTCCCGAAGGTTGCGCAGATCCGAATGGAAGCGCAGAACTCAAGCTCGCCAATCGCGTGGCGGCACTTGCCTGGCAGCATGTTTTTGGCTTCGAGTCGGTTGATTCCCGGACGAAACACATTCCCGATCTCGTTTTCAATGTCTCCGAGCCGTTGAGGTTGGCTTTTCTGCGCGGCTATCTGCTCGGGGATGGCGCCGTGGTGAAGAGCCGCATTGCGTTCTCGACGTCCTCCTATGACATCGCGAGCGGCATCGTTTATTGCCTCAGCTCACTCGAAGTGGTCGGGTCGATTTCCGAGCGCCAGCCTGATGTCATCGTGAGCCAAGTCAACGGCGCGTCGTGCCAGACGAAGCACCAATATTGGTGCATCACGATCACGGAGCGCGAGGATCTGAGGAAATTGACTCCCGTGTGGCAGGATCACTCCGAAGCCGCCGACCTTTCAGCCTGGCTCGGATCGAGCAGAGCGACGAGCGATCGAGATTTCCAGAAGATTGATGGAGATCTCATGTCGCTGCCGATCGTGGCGATCGAGGAAGTCGCGGCCAGCAACGGTTATGTTTACGATTTCTCGGTCGAAAGCGACGAAAACTTCGTTGCAGGCATGGGCGGGATGTGTTTGCACAACACAGACGCGGACGTGGACGGAAGCCACATCCGCACGCTGCTGTTGACTTTCTTCTACCGCCAGATGCCGATACTCATCGAGCGCGGTCACATTTATATTGCGCAGCCCCCGTTGTACAAAGTCAAGAAAGGCAAGCAGGAAACATACGTCAAGGATGATCTCGAGTTGAATGCGTTGCTGCTCGCCACCGCCATCGACGATGCGGCCTTGCATGTGAACGGGCAGGCGCCGGCGCTGTCTGGCCTGGGGCTGGAGTCGCTGGCGAGACAATACGTCGAGGTGCAGGGCATCGTGACGCGTTGGTCCCGTCGTTACGACGGGCGCTTTCTGGAACAGCTCCTGTATGTGCCGACCATGACCACGGACGCGTTCGATCGCACGGACGCTTTACGGGACTGGTGCCGCACGATGGAGCATCAGCTGAACTCTCGCGACGACGCTTCACGCCGCTATGGCGTGATCGCGGAAACTCTGCCTGCGGGGGGTCATCGAATCGATCTGCAGCGGTTTGAACATGGTCTGAGTTCCAGCAAGCACATTCAACGCGAATTTTTCGATTCGGCAGAATATCTGCGCATCGCCGAACTGGGCCGTATCTTGAGCGACTTGCTGGGGCCAGGTGCTTTTGTCGAGCGTGGGGGCGACAAGCAAGAGGTCACGAGTTTCAAAGTCGCGATGGCGTGGCTGTTCGAGCAGGCCAAGAAGGGACAGACCATTCAGCGCTACAAGGGGTTGGGCGAGATGAATGCCGATCAGTTGTGGGAAACGACCATCAATCCCGAAACGCGCCGGCTCCTGCGTGTGCGCATCGAAGATGCCGTGGCGGCGGACGACATCTTCACGACGTTGATGGGGGACGCAGTCGAACCGCGCCGGGAATTCATCGAGAAAAACGCGCTGCAGGTAGCGAATTTGGACGTCTAGGAGCCAGCCTGCTGGCCGCGGGAGCGCCGCTTCGCGAGTTCTGCG
>Ga0302319_10017312_pt1 | contig 13214 bp, 11 predicted proteins | sample Bog_T0_2_FD_203319 | JGI IMG/M metagenome (GOLD analysis project Ga0302319, IMG submission 203319) | Peat permafrost microbial communities from Stordalen Mire near Abisko, Sweden - Bog_T0_2 | ecosystem: Environmental > Terrestrial > Soil > Wetlands > Peat | place: Sweden: Abisko, Stordalen Mire...
CGAGCGCAACTGGACTACCGTCGCCGCCTTGCAGCTTCGCAATCCCATGCACAATTCCCATGCCTATCTGGCCTGGATTGCCATCGAAGTGTGCGACGGCGTTTACATCCATCAACTGGTCGGCAAATTGAAACCCGGCGACATCCCCGCCGAAACCCGCGTCAAGGCCATCGACGCGCTGGTCAATAAGTATTTCCGCAAAGATCGCGTCGTCCAGGGCGGCTACCCCATGGAGATGCGTTACGCGGGTCCGCGCGAAGCTCTGCTGCACGCTCTCTTCCGCCAGAACTACGGCTGCACGCACCTCATCGTGGGCCGCGATCATGCCGGTGTCGGCGATTACTATGGCCCCTTCGACGCCCAGAAAATCTTCAATGAGATCCCCGTCGGATCGCTCCTGCTTCAGCCCCTTGCCATGGACTGGACCTTCTATTGCTACGAATGCGGCAGCATGGCCTCCATGAAGACCTGCCCCCATTCCAGCAAAGCCGTCATCGACGAACACGGCAAATACCAGGGCGGAGCCCGTCTGCTGCTCTCCGGAACCCTCCTCCGCAAACTCATGAGCGAAGGCAAACCGGTCCCCGCCGAGTTCTCCAAACCCGAAGTCATCGCCGTCCTCAAGGAATATTACGACACCCTCGAGGAAAAGGTCGAGGTCAAGCTGCACGGCGCGGCCACCGGCAATATCAAGAAAGGCTAAAGGCGGTCCGTCATGGGTGCCACCGTTTTGTACTGTCTCCTGTATGCCGGCGGGATCGTATTTCTCGCCGGCTGTGTCGCTCGCGCGGTTGGCTATGCCCGCCAGCCGCTGCATCTTCGCTGGGAGATCTACCCCGTCCCGCACGGCCCATCCGGCGAGTTGAAAGTTATGGTCCCCGAGATTCTGTTCCTCAAGGGACTATGGGAATTCAACCGGCCTATGTGGTACGTTTCTTTCCCGTTCCACTTCGGCCTCTACCTGTTGTCTGCCGGATTGCTGCTGGTGGGCTGCGCCGCGGTGGCGCCCGCCTCTCTGTTCGCCGCGTTGCACCTTGCCTCCGTGATCGCGGCAACCGCGGGCGCTTTGCTGGCTCTGGCCGGGTCTCTCGGCTTGCTGGCAAGGCGCCTGGCCGTCCGCGAACTGCGCCAGTACTCGAGCCCAGGCGATTTCTTCAATCTCGCGTTCTTCGCGGTAACCACCATGCTCTTGCTCGCTGGGCAGTGGCTGCGGCCCGCCGGTTCCGCCGGCGCGCTCACCATCCTGCGCGGCGCGGCCACCTTCGATACCACGGTGAAATTGCCCGGCGTCCTGACCGCCGGCATCGCCGCCGGAATCGTCCTCCTGGCCTACATTCCACTGACCCACATGTCCCACTTCATCGCCAAGTACTTCACCTATCACGCAGTGCGTTGGGACGAACGCGCCAACGTGCGCGGCGGAAGCATCGAAAAGCGCATGGCCGAATACCTCATGTACCGGCCCACCTGGTCGGCTTCCCATATCGCCGCCGGCGGCCGCACCTGGGCCGAGATTGCCACCTCGAATCCACCCAAGGGAGTCGCCAAGTGAAACCCGCCGTGACGCTCTCCGACATGTCCCGCCTCGACCGGGATTCTCTCATTCACCTTGACAACGCGGACCTCATGCCGCTCCCCGCGCCGCTCGACGACCCGGCCAAAGATCCCGCCATCCGCCCGCTTTCGGCGCAAGCCCGCGAGCGCTACGAATGCGGCCTCGACGACACCTGCGCGTTGAGTTTCCCACGGCCGCAGAGCCCCGAGGAGGAACGCCAGCTCGTCGCCAAATTCCTTGCCGGCCTCGACAAGCTCTTCTCCCGCGAGAATAACTGGACGTTCCTCCAGCCGCTGTTGCTTACCATGGAACACTGCGCCCATTGCCAGACCTGTTCCGATGCCTGCCATCTTTTCGAGGCCAGCGGCCGCAACGATCTGTACCGCCCCACCTTTCGCGCCGAGATCATGCGCCGCCTGTATTTCAAGTACGTGCGCGGCGGCGGTCTGCTTTCCGCCTGGCAGCATGGCGAGGTCGAGCTCAACTGGCCCCTGGTCGCCCGTCTCGCCGAACTGGCCTACCGCTGCAACCTCTGCCGCCGCTGTGCCCAGACCTGCCCCATCGGCGTCGACAACGGCCTCATCGCTCACGAGCTCCGCAAGCTCTTCAGCCAGGAAATGGGCATCGCGCCCAAGGAAATCCACGATAACGGCTCCATGCTGCAGTTGAAGGCCGGCTCCTCCACCGGAATGAACCCCGCCGCTGTCAAAGACAACATCGCCTTCATCGACGAGGACATGAGCGAAAAGACCGGCCTCGCTGTGAAGACGCCGTGGGATGTGGAGGGCGCCGACGTCCTGCTGATTCACAACGCCGGCGAGATCATGGCATGGCCCGAGAATCCCGGCGCTTTTGCCGTAATCCTCAACGCCGCCGGTATTTCCTGGACCCTGTCGTCGGATCTGGTGGCCTACGATTCCATCAACTACGGGCTGTGGTACGACGATGCGCAGTTTGCGCGCGTAGCCCTCAGGCATGCCGAGGCCGCCCGCAAGCTCAAAGTCAGGCGCATCGTGCTCGGCGAGTGCGGCCACGCGCACAAAGCCCTCAGCGTGATTGCCGACCGCATCCTCGGCGGCGAGCTCAATATTCCGCGGCAAAGCTTTCTGCCCCTGATCCGCGACATCGTCTTGAGCGGCCGGCTCGATCTCGATCCCACGCGCAACAACTTCCCCGTGACCTTGCACGATCCCTGCAACGTGGTCCGCCTCATGGGCATCGCCGAGCCGCAGCGCCAGATTCTCCACGCCATCTGCCCCCAGTTCCGCGAGATGACGCCCCACGGCGCCGACAACTACTGCTGCGGCGGCGGCAGCGGATTCGCCATCATGGGCGGCCATAATTTTCCCGACTGGCGCTTCCACGTCGCCGGCCGCAAGAAACTCCAACAGGTGCTGAACGCTTTCGAGGACTGCCTCGACCCGGCGACCCCCAAATACCTCTGCGCCCCGTGCAGCAACTGCAAAGGCCAGTTCCGCGACATGCTTTCTTATTACGGCCTGTGGGAAAATAACCGCATCCTCTACGGAGGCCTCGTCGAGCTGGTCGTCAACGCCATGAAGGCCGTGAAGCCCGGATTTATCGACTGGGAGTGGCGCTGAATGCCCGCCGGCGCGCCTCTTCTCGAAGACGCGGAGAGAGCCTGCGCCAACGGCGAATGCCAGAAGGCCATCGGCCTGTTTGAAAACACGCTGGCTCGGCAGCCGCACGATTTCCGCCTGCATTACCGTCTGGGCCTCTGCTACGGCGGCGATTGCCGGCCCCACCCTCTGGTTCACGCGGATATGGCTGTGGCATATCTGCGCCAAGCCCTTCACCTCATCGGCGCGATTCCCGGCAGGGTCCGCGCCTCGGTGGTGGATCAACTCGGCAACGCCCTCTGCCACCAGGGAGGCGCGCCCAGGACGAATGCTCTGCGCGCAGCCATCGAGTGCCATCGCGAGGCCGCGGAGATTTATCAATCGCTCGGCATGGCCGACGATTGCGGCCGCGCGCGCTTCAACGTGGGCAATTCCTGTTGCGAACTCTCCGAAATCACCGGAGAAGACCACTGGCAGGAGGCCGTTCTTCATTACCGCGAGTCGCTGCGCGTGCGTACCCGCGAAAAGGACCCCGAACGCCACGCCGCCGTGCTCGAAAACCTCGGCAGCGCCTATCGCCGGCTTCCTTCCGCCCGAAAAAGCATCCAGTGCTACCAGCAGGCACTCCGCATCTATACCGCCGCCGCTCATCCCGAAAAAAGTGCGGCCCTCGAAAACAATCTGGGCAACGCCTACCTGTCGCTGCCGTCAGCGGACACCAAAACCAAATTCCGCAACGCGCTCCGCGCTCTGCGGCACTTTGACCGCGCCCTCCGCATCCAGGGCCGCGACAAAACCAGCCGCGCCTTCGGAGTCACGCAATTCAATCGGGCCCAGGCCTACCACCGTCTGGCGCAAACGGCGGTCGAAATCGCCTGTCTCCAGGAGGCATTATCCGCGTTTCAAGCCTGCGGAGAGGAGCGCCTCACCGGCCTGGTACGCGCGCAACTCGACCTCCTCTACCGCCCGTGATGCCTCCCAATGCCGATCGCGATACCTGGATCCACCGCCGCGCGCGAGCCCTCACCGGCGAGCCTCTGCGCGCCCCCCTGACTATCTGGGACGACACTACCAACTGCATGTCCATCGAGCGCGGCCACATCGTCGATCTCGCCGGCGAACTCTTCCTGATCCGTGCCAATGAGCACGAAGGCCGCTTCGGAATCGACGATCAGCCCAAGTTCTGGGTCAAGCGCGCTCTCTCCCTCGAGACCGGTCATGCCCACATTCTGAAACTCACCTGGCGGGAAGAATTCAAAATTCACGTCGGACCGCGAGAAGTCCGCTGCGCCCGTAACGCCGAAAAGGAAGCGCGCGCCCTCGCCGCAACCCATGGCGACGCCCGCTTCATGCAAGGCCGCGCCGCGCGCGATTCCCGCGGCAATCTGGTCCGCATCGTGGAATTCATCTCCGGTACGGATCTTCTCACTTACCTGCACGCCATCCACCTGTCCCACGAAGAATATTTCCACACACTACTCCCCGGCATTCTGGCCCAGGTGGCCTCCAGTCTCGAAGCCATCCAGCGCCTGCACGACGCCGGGCTCTGCCACGGCGATATCCGCAACGACCACCTGCTCGTCGAACGCGCTACCGGCTCCTACAAGTGGATCGATTTCGACCTCAACGAGGATTCTCCCGAGTTCGACATCTGGAGCGCCGGCAACATCCTGCACTGCGTCCTCGCCAAGGGCTTCCTGACGTTTCACGATGCCCTGCGCATCGCCCCCGAACTATCCGGCCGCCTGCAAGCGGGAGACGCCTCGGTCTTCTTCCCCAACCGCGTGATGAACCTCCGCAAAGTCTACGGCTATATCCCCGATCGGCTCAACGCCGTGCTGCGCCGCTTTTCCGCCGGCGCGCCCGCATTCTACGACCGCATCTCCCAGGTCGCCCACGACGTGGCCGAATGCGCTGCGTCCCTGGGCGCCAAGCTATAGTACCCACATGAGCTATATGGTGAACCTCATCGTCGAAGGAAGAGCGGCCATCGTCGTCGGCGGCGGCGAGGTGGCGGCACGGAAGGTGGAGGATCTGCTGGCCGCCGGCGCCGCCGTGACCGTCGTCGCACCTCGCGTGGAGCATCGCATCGGGGCGCTGGCCGGCGAAAACCGCATCCAGCTCCGCGTCAAGCCCTATACCAGCGAAGACCTCGCCGGCGCGTTCCTTGCTATAGCCGCTACCGACGACCAGGAGGTCAACGCCCGCGTCTCCAGCGATGCCGCGGCGATGCATGTGCTCGTCAACGTAGTCGATTGTCCCGCGCTCTGCGCCTTCACCGTCCCCGCAACCGTAAGCCGCGGCCACTTGACGCTAGCGGTCGCCACCGAAGGCCGCTGCCCGACTCTGGCCGGAATCCTGCGCGGAGAGTTGCAAACAAGCTATGGCCCGGAATACGCGGAGCTGCTAGACCTCTTCGCCGCACTGCGGCAGGATATGATCGCCCAGCACTGGGACGGCCGTCGCATCCGCGAGACGCTGACTCACGCTTACCAGGATGGCGTCATGAAGCTCCTTGCAGCCGGCGACCAGGCAACGCTCCAGAACTTTCTCCGCTCCCGATTTCCCCCGCGCCCGTGACCGGCCATGAAGCTTCTCATCCTCTCCGATATCCACGCCAACCTCGAAGCGCTCCAAGCGGTCCTCTCCGAACCCCATGACGACATTGCAACGCGCGGAGCGGATCTCAAATAGATTGAGGAGGTTAAGTGCGCGTCACAAGATTAGCCCGGTTAATAAGCCGTTCAACCGGCTAACGGATGAACCGAATTGGGGAAACCGGCTTCCGGCAAACGCTCCCTTACGCCCTGTGACCATCGCGTGGCCGGTTCCGTGCCCACTCATCTCTTGATCCAGAAGCCCCAGATCACCATAGTCGCCTCCGCTGTTCGGGCCAGTTCCGAAACGGCCTGCTTGAGTTCCTCCGGTGTAGCACCCCGATTCGGGATCAGCACGATCAGGCCTAATGCCACGTTGTCCCGGTCAACCCGGCTGGTGTAGAGCTGCGACCGGAATTTCAGTTGCGCAGGTTTATATTCCCGGAACTGCGCGGACAAATTATCGAAGGCGGCCGCTTGCTCATTGGCCAGCGCGCCCAGTTTCAGAATCAGAATGAGGTCGTTGCCGTCGTCGCTGAGCGCGTACGCGACCTGTATTTCGCACGTTGGCAGCTTCGCTTCAAAGGTCTGCGATACCGGCGTGAAGCCCGCCTTCTTCACCAGCTCTTCTACTTGTGTCTTCGTCTTGAGCCGGGGGAAGAATATCTCGTCCAGGTAACCGTTGTAATGCGGCGCCGCGGTTTGCGCCAATGCCGGTATGCTCAGTGCCGCTGAAATCAGGAACGATCGAAGTGTCTTGGTCATGCCCTTATAGGGCGCGAAACCCACTGGCAGATTGCTCGCAGTCGCGGCTTTCGCCGACGATTCCCTGAAGCCGCCCGCGGAAGCGGCCTTTCTGGCGAACGTCATGAAGGTGGCCGACAATTGGGTGCTCGATTATCAGACGTACGAAGAGCTGGTATTTCCCGCGATGAACGGCGAAGCGCATCCCGTCACGCCGGTGGCGGACAACAATACCGACGAGGGGCGAGCCAAGAACCGCCGCGTGGAGACTGCCAATCCCGCCTGCGCGCCGGCCAAGTAAGTATCGATTCGTGCCTCCACGCCACACGGCTGCGGCATGACGATACAAGGGTTTTGGTGAAGGCAGCCGCCTTGCCTCGGCGCTGCGGGCCCCGCCCTTCGGCATCCGGCGTGCTAATAACTACGGCGTGTTGCACCGACTACTCCTGTGCCTGGCGCTGGCGAGCGCAGCCGCTGCCGGGCCGGCATCCACCCCTCTGGGGCTGGATTACAGCCAATACGGACCCTACGGCTTTGCCGGCCCGGCATACATCGCCGCCGATCGCACCGGCGCTCTCTACACCATGATGCCGTGTCCCGCCAACGAAGCGTCAACGTACTGCGTGACCAAACTCTCGGCCGATGGCGCCACTATTCTCTGGCAGAACAATCTCGGGTTCGCCGGCGCGATGGCGGTGGATCCCACGGGCGGCGTGTATATAGCCGGCGATCCGAATGCCCAGTATTCCCCCACCGTTGTCGTGGAGAAGTTGAGCGCGGATGGATCCGGTGTCGCCTGGCAAACGGTGCTCAACGGCACCTACGGTGAACCCGGTACGGTGATCGGCCTCGCGGTCGATTCCACCGGCCGCGCGTTTGTGAGTTGCTCCAGGCAAAATGCGGGCGAAGTAGTTCGATTGAATACATCCGGCGGAATCGATTTCGTTCTGCAAGTGCCGATTGCGCTGACCGCCATCGCGGTGGATCCGACAGGCGCGGACGTCGTGGTGGCAGCCGGAGCGGGGCTCGCGCGGTTGGCGCCGGATGGTGTCACCTGGCTCGGTGTCACCCTCCCGCAGCCGCTCTTGCCGCCCTACCTCGCTCTGGCTGTGGCTGCCAATGGGGATGCGGTGGTGTACGGCCTCGGCCCCGAGTCGACGTGGATCCTGCAGCGGGTCGATGCCGGAGGAAATGTGTTGTTCTCCAAGGCAATCCCCGGGTCGAACGGACCGATCAACCCGTCTTGGGCCGGGCTGGCGCTGGACGCCGCGGGAAACGCGTACATCACCAGTTACAGCGGGTCCGCGCTATTTCCCGTCAGGAACAGCATCGCCGCGTGCGGAACCGCGTGGCTGAGCGTTTTTGCGCCGGATGGCTCCATTCTGCAGACCACCTATCTGCCGGGCGCCGGGGTGACCATGTATGGTGGCGGGCCGCACTTCTCCGGGTTGGTGGCGGTCAGTGCGGATTCCAGCGTGTTTGTGTTGGATTCGTACGACGGCAGCACCGGGCCCACGCGCACCGGGCCGTTTTCAGCGTCATCGGCCGTCCTGTTTCATCTTTCTCCCAATGCCGGCGCCTCGCTCGCACCGCTCGCCTGCGTGGGGAATGCGGCCACTATGACCATCGGACCGGTCGCGCCCGGGGAACTGGTGGCGCTCTACGGGAGCGGTCTCGGGCCGCAGTTGGGCGTGCAACCGCAGGCCACGCTGACTACGCCGTACCCCACCCAAGCCGCGGGCGTGGAGGTGACATTCGATGGTACGCCGGCGCCGCTGACGTGGGTCCAGGACGCGCAAATCAACCTCGCGGTTCCGTGGTCGGTGAGTGGACCGGCCACGAAAGTCTGCGTCACATACAACCAGGTGCAGACGAACTGCCTGAGTTGGCCGGTGGCGGCGGTGTCGCCGGGCGTGTTCACGTCGGATGGCGTCCATGCGGCGGCGTGGAACCAGGATGGCACGGTCAATTCGGCCGCCAACCCCGCGCCGGTCCATTCGGTTGTGTCGATCCTGGCGACCGGTTTGGGTCCAATCAGCCCGGCACAAGCCGATGGATCCCTGGTTCGATCGCCGCTGCCCGCGAATAACTTGCCGGTCCAGTTGCAATGCCTGGGCATGACGAACTGTCCGGCGGAGATCACGTACAGCACCATGTACGCCGGGCCGGCTCCGGACGAGATAGCGGGAATCAGCCAGATCAATTTCTACGCGAGCGATGCGACCCTGGACGACGGCCTGGTTCCGCTCTATCTGGCGGTCCAGGCGCCGTCCGGCCTGGCTTTGAGCAACGCCTTTCAGATTTACGTGACCGGGTCCTCAACGGCATCGCAGGCCGAAGCCCGAACCAGCCTTGCGGGGAAAAAATGATGGTGCCGAGAGCCCTGTTGATGCTTGCCGCCGTAACTGCCTGTTTTGCGCAGACAGCCGCCCCGAGCTTCCTTCTCGGCATGGACTACAACGAATGGGGGCCGCTCAACCCCGGCGGCTCCGTACTAGCTCCGCGGATTACCGCCGATAGCTCCGGCAATCTTTATATCCTGATGAACTGCACCAGCACGGTCGATACCTCCGCCGGGTTCGTCGCCGCTGCCTGCATGACCAAACTTTCGGCCGATGGCAAGACCATCCTGTGGCAGACATCCCTCGGATACCCCAACTCCGTGGCTGTGGGCAGCGATGGCAGCATCTACCTGGTAGCCGGAGCGGCGTTCAACCTGGTGGCGCAAAAACTCGCCTCCAATGGGGCCACGGTCGACTGGACCACCACGCTGGGGCCTATTCAGGGCTCGTACGGCATGGCGGTAGATTCCACCGGCCGCCTGTTTGTGGCGCTGGACGGCGAGGTAGTGCGCTTGAACGCGGCGGGCGCGGTGGATGCGACGTTCCCGAACTCGCCGAGCCTGGGGCAACTCGCCGTAGACCCCACGGGCTCGACTGTGGTGGCGGCAGGCTTGGAAGGCCTGAATGAATCGCTCAGCGTGAACGTGAGCCGCCTCACTCCCGCCGGCACGTGGACCGGCATCACCCTCCAACAGCCGCTGTCCGCACTGAACACGGTGGCCGTGGCTCCCAACGGCGACGTCGTCGTATTGGGAACCAGCCCGGCCGGCAGCCCCTTTCTGGAGCGAATTGACGCGTCGGGCGCGCCGGTCTTCACTCTCAGCAGCCCCGGAACGGCCGCCATGGCTCTGGACGCGGCTGGCAATACGTACACGCTCGGCTATAGCGGCTCCTCTACTCACTTGGTGCATAACTCTCTGGCGCCATGCGGAACCACGTGGCTGAGCGTGTTTGCTCCCGATGGCTCGGTCCTACAGACCACTTACATTCCCGGCGGCCAGTCCGGCAGCCAGTTCGGATATTCCTATAACGGGACAATCGCCATCAGCCCCGATTCCTCCGTATATGTCCTGGATCTCACCGACGGAACGATGCCGCCCACGCAAATCGGTCCGTTTCCGGAATTCGACACGGCGTTCGATGCGGGCGGTCCCTCGACCGCGCTCTTTCGCCTCTCGCCGAACCCGAACGCGCGGACCTTTCCGCTGGCGTGCAGCGGCAGCGCGGCCAGCCTGGCCCAGGGGCCGATCGCGCCGGGCGAACTGGTGGAACTGCTCGGCAGCGGGCTGGGACCGCAACAGGGAATTCAGACCGGCGCCACGCCGCAAACGCCCTACCCGACACAAGCCGGCGGCGTGACGGTGACCTTCGACGGCAAGCCGGCGCCGCTATTGTGGGTGCAGGACGGTCAGATCAACGCCGTGGTGCCGTGGTCCGTGGCAGGGCCCACCACCGAGATTTGCGTGACCTACAACACCGTCGAGACCAATTGCCTGAGCTCGGCGGTGGTCGAGGCCGCGCCCGGAGTCTTTACCACCGATGGCACGCACGCGGTAGCTCTCAATCAGGATGGAACGCTCAACTCGGCGGCGAATCCGGCGGCGCTCGATTCCACCGTGACCATCTTCGCCACCGGTCTGGGGCCGCTCAATCCGCCGCTGGCCGATGGCGCGCTGGCGGAGCCGCCGCTTCCCGCGGACACGCTGCCGCTCCAACTGTTAGGGGGGTGCGCTATGTCCCTCGGCGGCATTCCCCCTGTTTGCATCGCCTATGCCGAATACCCGGCTCTCTCCGCCGGGCCCGTGCCGGGTTCGGTGGCGGGACTGAGCCAGATCGTGATCAACGCCAGCGATTTCTTCAAGCAGGGCTTCCCGCCGCAACAACTGTCCGTGGTGGTGCAGGAGACTCCCGGAACGGCCCAAGGCAACAGCAACGAATTCACTATCTACCTTGCCGGCCAGTGAGGGCCCCCGTCTCGACGACCATCCGCTCTTCGCTTCGCTGCCGGCGCGGAGCTAGAGCTAGACTCTAAATCCGCCCAGCAGATAAACGATCAGGAGAATGACTAATATGGTGCTCAGTCCGATCCCGGCGCCTCCGCCATATCCCCAGCGGCCATACCCGTAGTAGCCGCCACCACCGCCAAAAAGCAGAACCAAAAGGATAATCAACAACAGCATAGTTATAGTTGCCTCCTTGTCAGCCTTGCCTAATTCTCGAAGACCTTTTCCACGTCGCCAACCTTCTTTTGAATCTTCCCGCCGACTTTTTCGGCCGTGCCTTCGTCCTCGAGATCCGGATCGTTAGTCGCGTGGCCGATCTTCTCTTTTACCTTGCCCTTCAGTTCGTGCACCGCGCCGGAAACTTTGTCCTTCGTGCTGTCTTTCATATCGATGCTCCTCCATTGCCGGTATGAAGACAGCAATTCACGGTCCGCAAAGTAGTTTCAGCGATCTGCAGGCGGGAAATCTGGCCGCAAACTGTTCGCAAAGTAACACCACGACCCCCGTTAGGGGCGGAAAGTCACGGTGCGCTCGTCTTTGGCTTGTGGATCCGTGAGAAAACTGGCCAACGCCTGCACGCTCGCAACGATCCCGGGAGAGTGGGGTGGCATTTATTGCCCACAAGACCGGCACATGCGCAGGGAATGCCCACGCGGCGCGCAAAGTGCGTGCGCTTCCAAATAACTGCGCGGTTATTCCTGCGCTGCCCCTTTAGTGGCCGCCACCGGATAGTTTGCGGTAATACTCCGCCACCGAGTCCTGATAGCCAGCGGGGACCTTGCTGGGATCGGTGTTGCGAATGGTGCCCTTGTTCTCTTCGAGCTGGTGGCGCAGTTGCAGCTCCAGCGCGTCCACGCCGCTGACGAGTTGCTGGTGCATCTGCTCTACCAGGGCGGGATTGCCGGGGAAACGGCTGGGGTCCAGATTGCGCATCTGATCGATGAGCGACTGTAACTGTTGACGCGCTTCGGGACTATCCTGTACGGCGGCGCGTACCTGGTTCAGAAGGTTCAACCCCTGTTCGATCTGCCGCTGGGTGTCTGCCGGGTTGGCGCCTTGTTGGGGCGCCACGGCCTGGCCGACGATGTGAGTGTTCCCGGTGTCCAGGTTGCCATACGCCGTGCCGCCATTGCGATTGCCGCCGGAGGGATTGCCCATCGGGCTCGTCTGTACTCCCCCGGCTTGCCCTCCCTGTTGCTGGCCGCCGGCGCGCTGGCCGCCTGGTTGACCGCCCTGGCCACCTCGCGCGAGTTGTCCATTTTGGCCGCCCTGGCCCCCTTGCCCACCTTGCCCGGGTTGACCACCTTGACCCTGACCCTGACCTTGACCTTGACCCTGACCCTGACCCTGTTGACCGCGCCCGCCCTGTTGCCCGGGCTGACCGTTTTGTGCCTGCTGCTGACCCTGCTGTTGGCCACCCTGACCGGGTTGCCCGTTACGGCTGAGTTGTTGGCCGGTAGGAGCCGGCTGGTTGCCTTGTCCGCCTTGGCCTCGGCCGGCCTGCGGCTGACCCTGGCCGGGTTGTCTTCCAAGACCGGCGAGTTGGTCGCGCACACGGGATAGGTTATCCATCGCCCGGTTGATGACGGCCTCCTGGGTATTGGTCTGCGCATTACCCACGGCGCGAGCGGCGTCGGTAACTTGTTGCCCCAGTTTCTGCAGGTCGTTGGTGAGGCCGGTTTCGAGCGGATCGGAGAAATCGCCCTGCCGCAACCAATCGGAGCTGCGCTGCATGCGGTTGCCGAGATCGTTTTCGTCCAGGCCCTCCAGAGCGGTGCGCAGCTTGCCGGAAGCAGCCGGCTGGGTAGGCGCCAGTTCACGCGCGGAGGTGCGCATTTGCTGCTGGAGGTGCGCCAGGTCGTCGGCCACCTTCTGGCGATCGTTGACCATCTTGTCGATGTCCTGGTTGGTCGGGCTAGGGGCTTGCCGGCCGGCGGCGCGGGCGGCACTCTGTTGCGCCATCAAATCGCGCAAGTGATCGGCTTGCTGTTTTTGCTGGGAGGCCAGTTGTTCGGCGGTTCGCGCCATGGAGTTGAGCCGGCCGGCGGCGTCCTGCTGCTGCGCTCCGCCCAGCAGGTCGGTGGCTTCGCGCAGGCGGTCGGCGGCGCGGCGGGCATCGGCGGCGCCGGCACTGCCGGAGGCCGCGCGTTTCATATCTTCGTTGGCTTGCTTCAAACGATCGAGCGCCTGTTGGGCCGCTTGCTGGCGGCCGCTCGCGGCCTGTTCGGCGGACTGTTGCGGGTTACCGGCGCTGGCACTCTCCTGGCCGGATTGGCTGCCGCTACGGCCGGCGGAACCGCCCGCCTGCCCACCGCGTCCTGCCTGTCCGCCGGATTGCCCGGAAGCGGAAGCGCTCTGCCCGCCCTGTTGGCCGCGTTGTCCCTGCTGCCCTT
>Ga0302319_10017313_pt1 | contig 13214 bp, 12 predicted proteins | sample Bog_T0_2_FD_203319 | JGI IMG/M metagenome (GOLD analysis project Ga0302319, IMG submission 203319) | Peat permafrost microbial communities from Stordalen Mire near Abisko, Sweden - Bog_T0_2 | ecosystem: Environmental > Terrestrial > Soil > Wetlands > Peat | place: Sweden: Abisko, Stordalen Mire...
CCTCTGGATGCGGAAGCGCCTTCTTACCTGTCTGGCTATATCGGCGAGGTTGCGGGTGACGATCCGGTGGCAATCGCCGGGGCGCAGTTGGAAGAAGCTCTCCGATTGTTTGAAGGAATCTCCGAAGAGTCTTCGCTACATCGCTATACCGAAGGCAAGTGGAGCATCCGGGAAATGCTGAACCACGTCACGGATACGGAACGTTCCTTCGCCTACCGGATTCTGTGGTTTGCGCGAGGATTTACCGCCCCTATGCCCGGGTACGACCAGGACATCGGCGTTGCAGGGGCTGAGGCCGATGCGGTTTCCTGGGCGGCGCATGTCGAGGAGTTTCGACTGGTGCGGTTGGCAACGATCTCGCTGTTGAGGAATCTGCCAGCGGAGGGATGGAAGCGTAGCGGAAGTTCGACGTCGGGGAGTTTCTACACCGTGCGCGCCCTGGCGTTTGTAACCTCAGGGCACGTTGCGCACCATCTCACGATTCTGCGCGAGCGGTATCTGCGCTCGGCTTGAGCCTGGCACGCCGTTTGCATCCCGCGGCCCTCGAATCCTGGCCAAGGCCGTGGCCAGGTCAACGACGGAGCGAACGTTCAGTCTATAGGCGGGTTCCGCAGGAAGCCGCAATGGGAAGACGCGGGTCCGACGGGACGGGGGCTGGAAGCGGACACGGGGTTGCGGTACCTCTCCCAATGGCGCTTTTGCGCCCCCGAGCTCATTACAAGCTCGCTGAGATTTCGGCGAAAAAACAAGACGGGGCATTAGTGCTTGCCCCGCCATTCGAGAAGTGAGCCGGCTTAGTACTTCGGAACCGTGGGATCGACCTTATCGCTCCAGGCCGTGATGCCGCCCGTCATATTGGTGACATTCTTAAACCCGGACTGCTTCAGCAGTTCCACCGCCTTCGCGCTGCGTCCGCCCATCTTGCAATGCATGACGTACTCGGCCGAGGGATCGAGTTCGTTCAGGCGCTTCGGGAGTTCACCGAGCGGGATCAGCGTGGAGCCGGGGATCCGGCAGATCTGAAACTCATGCGGCTCTCGGACGTCAATCAGGGTGAAGTTGTCGCCACGGTCTAGTTTCGCTTTCAGGGCAACAGCGTCAATTTCTCCGGTCACGTTCACTGGCTCCTCTTTGTGCTGCGGGATTCCGCAGAATTGCTGGTAGTCGATTAGTTTGGTAATTGTCGGATGGTCGCCGCATATCGGACATTCCGGATCGCGGCGAAGCTTCAACTCGCGGAACTTCATGCCGAGAGCATCATACAACATCAGGCGACCCACGAGGGGCTGACCGATGCCCAGGATTAATTTGACGGTTTCCGTGGCCTGAATCAGGCCAATGATCCCAGGCAGTATGCCGAGCACGCCGCCTTCGGCGCAACTGGGGACCAGACCGGGAGGTGGCGGTTCCGGATACAGGCAGCGATAGCAGGGGCCGCCCGGATACGCGAAGATCGTCGACTGGCCTTCGAAGCGGAAAATAGAACCGTAAACATTCGGTTTCTTCAGCAGCACGCAGGCGTCGTTGACCAGATACCGCGTCGGGAAGTTGTCGGTGCCGTCGACGACGTAATCGTAATCCTTCAGGATTGCAAGCGCGTTTTCGCTCGAAAGCGCGGTTTCGTGGCGATCCAGCTTCACGAAGGGGTTGATATCCCGCATGCTCTCGATCGCGGAATCGATCTTGGGACGGCCCACGTCCTTGGTGCCGTGGATGACCTGGCGCTGAAGGTTAGTGTAATCGACCACGTCGAAATCGACCAGGCCGATGCGTCCAATGCCGGCCGCGGTCAGATAGAGAGCCAGCGGCGCGCCCAGTCCGCCGGTGCCGACCAGCAGCACACTCGCGTTCTTCAGCTTCAACTGGCCTTCCATGCCGACTTCGGGCATGATCAGGTGGCGGCTATAGCGCAGGATTTCGTCTTTGGATAAAGAGACTTCTTGAGATGACATGGGAATAAAAGTCGCGGCGCTTCCTTAGATGCCGCGGGTGCCGCCTGCGATGCTCGGGACAATCGACAAGGTATCTGTGGGAGCCACCGGCGTTTCGTTTTTCTGCAGATAGCGGATATCGTCGTCGTTCAGATATACGTTGACGAAGCTGCGCAGCTTGCCTTCATCGTTGTAGATCTGCTTCTTGAGGTCCGGGAAGCGCGTGGTCAGCGCCGCCAGCACTTCGGCCACGGTTGCGCCCGCGGCTTCGACGGTATCTTGTTTTTCCGCAAACTGGCGGAGGGGAGTGGGGATCAGGATTCGGGCCATTGTAGTTCCTCTTTTTCTGCGTGTGTTTGTTCGGCGTTGGGCAGCCAGCTGTTTGCGTGGTGAAACTTGCCGTTCTGGATTGACAGAACGATGAAGGAATACCACGGGCAGGAATTCTTCAGATCGGTCTCGGAAAAATAGGCATCGCAATCGGGATGCGAGTGGTAGATGCCGATCAGATCCATTTTACGCTCGCGGGCTTCGCGGTCGGCGCGCAGCAGGTCTTCAGGGCGCAACTGATAATAAGCGGCCTGTGGACCCTCGGCGGCATTATCGAGCGCGATGGCGTGAATGACGGTTTTGGTATCGCCTTCGATTGTGCCGATCATGGCGCCGCAGCATTCGTTCGGGTATGTCGCCTGGGCGTGGTTGACCATCTCGCGCCAGGGCTTTCGTTCCAAGGTAATCATTTATTCTTCGTCCCAGAAATGTTCGCTTAGATACTTGTCGGCACCGTCGCAGAGGATCGTGACGATTACTCCGGGCTTGCCCTCTGCATGGAGTTGCTTTGCCAGTTGGAGGGCCGCCTGGATATTCCCGCCCGCCGAAATCCCGACCAGCCAACCTTCCTCGCGGGCCAGCCGCCGCACCATCTTGTAGGCGTCTTCGGTCTCGATCAGTATATTCCGATCGGCCAGGGAAGGATCGTAAATCCGGGGAACTATGGCCGTGGCCATGTGCTTGGTGCCTTCGATGCCGTGGAAACCGGTGGAAGGTTGCGCGGAAATGCACTGCACTCCAGGCACATCCTGCTTCAGGCGACGCCCGGTACCTACGAATGTTCCGCTGGTGCCGAGAAGGGCCACGAAATGGGTGACGCGGCCCTCGGTCTGCGCGATGATTTCGGGGCCGGTGGTTTTAAAATGGGCTTGCCAATTGGCATCGTTGCCGTATTGATCGGGATAAAAATAGCGGTTCGGGTCTGCGGCGTAGATTTCGCGGACCGCTCGAATTGCGCCATCGGAACCCTCACCGGGGTCGGTCAGAATCAGTTCGGCTCCGTAGGCCTTTAGAATGCGCTTACGTTCCGGCGAGGCATTTTGCGGCAGGCAGAGCTTGACTTTGTAACCTCGCACGGCGGCAATCATGGCATACGCGATGCCGGTGTTACCGCTGGTGGAATCGATCAGGACTTTATCGTGTGTCAGCAGTCCGGCGCGTTCGCCTTCACGGATCATGTTGAGCGCCGCGCGGTCTTTTACGGACCCGCCAGGATTGAAATACTCGGCCTTGCCGTAGATTTCTACGCCTGGGAATTCCCGGCCAACCTTCTCCAGCCGTAGCAGGGGTGTGTTGCCGATTTGGCTGATGAGATCGTGCGCCATTGGGGGCGCGATTGCCGCAGTGGTCATGTCGGGGGCTGCTCGAAGTGAATCTGGAGTATCTCTATCTTACAATGGGTGATTCGTTCCGCAGGAGTCTGGATTCAACATTATGATGAAGCGTCTCCTCATCAGGCCTGGTGCAATCGGCGACTTTATTCTCAGTCTGCCGGCGCTCGAAGCGTTGCGAGGTGACTTCACGGAGGTGTGGTGCGCCGGGCAGAACGTGGCGTTGGCGAGGTTTGCAGACCGAACCCAATCGATTGTGTCCACAGGGCTTGACCGGTTGGGGATCACTCATGCGGATGACGTGATTGCCCGGTTGCGTGGATTTGACGAAATCGTTTCCTGGTATGGGGAGAACCGGCCGGAATTTCGGGAGCTTGTTGCCGGGCTCGGATTGCCATTCCGTTTTCTGAAGGCCTTGCCGGATGGGCGTCGCCACGGAGTTGAGTTCTATGCGGCGCAGGCCCGCGGACTGGGCGCGGTTCCCCAGGGCATACCGCAAATCGCTTGCCCGGCGGTTCGGCGGACTTTCGCGGTAATTCATCCTTTTGCGAGTTCCATTGCCAAACGCGCGCCGATGGACGTTTTCGAGGCGGCGGCCGCCAAACTGGCGAAGGCCATGCCGGTCCATTGGCTGTGTGGTCCCGAAGAGCAACTGCCGGGAGCAGTCGCAATATCCGATTTGTACGAGTTGGCATGCTGGCTTCGTGGAGCCAGGGTATTCGTTGGCAATGATTCCGGAATCTCACACCTTGCGGCGGCAGTAGGGACTCCCGTGCTGGCGTTGTTTCGCGCGAGCGACCCGAAGGTCTGGTCGCCGCGGGGGTGTGCCGTAGACGTGGTATTGCGCTAAAACAGCACTTCAAAATCGAACCGAAACCGCCGATGGTAATTCCCGAAGAAGACTCCGTATTGCGGATCGGCGACGTTGGCGTGAACTGCGAGCGCATTGAAGTGATCCGTCAGATTGTAGCCTGTTACCGATAACCGGATCGTATATTTCTTCGAGAACTTAAAATCCCTCAACAATCGCGCGTCGGCGGAGAAAAACATCGGGAACCGGGTGCTGTATGGAACGCCCACGTAGTTCTGCATCTCATCGAGCACCCTGTAGGGAAACCCGTTGCGTACTTCCACCGTGGGGAGTATCTGAAATTTCCCGAACGGCAGGTTGATGTGCCCCCACATCAGAAAACGATTGGGAAGATCGCCGGGCAGATTAGCATAGGTGCTGGGCCGGATGATGGGCTCTGCGAAGTTTCCGACGAAATAGTCGAAAACGTTTTGATCGCCCTGTGCGCGGCTCCGCACGTAGGAGAATACCAGTTGCTGCTCATGCTCAAGCGTGAGCTTCGAGGTGATTTCGACCTGGCGATAAGTGGAGCTCCCGCTGCCATCGAGCACGATTTCATTCGTGGTTCCGAGCACATCCGGATGTAGTACCACCAGTCCCACCGAACGGTTGTCGGTGTAGACTCCCCGCATTCGAAAGCGTTTGGAAAAACTGTGCTCCACCTGCGTGTTCCAGGTCACTCCGCGGGGCGAAAAATCTCCGGCCACGCGCTCGCCATGCACCAGGAACGACCGGGGTCCGGTAGCGCTGCCGATCACATCCACGAACTGTTGAGGTGTGCCGATGACGCTGCCATCGGGGGCGTACGTCGTTACCGTTCGGTTGGGGTACTGGCTGAAGCTGTAAACGTCGAGGGGAATATGGTCGTAGAACTGCCCGTAACCCATGCGGAACACGGTGCGCTGATTAGCGAACGGATTCCATGCGATGCCGGCCCGCGGTGCGATGCGCAGGCTTTCAGCCAGTCTTTGATGTTCCACCCGGAACCCAACGTCCGCCGAAACTTTCGAGGTCAGCGTCCAGTGGTCCTGCACATAACCCGTAAACTCAAGGTCGTTGCGTTTGTAAGACGGCGACGTGGCGAAATCGATTCGTTCCAGCAGCAGCCCGGCGGAATTCTCTATGTCGACCGGCCGGTATGAAAATACGCCGTGATCGGTTGAGACCGTGAGCGACGTCCCGACTTTGACCTGGTGTGCGCCGTGGAATCGGACCGGCGCGGGCGACCAAATCTCCAGCCACTCCCGGCGGAACGCATCGCGCGACCCGACGCCGAAGTAGTTCCCCCGGTTTCCTTCGGGAGTAACAATTTCGTCATTCGGCCCCTGGGATCCGATATAGGTGCGGAATCGCTGGTAGGCGAACGAAGTATCGAGCGTGCCGCCCCAAAGACCCAGATGGTGCGCCAGCGTACCTTCGTACGCCATCTGTGCGTAACTCGGAGTCACGGATTGCGGGTTGAAGTAATCCGGATTCACGAAGTTAGTGTGTTCGGGGTTGTAGTGAAAGGTCGCGTTGACGATTTGGCGTTGCGAAAGGATGTAGTCGATCTGCGTGAACGAATTCTCGCGTTCGTGTTTGGAAATATTGTAGGGAAATGAAAGCGTGCGGTTCGGAGTCTTATCCAGATAATACTGGAGCGCCGTGATGATAAAAAGGCGATTGGCGATGATCGGTCCGCCCGCCACCGCATGCGGAGTTTCGTTGGCGATGCCTCGCATATGATAGCTGCGGATGCGAAAATCCGGAAAAGGGTCGTTCAGGTCATAATGCCACTTGTCGCCGCCGCGCTTCGTTTCCACCGCGACCACGCTTTGCGTAAAACGTCCGTATTGGGCAAGGAAGGGAGTGCTCAGCACGTTGACCGTTTCGATCGAATCAACGGGGACCGTTTGCCCGAATTTTCCCGTAGCCGGGTCTGTAACGTCGCTCTCGTTCACTACGAGCGAACTGCGTTGTTCACCCGATCCATCCAGCTTCAGTTCACCGTTGGGAGCACGGACCACGCCCGGGACGAGCGGTAGCGCGTCGCTGATCGTGGCCGGATTCGAGGGCAAATTCTTCACTTCGGCGGGGTGCAGTTCGTAATTTTGCGAGGAACTCTGGTCGATCGGGGCGGGGTTACTGGCGCTGACATCGACGCTGGTGCGGCTTGTCTGCGGGTTCATCGTCAGCGCGACTTCGTTCAGGGCGTCTCCTTTGAGTTCCACCGTTACCGTGCTGTCCTCGAAGCCTTCTTTGGAAGCTTTCACGCTCCAGGTACCGCAGGGTATCAACTCAAATTCGGCCAGTCCCGATGCGGGCGTCGACTGCGTGGCGATCACGGCGGAATCCGGCCCGATGCGTACCTTCGCGTCATAAATGGGAGATTCCTGCGAATCCTTGACGAAAACCCGCAGGTCCCCGGGCAGGCAGGATTGAGCTCTGGCAGCGATGCAAAGAAAAAACAAAAACAGTAGTCGCTCCAGGATTACCGATCCGGCCCGGAACCAGGACCCGACCAAACGCGAATTGTCCGTAGCCTGGAGCACACCCTATTATTACCCCGTCTTCATTGCCCCGGCTGCCTGTACGGGCCGAATCCGGGTGGTAATGGGCGTTAGGGTACCAGGTTCTAACTTAAGTTAACTAACAAAATTCAGGAGTCTTCCCGGATCCGATTCACGGTATACTCATTTTGCAACGATGCTTACACAGCCCACGCTAGCCGGAGCCACACAGGTCCTGCTTTCAATCCTGACACTGGTGGCTGCGGGTTTTGATATCCGCTACCGCCGCATACCGAACTGGCTGGTGCTTGCAGGCATCTTGACGGGTTTCCTCTGGAACCTCTATTCCTCCGGCTGGTCCGGACTCGGCCATGCGGCGACCGGGTTCGGACTTGGCTTCGCTCTGTATTTCCCGCTGTACTTGTTGCGGGCCCGCGGAGCCGGGGACGTGAAACTGCTCGCGGCGGTTGGCGCCATTGTCGGACCGGGGAACTGTTTCTGGATGTTTTTGCTTACGGCCGTTCTCGGTGGGGCGATCGCGCTCGTTTGGCTCACCATCCGCGGACGCGTCCGTCATACTTTCTTCAATCTGTCCTGGATTATCAGCGACCTGACGAAATTACGGGCACCCTACCAAAGCAGCGAAGAGCTTGACGTCAAGAGCAACAAGGGAATGCGGTTGCCTCACGGAGCTATGATTGCCGTCGGTGCTGCGGCCCTGTTGATGATCGTCCACTTCAGAATCAGGGTCGGTGCCTGATGCTGGTGATGCAGGTGTTTGTTTACCTCCAGCTACTCGATTTTCTGACAACCATGGTGGGGTTCAAGCTGGGCGGCAGCGAAGTCAGCCCGTTTATCGCACACCTGATTCACACCACTTCGCCCGCCATCGGCGTTGGGGCTTCGAAAATAGTGGGACTCTGCATCGGAGCCCTTTGCATCTGGACGGGCCGTATGCGGCTGCTCTCATGGGCCAACTACTGGTACGCCGGACTCGTCGTATGGAACCTTTCGATGATCCTGGTCGCCGGAAGGCCCCACTAGCGATTCGGGCCATCTCCGAAGATCCTGCTTAGGGTGCGGCTTCGGTCCAATCGTGCTCTCCGTGCAAGCGCTTGTTCCAGGTTCTGGAACGAAAACGAGCGAAAAACCCGCAGGCCATCCGTTTCTGAAACAAAAGCAGCCAGCCCAAGGCAACCAGGACCAGCGTGGCTGTGCCTGGTTCCGGTGTCGACGACGCGGTGAAACTGCCGCTCCCGATCTGGTGACCTCCAAATGGTTCCAGGTCGCTTCGTAAAACAATATTGAATGCACTACTTTCAAAAGTGAACTGGCTGCCAAAAGGGCCACACGGTAATGCGCATTGAGTGCCATACCAAATCGTCCCGGTGCATGAAGTGAGCAGTTCGAACACCGCCCCAGCACCCGTCTGCCCGGTGGCGCAATCCGCGCCGCCAGTCCCCGCAAACGAGTTGGCTGCGGCATCGAGATCAAAAGAAATCCCAGCCCACACCACGTCGAAATTGGTGAATGCGTCGGTCGTAGAGTCAAAGTCGAACGACCCCGAAGCAGGAGCGACTCCGCTGGCGGGCAAGAAGTCTATGGAGTAAAACACGGAAGCCCCGTGAGCCGGTTGCGTGCCTATGAGCGCCAGGATGAGAAATCCCCAAATTGATGGGGCCTTCATCATGCGTTTCGATGGTTCGGTGGGTGGCAACATCCCGCCGTTGTAACAATTCGGCCGTCCGAAAAATCTGCACCCCCTGCCTTGCCTGCCTGCTGGAAGTGTATCCGGCTTTCGGGCGGTTCGCGGCCCGGAAGTCTCTCCGAACGGATAAGCCGTCGGTGGAAGCCCAGTCGGTTCGAACGAGCCGCGAGCTGACAACGGCGTATGCCGTCCTCCAGCGCGCCTGGCGGAGACGTGTCGAAGTCTTGCCTGCGATGAGCCGCCCACAGCGGAGCAAACACGGCATTCAGGCCCGGAATTTGGGCACCAGCCCGGGCAATCTGCCTGACCGTCTACTCGCCCCGGATCGCTTCCCAGCCCTTGCCAGGATTGAAGCTCCGGATCTCATGCGCCAGTGCGGCGGTCCCTGCTCCCAGATCCTTCTCGTAGACGATTCCTGCGTGGTTGACGAGGAATGTCTTGATACCGGAAACGCCATATTCGGCAGGCCAGCCTATCAATGCGAAGCCACCAATCATCTGGCCTTTCACGATGTAGTCGTGAGCGCCGCCCGTTGCCTCCGGCCCCTGGGCGGTCAGAATCCGGAAATAATAGCCGTGATAAGGTACACGCTTTCCTGGAGACTGTGAGCCTTCGGCAGCGTCCGCGAAGGCTTTGGAGACCAGGTTATTGGTTTCGCCCTCTGTATAAAGGCCGTCCTTCTTCCCGGGCGCGCTCACCAGCTTTTGCGCATATTTGAGCAGACCATCCGCACTGCGGTCATGCGCTGAAAACTCCAGCTGCGCTTCCACATACCCGCGAACCACGTCGATCGCCACGAGTTCGTTGCGGCCAATGCGGCGGGCGAGTATTTCCGTGCGTCCCCGCGCGGCATCGAAATGCCACTGGCCGGACTTCGTGCGCATCAGTGGAACCGGGAAGGGCCAGCCATCGGCGCCGGTGATCACCGTGGCGCGACCCGGATTCGACGGCTCAATCCGAACTTCCAGCTTTTCCTTTGCCCTGCGCGTAAATTCCGCCCGGGATGCCGCATCCTCCGCGGCATCGCCGGATTGCACGATATCGGTGCCGCGCGCGCCGAATAGCTTCAGCATGGCCGCAGTGTCATTCTGCGCGGCGGCATCCACCAGCGCCTGAGCCGCTTCCTGCGCACTCGGAAACATCCGCTCAAGAGGCGCCTGGGCGGCAGACTTTGCCGCAGGCGCACGCGGTACCTGCGCCAATACCGGCAATGCCGATAGGACTATCAGGCCGAGACCTGCAAATGTGCTTTTCATGCTCGTGTTCCTCACTAAGTTAGCGGTGCACATTATCGTCTGCCTCCACCGGAAGATCGCTGGGGCGACGAAGCTCTGGGCGCCGGCGCCGACATTCGGGGTGCCTGCTGCATCGGTGCGCTCCGGGCCGGCCCCAGACTCGATGCTCCGTGCTCGGCATGAGTATTGGCGGCCGCACCATTCTCCTGACCGCCGAACGCGCTGCGGTTTTGTTGCCGCGCAGGATTATTCGCGGGCACGTTTCGGTTGCCCACTTTATCAGTGGTCTGCCCCGGGTTAGCGCGGGCACCTTCCGGCATGGCGCGCGGCGCTACCGCCTGGCGCACATTGCCGCGATACTGAGTCTGCAGCCGGGAATTCGCGTAAGGAACGCCCGCGCGATGAGAGGGATCGTGCGTCCAGTTGCTGGTCCCATGAGCCGCCCCAATATTTCTGGCGTTAAATCCATACTGATGAATGAAGCCGTTGTTCACGATGATGCGGTGTCCGCCCCATCCCGGACGCCAGCCCCAGCCACCCCAACCACCCCAGCCAAAGCCGAAGTAAAGGTCCATGTCGATGCCCGGGCCGTAACCCCAGTAGAGGCCTCCCGTGAGAAAGCTGCGCGGCGGCCAATACCAGTGGGGGTAGGGATACCAGAGTGGAGGTCCCCAGATCCAGGTCGGATCGTAGACCGGCACATAGATCACATTCGGATCGGCCGGTTCGATGCCGATGTAGGGTTGCCCGCCGTCGGTAGCCTGCACGACGTTTTCCTGAGGCGTCGACTGCAAATGCCCCGCCTGTTGCGCGCGCTGGCGCAAACGCTGCACGGCATCCATTACGTCCTGCTGCTGGGCCAGAAAGGCGTTACCGAGATTTGTCGTCCAGGTAACATCGTCATTCAGGCGCTTCAGAACGTCGGGAAAAATTACCAGAGCCTGCACGCTCGGGTCCCAGTTCTGCTGCTGTGCTGCCTGAGTACGCGCGGTGCCATTGATTCCGGGGTTCTTCTGCTGCCATTGGAATGCTTCCACCACTTCGAGCGGATATGTGGCGGCCACCATGATCTGACTGAGCAATTCGTCCGGGTATAGCGCGATGGGCGCGACCAGATCGTCCAGTTGATCCGGCGTAAGGGCCTGATCGGGCGGGGGCAGCGCCGGGGGCTGCTGTTGGGCCTGGACCGTCGTGACTGTCATCGCAAATATTAAGGTAGCCAGGACTGTCGCTGTTCGCCTGCCAATGGACTTGAAATGTTGGGTTCGCATAGATACCTGCCTCTTGCCGATCTGAGTATACGCCGCTTGCTGTCAAACGGTCTCAAACCGGAGTGTGATTACTCACAACCCGATCTATGCACGTTCCCGGCCAAAAGACCCAAACTTTCCTGTTGACATACGAACTCCATCGTAGTAATGTCTTCGTATATGGAGATTCCGCCAAAACCTACACCCCGGCCCACCGACGCCGAACTGGAAATCCTGACGGTGCTGTGGAGCCGTGGGCCGATTACCGTGCGCGAAGTTCACGAGACCATCGCCGCACGCAAGCCCACCCAATACACGACCGTACTCAAAATGCTGCAAATCATGGCGGAGAAAGGTCTTGTACGTCGCGACGAACAGCAGCGCGCCCACATTTACGAAGCGGCGAACCCCCGCGAGTGGACCCAGCAGCAACTGGCGGGCGACCTCCTCCAGCGGGCCTTTAACGGTTCGGCGCGGAGCCTGATGGTGGGTGCGCTTTCGGCCCGCAAGGCTTCAAAGAACGAACTGGCCGAATTGCGCAAGCTGTTGGACGACTGCGAAAAGGGGGCGTTATGAGTGGCTGGAATTTCATGCATTCACCCGCCGCGGACGCGCTCGCGAGAACGCTGATTTACTCGTTGTGGGAAGGGACGGCCGTCGCATTGGCGCTCGAGTTGGTCCTATGCGTCCTGCGATCCTCCCGGTCGCGCTACGCCGCGGCTTGCCTGGCGATGTTGATGATTCTGAGCGCCTTGGCGGTGACCTTCGGCCGTCAGTTGCCGTCAACGGAAGGTCTCCGGCTCGGCGCAGGCCTCCGATCGGCGGTTCCGGCGCTTACCTCGCCCCATCCGGTTCGGATGTGGCCGCAAATCACCACCCCCACCACCGCAAGTCAGTCCGAACTGCTCTTTTGGGTGGCGCCGATCTGGATGGCGGGCGTGCTGCTGTTCTGGCTGCGCGGCGTTACCAACTGGCTCGCAGTCCGCCGTTTGAGATTTGCCGGTACCTGCGCGGTGCCGGATCTCTGGCTCAGCCGGTTCGGAAATCTGCGCAATCGACTGACTCTGACGCGCCCGGTCGCTTTGCTGGAATCCTCCCTGGCCGACGTGCCGGTTGTGATCGGTTACCTCCGGCCGGTCATTCTCATGCCTGTGGGACTGCTCTCCGCATTGCCCGTAGTTCAGGTGGAGGCGATCCTGCTCCACGAACTTGCCCACGTCCGGAGGTACGACTACCTGCTCAACCTTGCCCAGGTGGCCATCGAAGGCTTGCTGTTTTACCACCCGGCGGTCTGGTGGATCTCCGGCGTGATGCGCAGCGAGCGCGAAAATTGCTGCGACGATCTGGTGGTGGCGACGACGGGCGCCGCTCACGAGTATGCCTCGGCGCTGACAGCGCTCGAAAGAAATCGTTCGCCTCTCGGCGAGGCCCTCGCCGCCACGGATGGAAATCTGGTGTATCGCGTGCAGCGCATCCTGGGAAAGCGCGTGCGGCGGCAAGGGGCGCCGATGCCTACGCTCATTCCCGCCATGGCCGCCTTCATGGCCGTGACCGCGATGGCGGCGGTGCTGCTGGGCACGGACGCAAGAGCAACCGGGCATAAGCTCGATGCCGTCAGGGCTAAAGTTGACTTCGCAACCAGGGAACCCGGATCTGGCGGGGAAACTTCGTTTGCAGTCGCTCGCGCTTCGCGAATGCGGCCAACTCTCATTGCGCAGGTTACTCAGCCCTCGTCGACCAGTCCACAGAACGTGCCGCCGCTGAACAGGCAGCAGTATGAAGAACTGATGCGCCAGCGTCAGGCCCCGGTGAACCAGGTGATGGTGATCGCAATGGCCGACATCGACCAGCAGCGCTGGCTCCAGGACGTGGTTTACATCATTTCCGCCGAGGAAAAACGAGCCTTTCAGCAACTTCACGCCACCGCCGAGCGCGAGAAATTCATCGAACAATTCTGGCTCCGCCGCGACCCCACCCCCGGCACGCCCGAAAACGAATTCCGCGACGAATATTACCGCCGCCTCGCCTTCGCCAACGAACATTTCGGCACTGCCAATCTGGACGGCTGGAAATCCGACCGAGGGCGCGTC
>Ga0302319_10017314_pt1 | contig 13214 bp, 8 predicted proteins | sample Bog_T0_2_FD_203319 | JGI IMG/M metagenome (GOLD analysis project Ga0302319, IMG submission 203319) | Peat permafrost microbial communities from Stordalen Mire near Abisko, Sweden - Bog_T0_2 | ecosystem: Environmental > Terrestrial > Soil > Wetlands > Peat | place: Sweden: Abisko, Stordalen Mire...
CGGTTTCGCGGTGGCGGCGGGCCGGCTGGGCTCGGCCGCCGGACCGTTCGTCGGGGGGATGCTGATCGGCGCGGGCCACACGGCGGCCCAGGTGCTGATGGCCCTGGTGCCGATCCTCGCCGTTTCGGCGGTCGGCGCGGTGCTGGTGGCGATCATGGCGCGCGACGGGGGCGAAGCGGCGGCGGTGCATTAGGCCTTTAGCTCGAATAGTCGCCGCTCGAGCCAAATTCGCTCGGCCGGCGCGGGACTCAGCGCAAGGGCTTCCTGTAAGGCGCTGGCCGCCGCGGTGATCTGGCCAGTCCGTCGCAAAAGGTCCGCGCGCACCGCATGATAGGGCGCGAAGGACTTCAGGGGCTCGCTCGGCAGCGCCTCGACCTCGGCCAGGGCCGCGGCCGGGCTCGCCACCTCGGCCAACGCCACGGCCCGATTGAGCCGCACCACGACATCGTCGCGCCGGGTCAGCAAGGCGTCATACAGGTGCAGGACGTCCGGCCAAGGCGGGGGGTCATTCAGGCTGGAGCGTGCGCACCAGGCGCCGTGGATCGCGGCCTGCAGCACCCTGGGGCCGCCGCCGCCCGCCGCGATCGCGCGCGTCAAATAGCCTTCGCCCTGGTCGATCAGGGGGCGCCGCCACAGGGCCGGGTCCTGATCGGACAGCGGAACCATGGCGCCGTCCTCGGCCAGGCGCGCCGGGCGGCGGGCTTCGGCGAAGCGGACCAGGGCCGCGAAGGCCAGGGCCTCGGGCTCGCGTGGCAACAGTTCGGACAGGGTGGCGCTGAGGGTCAGCATCTCGGCGGCGTAGCCGGCGTGCTGGCCCGCGCCCGCGGCGTCCTCGTGCGCCTTGGCGTAGGCGATTTCCAAGGTCGACAACACCGCATCCAATCTGTCCGGCCAGGCGTCGGGGCCGTGAATTTCAAAGGGCACGCCGGCGTCGGCGATCTTGCGCTTGGCGCGCACGAGACGCTGGGCGAGCGTGGTTTCCGCGACCAGAAAGGCGCGGGCGATCTCGCCCGTCTCCAGCCCGCAGACAAGACGCAAGGTCAGGGCGGCGCGCGCCTCCGCCGCGATCGCCGGATGGCAGCAGACGAAGATCAGCCTCAGCCGTTCGTCGGGGATCAGGCGTTCGTCGCTGACCATGGCGTCCTCCGCCGTCTGTTGGGCCGGCGGGGCGTCGGACGGGGCCTCGCGCCGCACCTTGCGCTGGCGCAGGCTGTCCAGGGCGATCCGCTCGGACGCCCGGTAAAGCCATGCCGCGGGATCGCGCGGCTCGCCGTCTATGGGCCACCGGGCGGCGGCCCGCACGCAGGCCTCCGCGAAGGCCTCCTCGGCAAGATCGAGATCGCGGTAGCGGGCGGCCAGGGCGGCGCGGATGCGCCCCCCCGCCGCCCGGGCCGCAACGTCGAGGGCCGGGCTCACCCCATACCAAGAAGGGGCCGAACCTCGACCGAGCCGCCTTCGGTCAGTGGGACGCGTTTGGCCAGGGCGATGGCCTCGTCTAGGTCCTCTGCGTTGACGATGTAGAAGCCGCCAAGCTGTTCCTTGGATTCAGCGAACGGTCCGTCGTGCACGCTGTGGGCGCCCTTGTTCAAGCGGACGGTGGTCGCCGAACTGGCGTTCTTCAGCCCGGCGCCGGCGGTCTGCACGCCACTGGCGCGCAATTCGCCGGAAAAGGCCCAGTGCCGATCGACCAGCGCCTTGTACGCGGGACTGGCCGTTTCCTTGCCGCTCACCGCTTCGTCTTCATAGATCAGCAGAGCATATTGCATCGTCATCGCCCCTCCTTCGGGCCGGCGGCCGAGCGCCGCAACGGACCAAAGACGCGCGAGCCTCGCTCAAATCGACAGAGCTCGCGAGATTTTTTCGTCAGCGGTTTGGCGGGGTCATCCGCTGTTCCTGAGCCCCGCTGAAATGCCGTTGATCGACAGGTGGATGCCTTCGCGCACCAGGGGGTCTGACTCGCCCGCGCGATGGCGGCCGAGCAGCTCCACCTGCAGGAAGTTCAGGGGGTCGATATAGGGCAAGCGAAGGCGGATCGACTGGGCGAGCTGGGGATTGTGCTCCAGCAGCAGGGCTTGGCCTGTGACCACGCGCACCACGTCGTAGCAGGCGTTCCATTCGGTTCTCAGGCGCTGGAACACGCTCTTGGCCAGGTCTCGGTCCTGCACCAGCTCCGCGTAGCGGCGGGCGATCGAAAGGCTGGACTTGGCCAGCACCATCTCCAGGTTGGACACCACCGAGCGGAAGAACGGCGAGCCGGCGTAAAGGGCCTTGAGCTTGTCCGCCCCGCCGGGCTGTTCGATCTCCGCGCTCAGGGCCGAGCCGAAGCCGTACCAGCCTGGCAACATCACCCGCGCCTGGGACCAGCTGAACACCCAAGGGATGGCGCGCAGGTCCTCGATCTTGTCCGAGGGTTTGCGCGAGGAGGGACGGCTGCCGATCTTCAGGTCGGCGATCTCCATCAGGGGCGTGGACTGGCGGAAATAGGTCTCGAAGCCGGGCGTTTCATAGACCAGATCGCGATAGGCCTCGTAGGCGGCCTTGCTCATGCGGGCCATGGCCTCTTCGTAGCCCTGCTCCACGGCGTCGACCGTTCGATTCAGATCGGCCAGGATGGAGGCGGCGACGATGGTCTCCAGGCTGTGCAATCCGCCCACCGGATGGCCGTATTTGGACGAGACCACCTCGCCCTGTTCGGTGATGCGCATGCCGTGGGCCGCCGCGCCGGCGGGCATGGCCTGTATGGCGTCGAAGCTGGAACCGCCGCCCCGACCGACCGCGCCGCCGCGTCCGTGGAAGAAGCGCATGGCGACGCCGCGCTTTTTCCCCAAGTCCAGCAGCCGGGAGATCGCCGAGCGTATCTCCCAGTTGGACGTGAGATAGCCGCCGTCCTTGTTGCTGTCCGAGTAGCCGATCATCACTTCCTGCAGCCCGCCTTGTCGGGCGACCAGAGCCTTGATGTTGGGAAGGGCGAAGTAGCGATCCATCACCTTCACGCTATTGCGCAGGTCCTCGATGGTCTCGAACAGAGGCACGATGCGAACGGTGGAGCGCGGCTGATCGCCGGGCAGCAGAAGGCCGGCCTCTTTCAGCAGGACCGCCGTTTCCAGCATGTCCGACACGCTGCGGCACATCGAGATGACGTAGTTGGCGATGGCGCCCTCGCCGAAGGATCCCTTCAGCCTGGCGGCCGCGTCGACCACGGCCAGCTCCTTCAGCGTCTCGTCCGCATAAGACCGGTACGGGGAGCGCAGCAGGCGGGGCCCGGACAGTTCGGCCAGCAGAATCTTGATGCGCTGGTCTTCCTTGAGCTCGGCGTAGTCCTCGCAGACTCCGGCCTGGGCGAGCAGATCGCCCACCACCCGCTCATGCACCGCCGAGTTCTGGCGCATGTCGGTGACGGCCAGATGAAATCCGAACGCGCCTACCGCCTCGCGGACGTCCAGCAAACGACCTTGCGCCAGATCGGCGGCCCCATTGTCCGTCAGGGACTGCGCGATCACGCCGAGGTCGCTCTGCAGGGCTTTCGGATCGGGGTAGGGCTCGGCTCCGGGTTTACCCCCCCGGGCCGGCGGGCGCCCGATCAGCGCCGTGCGGGTGGCGGCGAGGCGGGCGTAACAGCCGACGATGGCCCGCCTGTAGGGCTCATCCTGTCGATGGGGATTAGCGTCTCCGCCCCGCTCGCCCAGGTCCAGCAGAGCCTGCGACACGGGCGCTAGGCTTTGCGACAAGGACAGTTCGCTGCCCAACGCATGCAGTTCTCCCAGGTAGTGATCCAGCGCCGCCTCGCTCTGGCGGGCCAGGGCGTAGGTCAAGGTCTCGGCGTTGACGAAGGGATTGCCGTCGCGGTCCCCGCCGACCCATGAGCCCACCTGTAGGAAGGGCTCGATCGGCCCCTGCAGGTCCATAAGCCGCGCCAGCCGCCGCTTGAGCCTTGGGAGCTGGGTTAGGAAGGTGATGCGGAAGATCGACACGGCGTTGTCGATCTCATCGGTCACGCCGATGCGCACCGAACGCAGCATCCGCGTCTGCCAAAGGGTGCGCACCTCGCGTTTGAGCTGGGCCTCGAGCTCCAGCCCGTCGCTGGTCAAGCGGGAACGGCCATCCAGGCGGTCTAGAAGCTCGGAAATGGCCTCCTCGCGGTCGAGTATGGATTTGCGCCGAACCTCGGTGGGATGGGCGGTGATCACCGGGGTCAACACCGCCTCGCGCACAAAGCGCCGCGCCTCGGGGCCCGCCAGATCGCATTGCTCACACAGGCGCTGCAGCGGCCCTAGATCGCTGGCCTCGCTTTCGCGTCTCGCCAAGTGATCGTCAGCAATATTGGCCAGCTGCGAGAAGATGGCGAAGCCGCGGATCAGCATGAGCATTTCGTCGAGCGCCAGTCCGCGCAGCAGGGGCGCCAGGGCCGCATCCGCGGCGCCCTCCCTGTGTTCGCCTACCGACCGGCGACGGATTTCCTCAATTCGGTCGAACAGACGCTGTCCGTGCTGCTCTCGGATGACATCGCCCAATAGGCGGCCGAGCAGACGCACGACGGCTCGGCTATCGGCGCTGTTGAGCGGCTTGGCCAGCATCGCCTGCTCCCTGGAGGGCCTATCGCGGCCGCGCACGCGCCGCCGTCTGCGACCTAGCCGCGCTCAACGGCGACGTCCAGCACCAAGCGCGCGTGAAAGGCCGCTTGTTCGCCATGCCGCATATTCGGGCGAGATTTCGGCGCCGAACCGCTCTTCAATCGGCCAGGGCCGGCCAACGAAAGATCCAGGGATGGGCGGCTTCATAGGCTTCAGCCAGATCGAATAGAACCTCATCCGCGTCCCGGGCCGCCACCCATTGCACCCCCGTCGGCAGTCCGTCGTCGCCGGGCCGGGCCGGGACGGCGATGGCCGGATGACCACAGGCGTTCACCCATGCGGTGAAGACCGCATGGCCGCGCGGACCCACCCGCTGACCATCGATGATCGGGGGATAGGGGCGATCAACGGGCCAGGGTTGGGCCGCGGTGCAGGGCGTCATGATGATGTCGACCTCGCGGAAGGTCTTGGCGGTCAGGGTGCGGAAATTGAACAGGGTCTGTGTCAGCGCCACATAATCAGCGCCGGTCAGGTTGCTCCCCCCGCGCGCCTGATCGACGTATTCGGAGGAGGCGCTTTCCAGAAAACGCGGCTCCTGTTCGGCCAGCCAGGCCAGGCTGGCGGAGGTCAGCGCCTGCCAGGCGAGCATGGCGTCGTCAATCTCGAAGGGCAGCGGGCCGAATGTCACCTCATGACCGAGGGCCTTCAGGTCGCTGGCGACCTGGCGGCACCGCGCCGCCAACATGGGATCCACCGGCGCATCGCCGAACCGCTCGACCGCCAGGATTTTCAGCGGGCCTCGGCTGGGCGAGGTCCGGCCGTGGGCGGCCAGGACATCAAACATCAGACGCGCGTCTGCGGTGGAGCGGGCCAGGGGCCCGACCACTTCGCAGTCAAACATCAATGGAGGAAAGCCATCGCCGCGCTCGACGCGGCCCAGGCCCGGCTTGAAGCCGACCAGTCCCGTATGCGCGGCGGGACGGCGGATCGAGCCCCCTCCATCGGTGCCAAGGGCGATCGGACATAGCCCCGCGGCCACGGCAGCCGCCGCGCCGCCGCTGGATCCGCCCGGCGTCAGGGCCAGATTCCAGGGATTGCGTGTGGGCCCGAACACGGGGTTGTCCGTGAATCCCCGCAGGGAGAATTCGGGCGTGTTGGTCTTGCCGAGCAGGACCGCCCCGGCCGCGCGCAGGCGCGCCACCGGCAATTCGTCGTGATCCGGAACGTAGTCCACGTACAGCGGCGAGCCCCACACCGCCGGACATCCGCGCACCAGCAGGTTGTCCTTCACCGAAACGGGAATGCCGTCCAGCGGGCCCAGCGGGCGCCCCGCCTTCAGGCGCGCGTCGCTGGACTGCGCGGCGTTGACAGCTTCAGGATCGAGGAAGACGAAGGCGTTAAGCGCCGGATCGAGCCGTTCTATGCGCTCCAGGTAATGATCCAGCAGTTCGCGCGCCGTCACCGCGCCCTTGCGCAGGTCCGCGGCCAGCCGGCCGATGGAGCGTTGGTGCAGCGCGCTCACGCCGGCCCCATCGTCCGAGCGATGGAGTCCCACTGGGCGAGCCGGATTTGGCGGCATGACGGTTCCAACACGAGGAATTGTGAGCGTGACCCTGTCGGCGGGGTGTCGCCTTGTCCACCGATCCGCTGGACGGGGTTTGGGTTTCAAGGCGGTAGGGATCGCTTTCGGCGCCGGCGCCTGAAGTTTAGGCGCCCTTGCGCGTGTTGAATTGCGCGCCTCGGTGGGCGAAGGTGGCGACACGCCCCGGCCCTCCAGCGCGGGGCCAGGGGGCGCCTTATCAATGTTTTCATTTCCTGTTAGCTACAATTTTGCAAACAACCCGACTTAGGGAAGAAATGAAAATGTTGCACTGGAACCCTAGCGTTCCGACCCCGGTGAAGGCCACCGGTTGGTTGAAGGTGCGGGGTGTGGCCTTTTTTGCTGTCGATTGACGGCCTAGCGAGCAATATCGGAATGAAGCCGCCCAAGCGGTTACGCATTGTTTTGATAGTCCTGGCGCTATCCGCCGTCACCCTTGGCGCGTGGTCGATTTTCGCGCCGAGACAAACCGCCCAGTTCGCCGAGGCGATGGGCGCGCAGTCCAGAAAGACGGGCAAGGCCGACAAGGCCTCCGTCCCCGTGAACGTGGCGAGGGCCACCTATCAGGACGTGCCGGTGGCGATCGCGGCTCTCGGCGCGGTTCAGGCCTGGCAAAGCGACCTTATCCGCACCCAGGTGAACGGGAAGCTGCTCAAGGTCAACGTGGCCGAGGGGGCGTTCGTCAAGGCCGGGCAGCTTCTGGCCCAGGTCGATCCGGCCCCTTACCGGGCGGCTCTGCTGCAGGCCCAAGGCGCCTTGGCGCGCGACTCGGCTTTGCTGGCCAACGCCCAGTTGGATCTGAAGCGGTATGAACAATTGGCTCAGACCCATTCCATCGCCCAGCAGCAGGTCGACACTCAAGGCGCCGTGGTCAAACAGGACGAGGGACTGGTGGAGCTGGACCAGGGCCAGGTGGCCGCGGCCCAGGTCAACCTGGACTACTGCAACATCACCTCCCCGGTCACCGGCCGCGTCGGCGTGCGTCTGACCGACGCCGGCAATTTGGTCTCCACGACCGACACAGTTGGCATCATCGTGGTCAATCAGCTGTCGCCCATCGCGGTGACCTTCACGGTGCCGGAAGGGGACTTTCAGCGCCTGTTGACCCTGACGGAAGGCTTTCGCAAGCCGTTGGTGACCCAAGCGTTCAGTCAGGAGAATGGGACGCTGCTCGACACGGGCGTGCTGACCGTGGCCGATAATAAAGTCGATCAGGCGACGGGCACCGTGCAGTTGAAAGCCAAGTTCAACAATTCCCATCAGAATCTGTGGCCAGGGCAATTCGTCAACGTGCGTCTAACGGTGCAAACCTTGGAGCACGTGATCTCCATACCGGCAGCGGCCGTGAATGAGGGTCCTCAAGGCGCGTTCACCTATGTCGTCGGTCCTGACCGCAAGGCGAAGATGCGCCCGATCAAGGTGCAGGTCACCCAGGACGCGGTCGCGGTGATCCAGGACGGAATTAAGGAAGGCGATACGGTCGTGACCGACGGTCAGGTGTCTCTGGCGCCCGGATCGACGGTGGCCGTGCGTGGTGGCGGTGGTGGTGGCGGCGACGCCGGCGGCCACGCGCACGCTCGAAAGCCGCAGACTCCGTGAACATCTCCGCGCCTTTCATCAGACGTCCGGTGGCGACGTCCCTGATGGCTGCCGCGTTCTTCGTGCTGGGCGTGGTCGCTTACTTCGCTTTGCCTGTCGCCGCCTTGCCCCAGGTGGACTTTCCGACGATCCAGGTTCAGGCCAACCTGCCCGGCGCCAGCCCGGAGACCATGGCTTCCAACGTCGCCCAGCCGCTGGAACGGCAATTCTCGCTGATCCCAGGCATCACTCAGATGACCTCGACCAGCCAGATCAGTCAGACGCGGGTGGTCCTGCAGTTCGACCTGTCCCGTAACATCGACGCGGCCGCCCAGGACGTGCTCGCCGAAATCAACGCCGCCTCGGGACAACTTCCGACCAATCTTCCCAGCGCGCCGTCGATCTACAAGGCCAACCCGGCCGATACCGCCATCATGACGTTGAGCGTCACGTCGGACGCCCTGCCGTTGCGGACCGTGAGCGATTACGCCGACAATATCTTGTCGGAGCAGATCTCCCGCCTGACCGGCGTTGGCCAGGTTTACATCCTGGGACAACAGAAGCCGGCCATCCGTATTCAGATCGACCCACGCCGGGCGGCCGCGATGGGCCTGCAGTTGGACACCATTCGCACGGCGCTGTCGGCGAGCACGGTCAACGCGCCGAAGGGTTCTCTGGTCGGCCCGAACACAACCTCGGCGATCTACGCCAACGACCAGCTGACCGACGTCAAGACCTGGAACAATCTGATCGTCGGTTACAAGAACGGCGCGCCGATCCGGGTCAGGGATATCGGCCAGGCGATCGAAAGCGTCGAGAACAACCAGATCGGCGCGGCGAACTACCCGGGCAAGGCCAACCACGATCCCACGGCGGCGGCGGGGCCAGGCCTTATCATTCAGATATTCAAACAGCCCGGCGCGAACGTCATCCAGACCGTCGATCGGGTGAAGGCGGCGTTGCCCGGGTTGCGGGCCAATATTCCGCCGGCGATCCACGTGTCCACGCTGCAAGACCGCACCCAGACCATCAAGGCGTCGGTCCGCGACGTGGAGATCACCATGCTGATCACCATCGGCCTGGTGGTGTGCGTCATCTTCGTCTTCCTGCGCAACGTCCGGGCCACCCTGATCCCGAGCGCGGTCATTCCCTTGTCGCTGCTGGCCACATGCGCCGCCATGTTGGCCTTGAACTTCAGCCTCGATAACCTTTCCCTGATGGCGCTCACAATCGCGGTGGGCTTCGTGGTCGACGACGCCATCGTCATGGTCGAGGTGATCTGGAAACGGATCGAGGCCGGGGAAAAGCCTATCGAGGCCGCTCTGGCGGGAGCCCAGGAAATCGGCTTTACGATCCTGACCATATCGATCTCGCTGATCGCCGTGTTCACGCCTCTTATGTTCATGAGCGGAATCATCGGGCGGCTGATGCGCGAGTTCGCCTTCACCGTCAGCGTGGCCGTGGCCTTGTCGGTGTTCCTGTCGCTAACCTTCACGCCGATGATGTGCGGCAAATTCCTGAAGAAGCCGGAGCATTCGCATAACCCGATCATGGTTGGGCTTGAGGCGGGGTTCCAGAAGATCGAGTCCGGCTACGCTCGCGCCCTGGACGTTGTCATGCGCCACATGGGCGTGACGCTGCTGGTCTTTATCGCCACCGCCGTCCTGGCTTTATGGCTCTACGCCACCGTGCCCACCGGTTTCTTTCCATTGCAGGACACCGGCTTCTTGACCGGACAAATGATCACCGCTCAGCGGGATTCGACCCAAAGCGCCAACAAGAAAGCCCAGTCGTGGGCCAAGATCGCCGCTCAAGACCCTGATGTGGCGTGGGCCACCTACGCCTTGACGGGGGGCAATGTCGTCATCGTCAGCCTTACGCTCAGGCCACTGGACGAGGGCCGCACGGCCACGGCGGACCAGGTTCTCGCGCGCCTGCGGCCAAAGTTCGCCCAAATCGTCGGCGCGCCGGTTTTCATGGCGCCCAACCAGGACATCAACGTCGGCGGCCGCGGCGGACGGGCGCTTTACCAATACACCTTGTCGGACGCGAGCCTGGACGAGCTGAATGAATGGGCTCCCAAACTGCTGACGGCCCTGAAAGCCATGCCGCAGCTGAAGGACCTCAACTCCGATCAGCAATCATCCGCCAGCGCGGTGAAGCTGACGATCGACCGCGACGCCGCCGCGCGCTTCGGAATCGCGCCCGCGGATATTGACGCGGCGGTCTACGACCAGATCGGCCAGCGAGAGATCGCGCAGACCTACACCCAGCTCAATACCTATCACATCGTGCTGGAGGCCCCGCCGACCCTGCAGGCCACGCCCGACCTGTTCAATTCCGTCTACATTAACTCGCCGGTCACCGGCAAACCGGTCCCCCTCTCGCTGTTTCTCAAGTTCAATCCCAATGCGACGTCCAGTCTGACGATCAATCACCAGGGTCAATTCCCGGCGGCCACCATTTCCTTCAACCTGACGCCTGGCGTCGCTCTGGGCGACGCCACCAAGTTGGTGGAGGAAGCCCGCGAAAAGCTCGGCGCGCCCGATACCCTTGAAGGCTCTTTCCAGGGCAATGCGGCGGCCTTCCAGGAATCCCTGTCGTCCGAGCCTATCCTCATCCTGGCGGCTCTGCTGGCGGTTTATGTGGTGCTGGGGATGCTCTATGAGAGCTACATCCATCCATTGACCATCCTGTCCACATTGCCCTCCGCAGGGCTCGGCGCCTTGCTCGCCCTGGTGGCCGCCGGCCAGGACCTGAACGTCATTGGCATCATCGCCATCATCCTGCTCATCGGCATCGTCAAAAAGAACGGGATCATGGTGGTCGACGTGGCGCTGAAGCTCGAGCGGGAGTTCGGTCTGGGGCCCGTGCAGGCGGTCACCGAAGCTTGCCACCAGCGCCTGCGCCCGATCCTGATGACCACCTGCTGCGCCATGTTCAGCGGCGTCCCGATGGCGCTCGGCAGCGGCACCGGATCTGAATTTCGCCGCCCGCTCGGTTTCGCCATCATCGGCGGCCTGCTGGTGTCCCAGGTCCTGACTCTGTTCACCACGCCGGTGGTGTACGTCTATCTCGATCGCGTTCGCCGCCTGTTTGACAAGAAGCAGGGGGCCCAGCCCGCGGCCCGACCGACCGCGCCCGACCAGCCGTCTGGCCCAAACGGCCCGGCTCAGGTCGGCCACGCAGCCGAGTAGAACCGCGCCGCCGCGGCTGGCGCACCGGTGGCGGCTTCGCTACAAGGCCCCTTTACCCGACGAGGAGATTTGCATGATCGCCAAGAGCTATCTTGGACTGGCCGAAGCCAAGGCCGTTCTGGCCGCCGCTCAGGCCGTCGCCGTTAAGAACGGCTGGAACGTCGTGATCGCGGTGCTCGACGAAGGCGGCCATCTGCACTGCCTGGAGCGGATGGACGGCACCCAGGTGGCGTCGACCTATATCGCCCAGGAAAAAGGGCGCACCGCCGCTATGTTCAAGCGCTCGAGCAAGGCCCTGGAAGACGCCGTGGCCGGGGGCCGACAGGTGATGATGATGCTGCCCGGCGCCACGCCCATCGAAGGCGGCGTGCCGCTGATCTACCGCGGCGAATTCGTCGGCGCGATCGGCGTGTCCGGCGTGCAATCCTCACAGGACGGAATAGTCGCCCAGGGCGGCGCTGATTATCTGGCGAGCCTGTAATCAGAAGCTGATGCGGGCTGACGCCTGAAACGTGGTCTGTGACTGGCGCGGGTCCGAGCCAGTCAGAATTCTGCTGGGTCGGTCGCTCCAAACGTGGAGCACCTCGCCCAGCAGCGCCACGTTCTGCGTGAGCGCGAACTTGTAGTCGGTGGTCGCCGCCCATCCGGTCTCGCTGTAACGTTCAGGCGCGGCGAACGGTTGGTTGGAGGTCGAGAAAACGTCCGCCCGCACGGAAACTGTCGACCTTCCATAACCTCGGACGGCCATCAGATAGGCCGACGCGAAATCGACGTCGACCCACACGCTCGGGCCCCGCTTGAAGCCCATGTAGGTGCTCCCGCTCATCGCCTGGCCGATCAGCCAGGTATGGCGGTCGACGTCGAATCTGCCCCCCAGATTCAGGAAACGGGTTTCCCAGGCCCATTGTCGCTGGTCCACCGAGGTCATGTCGCCGTTGTTGTCGTAGTAGACGGCATTCAGCGCGACGCGGCTGGGGAGGCGCCAGTCCAGACGGCCATAATATCCTGCCCGTCCGTCAAGTTCGCGCACCGGCTCGGTGAAGGGCGCCTGACGCACCGCCAGGAAACTATTCAGTGGCGGCAGAGGCAGACGGTCCGTCGCGGTGCTCGTGACATCGTCCAGTGTCCACCCGCGCAAGGCCAGCAAGGTGGCGGCGGTGTCGTCGTGTCCAAACACGCCCACGGTCGCGCCGATTTCATTGTCCATGACCGTGAGGCGCGCCGAGCCTTCCAGGCCGACAACCTTCACTTCCTGGCCGACCCAGCCGTTGATCGCCGACGGGGTGATCGTGTTGGCGACGACCCATGCGCCGCCGGCATAGCCCTGATGCTCCATGGATATCGGTGGATAGAAAAATCCTGCGCGAGCGGAGACCCGCAAGGCGTTGGTCGGCGCGGGCTTGTACTGCAGATAGGCTTGGCTCAGGTCCACGCCATGGGACTGGCTGGCCCCGCCTTCCATATCCAGCACAAGGCTGACGTCGCCGATGCTTGGGTTCCACACAAGGTTTGCGCTGGCGATTTCCCCCTTGACGGAGGCCCTGCCCGTGTTCGCGCCGCCGAAACGGGTCTTGCCCAGGCCATTGTCCAGCCAACTGGATTCTCCGGACGAGACGCCAAGGCGCAGGTCGATGATGCCGGATAGCGTATCGGGCCCGAACAGATCGGTTTGCGCCAGCGCGGGACCCGCCCCGAAGCCCAGAAAAATGAGAGCGATGGTCAAGCAACGCACCGCACCCCTCCGCTCCCGATGAATCGTTGGTGCGTGCAGAATGAACGCCACTGCTCAAGTTTCGGTGAACGTCCTGATCAGCCCTCGGCGCTCGGTGAAGCACCCATTTGCGATCCCCAGGGCAGGGAACAAAAATTCGACCTTTGGTGTTCTTTGGCTAGCCCGGAGGACTCATTCATGAGCGAGAGCCAAACCTACAGCCAGTCGCCTTCCCCGTTGATATTTGCAGGCAAGGTCAATGGAACGCCTGTCTTGAACGCCACGGGCGAACGGATCGGCCATATCGAGGATATCGCGATCGATAAAGCCACGGGCCAGGTCGCTTATGCCATCCTTGAGATGGGCGGCTTTCTCGGCGCGGGCGCCCGGCGCTATCCTGTTCCCTGGCGCATCCTGACCTACGACACGTCGCGCAACGGCTATGTCGCGCCCATCGACAAGAAGCAGCTGAGCGAGGCTCCGTCTTTCGAAATGTCCGATCTCGGCGACGTCGGGGATTTCGACGAACAACAAACGGGTTGGGCCGCGCACTGGGG
>Ga0302319_10017315_pt1 | contig 13214 bp, 14 predicted proteins | sample Bog_T0_2_FD_203319 | JGI IMG/M metagenome (GOLD analysis project Ga0302319, IMG submission 203319) | Peat permafrost microbial communities from Stordalen Mire near Abisko, Sweden - Bog_T0_2 | ecosystem: Environmental > Terrestrial > Soil > Wetlands > Peat | place: Sweden: Abisko, Stordalen Mire...
CAAAATGGGCCGCGTGTGCGCGTAAGGAAAATGGTGAGATGTCCCGCCACGGACAGCTTCAAATACATCAGCGTCTGGATATGCGCGCGGTCGAGATGAAAGACGCGCTCGCCAAGATAAAACAAGCCGAAGGCGGATACGACTCCGATGATGCCAAGCACCGTGGATATCCCCAGCACCATCCGCATGTTCCACTCTTCGGGCTGATGCTTGTAATGAACATTGTCATAGGCGATGGACAGGATGGCGCCGTCGTTGAGTAACGCAAGCATCACGATCATCACTGCCGTCAATGGATAGAAGTTAAATACGCGAACGCCCCGCCAATGACAAGGATTACAACAAATACCAACATTGCGAACGATCGATTCTGTCTCATTTTAATAGTTGCCTTATTTAGACTAATTCCAATGCCATCTCCTGGTTCGCTTCCTTATGGTGATCAAGTGAATCGGGCATTGTGCCATTGAGAATATCTTTTGCCTTCGTGATCTCGTCACATGACCCGTGGGCGATCAGCACAAACTTGTCAGCCTTCAGCGCCGTCTCATACAGCACGATGCTGTTTTTGGGAATTCCGAGGCTGACCAGGCCGGCCCCAATCGCACTCACGCCACCCACGACCACCGCGGTTTCCAACGCCCCGACGATCCAACCGACGAGCGGCCCCGCAACGAGCAATGGTCCGATACCCGGAATGAAAAAAAACGCTGAGCCGAAAAGGCATGCCCATATCCAGCCCCAGAAGACTCCGATTCCTCCCCATTTCTTCATGCGCTCCCCGGTGTTGTAGTACCCGACGACGTGTTCATCTGTGTGATAGTCGCGTCCAACAATCGACAGTTTCTTCATGTCGAAACCTGATTGCTGCAGTTCCTTGACAGCCGCTTCGGCAGCCGTGTGCGATGGGTAAATTGCTACGATTGAATTGTTTTTGTTCATTTTTTTCCTTGTTGTTATTGTTTTAAAAAAGCTGCCATCACTCATCTGTTGAGATTGTGCATTTCGTGATTCGCGGCTAAAGGAGTATGATATTCTGGTGCATCCATGATCGTCGCCCTCGTCAAGTTAACGAAAACCGACGACTCCTCGTAACTTATCCGATTGATATGTGCAGGGGTAACCGCGATTTCCTTACCCGCAAACCAATGGCCGGTTTCGACGACAAAGTGCTGGATCTCCCAACTCTTGTCATCAATCATAAAGTCAGTGACGTGGCCTATCTCTCCGTCGCTGGCGTGGATATGGTATCCGGCAATAGCCTTCGTGCTTCGTAGATGGGGATCCTCGCCGTCCGAGGAACCACAGCGGCTGTCGTCCTCAGTCACCATAAGATTCGGCAACGGAACCACGGGAAACCCGGCCGCGCCCCACATTTCGACGCCGTTCCAATAGGACGGGTATCCATAGTAGCGATAGTACTCCGCTTCATATTGTCGCGAGACAGGCTTGTGCGACTCAATCGGAGGGCTGTTTTCAATCTGTTTCCGCGTCAAATTTACGAGAAGGCGATGATCGTATTCGTGAAAGTTTCCGAAGGCGTGCGGAGAGATCAGGACCAGCCGCCCCGACAACCACGAACCTGTATCCACGATCACATACCGAACGCCCCATTTTTGATCATCAAAATAAAAGTCCTTCACATGGCCGATCTCGCCATCGGACGTACCCAGTTTCTCTCCGTACAATTGTTTAATGCTTCGTAACATATAGGTTTTGCTGGTGTTTGTTTTGTTTGAAAGTCTCGATTGCGGGCCATTTTCAATGGCTGCGAAAAAAGCGTACCTCCGCGCGAAGGCGCTCAACCTCATCAAGTAAATCGAACATGGTCTTGATGCAGGGCACATCCATGCTGTGGACGGCACGCACGTTTTCGATTCGCCGAATGGTATAAATTGCTTCTTCCGTAAACCCCATCATCCCATGCGGCGGCTGAAAGACCGGTCGCAAGAGACCGGCTCGACAATAGATCAGAACAGAGCGGCGAGGAACGCGCGCCAAATGAGCGGTCGACTCGAGGCTGTAAAGCGCGTTGGGATTTGGTTCATACACCTCAAGCGCATGAACCGATGGTATAGGGGAGTCAGGCTGGTTGCTCATGACCATTCCTCGGGTTGAAGCTAGATGCTGCTGCCAATTGCTCCCATAGGACTTTCTCTTTCGGCGTGAGTTGAGACGGAACCTGGATTCGCAAGATGGCATGGAGGTCGCCACGCGTCCCGTCGCCCGATGGCAAACCTTTCCCACGCAACCGAAAGTCACGTTCAGCCGTTGTGCCTGGCGGGATTTTCAAGGAGACCATGCCGTCAAGAGTCGGTATGCGGACGGTGGCGCCCAGCACGGCCTCCCAGGGAGACAGGTCCATATCCTGATACAGGTTCGCGCCGTGCACACGGAAGTCCGGGTGCTTGGCGAATGTGACCCGTAAATACAGGTTTCCCGGCTCGCCCCCGCCTTTGCCCTCCTGTCCATTGCCCGTGAGACGGATCATTTGCGCTTCCCGCACACCTACGGGGATTTTGACCCGCAGGGTTTGTGTGTTCGATTGCCCGGTGTGCGGATCGGTGCGCTTTAGCCGTATTGTGCGCGTCGCTCCGTGAAGGACTTCATCGAGCGTCACTAAGATGTCGCCTTCAACATCCTCGCCGCGTTGGGCGAACGCTGCGCCGTCCATGCCATCCCCCCCAGCCCGACCAAAATTACCGCCTGGGCGCCTGCGCCCACTGAAGAATTGCTCAAAAAAATCGCTGAAGCCCGTGCCGTCGAAATGGTATTCAGAGCCATCTTCGGGACCTCTGCTAAATCCGCCCTGCGGTTGGGCTGCCTGCCGTTCGGGATGATTCCAGTTAGCCCCCAGTTCGTCGTACTTTCGCCGTTTCTCCGGGTCGCTGAGGACTTCGTTGGCCTCATTGAGTTCCTTGAATTTCTCCTCGGCGCCCTTTTTTTCTTTGGCGACATCGGGATGATACTGGCGGGCGAGCGTGCGGAATGCCTTCTTGATCGCTTCGCCGCTCGCGTTGCGATGCACTCCCAAAACTTCGTAGTAGTCCTTGAATTCAACGGGCACTGGCGGCTCCCCCGGCGGAATAGTCCGTATCATTTACTATGACCCTGGCGGGACGAAATGATTTGTCGCCGCGGCGATAACCACGCTGGGTCACTTCGAGGATGATCTGATCCGGCTGGAGCGGTTCACGCCGCACAGAAATGGCCTCGTGCTGGTGAGGATTAAAAAGTTTACCGACGTCCTCGACCGCCTCGATGCCGTGATGGAGGAGCAATTGTCTCAAATGCTGGAGTGTCATCTCCACACCTTGACGTAACTGATCGGAAGAAATGGATCGCTCGCAGGCCAGGGCGCGTTCGAGATTGTCGACCACCGGGAGAAGATCGCGCATAAAGGATTCTTTGCCCGACGCGGCTTGCTGCTCGGAGTCGCGGCGGATCCTCTTTTTGTAGTTGTCGAAGTCTGCCGCGAGGCGAAGAAATTCGTCCTTTTGGGCGGCCAACGCCTGCCGCAGTTCGACGGAGCCGCCTGGTGCGTCCCCATTCGGCGCAGTTTTATCGGCTGCTTCATTGATGGCTGAAGTATTATTCATTTCTTTCTCCACAATTCTGAAACTGAAAGAATGCGAGCACTCCTCCGGGCAAATCCTGAACATCTTTAGTATCGGTGAACCCGGGATGGTTTGGCCAATACCTCCATTGCCACCGACCTATAGCGGCCAGCTATACAAAGACAGCCATCACGACTCGGAGCGCGCCGAGCATGAGGCGCAGCACCCATGGAGGAGAATCAGCGCCTGAAGCGAACGCATTTAGCGAGGAATTATTGAGTGCTTTCCCTGTAGCTGAAATGCTCAAGCGTCGCCCTCTTTTTGTCGGGTTCTAGCGGCCTGGAGCATCTGATCATGCTGCGCTTCGGCGATTCCCTCTTCCACAAGCATGGCGCTATCGCTTTTTCCATCCTCATTTTCGTCCTCGCTGGACGACTCCGGTGCTTTGTGGCCCGTTGAGCCGTGCACCGGGTCCCAACGTTCGGATTCTGGTGCGGATTCAAGGAGGGCATCGTTCAAGTCCACGGCCGATCCCCCTGTGAGTTCACTCTTGGCTTGGTCCCAATCGGATTGCGATACCTCCAGGGCGGTGCGCCCATTGATCAGCGCCAACTCTGCCGCGCGTTCCTTCACCATTTCCCGAGTCACTGTTCCGATGCCTGTCCCATTTTCGGTCATTTGGCCGTCTTTGAGTAAGTTTTTCATAGATTATCGATTACCTTCCCCGGGCAGAGGATTCATTGCGGATCGTTGTTTTGATTTGCCGCACACCGCGATCTTCACGAATGTCGCGCGATTGAGAGAAATTGTGGTCCTGCTTCTTCGGCTTTGGGCCGCGAGTCGTTTCTTTGGAAGCGGGAATGCGTTTCTGGTTTTTGTTTGCAAGAGAATGAGCCGTTTGCTCTGGAGTGGCTAGAGGTGCTTTCATGAATTAGTAGTTTGATTACTCTTGGATTTGGATTTGCCCTGGCGTGCGGGCGGATTCCTCACAACGCCACACTTGCCGGCTCCGTGCCACGGGGCGGTGCGAGTTTGAGAGTGAGACGAAAGGTCGCTCCCTGCCCAAGCCCTTCACTCGACACGACGAGCGTGCCACCCTGGGCTTCTGCCAACCCCCTGGCGATGAACATGCCGAGACCAAGTCCCCCGTAGCGTTTCTGGTTCAACACGCGCTCACTCTGCTGGAAGGGATCGAACACCAGCGGCAAGAACTCAGGCTCGATGCCTATTCCAAAATCTATAACCTCAAGCGTAACGGTGCCAGGCGTCTCGTTGGCAGAGGCGATGGAAATGCTACTCCCCGGCGGAGAGAACTTGATCGCATTCCTAAGGAGGTTCCACATGATCTGCTGAAGTCTTACAGAATCCGCGAGCACGATGTTTGCCCATGCCTGTAAGTCGAGGTTCACCTCGATCCGCGCGGCGGCGATTTCGCTCTGGCAGATTTCAAGCACGAAGCGGACGGCTTCGTGGACGTCGATCGGCTCGGGCCGCAGCCGCACCTTGTGCTGGCCGACTGTGCTAAAGTCCGTCAATTCCTCAATCAGCCGCGCCTGAAGTTCGATGTTGCGCCGCATCATCGCGAGAATCGGTCCGGCTTCGCCAAAGCGGCCGTCTTCTTGCATCTCGCTAATGCCGAGCAGAACAGGCATCAGGGGCGTACGCAACTCATGCGCGAGCATCGCCAGGAAGCGATCTTTTGGGAGCGCGGCCTGTGTGCTCTCAACCTCGCGGCGATCAAATTCAATGCGTTCCCTGGAAGGATGACTGATCGGGCGCATAATAAAGACCACGCTCGGGGAATCGCCATCACGCAATTTGCTCAGCGTGGCCTCGACCATCCGGTACGAGCCATCGCGAGACTGGTGGTTGAATTGGGCCGTGGCGTTTTCCTGAATTCCCTCGATCACGTTGAAGAACGCGGAATGGACAGCGGGCAAATCCTCGTCACGGATGAGTTCGAAGATGCTGGTCCCGAGAAGTTCCTCCGGTTCGTAGCCAAGCACACGGCTTACCGGCCGGTTCTGTGAAAGGATCGCGCCTTGGCGATTGACGACTGTGATAACATCGGCTGCACTTTCAATTACCGAATCAAGCCACCGCTGTTTTTGGATAAGATGCTCCTGGGCCGGACGCAGGAGATAAGTTTTGCCGTCGGCATCGATGACAGCGTCCACCTGGTCGGAAGTGAACGCGCGGAGCGCGTTTTCAGCTTGCGCCAGAGAGAGAGCCATTTCATTCGCCTCATAATGACTCTTGGGAGATGGATAATTTCTCAACTTCGTCTTGGTCATTGCTACTCCTTTTGGGGCAATCCAAGCGCGCGGAGGACTTCCTCTTCCTCGCTCAGGTCGCCGATGATTTGTTGCTCCGGCAGCGGGGAAAGTTTGACCGCGGTGGGCGTGACAAGGATCGCCTCAGCCAGCGCGCGCATCGGTTCCTTCAGGACATCGATCACCTCGATGCGATGGCTCTCGGGAAAATGCTTCTGGCAGATCGCGTAGAGATTCGCGAATGCCCGCACGGAATTTGGCGCGCCGCCCGCGAGATAGAGCCGAAAAACATAAGCCCCCTTCGCCTGATCGCCTTCGTTGAGGACTCCACTCATTGGCCGTTCGCCTTTCCGTTATGCACTGCGTTCTCCTTTTCCATTCGCAAGGTACCCATGAGCACCTCGCCTCCAGCGGTGTAGGGATCGGCAAGCGTGATGCCCGAGTCGCTGAAAATCAGTTCGCGCAGTTGATTGGAGTGCTTCGAGCCCCGGGATTTGATGATCGAGAGCGCACGGTTGCGCTCGCCGTCGAGCAGTGCGTACGAGATCTGAATCCATGAGTCAGAGATCGTCGAGACGTGAACCGTCGTTGTCTCCAGATGTGGGTCGAACCCTTCGATCAAGCTCGTGAAGAGAACGGTGATCCCCTTGTTTCGGCAGAGATAGATGAGTCGCTCGGCAACGGCGCGGGCCGCGAGGCCGCCGCCTACGCGGGCAAGCGCCGAGAGCGGATCGATCACGACACAACGGGGGAGTTGCTCCTCGATCAGACGCTTGATGCGCATGAAGTGCTCTTCCGAGGATGCCGCCTCGGTGCGCACCGCTTCCATCCGCAGGAGACCGCTTGCCAGATGCGGCGCGAGGTCGATGCTCATCATCGCGAGATCGCGGACGATGTCCCGGGAGTTTTCGTCGAAGGAGATGAAAAGAGCCCGCTCATCGCGGAGGCAGGCTGCTTCGATAAAGGCGCCGGCAAGCGATGATTTGCCCCCGCCGGAACTGCCGGTGACCAAGGTGTTGGTCCCACGGTAGATACCGCCACAAAGCATGTCGTCCAAACGTTCGATGCCGGTGGAGACCTTCTCGTCGAAGGGCTGCGGCTCCGGATGGACACCGTGCGAGGAGCCCAATTCCACGCCCGCCGGTCCGATGACAAACGGCACTTCGTTGAGCACGTGTGGCGAGCCGCGGTACTTGAGCACGCGCATTGCCCGCACCGCCACTCGATCGGCGACGCGCTGGGTGAGCAGCACGGTGCAATCGGCCATGAAGGGCATGCATCTGTACCGTTGCGAGATGGCCGGCTCACCCTCCTCGACCTTCATCGTAAGGATGCCAGTCAAATTTTGACGCAGGAGCCATTCATGAAGCCGGTAAAGCTCGCGGCATTCGGCTGCCAAATCATCGAGCAGGCCAAGCAACACGTCTATTGCGTCAAAAACGATCAGCTTCGCACCCATCTCGCCCGCTTTTACTTCCAGCGCCGCGAGCAGCCCAGTGAGGTCGAACGCGCCAGACTTTATGATATCGGAGCGCACACGCGCGTCGATGAAATACAACTGCTTCTTCTCAAGTGCGCGCATGTTCCACCCGAAGGTCTCCCCGTTGGCCACCACCCGGCGCGCATTCTCCTCAAACGCAACAAAGATGCCCGGCGTGCCGTGATGCGTGGTGGCGCTCACCAGCGTCTGGAGAGCAAGGACCGTTTTCCCAGAACCCGGACCGCCCATCAGCAGAGTCGTAGCTCCGAGCGGCAATCCACCGAATGTGATGTCGTCAAATCCCTCGATTCCGCTTGAGATTTTCTCAAGAACCGTCGCCTGTTTTTTGTCGGTCATTCAGCTTCCATGTTTCTAAAGTCCTAAGAATGCCGGGCTTCTCCGCCGAATCCCTTGGACATAAATGACTATGGAGCCGCCTCACGAATTGGACCAATACCTCCTCGGCGTTCGCCCCATAGCCGAAAGCTATGTGTAAACCCGCATCCATCACTTTCTCTCTCAAAACACGTCCCCTGTCTTGGAATTTCCGATAGCTATTGGCTATGAGCCGCAGAGTACTCCGCGGCCTGCCGGCCGGCGATGTGACACCGCCATACGGCCCGCGCGCTATTGAAGTTGCCGTGGGCTTACTGTACGGGCGAAAAGAGCCGCGCCAGCCGGACAGCAGCCTTGAACCACCACGGGCGTTCGCGATATTCAGCAAGGTCTACACGACGGCTGTGCGCAAAGTCCTCTTTCAGCATCGCCTCCACTTGGTCGGCGAACCCTTTATCCGTTACCATCACAACCAGTTCGAAGTTCAGATGGAAGGAGCGGTAATCCACGTTAATCGAGCCGATGGCGGCGAGCCGGTCGTCCACGAGCAGCGCCTTCTGGTGCAGAAAGCCGGGGTGGTAGCGCCAAAGTTCTATGCCCACCGAAGCCAAACTCTCGTAGTAAGAGAAGCTCGACAGCATCGGCAGCAGATGGTCCGCGCGATCCGGCAGCAGCACGCGCACCTCGACACCGCGCAACGCCGCGAGTTGCAACGCTGTAAGCACGGTCGAGTCCGGAACGAAATAAGGGCTGCTGATCCAAAGGCGGCTCTGAGCGGAGTTTACCGCGCGAATGAATGCGAGCGAACAACGCTCGCCTTGATCCGCCGGGCCAGTCGCAAGCACGAGCGCATGCTGATCCGCATCGGCGGCTGAGGATGTCCACGACAGGTGCGGCACTTCGTCCGTCGCCCAATACCAGTCTTCGACAAAAGCCAGTTGGGCAGCCTGCACCGCCGGCCCGCGCAGCCGGACATCCGTGTCGCGCCACGGACCAAATCGCCTGCTGTGCCCCAAATACTCGTCGCCCACGTTGAGTCCGCCGGTAAAAGCCTCACACCCATCGACGATGACCAGTTTGCGATGGTTGCGAAAGTTGAGTTGAAAGCGATTGGCCCATCCGCGCGTGGTCTTGAACCCCTCCACACGCACTCCGCTCTCTCGCAATACGCGCAACCACTTCCGGGACAAACTGTAGCAGCCGACTTCATCGTAGAGAAAAAAGATCTTCACGCCCGCGCTCGCCCGCTCAATAAGCCGTTCCTGAAACTCCTTGCCCAACGCGTCGTCGCGAACAATGTAGAACTGCACGAGCAGGTAATCGCGCGCCGAGTCGATCGCAGCGAAGATCGCGTCAAAAGTCGCGGCGCCATCCATCAGCAATTCGATTTGATTGCCGCGGGTTGCAGGCAGCGTGGTCAACCACTCGCGACACCGTCCATGTCCATCCGCCGCACCGGAATCCGCGGCGAACTCATTGAGAGCCACCGCCGCATCTTGTGCGGCGGACTGTAGCGGCCCAGTTTTATCCGTCGCCGCGCGGCGGTAGCCGATGAATTTCGTACGCCCAAAGATCCAGTAGAGCGGAATCGCGAAATACGGAAACGTCACCAGCGCCAACGCCCATCCGAGCGCCGCCTGCGGCGTACGCACCTTGAGCGCGGCGTGAACGGCGTTGAGCACACCGAGCCCATGAACGACCACAAGCTGGACTCTAAAGAAATGCTCCCAATATTCGTTCCAAGGCTGCGTGATCGAGATACCTCCCATGATTTCGGCGAAATTCGCCGTTAAGGTGGTGATGTGCGGTTACAAGGCGGCGGCGGGAGAAGTATGTTCCGCAGCCGCTCGCGCAGGACGTCGAGGTTAATGGGCTTGACCATATATTCGTCGAAGCCGGCGTCCCGCGCTTCGGCGCGGTCTTCGTCGCTGCCGTAGCCACTCATCGCCACGAGGATGGCGCCATCAAGGGCGGGCATGGCGCGCAAGCGGCGGGCGACTTCGAAGCCGTCCATGCCGGGCAAACCGATGTCCAGCAGCACCACCTCGGGCGCGAACTCGGCTGCGGCGGCGACGGCGGCGGGCCCGGTAAAGGCGGTGCGCGTCTCGTAATTGCGCCGGCTCTGGAGCATCGCAAGGCTGCGCGCGGAGTCTTCGTTATCGTCGACGATGAGCATCCGGCGGCGGATGTTTGGTCCGGTGGACGCCGGTTCGGGCGCGGGCGGCGGCGGCGCAATGACTGGGCCTGTAAAGATCGGCAGGCGCACTATGAATTCGCTACCGAGGCCGATGCCGCCGCTGCGCGCCTCGACGCTGCCGCCGTGCAGTTTCACGAGCCGTTGGACGAGCGTGAGGCCGATCCCCAGCCCGCCATGCACACGATCCAGCGCGCGGGTGGATTGCACGAAGAGATCGAAAATGTGGGGCAATATCTCAGGCATGATGCCCATGCCGTCGTCGCGCACACGCACGAGGACCTCCGGCGGCTGCGGGCCTCGGCCTTCTCGATCTTTAGGTTCCGAGGATAAGGAAGAGTCTGCCATCGGGGCCATCTCCGCGCTGAGCCAGATGTGAGAGCCGGGGTCGCTGTATTTGCAGGCATTACCCAGAAGATTGCCGAAAACCTGATCGAGACGCGTCGCATCGGCATTCAAGAAAATCGGCTTGGCGGGCAGCGAGATCGCCAGTACGTGATGGCGGGCGCTGATGCCGGACCGCGCGACGCTCGTCGCGGCGGAAAGGATGTCCGCGAGCGCCACAGGCCGCAGGCGAAGCTCGATCTTTCCCTCGGTGATGCGCGAGACATCGAGCAGGTCGTCGATCATTCGCGTCATGTTTTCGATCTGCCGGCCGATGATGCGCTGCGCCTGCCCGCGCTCATCGGCGGTCGCACCGCTGGTATTCAAAATCTCCGCGGCATTGCGCAGCGGCGCCAGCGGGTTGCGCAACTCGTGTGCGAGCATGGCGAGAAATTCATCCTTGCTGCGATCGGCCCGGACCAAGTCCGAGGCGCGCGCGGCCAGCGAGTCCTCCAGCATACGGCGTTCAGTGATGTCCGTGTAGCTGGTCAATATCGATTTTGTGCCCCGGTCCAGGACCCATCGACAAAGCACGGCTACGCGGCGGCCATCGCGCCCGATCTGGACAAGCTCGCCGCTGAACTCGCCTTCACTTTGAAGTTGCGCCAGGAATTCTTCCATCGGCTTTGGAAATTCCGTCTGGAGCAGGGTGTCAATCTGCTTTCCAATCGCCTCCTTGGAAGCCCAGCCGTAAAGCTTCTCCGCACCCTTGTTCCACGAACTGATTTTGCCATCGAGATCGCGCACGACAATGGCGTCATTACTCAGGTCGAGCAGACGCGCCTTCTCTGAAAGGTCCTGCTCCGCCTGCTTGCGTGCGGTGTTGTCGGTGCCTATGAGCAGATAGCCGATGATGGCGTCCTGCGCGTCGCGCAGAGCCGTGACCGATACGATGGCCGGGAAGCGGCTGCCATCCTTGCGGATGTACGTTAGCTCGTAGATGTCCTCGATCCCGTGCGATGCCTTGAACACCAATGCCTCAAAGCCCGGCGTAATCGTGGTTCCAAGTTCGATGCTGAGCGCGCTGGCGCGTGCGATCAGTTCCTCGGAATCGGAAATGTCGGCTGGCGTGAACTTGTTCATCACTTCGGCGGCCGCGTACCCAAGCATCCGTTCGGCGCCGACATTGAATATCTGAATAACGCCACGGGCATCGGTGGCGATACTTGAGAAGTTTGCGCTGTTGAAAATCGCGCTCTGTAGCGCCCCCGCCTTGATCAGGGCCTCTTCCGCCTGCTTGCGCTCAGAGATGTCGCGGCAAGTAAGAACGACGCTCGCTACGGACGCTTCACGCAATTTGCTGACGGTTGCTTCGAGCATGCGATACGAACCGTCGCGAGTCCGATGACGGAACTCCACGATGCTGTAAATGATAAATCCGCGAATGACGTTTTGGAATCTGGAATAGAGTTGCTGCTGGTCGTCATCGTGGACGAAATTGAAGAGGTTCTGCCCCACCAATTCTGCCTTGCCATAGCCGAGCAAGCGCCTTGCAGCCAGGCTCTGCGAGACAATCAAACCGCCGGAGCTAATCACCATGATCAGATCGGAACCGCTGTCGAACACGGCCTGGAGCCGCTCTTCGTTTTGCCGCAGCCTTTCTTGCGCTGGGCGGAGCAGATACGGATGACCGTCGAGATCGACGATCGCATCGACTTGATCCGAGGTGAATGCCCGCAGTTCATTTTCGGCGTGGGCCAAGCCTAAAGCCAGCGCCAGCACCTTTTCAGCAGGGTGAGCAGGCCGGGGGGAAGGGTTGGGGATCGTGTCGGTCACTAGCATTGTCGGTCCCATCGGCGTTCCGCCTCCGCTTGACACCTCCTCCGTGACCCCCGAGTGATAAATTTCGTTCATTTGAGTCTTTAGGCTTTCTAGGGGCCGAGGCATGCAAGTTCTTCGGCCGGATATTCGAACGAGGATGAGTATGGGGCCGGCTACCGAATCCGACCAATGCCTCCTCGGCGTCCTGCCTATAGCCGGAAGCTATGAACCAGTCGCTCTCGCCAATGCCATCCATGCCAAAATACGCATATGCTCCGCAATATTCGTGATAGCTTTTGGCTATCGCTTGCCCGATGCTCCGGGGAAATGGAACTTCGACATCTGCGGTATTTTGTCGCCGTCGCCGAAGCGTTGAGCTTTACGAAAGCCGCCGAAAAGCTGCGGCTGGCCCAGCCGTCGCTCACGCGGCAGGTGCGCAATCTGGAGGACGAAATTGGGGTAAAGCTGCTCGACCGCTCAAACAACCGAGTCGCGCTCACCGAAGCAGGGAATCTGTTCCTTTTTGATTCGAAGAAGCTGCTCGCGATGTGCGCCGAAAGCATTGCCGCCGCGCAGCGGATGAATCGCGGAGAAAGTTCCGCCCTTAACATAGGCTACGTGGCAAACATCCATTATGGGCTGCTTCCTGCGACCCTCGGAGCATTCCGAAAACTCTGCCCAGGCGTGGCGCTCAATCTTTTCGACATGACGAGCGCGGAGCAATTCGTCGCCCTCGATGGGCGCAAGATCGACCTCGGATTCGTGGGAATCCGCCCCGCGCTTTCCGGCAGCCATCTGCTCTCCGAATGCGTGGCGCACGACACGATGCTCGTTGCCGTTCCGGCCAACCATACGCTCGCAAAGAAGGGCAAGATCACCCTTGCCGACCTCGCGCCGCAGTTCTTTATCGGCATGTCCGATAAGACCCATCCTGGCGCGCGGGAATGGTTGACTGAAACTTGCCAGGGCGCCGGATTCGCCGGGAGGATTTTGCAGGAGGCGGACAATGAGCCGATCGTCGTGCAGTTTGTCGCCGACGGGCTGGGCGTGGCTCTCTTGCCCGAGCAAATCACGGGACTGCCGCATGAAGGCGTCGTGTTTCGTCCGCTCTCTCCGCCGCTTCGCCGCGAATCGACCATCGCCTGGCGCTCCGACAATCCCTCAAAGCCGCTCAAAGATTACATCCAGATCGTGAAAGAGTTGTCCCTCAGAGCGTGACCCACCAGGTA
>Ga0302319_10017317_pt1 | contig 13213 bp, 9 predicted proteins | sample Bog_T0_2_FD_203319 | JGI IMG/M metagenome (GOLD analysis project Ga0302319, IMG submission 203319) | Peat permafrost microbial communities from Stordalen Mire near Abisko, Sweden - Bog_T0_2 | ecosystem: Environmental > Terrestrial > Soil > Wetlands > Peat | place: Sweden: Abisko, Stordalen Mire...
ATGCGCGGCTTTGACGCCTTTGCCGGGGTGATCAAGTCCGGCGGCAAGACCCGCCGCGCCGCCAAGATGGTTATCCTCAACGTGGAGCATCCGGACATCATGGACTTCATCGAGTGCAAGGCCAAGGAAGAAGCCAAGGCCTTCACGCTGATCAAGGCCGGCTACGACGGGTCGGGTCCGGATTCTGAGGCCTACTCGTCCATCTTCTTCCAGAACGCCAACAACTCCGTTCGCGTGAGCGATGAGTTCATGCGCGCCTACGAGGCTGACGGCGAGTTCACCACCCACGCCGTCAAGAGCAAGGCGCCGGTCGAGACGCTCAAGGCTCGCGAGATCATGACCAAGATCGCCGAGGCCACCTGGCTCTGCGGCGACCCCGGCATGCAGTTCGACACCACCATCAACAAGTGGCACACCAGCAAGAACACGGCGCGCATCAACGCCTCAAATCCATGCTCGGAGTACATGTTCCTCGACAACTCCGCCTGCAACCTTGCCAGCTTCAACCTGATGAAGTACGTGAGCCCGGCAGGCATGTTTGACATCGCGGCCTATCGCCACTCCATCACGGTGGTCATCACCGCCATGGAGATCCTGGTCGACAACTCGGGCTATCCGACCGAAGCCATCTCGCGCAACTCGCACGACTATCGCCCGCTGGGCCTGGGCTACGCCAACCTGGGAGCGTTGCTGATGGCCTTCGGCCTGCCCTATGACTCCGCCGCCGGCCGCGACCTGGCCGCCGCGCTTACCGCCATCATGTGCGGTCAGGCGTACCTGCAGTCGGCCGTCATCGCTGCCAACTGCCCGCCCATCGCCTCAGCCACGCCGCTCACCGCATCGGTCGAGCGCCAGGGCGGCGCCTGCCCCGGTTTCTACGTCAACCGCGAACCGTTCCTCGATGTGATCCGCATGCATCGCGCCGAAGTGAACAACATCGGCAAGTCGCGCGTCGCCGCGGTGACCGAGCCCTTCAATGTGCCGCAGCTGGACGCCCTGATTGAAGCCAGCCGCGAGAGCTGGGACACGGCCCTGATCTTCGGCGAAAAGTACGGCTATCGCAATTCGCAGGTCACGGTCCTCGCCCCGACGGGCACCATTGGCTTCATGATGGATTGCGACACCACCGGCATCGAGCCCGACCTCGCGCTTGTGAAGTACAAGAAGCTGGTCGGCGGCGGCATGATCAAGATCGTCAACAACACCGTGCCGGCGGCCCTGTTCAAGCTCGGTTACGACAACGACGAGGTCAACGCCATTGTGAGCTATATTGACGCCACCGGCACCATTGAAGGCGCGCCCGGCATCAAGCCCGAGCACCTGGCCGTGTTCGACTGCTCGTTCAAGCCGGCCAAGGGCACGCGGTCCATCAATTACATGGGCCACATCAAGATGATGGCCGCGACACAGCCCTTCCTCTCCGGCGCTATCTCGAAGACCGTCAACTTGCCCCATGAGGCCACCGTCGGAGACGTGGCCGAAGCCTACGCAGAAAGCTGGCGTCAGGGCATCAAGGCCGTGGCCATTTATCGCGACGGTTCGAAGGGAACGCAGCCGCTCAACACCAGCATGGACGCCAAGAAGGAGCTCTCGGCTCTCGATGCCGTCGGCACCCGCGTGCTTGCCCAACTGGCCGCCAACCAGCCGGTTGCCGAGGCCGACTTCAAGGCCCTCGAAGCCAAGATCGGCGAGAAGCTTGAAGTCACGGCCAAGCAGGTGATTGCGGCTGCTGCGGCATTCCAGTATGCATTGGATCAGATCGCCAAGGCTGCCGCCGTGCCCGTGCTTACAGCCTCACCCGTCATGACCAGTCAACCCAGGGATCCCGCGCAGGACCCCAACGGTCCGCCTCGCGCCGTGCGTCATCGGCTGCCCGAGGAGCGTGCCTCCATCACCCACAAGTTCTCCGTTGGCGGCCACGAGGGCTACATCACGGTCGGCCTCTATCCCACCGGGCAACCAGGTGAGATTTTTATCAAGATGGCCAAGGAAGGCTCCACGGTTTCCGGCTTGATGGATGCGTTTGCCACCTCGATTTCCCTCGCTCTTCAGCACGGCGTGCAGCTCAAGATGCTCTGCGAGAAGTTTGCACACACCCGCTTCGAGCCCTCCGGCTGGACCGGCAACGAGCAGATCGGCTACGCCAAGAGTCTGATGGACTACATCTTCCGCTGGCTCAATCTGCGCTTCCTCTCCGGTACCCAGCTCACCCTGTTCGCCGGTCTCGGCATTCCGCAGGCGCAGCAGCTTGCCGCTCCGCCCAGCCTCATTCCCGACGCTGATGCGGACGAGGAATCAGGTTCCTCGCAGAATCACCTGGCAAGGCTGGCAGAGGAAGTAGCCAAGCGGCTCAGCCACGTGAGCGGCCAGCCCGGCGGCGCCTCGGCCGGCGGCGGCATCGCACCCGATCCGCAGGCCCGCGGCGGCGCGGCGCCCAGTCCAACGCACGGGCCAGAGCTCAAGGATCGCGGCATCTATCACGCTTCCGAGGCCATGCGCGAGATGTACGAGATGGGCGATGCGCCCAGCTGTCCCACCTGCGGCGCCATCATGGTCCGCAACGGCAGCTGCTATCGCTGCATGAGCTGCGGTTCCACGAGCGGCTGCTCCTAGAACAGTTTCGGAATTTGTGTTGCGGCCTGCTTGCTGCTGGCGCTCTACCGGCTCGATCTGCGCAAGAATAAGAGCTCAGTGGGGGCGACGAGATTCTGCTTGTCTGATTAACGCGATGATCGGGCGCGCTCGCTGTCAGAGAGTCTTGCGATTGCGGCGTCAACATGATTCTTCAACGAGCCTGACTGGCTCTGTAGTTGCTGCTGCAGGAGGCGATACTTTTCCAGCGATTCTTTTTTCTTGCCCGAGAGTTCCAGTAAGTTCGCGGTGAGAAAGGCATGGACTGCGCTTATTCCGGCTGCGTCCGCCGGCAGGTCGCCGAGCCAGATATAGGTCTGCCCGGTCTCATCGGGAGGGACTGCGGAGAGCGATTCCGTGAGTTGCGCGTAATCAACGACGACGGGGTCAAAGCAGAAGCCGAGGATGCGTCGCCTCTGCTCTTCGCCGAGCGGCTCACACAACTTGCGCATGTCATTTACGGCTTTGACCAGTTCGGCTCTCGCCCCTTGTTGGTCAAGATAGAGGAGGCCGCCAAGTTGCAGTCTTCTCACAAAAGCCCGTGCCTTGCCGGTTGCCAGAGCGGTGTTCAAGTGCTGAATCGCCTGATGGAAATTTCCGCTGCTCTGCAGCATCCAATTGCCCTGCATGGCGTTGGCATAGACGTTGGATGGATCTGCAACCAGCGCGGCGCGAAAATTTTGCTCGGCTACTGAGCCGAATTCGCGCTCGGCAATGTGCTGGTTAAGCCAGTGAGCCCAGCCGATGTGCGCTTGCACGTCGGCCGCCTGCGACCCCTTGCTTCGAGTCAGGCCGGCGTCGAGAATGGCCATGACCTGGTCGAGTGCGGGCGCAGCCATGTCCGCTGCATTCTGATCCTCTCGCGCGCGAACGTGGAAATCTTCAACCCAGTTCATGGCAGTGCTTAACTGCTGATCGAGAGCGGGTTGGTAAGCCGGATCGATCTTGAGGATCTCACCATAGCTCTGCACTGCGGCTTGATACTCTCCCTGCTTTGCCTGAGTTTCCGCGAGAGCCATTTTTCCTTGAAACTCAGTCTTCTGCCGGTGGTGGTTTACAAACCACGCGACTCCACCGCCAAGACTGGCGAACAAACCAATCAAAGCAGTGATGCCACCCACCCAACTCATGACGACAGGCCAATCCTTTTTTGCGACCTGCTCGGCTCTCTGGATTTGTTCTTCCATTGGAGATACGCCTGCAATCAGATTTTGAATTCCAGCGCCTGATGAGCTCCCGCTCATCAGCCTTCTTCATCCAACCAATGAGCTAACGCGGGTCGACAAGGCCCATTGCGATCATTCCCAGGGCAGTGATGCTGGGTAGAAAGAAATAGTCTCCGCCGCGCAATTCTACAAAATCCGGAAGATTGCTGCATACGAAAGGAGGATTTGTTTGGCTCGCGTCACCCTGAACAACAAACCTGCCGCTCCCGCCATGATTGCCGAGCAGCATGTCTTTTTCGTTTCCGAGGCGAGCATCGTTGCCATACTGAATCCATTGCTGCTGCACGAACTCAAACTGGCGCGACAGGCTGGCGTTGAGAACCATGAAGATGATGCCGCGCTCGTCGGCATCGGAGACGGGTTCGTCGTCGGGAGAAAAACGTCCATAGGGGAGTCCGCGGCGGGTCACACGGCGACGGTTGATCAGCTGCCCATTGAAACCGAAGGCATCGCGGGGATGAACACGACGGACGTGCGCGCCCATGGGGCATCGCGTGCCCTCGGCGTCGGCGCCGTAGGTGAAGTTGGTGCTCCGGTTCGGGTCCTGGACGATGCTGGGATCGGGATGGTCGGGGGAGAGCTCGAGAGGCGTTCCGTCTCGCCAGCGGCCGATGAATTTGGCGGCAAGTTTCTCTTTTCCTCCTCCGTAGCAGGCAGCTTGCTTGTCGAGATAACCGCGGAAGGCGGCGAGATTCTGGTGCAGCTTTCGATAGACCATGAAGGTCCCATTGCCAGCCAAGAGGTGCGGTATCGGCGCTACGGGCAGCTCGCCTGCTTCGTCGGCGTAGCCTAGCAGAAGCTCTCCGGTTGCCAGAGGCGCCCAGGTTCCGTTCGGCTGCAGCTTGCCCTGTCCTGGCTGGGTGCTTCTTTCAATGCCAATATAGTCAGGATTGCCAAAGCCGTCGGTATAGCCAAAGTGTTCGCTGGTTGTGGGCTTGCCATTTATGACGAGTGCCGCTGCATCCTGAGAGGCGAGAAGGCTGGCCCCGCCGGTCTGCTCGAAAAGAGACAGGATGATGGCGCAGCGCGCTTCGAGTGCCTGCGGGGTGAGGGCGCTGACGCCGATCCAGGCATGGACGGAATCTTTGCGCCAGACCTCTTCCCAATGATCGGGGGAGTTCACGCCGCAGTCTCCAAGGATTTGTGCGCGATGTTTCATTCCTTGTTGGAACTCGACAGAGAAGCTCAGCAGGGTGGCGTCCGGCAGTTCCAACTTCTGCAGCCCGCGGTGGGTAAAAGCGATGTTCACAGTGCTCTGCGGCTTGGTGCCATCCCAGCGCTGACCTGTGGTTACCTGGCTGAGCAATCGGCCGATCAGTTTGCGCGCACGCCACGCGGCTTCAAACCGAAGAAGCAGATAGCGGGCAACGGGCAAGTTGTAGCCGCGCAGAACAAAGCCCTGAATGTCGGTCTCATTCAGCTTACTCATTTCGGCCGCCTGTCTTGATGTCGCGTTGAGGGCCCATGGAACCCGGCAAGGGGAGTGGCTTTGCCTGGAGAGAGGCGACCAACTCGATGAATTCGCGTTGCAGCGTGGACGCATCCACACACTGGTGGGTTGCGATGAAATCGGCAACTGCGGCCTGGGTCTGAAGCGCACGCAGAGTTTCGGAGACGGTCTTGTCGTTCACGGCCGCAAAGTAGAAGGTAGTTTCGAGCTGGCAGGCCTTCATGTAATCGATGAATGCCTGGTCGTTGGCTGCGCCGGGGTAGCCAACACAGTGCTTCCAAACGGCGTCCAGATGGTCGGGAATGGCGGAGGCCAGCCCTGAAAGATACGTGTCCAGGTCGCCATCGCAGTTGGACTCGAAAATCAAGTATTTCGACTTGAGATGCTCCTCGCACGATGGAGCACCCACATAGATCACGTCGTCCATGACGACGAGGCGGGCGAGATGTGTTCCTGGCGCCTGCGCGAAGGGGCTATCCTCGCGGGTGGACAGATGCGCAAGGTAGTCGCGGATCTGCAGATCGTGGGAGGGGGAAGCCTTGTCATCGTCGATGATCGGCGAAAGGATCGTGAGTCCGTAGACGGAGCCGTTCTTATTGGGCATGGCCCTCCTCTCTATCCAGCGATTGGGGCTTCCCCGGTCTGGCCAAGGTGGGCGTGGACCTGCAGCACAAAGCGCAGGTATGCACCAGCAAACTGTTCTGGGGTGCACGCCGCCGCGGCCAGACCAAGGCTATCCAACGAGGACTGCACGATGTGAGCGGACTTTACGTCATTGGCAGTGGCATTGGGATAGGCAGTGTAGTAGTAGTCGGTATCGAATTGAACGCGGGCGATGTACTCCTTGAAGATGGTCACGGGTACAGAGCCGGGAAACTTCTCGCTCCAACGCCAAATGAGGTTGAGGCCCTTGCTCAGCACCGCTGAGAATGCGTCGATGTATTGGTTCCATGTACCGTTGAAGTTGCTGAAGAAAAGCAGGTAATCGTACCTGAGGTCTTCTTTTGCCTGGCCGTTCCCCAGGAAAGGAAAACTGCTCCGCGGCACGACCACCCACCGCGCGAATTCGATAAAGGACAGGTTGATCAGGTCAGTCTGCAGCGGCTTGACATGACCCAGCACAAAGAAGATTGTCCGCAGAATCCACGTCTTCCATGGCTTCATCGGCGTCACGGCATTCATCGCATAGACCTTGCCGTTGATGTTGCTCATTTGACCTCTGAAGTTAGGGAAGATAGATGCCGATCGAGCCTCGCTCGGTCCTCTTGTCTCCCGGAGATTCAACTGGGGATACCGCGAAGGGGTGAGGAAGGGAGCCAGGAAATTATGCCACAAACAACGGCAGATGGACACCAAAATGCCTCGCTCTCTGGCTTTGGAACCGTTCTTGCGCCGCGGGCAACGGGAGCGGCCGCCCCTGCGGCGCGCAATTCCTGGTCTGACAATTGGCCTCGGACCAAGAAGCGTATTGGGCGCCAGGCAGCCCGAAGGCCCCGAGGCATCTGACAGTTTTCATGGCACATGCCGAATCCAGAGGAAGAATGCTCGGAACCCTGGCTCGGGCAAGCGCCGAGCGCGATCGGAGCGCAAAGGTGGCCAGCCCGGTTCAGAATGCGAGCGCATTTCGGCCGGTTACAGGCGCGGTTTCTTTGGCATGGACGCAGTACGAAAACGGACACGCGCGATGGCCCGAATGCCGGCAATGAGATAGACAGTCCCCGCGTCAACGTGCGCGCCGCTCCGGGTGCCTGAGCCGGTCGGGCCGGGCTTCGCCTGAACGAAGAACAATTGTTTCTTTCCAGGGCCCAATCGCTCAGTGCTTCCCGCTTTTCCAATCTTCATACGATATGCGGGGAATCGTCATGAATGCGTCGCGCGTGCGCACATAATTTCCGAGGCCGTTCATTCTCCCGATAGCATGCAAGTCTTCCGCTTTGATGTAGGGGCCCTCGGGATCAACATAGCAGTCCTCGACGTAAATGGCGACAACCCGGCCGAGGATAATCCGGGAATGGCCGATTTCCATCGAAGTGTACTCGCGGCACTCAAGCGCAGCGTGTGCCTCGGTCAACCGAGGCGGCTTGACGACTTGCGACGGCGTGGTCGTGAACCCGGCAATGTCCACCTCGCTCATCTCGGGCGGGAAATCGGTCGCGCAAATATTCATCTTTTCGGCGATGTCCTCGGAAACCACGTTGACCACAAACTCGCCTGTGCGCCGGATGTTGCGGGCTGTGTCTTTGGGAACAAACGGCTGACCCGGCCGGTTGGTTACGCCCACGCCGATGATGGGAGGGTCAGTGCACAGGTAGTTGTAGGCGCTGAAGGGTGCGGCATTCAGTTGGCCACCTTCATCCATGCTGGTGATCAGCGCGATCGGTCGAGGCGCAACCAAGCCCACGAGGAGCTTGTAGGCCTGTCCGGCAGGGCCCCGTTCAAGATCAAAATGCATCGGTTTGAGTACTCCTCACGTCTTGATGGTATCGCGTGGCACCCGGCCGATGGACTGCTGCCGGGCCTCGCCGCGCATACGAGCCACGAGCTTGATGCAACCGTTTCAGCTCAAGTGAAGTCGCAGGCAAGCAGAACTCTCATCCGGATAATCCGTTTACTTTCTTCATGTCGCTCTTCAGAAAACCTGTCCCGTTCCAACTAGTAATATCAATGAACGGTGTAGTTGCGGTTGACCACGGTCGGCGACCGTTTGATCCGTCTTTGACGGGATCAGGATTGTCGTTCCGCCCCGGGCAGGGCCCATCCATGAAGCAATCTTACGATGTTGCCGTAATCGGCATTGGGACTATGGGCTCGTTCGCTTGTTGCGAATTGGCCCGGCGGGGTCTGCGTGTCGTGGGCTTCGATCGATTTGTTCCACCCCACGGCCGCGGGAGCCACTCAGGGGATACGCGCGTGTTCCGCATCGCATACGCGGAGCATCCGGACTACGTGCCATTGGCTCTGCGCGCCAGCGAACTCTGGGACCAGTACGTGGCAGCCGGCAAAGCTCAGTTGCTAAACCGTTGTGGCATGCTGAGCCTTGGGCCTCCAAACGGAGAATTCATTCGAGGTATCCTCAGCAGCGCGTCAATTCACGGCCTTGAAGTGATTCAATACACCCCGTCTGAGATACGGCACGAGTTTCCGGCGTTCGCGCCGGATGAAGAGCATGTTGCAGTGTTTGAAGCCACAGCCGGTTGGATTGATGCCAATGCTGCGATTGCGACAGCTCTGCGGCTCGCCAGGGCGCACGGGGCCACGCTGTCTGTAGAAGATCCCGTGTTGCAATGGATTCATCGCGGAGATCATTTTGAGATGGCCACTGCCTCTGGCGTGGTGGTTGCTGAGAAACTGATCATCACCAGCGGAGCATGGACCTCGAAACTGCTTCAACCGCTCGGTTTGCCCTTGACGATTGAGCGAAGAGTATTGACGTGGGTTGACCCGATCGACCCGGCATTGTTTCGACCTGAGATCTTCCCGGTATTTGCAATGAGCGGGGAATTCTTGTACGGCTTTCCCGCGATCGATGGCAATGGCGTCAAACTCGCCGTTCACTGGAAGCGGGGACGGGCTGTTGTTGATCCCAACGATTCAGTTGCCGAAGCAAGTCTCGAAGACGCGGCGGAACCTCTGGCGATCGCTGCGCGGCTCTTTCCCCGGTTGGCGGGCCCACTGCCACACGCCCTAAAACGGGTGACGCGGATGAAGACCTGCTTGTACGTAATGTCGCATGATGAGCATTTCTTCGTGGACCACCATCCAGAGTGGCCGGGACTGGTCCTCGCTGCGGGGTTTTCTGGCCACGGCTTCAAGTTTGCGCCCGCTCTTGGCGAAATCTTGGCGGATCTGGCAACGACCGGCGCCAGTAAGGTTCCAATCGGCTTTATGAGCCTCGCTCGGCTGGCCGACGGTATCCGCGATAGCTCCTGCGATCCAGGGATAACATCCTGAGGTAGCTGCCAGCAGGTGGGCTGGAGCGGCGCTCGCGTTCGTGCGCCCTTCGCCAGTTTCCTGCCAGGCGGCGTTTCCCTGAGGGAACGTGGCCTCAGCGTCCCGCTTGCGATTCATGGGTATCGAAGAACTGCCCTGGCTGTCACTCGCCGCTTGCGGCCGGAAAACTTGCGACATCACCCATCATCTCAACCCGGGAGCGGTCCTCTGGCACGGCCGAGCGCGGGCCAAAAGAGTGACCTCGGACCGTCATGTAAAACAGCAGCTCCACGCGGCTGGATACGCCCAGTTTCTCGAATGCCTTGAAGAGATAGTTCTTCACGGTATGCTCGCTCAAGCGCAGCTCACCGGCAATTGCTTTATTCGTCTTTCCTCTAGCCGCGCATTGCACCACTTGCAATTCGCGAGTGGAAAGGAGCGACGAAGGATCCCCGTTAAGCAAGCCGGGTGCAGGAATGCTTTTTAATGCATCCATCAGATAATCAGATACTTCCTTCCGCGCCCAGATCGCTCCCTTCCTCACCCGCTCAACGCAATCGATGAAATCCGTCATTGAATCCTGCGGATTAAATACTCCGCGGGCGCCGGAGATAAACGCCCGAATAACCAGGTCACTCACGGGTTCATCGAGCAAAATGATAATCGGGGTTGAAGGGTAGGCTGCCGACACTGCACTGGCCAAATCGAATCCAGCGCCTGCTATCGAATTCAGATCAGCGCTGATGATAACCAGATCAGCTGCACTCGACCCGAGCATGCGCAGGAGTTCGGAATGTCGAGCCGTCACTGATTCACAGCTTAGATTGTTAGTCAGGGAATCCGCCAGCAGGCTGGCAGTCAAAGGGTCGCGGCCGACAATGATCACTTTGAAAGTCGACACGCCATGCTGAGAAATCCTGGAGATTTTCTCCTGGTGAATCACGTGCGTTGCCATCTCACACACCTCTGGGGACGTTCAAGGCTTGATCTGGGCTGTCACAAATCAAGCTAATGTGAAACTTTTCGACCCGAATTTCTAGTATGCTGCCTGACGCAAGGGGGGGAAATCAAGTCTATCCGTATTGAAGGAAATTTGCAACCGAATCGTCAACCTTCAGTACCCGCAGTGCCAGCCACGCTTACCCTTCCCCGGCGTCATTCATCATGACCCACTCGGCAGCCCTTTCCCGGATCATCGCGTGTTTGAAATGCCTTGACCTCGGGCGGGCCGAAAACTCTTAGGGAAATATGATTCTCGCACTCGAATGCGGCATGCGCAATTACCCAAAAGGGTGACAGTTGAGCCTTACTGGTAACTCCTGAGTTACTTCCGCAACGCCCAAATCTTGAACCGAAAGGTAACTCCAAATGATTACGCTCGTAAGGTTCTAGTGAGTGACTATACCATCATTTGCACGCCGAGTTCTCATGGCGACCGCGCGGGTCTGCATTGTTCTCAATCAGCTGCCAGATAGGCGCCGGCTATGTACCGACAGGAGTTCTCCGCAGACCCGGGGGGCGTCAAGTTCAGGTTCTCCCATTATTCGGCCAGGATTTTCAGTTGGTCTCGAGTCATGACCGTGTCGAAAAAGTGCATTGCGATTGGACCATGTTTTCCGGCGCAGGCAATCGATGGCAATTTGTGAAGATACCGGATTGACGTTGCAAAGTTGTCACAAAACACAAATTAGATCGTCTAGTGAGAGGTCCTAAGTCTTGAAGGCATGAGTTACCTGACGCGAGTATGGCTTGGAGTGCGCTTCACCGCAGCAATTGAAACCGCACGCACGCGTCCCGCACATACTTTCTTCTCTAGTGCCAGAAAGGCTCCTTACCCTAGGTGGCACTCGTGGAGCCGGATCATTTGTGGCATGGAATGAGAACTTGCGGTAGGGCCCATTACCAGATGTCTCGTGCAATTTTCAAACTTTCAGGGGCTTGTGGAGGATCCCGGGTGTGACTACGATTCGATTACTATGCAAGTCCGTTCTTCAAGATCTACGGAATCGTATCCGCAGCGCAGGGTCGCGGTGCGGTACAAACTACGCCTTCCGGTCATCTTCCATTGGTTCGACAGCAGGGAGAACACAGAGGGTGGCTTTACCAGCGATGTTGCGCTCGACGGGGTATTCATCCGTAGCAAGAAGCTTCCGCCCGCAGGGGCTGAGGTGCGGATCGAGGTTCTAATCCCGTCGCCCTACGACCCGGGAGACGAAATGCGGATCCATTGCACCGGGAAAGTGACGCGCGTTGTGAATCAGATCGGCTGTTCCGGCTTCGGCGTCGTGGGTGACTTCGACGACGAAGATCTTACACAGCAGGTATTCAGCAATCCGCGCCCGTGATTGGGAGCTACGTGACAAGGCCGTGCAGGCTGGGTTGCGGATGAACTGGGGTATGCGGTTGCCAATGTGATGGTCTGTTTTGTCGTTGGCACCGGGGCTTTAAGTCCAGGTTCCGACCGTCGGGCCAAAACGCCCGGGGTCTGAGCAGTAAAAGAAATCGAGGGGCTGTAGCCCACAGGGCGAAGCTACGCCTTATTGACTGCAAAGCGTGGCGCGGTTCTTCTAGGAAAAGGTGAAAAAAGATGCAAGAGTTCGCGAGCGCCGATACGACCACGGATGGGTCTTCAGCATGGTGCGCGCTCTACACGCGCCACCAGCATGAGAAGACGGTGGCAGAAATGCTTGCGGCGAAGGGACTGGAAGTATTTCTGCCGCTCTATGACTCGGAGCGCAAGTGGAAAGACAGAACCAAGGTGCTTTCACTTCCACTGTTTCCCTGCTACGTGTTTGTACGCGGAGCTGTGAGTTCTCGGTTGCAGGTCCTATCGACGCCGGGCGTTCATATGATTCTGTGCAACGGAGACCGCGTGGCAGTGATCCCCGAAGATCAGATTGAAGCCATTCGCAAGACCGTGGATGGAAAGTTTCACGTAGAACCACATCAATTTCTGAAGTGCGGCGAGCGGGTTCGAGTGCGGCAGGGCTCTCTGGAAGGCGTTGAAGGGCTCTTGGTGCGCAAGAAGAACCAGTTTCGCCTGATTCTTTGCGTGGATATGCTGGCGCAGTGCGTAGCAGTCGAAGTGAACGCGGCGGACGTGGAACCAGTCTCAGCCGGGAGCGCATTCGGCGTAGCTCCAACAGGGCAGCATCGCGGAGAACATTCTGTCCCGCAGCCTTGGCGCACGGGCAGCCTGGACCGGAAGCCGGATAGGGAAGAAGTCGCCCAATATGCCTGAGTTCGCCGGCGATGGGTTTGAGTTACCTTGATCGAGCCGGGTAGCTCAGGCTTGGAACAGGTCATTGACCGGTCCCGGAGCGATCCTGACATTTGGCGTATCCAATAACCCGGAATCCGGAGCAGCGCAGATCGACGTTGGGTTGCATCGGTCGGGATCGAAGACAGTGACCTGGAAAGCTCACTGTAGGCGGCGAACGTGCAGTTCTGAGATTGGACAATATCAATTGCGGCAAATCGAAACCACTTTGTTGTCCGTCGCCGGCTCGTTCGGCGATACAGATAACGGACATTGCGGCGAAGACCGCGCGGAACCCACGGCCCTGTGCGCAGATCTGTCCACCATCGTCAACAGGAGTCGTAATGAAGAGTCGATATAAACCGATCATTTCAGAATTGGTTCTCACTCTGGTTCTTGCGGGCCCTTTGCTGGGGCAAACACCGGCTCCCAGTCGGCCAGACCCCGGTGTTCCAGCTGGTTCGGCGATCGCTTCGCCGGCTGCGACCACAGTATCGCCGGGAAACTTGCCGCACGATGATCACTTCATTATCGGCAACGACGATCGTCTGGCCATCAATGTATGGAAGGAGCCGGATCTCACCCGCACCATCCCGGTGCGGTCAGACGGGAAAATCTCGCTGCCGCTGGTGGGTGAACTGGAGGCGGCGGGCCGCACTCCTTTAGATCTGGAGCACGAGATCGCCGCCAAGCTCAAGGAGTACATGACCGAGCCGG
>Ga0302319_10017318_pt1 | contig 13212 bp, 8 predicted proteins | sample Bog_T0_2_FD_203319 | JGI IMG/M metagenome (GOLD analysis project Ga0302319, IMG submission 203319) | Peat permafrost microbial communities from Stordalen Mire near Abisko, Sweden - Bog_T0_2 | ecosystem: Environmental > Terrestrial > Soil > Wetlands > Peat | place: Sweden: Abisko, Stordalen Mire...
TGCAGTTCGCAAAGAAAATACGTCCAGCGACTTGACCGGCGTCGCCGCGGAAATCTTACACTATTCCATCCTCAGAGAGCCCTTGAAGAGCGCCTAAAGTTTTCGCATCCCCAGTACGCGATGATCCACAAGCCAACTTTTTACCACGTAAACCAGCTTGTTATTGCTGTCCGGGTCGGTCGGCATCAGGAAGAATCCCGGATCAACTAGATAGCGAATTGAATTGTACACAATCCCTTCCATCACTTCTCCGTCCGTGAATTGCAGACGCATCCAGATTCCGTGCACAATCGGGGCACGCGAATGGAAGTTTATATCCTTGTGATGGGGGTCCCCTTCAAAGCTGTTTACATAGAAAACCGCTTTGACTTCGCTGGTCGGTATCTCTTCGAAAAGATTTGTTTCAAGATGGCGGATTCGGAATGTGTCCGGCGAGCTGTGAGGCGCGTTGCTCAAAAGCTCTTCGATTGTGTTCCAAATCGGCGACTCCAGGTATCCCTTGATCTTCTTCGTTCCGAACTGTATGACAACTTTCTCTGACATCGGCGATTTCTGATCACCTGAGTTCGGGATCAGGCTCTCTCCCTCGTATGCACGCTGAACTGCTTGACCGGAGGACTGAGGTTGTACTGCTTGATCTTGTACAACAGAGCCTTGTAGCTGATCTGAAGGTCGTTTGCTGCCGCCTTGCGGTTCCATCCAGTTCCCTCCAACGTTTGTGCGATTGCTGCCGATTCAGCTCCGCCCTTCAAGTTTCGTACCAGGTACTTCAAGCCTCCATTGCCGTTTGTATCTTCCGCCATGGAGAAAGAGGAAGCAGAATTATTCTGAGGAACCAGTTCGTTGATGATCGCCTCTTCGTCGGCGAGTACCAGGTAACGCTTGATGGTGTTTTCCAGTTCGCGAAGATTTCCAGGCCACGGATGGCTGCACAGCGCTTCCATCAGCGCCGGAGAAATTGGCAATGGATCACACTCATACTTCTCCGCCACCTTGCGCATAAAATGCTGCGACAAAATCGGAATCTCGTCGGTCCGCTCCCGCAACGGCGGCATCTTCAATGTAAAACCATTCAAGCGATAGTAAAGATCTTCACGAAATGTCTTCTGCGCGATCGCCGACTTCATGTCGATATTGGTTGCCGCAATCACGCGCACATCCACCTTTACGCTTGACCGGCTGCCCAGTCGAGAAAAGCTTCCATCCTGCAGCACCTGGAGTAGCTTCGCCTGCAAAATCGTCGGCATCTCGCCAATTTCGTCAAGCAGTATCGTTCCGTTATTGCAGATCTCAAACTTCCCGGGCTTCGACTTGACCGCGCCCGTAAAGGCACCCTGCTCATATCCAAACAGCTCGCTTTCCAGCAAATCAGCCGGCATGGCCGCGCAATTCACCTTCAGGAAGCTGCGCTGGCTTCGCGCAGACATCTTGTGAATCAACATCGCCGCGATTTCCTTGCCCGTTCCGCTTTCCCCTAAAATCAAAACCGGAATGTCAGCCCGCGCAACCAGGGTGCATTGCGATTCGATCTCCCGCATCCGCTTGCTGCAGCGCACAAACGACGTGTTTTCATCCAGCGGAATCTCTTTGACGTCGTCGTCGATCGGTTCCTTGGCCGCCTCTTTCAGGCACTGCTGAACTGCCTGGTCGATGTCAGTCTTTTTGAAAGGCTTGAGAATGACGTCCGTCGCTCCCATCCGGATCGCGACGATAACTTCCTGCAATTCCGCCGAACATGCCAGCATCACTATAGGAAGCGCTGGATGCGATCCATGGATCTTTGCCAGCAGCCCCATCGCGTTCTCTTCGGTATCATCTGCGCCAATATGCCAGTCCATCAGCAGCATGTCAGGCGCGGGCGACTCTTTCAAGCTATTGGTAAGTTCCGCGGCCTCCGCAAACATACGCACGCAAAAGCGGTCAGAGAGAATCCGATGAATATAGTTCAGCACTGCGGGTTCTGCATCGAGCACTGCCACTAAAGGGCGGCTCTTGCCGTCCTTTAGTGGCGCTTTGCGAAGCGTATTCGCCATCCCAATTCCTTTCATCCGTAGAAAAGAGAGAAAAAAGTTCTAGATCGAGTGTCTGATTCTATCCCGGATGAGAATCTATTTTCCATCCCCTAATGGTAATCAATTACCCATGTATGCAACTGTTTACACATATGAAACTTAGTGCACCACTGCACCGGCCACTGGTCCAGGAATCGTATTTTTCAGAGCACGGATAACTGTCAGGATGGCAATGCAAGGACAGCGGCCTGGCTCAAATCCTAAAGTGAATCGTCAACATTGAAATGGCTGTAACCGGTTGTGTTCATTATGGCGCTGCGAAAAAATCGCCTGGGGTCGAAGCGCTTCCGGAGAAGGTATCTTGCGACTATGAATCACCATTGAAGAAGCGGTAAGACTTCCTGCATTGTCGCCCGGTAGCCGTGTATTAAAGTGGTGTCCGCTTTTCTGTTCTACGATCGGATGTGTTGGTCGCCCGCCCTCTATAACACAAAAGATGTAGGAACTATACGTCCAATCGATCTCGCGCTCTGATGTGGCGCTCTCGGTTTCGTTGTTGATTTCCCCATTCCGGTTCGGCCCGCAAATTGCTAACTTATTTCCGAAACGATTTCACAACTTTTTTCAACACTATTGGAGTTCAAACAGCGAATGCCTTTAACGCGCGCACCTGAATTTGTGGAAACTCGCGACCTGCCTCCGATGAACGTCATCTTCGGACAATCAACTCATATGGCGCTCGCTCGCCAGAAACTCGAGCGCACCGCCGAAACCACCGTTCCAGTCCTGCTGCAGGGAGAGAGCGGCACGGGGAAAGACATCTTTGCAAAGCTGCTCCACGCCCGGTCGAATCGCTCAAAATCGCCATGGGTCAAAGTCACATGTCCGGCAATTCCCCATTCCCTTATCGAGTCGGAGCTTTTCGGCTATGAGAAAGGTGCATTCACAGGCGCCTATTCAACCAAGCGGGGAAGGGTGGAGCTTGCTCACCTCGGAACCCTGTTTCTCGACGAAGTCGGCAGTCTCGATATCTCCGTCCAGGCGAAGTTGCTCCAGGTACTTCAGGACGGCAGCTTCATGCGGGTCGGCGCTCAGGACGCAAGAAAGGTAAACACCCGCCTCATTTGCGCGGCTAACGGTAATTTGCGCCAGCAAACTGAGGACGGCACGTTCCGCCTCGACTTCTTCTTTCGCATCAACGCCGTCACAATCGACCTGCCGCCTCTTCGACAAAGAACTGCGGATCTGCCCGTCTTGATCGACTATTTCCTCGATGTGCATTCGAAGGCGTTTCGTACCAACCCCAGACCGCTTTCGCGCGAAGTTACGCGGCTCATGCAGCACTACAACTGGCCTGGAAACATCCGCCAGCTTGAAAACATGATCCGCAGCTACGTCCTCATCGGCAACGAAGAAGCCCTCGTCGCTGATCTGGTTCCAACCACCCCCAACAGCCTCATCCCAGAAATCGATATCGCCCATCCAATTTCGTTGAAGGAGATTACAAAGGCCGCAACACGCGATCTGGAACGCGAGATCATGTTGAAGGTCTTGCAGGCCAACGGATGGAGCCGGCTGAAGACCGCCAAGTGGCTCAATATCAGCTATCGCTCGCTTCTCTACAAATTGCAGGATTCGAACGTTCGCGGTATTCCGGGCAGGCCGCCCAAACCGAAAGACCCAGCCTCCGAGCCTTCCACACGAACCTAGATTCAAATCGACCGGGGGGTTCTAAACATGAGTCCTTCTATCCCTCGGTCGCACGCCGCGCCTTCAATGCTTCAGCATGTGGGCTCTCAACTCTTCGCGAGCAGCCTGTCGTAGGCCGATGTTGTCTGCTCCATCATCGCTTCCATGGTGAATTTCTCGCCAGCCAGTTGCTTCCCTGCTGCTCCCATCGCCTTTGCCTTCACTGGATCGGAAAGCAGCTTCATGATGGCCGTCGATAGTGCCTCGGGATCATCGGAAGGCACAACAAACCCCGTCACCCCATCCTGAACAGCCTCTGCGTTGCCGCCCACGTCCGTCACAACGGCCGGCAACGACGCGGCCATCGCCTCCACTATTGCGTTTGAGAAACCCTCGCTACGAGACGGAAGAACGAAAATATCGGCCTTTGAAAGATGCGTGCGCAGATTAGAGACCCCGCCGTCGAATCGAAATCGTCCGGATAACTTCAGGTCTTTAACCATCGCCACCAGTTCGCCGAAATACTCGGTCTCAAGCACATCTCCGGCTATGCTGAATGTCACGCCCGGAAATCGCGGTGCTATTAGTCCCGCTGCTTTGATAAATACGTCGTGCCCCTTCACCCGGCGAATATGGCCTACGGTTGTAACAAGTGACTCGCCCGGTGTCTTTTTCGACGCCGCACCCATGTTCCAATCCGACAGGTTCAGCCCGTTATAGATGGTCTGCACGCGGGCCGCGTCAATCCGATCCGAGTCAATGCAATGACGCCGCACTTGCTCCGATACAGCAAACACAGCATCCGGCGCGTTCGCCATGAGCCTGTATGCGATGTTATGTTTGCGAGCCCTCAGGATCCCCATATCCCGACGCGCCCAGATTAGCTTCGCGTTCGACAACGATTTGGTGATGAATCCCGCCCAAAGATCGGAGCTCTCAAAGAACGTATGGACGATTTGCACTTTTTGGTCTTTGAGGAAGCGGCCCAGTTCAAACGCAGCCCGCATCGCTGTCAAATCGTAGGTTCGCTTGATCGGCAACAGGTACACAGGACAAGGCGGCGACTTTAACTCGGCGATCCCGGGATAGATAGAAAACGTGAGAATTGACGCCCGATATCCATAACTGGGCAGAACCGCCGCGGACCGGATAGCTATCAGTTCGGCGCCACCCATCGCCTTCGGAAATTCGTCAAGGATCATCAGCACGTGCGGTAAGTCGCCATGCGATGCATTTGCAGCGAGCGTTTCTTCTGACGGCATAGCCGCGACTTCAATCATTTCTCAGCCTCGTAGCCGTAGAAGTTTTCCGATCAAGGCGGGCAATGCAAGACCGCATTTCCCAAACGGTGTCATTAAGGTAGTAGCTTATGGCCGCATCGCAACCTGGGGCGCGCTGCTTCGCCGGCTCTTCAGCTTCCGCGCCAGCCGGCTCAACGTCAATCCCTCAATCTGCAGCATGCAATAAACAGGAGAAGATTCGTAGTGTGCTCCGCCCCGCGGAATGTCATACGGATCGGTTTCCGCGTCGATATAGCCGCCATTCGCGGAAAAATTTGCACGGTAGCCTGTTGCCGGAATCAGCCTCTTGGTTTCTTCGCGAATATTCTTGGGCCGGCCAAATGGGAATGCGAAGAACCCCACAGGCTTTCCCAGAATCGTTTCCAGCTCTTCACGGCACCGGACAAGCTCTTCCCTAGCAGCTTCAACACTGGAAGTTCCAAGGTCGATATGATTCACCGTGTGAGCCCCCACTTCCAGCCCCATGGCGCTCCACTCTTTAACATCCGCGGTACTTAACATCGGATAGTGAAATGGATAAGCCAAGTCATGCGGGAAGTCACGATTTGTATCGATGTAACCGCTATTGATGAAGGCGCACCCGGTAACTCCCAATGCCTTCATGATAGGAGCACCACAAGTAAAAATGTCCTGGTAACAGTCGTCGAAATGAACGGCGATCGTGGTCGGCTTAAGCGGCTTTCTGCTGCGAATATGCTCGACAAGATCGGCCGTCGATGTTTGCGGGTAGCGTTGAGAAATCGCCAGTAACTGCGCCGCGAAAGTCCTGCGATCTACGGTCAGTACATCTTTCGAATAATCGTTAACCCGGTGATACAGAATGATCGCCCCTCTTGATCGCGAGAGACCATGCCACGCACGCACAATAAAATACAAGCCGGAGTAATAAACAAACAGCACATACAGGTTCCGCAAAATCGTGATGCCGGCTCCGCTCGGCTTCCAATGTGCCAAGGGCGCTTGATTCGAAGCGGCTGTGTCCGGTTCAGCAATGGATGACTCTTCCCGGATCATTTCCCCTTGCGCACGGGTTACTTTTTCATCTCTGATGAGACACACTGCCCTGGCCAGAACTTGCGCGCCTTCTTCGTTCAGTTTTTCTTCCAGGCTGTCCGGCGTTTCCATCGGATGGATCGCAACCGCACCTTTCGCAATTGCGCCGTTTGCGCCAATGCGCTCGCCCATAAACCGTACGCTGACGTTACCGGATGCCGCGCCGCCGAAAAGTTGGCGACGTGCAGATTCCCTATTTCCTCCCCCGATCCCATCGCCATCTTGAAGCTCTATGCAGCCGAGCCGCGGCACCTCCAGAAGGTTGGATTCAATCGTGCCCGTCCCCAGCACAATACCCAGATCAGCACCGCACTCATAAATCGCCTGCCGAGCTTTTGGGCTATTCATCGCACCAACTGTGCTGATCCTGAACCGGTACTTTTTCCCCAACTCTGCGAGACAGAAGCACTCGTCTGGAAACGCCTTGCTCAGAACTTGGTCCACCGCTGCGCTTGACACGGCTGCATTGTTCACCGCGTCAGTTGTGATGGAACTGATCTTCTCGAGGATTGTCTTGAAAGGGCGAGACCACCCGCCGGAACGAGCGGCGTCGGTTGTGCTGCCTTGGTTATCTCCGGCCGAGGTCGATTTCTTATCGATTAAAATACCAACCGGCTCGACGTCTTGCAGTTGGCATACCGCCTCAATGTTACGCCGGGTTGAAGCGTTGTCCGCGCCCACCAAGAAGACGACTTTGAGTTTCGAGCTTGCCATCGATGCTTGTGCCAGAAGTCCTTTTTTCCGTTCTAAACATATAAATTATAACCACTTTGCGAGTGCTTTCTGACGACCCGCCGCGAACGTTAGTGTTACTCGTCTGCTATTTGTTCTGGTCGATTACGAGACATATCCGAGAGAGCGCTGCGTGCTTTCATTCAGCGCAGGTCCCTCGTCCAACGCCGCTGTCGCAGCCGTCTCGGTGGTCATAAGCTGATTTGCCCGGACCGCGGCTCCAATCAGCACCCATAACATGCCGGTGATTTCAAGCAGGGTCCACCTGTCGCCAAAACAATTCGCAACCATGCAGGAACAAAGGGAGACAAAAAGGCCAAGTCCAAGGCCGCGATAAAGCGGATCCTCAGCTTTCTTAAACAAACGAAACGCCAGCATCAGCAGTTGCGACAACAGCGCGATGACGATAATCATTCCCACAATTCCGGTCTCAACCAGCACTTTCACATACCAGTTGTGCGTGTCCTTGAGATTGTCGACGTGCTCGCCCAACTGAAACGTAGCAAACCCATTCCCCACAATCGGGCTATGAATAATTGAGCTCCAGGATTCCTTCCACAAGTCGACCCGCTCCTGTGCTGACGATTCAAGTTGCCCATATTGGTTCTTCGTCATGCTGACGCGCTCGCGAACCGCATCGGGAACGACCGTCTGCCACGTGAGCAGAAATACAGTTAGAACAATAAGTAGCTTCCGGTTCTTTAACAGTCCCAGTACGAAGACCCCCATAAGGACAGCCAGGTATCCTCCGCGCGAAAATGTATACATCGTTGCAAACAGCGTTACCGCGATCAACCCGTAGAAAAGCAATTTGATTTTCATTCTTTTAACAAACTGCACAAATCCCCAGAAGAATATGGCGAATTGCGCGAAGAACGCGGCGGTTTCATTCGACCCATACGCCAGGGGGCCTTCATCTCGCTTACTTTCGTCAAAACTTGCCCAGCTGCGCGACATGCTTTGAAGTATGAAACTCCTGTCAATAAACAGGATCGCGATCGCACTGATGATAATGACCGTTCTAACCGCTTTACGATCCTCGACAACTAACGTGGTCGCAAGGAACACCAGCGGAATGATCATGTAATCTTTCCAGGTGACGAAATTAACGTCAGAAAGCCACAGAGGTGCCGGAGCATTGCCGAGTGCCGCTCCAAGCCACATCGAAAAGTAAAGATAAATACCAAACAAGAGCCAGATCAGGTATAGCTTCGATTTGGGAAGGCGCTTTCCATGGAAAAGAGCCCCAAGGATCACGCAGACAATCAATATGGTTAGGATGTTCTTTCCCAGCGGGTAGTCGACGAAATGATTCCGCATGGAGCGGTATGGGAGAAATGGAATCAGATAGTAGAAACCAAGAAGGGGACGGCCTCCGAGCGACACAATACACATCACGCAGAACCCGAGATAGGCCACGAGCGGAATAAGATGTGCGAGCCCTAACCCCACAGTTTCATCTCCGTTGCACTATGTAACTAAACGCTCTGCAGCGACGCTCTGGCAGTAGGATTTGAAAGGGGAAGTTGCACATCAGCGTTCGCTCGCTTCAGTCCGACTCAAGATCATCCATGGCTTGAACCTCTTGTCCATCGCGCCCCGCGTCTCCTGATTCTCCACTCTACTCCGCGCGCCAATGTGGATTAATGCCCGGAAAGTCGTAGCATTCAGCCCGTCTACGCCCCATAGAATGCTAGGCTTGCATGCTATGATCATAACATGCAACTGGTCCCTGGTCACCCATGAGCTTCACGGCTTTTGATACCAACAACTTTCCCGTTTATCATAGCCCTCGATCGCTCTGAAGGAGCTCCTTTTGCAGTTGCGCATTTGGCACATTGCGCGAAGCGTTTTGTCCAATTGGTTCGCTACAGCGGCCACGTTGGCTGTTGGTTTCTTCTTAGCCCCCTTCATAGTTCATCGCCTCGGAAACGCCGCCTACGGCGTGTGGGTTCTGGCCGTTTCATCCGTTGGATATCTCAATCTTCTCGATCTTGGTATGCGCAGTTCCGTGCTCAGATTTATCTCAAAAGGACACGCAACTCAGGATCACCAAGGTGCGTCGGAGGCAATCTCTGCTGCGCTCTGGGTAAGGCTTCAGATTGGTGCCTTGGTTTTGATCCTGAGCGGTGGGCTCGCTGCGGTATTCCCCTACCTCTTCAAGGTACCGGCTAGCTTTGTCCTCGATGCTCGTGAAGCCATCATGGTCATCGGCGTCAGCACTTCGGTCTTCATGTCCGTGGGCGTGCTTGGCGGCGTTCTGTCCGGCCTGAACCGTTACGATCTGCAGAGTTACATCACCCTAACGCAGCTTGCAGTCCGCGTAATTGGCGTAGTCACAGTCTTGTTGGCCGGGTATGGAATCGTAGCAATCGCCCTCTGCGAGTTGCTTGCAGCCGTCGTAAGCAATGCATTGCTCATATACTTCGCCCGACGAGTATATCCAGAATTAGTCATCCGTCTCGCCAAACCTAAATGGGAAGTCCTCAAGAGGATCTGGTCCTATAGCATCTATGCGTTTCTCCTCATTGTCTCCGGACAATTGATCTACCAGACTGACAACCTCGTCGTCGGCGCATTCGTGTCCGCCACTGCGGTCACCTTTTATTCGATCGGTAACTCACTTTGCCGATACACCCAGCAGATCATTGGCGCCATGACCATTACATTCACTCCCGCCGCAAGCACTTACGATGCCGCCGGAGCCACAGCTAACTTGCGTGCGCTCTACCTGAACGGCACCCGCGCAACCATGGTCCTGTCGCTACCAATCGTTATAACTCTTATCATTCGCGGCGGCACCTTCATTGGTGTTTGGATGGGACCGCAGTATTCCGCCTCCTCGGGACTCGTACTCATCATCTTGGCCACTGCGCTTCTATTTTCGCTGCCGAATGCTACCGCGGTATCAATTGCCTGGGGTGTCGAAAAACATAAAACGATTGCCATGTGGTCGATCGGTGAAGCCGTTGCGAACTTGACCTTGAGCGTTATCCTCGCTCGCATGTATGGTCTTTACGGCGTCGCCATCGGGACCCTCGTGCCAAGCCTGTTTGTTCAGCTTGTTCTATGGCCACGCTACGTCTCTAAACTGGTCGACGTCAGCTGGCTCCAGGTTTTCCGAGACGTATGGGGACCAGTCTTTCTGGCGGTCATTCCGTTCGCAGCCGCCTCGTATGCGGTGGACCGGATCTTTCCCGTCCATCACCTACCCATGTTCCTCGTCCAGACCTCGCTGCTCTTCTCTCTTTTCGCGCTCACTGTCGGGGCGGTATTCTGGGACAACGTAAAACGACAGATTCTGCCCAGGGCAAGATCGTTCTTCTACTCTGTCGCAAAATGATTTGCGGCTGTGACTCTCATCTAGAGTCGAACACTCTAAGGCGAACCGCGAAGGGGTTCAACGTTTGAACCACGACAACAAGCCGGCCCATGCGCACGATCCTGAAGATCTTGTAAGCATCATTATTCCTTCCTACAATGCTGCCCCATTTATTAAAGAGACTCTGGAATCCGTTTTCGCGCAGACTTACACAAACTACCAGGTCATCGTCGTCAACGATGGGTCTCCCGATACTCCGGTTTTCGAAGCGATCCTGTCTCCATGGATGGATCGCATTACTTATGTGAAACAAGAGAACCGCGGACTCTCAGGTGCACGGAATGCAGGTCTGCGCGCGGCCAAAGGAAATCTGGTTGCCCTGCTTGATGCGGACGATATCTGGATGCCCGACTATCTTGAGGCGCAAACAGCCTATCTTCGGGAACATCCCGAATGCGATCTTGTCTATTGCAATTGCATGTTCTTCGGCGATTCAATTCATAGCGGAACCGACTTCATGGCTTCCTTCCCTTCCAATGGAGAAGCCACTCCTGCCGCCATCATCTCCCGTCGAGTCCATATCTTCGTCTCCGTCATGGCCCGTACGAATGCCTTGAAGTCGATAGGCTTTGACGAATCGCTTCGATCATGTGAAGACTTCGATTGCTGGATCCGCTTCACCGCAGCCGGGTACAAAATCGGCTACCATCGCAAAATCCTCATACGCTACAGAAAACACGCGGCGAGTCTTTCGGCAAGCTCCACCAGGATGGCCGAGTCCAATATCCAGGTCCTCACCAAGTCCCTCTCACTCTGGCCGGCGGATTCTGAAGAGAACAGATTGCTGCTTGAGGCGAGAGCGCGCAAGGTTGCTGAGCTGGAGACCATTCGAGGAAAGCTCGCATTGGAATCCGGAAACCCTCAGGCCGCCATCGACCATCTCCTCGCCGCGAATGCGTTCCACAAGAGTTACAAAAAAGCGGCGATCATTTTCCTGCTCAAACTCGCTCCGGCTCCCATCGCCCTGGTCGTCAAGTTACGTCGATCCTTGTTCCGAGCCTATCGAGAACACTGACCAGTCCTCATCTGCCTGATGGCAGCACGGTTTTGCCAACCAGCCACACAGCTCCGCCCGCAATCAGGCACATGGCAATTACGACAACTCGCTTGGAAGGCAACCGCATCCCGCTTCCAAGTTGCGCGCCAGAAACTCGCGCTGACTGCGCGGTCCCCGTGCCCTCCACATATTCGAACGCCCCAATCGAAGGGGGATTCGGCCGTGCTGCGCCGTCGGCATCGCTCTTCAATTCATTAAAATCCACGCCCGCGCCAATCGCCGGGCTACCCATCTGCAAGTGGTAGTCAGTTGCAGACATCAGCTTTGGATCCTGAATCGTTCCATACTTGCTCGCAGCCGACATTCCTCGGGGAGTGCTCTCACTGAACCAGAGATTATTCGATCCGGAGATGGTGCCGACACTATCACCACCACAGAGAAATACGCTTTGTCTTGAAGTCCCAGCATAAGCTGGCTGGTAAGCGATGTTATTCACCAGTCTCGATGTAACATTCATTTGATTCGCAGGAACCAGCACCGCGCACGAAGAAGTGTTTTGCGAATTGATATTCAGGTATGAACTGCAGTCATACATTGTGTTGTTATAGATATCAACCGTCCCCGCCGCCGTCGAAGTTCCATACCCCTTGACCGCAATACAGGAGTGGGGATCGTAGCCCCCACCGTCACTCGCAGCCTTCAGGCCAACATGATGAATCACATTGTTATAAATTGCAATCTGGCCTTGAGCCGGATCGATTGTCGAGAGGTTGATACCACTCCCATTCACATCGGCAATGTCATTGTCGTGGATTGAGAGATTGTGAAATCCCGCCGTCCGATCCTCATTGATCTGGATTCCGTTATACGCGGCCGTGTTGTAAATACGGTTCCAGGCGATCTCAACGTGATTGCCGGCAAAGTAAACCGCATGATATGTCTTGTTCGATCCGTCAGGTAACCTGGCAACGTCCGTAGAGATGTTGCGAATCACGTTTCCCAGCGCTTCGACGTTGTCCGCTCCCGTAATTGCCCCCTGCGGACCGGTGCAGTCCGGGCATTCGATCGTGTTGCCGACAATCCGATCGAACTTGTCGGGTGAAAGCGAATTTCCATTGGGTCCGCTGCCTGTCAGCGTAAGCCCGGAATAGACGCTGTAACTCGATACGCCGGTGTTTCGAATCCCGTAGGTCGCTCCGCCTTCGCCGCCCAGGTGCGCCGTTGCTCCCGGACGCACTATTATCGTGATGAACTTGTCTGACGTTGTTGACTCACTGTCGATCGTTAACGCTGAATGCCATCCACGGCCGTCGAAATACCGGTAAGAAACGCCATCCAGCAAAACCAGCGTATCGCCCGGCCCAAGGCAGCTGTAAAAGGTATAGGGAGTCCGCATTGCTGAGGAGTTGTAACTCGCTTCGTCGCTGCTTGCGTAGTTGGTCAATCCCCAGGGGCCTGCAAAAGAGTTATGACTTCGCATGGTCCCGCAGTTTCCAGGTTTTGAATTATCCACTGCCGGCCCTATGAAATAGATGCCCCCGCTTCTCGCTTTGAAGACCTTGTCTGCATTGCTTGCCCGACCGTTTACAGAAACAACGATAGGCCCGCTGCTGACATGCCCAACCTGGACGCCAATCTTCTTATCCGACCAAACCAGGTATTGCGATACCGCGCGACCATTGATCGTTACGGACGAAGTTCCTTGCTGCGCACCAAAATTAACTCCAAATATTGTTAGATAGGTTCCGTCATTATGCTCACCGCCCGACGTGGGCCCTGAGAGAATATCGGTGTAAAGAATCCGCGGAGCAACTGTCTGTTTGCCATGCGCACCTTGACCGGAAGGCTGCACAGCGCTTTGTAGCCGCGCAGTTCCCAATCTTGCATTTGTCGACGCTACAAATTGGGCAAACGAGAGCGCAGCGAGCAGCAGGCATTTCATACCGCAGAGGGCGAATGCGTTCAATGCCTTGATCCTGAATATCTGGATTTTGGACTGCAGAGCGTTCAAACAACTCTGCAACACCAGCATTCTACGGCACTCGC
>Ga0302319_10017321_pt1 | contig 13209 bp, 12 predicted proteins | sample Bog_T0_2_FD_203319 | JGI IMG/M metagenome (GOLD analysis project Ga0302319, IMG submission 203319) | Peat permafrost microbial communities from Stordalen Mire near Abisko, Sweden - Bog_T0_2 | ecosystem: Environmental > Terrestrial > Soil > Wetlands > Peat | place: Sweden: Abisko, Stordalen Mire...
CGCCCGACGCCAACTGCTTACTATCGGTGTTCGACCACTGTCTGCGCAGCCGTCACTACGTGAACGTGGTGGTGGCAGGCAAACATGCGCTTCCGCAATGGCTGACGATGGACGCCGCGGTTATCCACTGCACCGAAGGCATTGGCATATGGCAATGGGCGAGCAACGACCAGCAGGGCGAGCCGGATGTGGTGATGGCGTGCTGCGGAGACACACCGACGCTGGAGATTCTAGCCGCCGTTTCGATTCTTCGCGAGCATCTGCCAGAGCTGAAAATCCGCGTAATCAATGTCGTGGATTTGATGAAACTACAGCCTTGCACCGAGCATCCCCACGGACTCAGTGAGACAGACTTCGATTCGCTGTTCACCAAAGACAAGCACATCATCTTTGGCTTTCATGGGTATCCTTGGCTGGTCCATCGCTTGACCTACAGGCGAACCAATCGTAACATCCATGTCCGGGGCTACAAGGAGGAAGGCACCATTACAACTCCTTTCGACATGCGCGTGCAGAACGACCTTGATCGGTACCACTTAGTGCAGGATGTGGTTGATCGCTTGCCGCATCTGGGCAGCAGGGGCGCTTACCTGAAACAAACGGTGAAGGATAAGCTGATCGAGCACAAACACTATATCGACAAACACGGTCAAGACATGCCCGAGATCCGAAATTGGAAATGGACGGCTAACGCCTGATCCGGCCGTCAATCTTTGCCTCTAGCCGTCTCACCCGGGCAGAGTAAGTAACTCTCTCAGCAACCGCGCGTTTTAAGAAATGCGCCGAGGTCAGAATTCATGAATGAAAACGGTATTACGAAAACAATAGAGAAACCGGCGGAACAACGTGCCCCTAGCATCGAGCCGAACGGCTTTTCTACCGTCGATCGCGGATTTGAAGGTCGCGAGCCACCAGTGTGGCTCGGAAGTGTCTTGAAGTGGATTCTTCCGGCTATTTTTTTGCTGATCGGCGCCTTGGTAGTGGTCCCAGACTTTCTGCAGAAGTGGCTATGGATGCGCGAGCTGAATTTCGCGGGCATCTTTTGGACGCTGTTTTCGATTAAGGTGGGAATCACCTGCGTTGCTTTTCTCATAGCGCTTCTCTTCCTTGGGATTAACATTCGAGAGGCGGCCAAACAATCCGCCGCTCTAGCTCACCCCGAATCCCCAAGGAAGAAGCCCATTCAACTACGAGGTGTTCTCATCAATCACCATGTTCTCTCGGGAAGTTTGGCGCTCATTGCAGTGGCAATTGCCGCCGTTTTCGCGATGGGCTTTTATACCCAATGGGACACCTATCTTCGTTTTCGTTACGGTGGTTCATTCGGGCTTTCCGATCCGATCTTTGGGATCGATCTCGGTTTCTATATCTTCCGACTGCCGTTTTATGAGCTCCTTCAAAGGAGCGCGGCATTCTTGATCGAGTTGGCAATCATCGCCGTGGCATGCCAGTACGCCTACTTCGGGCTATTCCGCGCTGCCGGCCGACGATCTATTGAAGCCCGGGGTAACGCTATTCCGCACGTTTCCCTACTTCTCTTGATTCTCGCCGCTACCTTCGGCTGGGGTTATTACTTAGATCGCTTCGATCTGCTTGACGCTTCCACGGGTGTGGTCTATGGGATGGGTTATACGTCTGCCCACGCTACTCTGCCAGCCCTCTGGGCAATGATCGGGATTTCCGCAGTCGCTTGCGCCTTGCTGGCGTTCAATTTCTTTCGCCCGCGTTGGAAGCTTCTGGCGATGGGAGCCGGAGCCTATATTGCGCTCTACGTCATCGGAGTCATGGTGATTCCGGCTCTCGTCCAAGAGTTCATAGTCCAACCAAACGAGCTCGCTCTCGAAACTCCTTATTTAAAGAATTACATCGATTTTACGCGCAAGGCGTATAATCTTGCCACCATTCAAGAAACGCCGTATCCCGCGGTCGCGGACTTAACGCCCGAGATACTTGCCAGAAACCAGGACACAATCGAGAATATCCGTCTTTGGGATAAGCGCCCGCTAGAACAGACCTATCAGCAAACGCAAGCCATCCGGCTCTACTATAAGTTCTATGACGTAGCCGTAGATCGATATCATTTGGCGGATGGTTATCACCAAGTCATGCTGTCCACCCGAGAGCTCTCGGAGGAACTGCCCGCGAAGGCGCAAACGTGGGTAAATGAGAACCTGCAATTCACGCATGGTTACGGCCTCGTCATGAACTTTGTCTCCAAGAGTATCGGCGGAGGATTCCCGGAATACCTGATTAAGAATGTTCCGCCTGACTCTTCCTACGGCTTGAATGTTACTCAGCCGGCGATTTACTTCGGAGGCGGCATGCCGGGTTCCCGAATCGTAAGCACAGGCGTCAAGGAGTTCGATTACCCAAGTGGCAACGATAATGTCTACACGAGCTACACCGGCAAAGGCGGAATTCCACTTGATAGCTTAGGTAAGCGAGTGCTGTTTACTTTGACGCAGGGTGACATCAATATCCTGCTGACCGGTTACCTCAAGCCCCAGAGCAGGATTCAGATCTGGCGGGATGTAAAAGAACGCGTGGCGCAGATCGCTCCGTTCTTGAAACTGGATGCGAGTCCGTATCCTGTTCTGAGTGAGGGCAAGCTGTATTGGATTCAAGACGCCTACACCACGTCTAGCCGGTTCCCTTATTCGAATCCTCACAGCACCGATTTCGGGGATGGACTCAACTACATTCGCAATTCCGTAAAGATTACCGTGGATATGTACGACGGAACGGTTTCCCTATACGTAATGGACCCGCACGATCCAGTACTGGCCGTTTACCAGCGCGCTTTCCCTGGGGTCTTCCAGAATCTGGACCAACTGCCCGCCGATCTCAAGCTTCATCTGCGCTACCCGCAAGACCTTTTCGCGATCCAGGCGACCCAATACCAGACGTTCCATATGACTGACCCTCAGGTCTTCTACAACCGGGAAGATTTATGGGTTCCGCCAATGGAAAAATACGATGGCAAGCTGAGTCCCATGGAGCCGTACTATATCCTCATGAAACTTCCGGGGAGCACGCAGCTAGAGTACCTTCTGATGAGCCCCTTCACGCCGCAAAACAGGGACAACATGATCGCGTGGCTTGCCGCCAGATCCGATTTTCCAGATTATGGCAAGATGCTGTTCTACGAACTCCCGAAAGACAAACTAACCTACGGTCCTAACCAGGTGGGCGCCATGATCGATCAAAGCACGCTGATTTCTCAACAGCTCACGCTTTGGGATCAAAAGGGATCGGGTGTCATACGCGGGAAGCTCATAGTCATTCCGATTGAGAATTCTTTCCTGTACGTCATACCTCTTTATCTGAGAGCGGAAGGCACGAATTTTCCGCAGCTAAAGCGGGTGATCGCGGCGACTGGTGACAAAGTTGTGATGGAGCCTTCTCTTGATGGAGCTTTGAGCGCCCTCTTCGGCGGCTCTGGTGCGGAAGACATACAAAAAACGGCAATCAAAACTCCTGGTGGTCAAGCGGTCCAAAATACCGCCGCCGACGCATCGACACACGCTACAGCGCTGGGGCAAGAACGAATTCAACTGGTCGCAGCCCAGAAAGCGCTGGATTCCCTCAGGCGGCTACTGGATAGTCCGGCGGAGAGCCAACTGGCCAGACCAACTCCAACGACCCCAAAGTGAGTTCGCCCAGGAAGGCGAGTCCGGTAGCGAAAGCTACCATCCCAGTGACAGCGAAACAAATTGATCCCAAATCGAAGCCCGATCCGAATGCGACTTCGGAACATGAACTCAAATCCGTCGCTATGGCGGAACTCGAGAAACGCGCTAAAAACCTACCGGGGATTCGCAATTGGAAATGGCATGGAACTAAGGCCACATGACCGCTAATGGCACTCATCGGAATCTTGGCGCCGTTGTGTCGGTGCGCGGCGGAGTCGTCGATGTGCGTTTCGATCAAAACTTACCACCGATTTATACGGTTCTGCGAGCTGGACAAGAAGGAGAGATTGTCATTGAAGTGATGACGCAATTAGACGCCCGCCGTGTCCGCGGAATTGCCTTGACACCCACGCAAGGCCTCGCTCGCGGTATGTCCGTGGAAGACACCGGTGAGCCTCTCCGCGTGCCAGTAGGAAAGACCGTTCTTTCCCGGATGTTCGATGTTTTCGGCCATGCGATCGATCATCAACCTGCTCCGGCCGATGTTCAGTGGCGGACGATTCATCGCGCCCCGCCTTCACTTTCGGAGCGTTCTACCAAGTCGGAAGTATTTGAGACCGGCATAAAAGCAATTGATGTCCTTGTTCCGCTCGAGCGCGGCGGCAAAGCTGGTTTATTTGGTGGCGCCGGCGTTGGTAAGACCGTCCTGCTCACCGAGATGATCCACAACATGATCGGACATCAAAAGGGCATGAGCATTTTCTGCGGAATTGGCGAGCGCTGCCGCGAAGGCGAAGAACTCTACAGCGGCATGAAGGCTGCCGGCGTGCTCAAGGACATGGTGTTGGTTTACGGTCAGATGAATGAGCCGCCAGGCAATCGATTTCGCGTCGGTGCTGCCGCCTTGACCTTCGCTGAGTATTTCCGCGATGACGAGCACAAAGACGTCCTTCTGTTGATCGATAACATCTTCCGTTTTATACAGGCCGGTATGGAAGTCTCTGGCTTGCTGGGGCGCATGCCGTCGCGCTTGGGCTATCAACCCACCATGAGCACCGAGTTGTCGGGATTAGAGGAACGAATCGCCAACACCACTGCCGGCGCCATCACTTCTATTCAAGCGGTGTATGTTCCGGCCGACGATCTGACAGATCCCGCGGCGGTCCATGTGTTCTCGCATCTTTCGGCTTCGATCGTACTCTCTCGCAAACGTGCGAGCGAAGGACTATACCCAGCCATCGATCTGCTTCAATCAAGTTCAAAAATGGCGACGCCCGGAATTGTAGGCTTAGACCACTACAATTTGGCACAGGAAATTCGCAAGACCTTGGCGCAATATGAGGATCTCAAGGATATCGTCGCCATGCTGGGGATGGAACAGCTTTCTCCGGAAGACCGCATGGTCGTTGGTCGCGCGCGCCGGCTAGAACGCTTTCTCACACAGCCATTCTTCACCACCGAGCAGTTTAGTGGAATGACGGGCAAACTGGTCAGTCTCAAAGAGTCGCTCGACGGCTGCGAACGCATCCTGCGTGACGAATTTAAAGACTACCCGGAGAGCGCTTTGTACATGATCGGCGCCATTGGCGAGGCAAAGAAACCAGACGGTAAAACGAAACCAGACAATAAAGCAAAACCAGAACCAGCCAAGCCCCATGAATCTTAAAATCCTGCTGCCGTCCGAAATTTTCGCGAATAAGACCGACGTCTTGCGCATCGTCGCAGAGACGAACGCTGGATCGTTTGGATTTCTACCCCATCGGCTGGATTGCGTGGCAGGTCTGGTACCCGGCATCCTTACTTATCAAACCCAGCAAGATGGAACGGTCTATGTCGCGGTAGATGAGGGCGTGCTGGTGAAAGCCGGCGTCGATGTGCTGGTTTCCGTTCGCCAGGCCATCGGGGGAACAGATCTCAGTCAACTGCAGGCTGCCGTCAAACGCGAGTTCCTTACCATCGACGAACAGGAAAAGAAAGTTCGTACGGCGGTCGCCAAAATGGAAAGCGGACTGATTGGTCGCCTCGCGGAGCTTCAGCATGAGCGATAAGCCAAAGAATCCATCGCCACTAAGAGACGAGACTGACTTCATTCGGGAAGTGTCGTTGAAGGCTGCGCGCAAGCTGAAGTTTCAAAAAGACGGCTCGCAAGGCGTCTGGTTTGGCCTCGGCATGGCCGGAATCATCGGCTGGTCTGTCGCCGTGCCTACCCTCGGTGGCGCAATGCTCGGTCTCTGGTGGGATCACCGGCATCCAGGAAATCACTCGTGGACGCTCATGCTGCTGGCCATTGGCTTGGTCGTCGGCTGTGCGAATGCTTGGCACTGGGTCACGGAGCAGGACGACGCTATGCACGATAAAGAGGAGGACAAAGATGCGTGAAGTTCTGGTCCTGCTGCTGGCGTTAGTGGCGGGCATTTTCCTAGGGGCACTCTTCTTCGGTGGCCTCTGGTGGACCGTTCAGCGCGGACTTACCTCGCATCAGCCGGCTCTCTGGTTCCTAGGCAGCATGTTGGTGCGAACGGCGATTGCTGTTTCCGGCTTCTATTTCGTGATGCAAGGCGATTGGCGGCGCTTAGTGGCGTGCCTGGCTGGATTTCTCCTCGCGCGTATCTGTACTGTCCGCCTGACTCGCAGTTCATTCTCAAAGAGCAGTCATCTTATTCCAGGAGGCTCAGCCTGAACCTTACCTCCGATCAACAAATTTTCTGGCAGCACGGCTTTATCAAGCTCAATGGCACCATCGTCACCACTTGGGTCATGATGCTCCTGATGTCATTAGGCGCAAAACTCATCACTCGAAAGCTTGTAACGGAGGGGTCGATCTCCCGCTGGCAGGGCTCACTCGAAATCATTATCACCGGGATTGAAAAGCAAATTGCCGACGTCGGTCTCAGCCAGCCCAAGAAGTACCTATCGTTCTTAGGCACGCTCTTCTTATTTGTCGCCACTTGTAGCATCTGTATCGTCATTCCCGGTTTCAGCCCTCCTACTGGTTCACTCTCGACCACGGCGGCATTAGCGCTTTGTGTGTTCATCGCCGTGCCCTTGTTTGGTGTACGGGAGCAGGGTTTGGGAGGGTATTTGAAAACCTACACGAAACCAACCTTCATCATGCTGCCCTTCAACATCATCAGCGAACTCTCACGCACCCTGGCCCTGGCCATTCGTCTTTTCGGGAACATGATGAGCGGAGCCATGATCATCGGCATTTTATTGACCATTACTCCCTTCATTTTTCCGATTGTCATGACGGCGCTCGGATTGCTGACGGGCATGGTGCAAGCCTATATCTTCAGTATTCTGGCCACAGTTTACATTGCCGCCGCTACCCGAGTAAGCAAGAAAAAGTCTGAACCGAAGGCCCAGACCGCAGCGAGTCACTGAAATCTTACAAGCAATAAAAGGACCAATATGGATAGTAATCTCATCGCAGTAGTTTCAATCGCCACATCGGGCCTCACCATCGGAATCGGCGGCATGTGCCCGGCCATTGGCGAGGGGCGCTCCGTCGCCACCGCTCTCACCTCTTTGGCGCAGCAGCCCGACGCATCGGCCACTATCACGCGCACCTTATTCGTAGGTCTCGCCATGATCGAGTCACTGGCCATTTATTCCTTTGTCGTTTCGATGATTCTCATCTTCGCTAACCCGTTTTGGACTCACGCCATCGCCTCTGGGGGGAAGTGAGCCATGCTCATTGATTGGTTCACCGTTGGCGCCCAAACGCTCAACTTCCTGATCCTTGTGTGGCTACTGAAGCATTTCTTGTATAAGCCAATTCTCAACGCCATCGACGCCCGGGAAAAAGGCATAGCCGCTCAACTGGCCGACGCCACGGCGAAGAAGGCGGAGGCTCAGAAAGAGCACGAAGAGTTCCAAAGCAAGAACAAAGCCTGGGATGAACAGCGCAGCGCTCTTCTGGGCAAAGCCACGGACGATGCCAAAGCGGAGAAAGATCACCTGATAGATGAAGCGCACAAACAGGCGGATTCCTTGCGTGCCGCCCAAGCCGCCGCGTTACAAAATGATCAAAAAAGACTGAGTACTCAGATCATTCGTCTCACCAAGGAAGAAGTCTTCGACATAACCCGCAAAGCGCTGGCCGATCTCGCCACCGTCAGCCTCGAAGAGCGCATGGGAGAAGTCTTTACGCGCCGCCTTCGTGAGATGGACCCGAAGTCCAAAGTCGCGTTGGGTGCCTCCTTAAAAACACAGCCCGACCCAGCCATTGTCCGGAGTACCTTTGCCCTGCCTGCCAACCAAAAGGTCGCGATCCAAAACGCGCTCAACGAAACCTTCTCCGCTGAAGTGCGGCTCCGCTTTGAGACTGCGCCCGACGGTGTGTGCGGAATCGAACTCTCCGCCAACGGGCAGAAGGTCGCCTGGACCATCGCAGACTATCTCGCCACACTTGATCAAAAAGTCGGTACGCTGTTGGCTGCTGAAGCCAAGCCGATTGCAAAACCTGCCTCGAAGCCGGAGGCAAACCCGAAAACGGCGACCGCGGCTCCTGTCGAAGCTGCCGTTCCCGTTGGAGCCAAATGAGCGCATCTTCCACTTTGTTGGATGCCGCGCTGGATCGCACCTTTTCCAGCCTTCGTAGCGCCCGTGAAGGGTTCAAGCTACAACTCATCCCCCATGAAGTGGGTTTCATTACAAACGTCATCACCGGCATAGCTACCATCTCTGGTCTGCCAGGCGTCGGCTATGAAGAGTTAGTTAGCTTTCCAGGTGGCTTGTTCGGCATCGCGTTCAACGTTGACGAAGACGAAATCGGGGTCATCCTGCTCGGTGACTTTCAAAATCTGCACGCCGGCGACGAAGTGCAACGCACCGGCCGGGTCTTGGATGTTGCCGTTGGAGATGGCCTGTTGGGACGTGTGATTGATCCATTGGGGAACCCCCTCGATGGCAAGGGACCCATCGATTCCAGCGAGCGTTTGCCCATCGAGCGCCCAGCGCCGCCCATCATGGAACGCTCGCCCGTTGTGATCCCTTTGCAAACGGGACTCAAAGCCATCGACGCGCTCATTCCCGTGGGTCGCGGCCAGCGTGAATTGATCCTGGGTGATCGCCAGACTGGTAAAACGGCGATCGCCATTGACGCTATCTTGAATCAGCGCGGCCAGAACGTGCTGTGCGTATATTGCGCCATCGGTCAACGAGCCTCCGCTGTCGCCAAAGTCATCGCCAATCTCCAAGAGAAAGGAGCGATGGAATACACCGTGGTGGTTGTAGCTGAAGGTAACGATGCTCCAGGCCTCGTGTACATCACTCCTTACGCCGCAACGACAATTGCCGAACACTTTATGGAGAAGGGCCGCGACGTTCTTATCATTTACGATGATCTGACTAATCATGCCCGCGCCTATCGTGAGCTCTCCCTCCTGCTCCGCCGTCCCCCCGGCCGCGAAGCCTTCCCTGGCGATATCTTCTACATCCATTCCCGGATGTTGGAACGCGCTACCCATCTCAGTAAAGAAAAAGGCAGCGGTTCCCTGACGGCCTTGCCGATCATTGAAACCACCGCGCAAGATATTTCCGCGTACATCCCGACGAATCTCATCTCCATCACCGATGGCCAGATCTACCTGTCGCCCACGCTATTCGAATTGGGCGTTCTTCCAGCCATTGATGTCGGTAAATCCGTCTCGAGAGTGGGAGGCGCGGCCCAGCGTGCGGCTTACCGGGCAGTCGCCGGCAACATCAAGCTCGCTTATTCGCAATTCGAGGAATTGGAAGGTTTCGCGAAATTCGGCACGCGTCTTGACGACGCTACCCGCAAAACTATCGATCACGGCCAGCGTATCCGCGCTTGTCTCAAACAGTCCGAGTCGCAGCCGGTCTCCATGGAGCAACAGATCTACGTTCTCCTGGCTTTGACGGCCGGCCTTTTCGACCCAGTGCCACTGGACAAAATGAACGAGGCACAGGAAGCCGTACAGAAGGCCACAGCGAAAATGCCAGCCGACCTTGTCGAGCGACTGACCTCCGCTGATAAATTGAGCGACGCCGACCGTAAATCCATCCTCGACGTAGCTCGCCAAGCCCTCGCTTCCTTCATTCCCAAGCCCGCTTCCAAACCAAAATCATGAGCGGGACGATGCAGAGCTTGAGTCGAAAGATTGCCGGCGCCGGCGATCTCCAAGGCGTCGTGAGTGCCATGAAAGCTCTAGCGGCCTCAAGCATCGGACAGTATGAAAAAGCGGTGCAATCACTGGATGATTATTACCACACGGTAGAACTCGGATTATCGGCATGTCTTCGCCAGGCCGAGCCCACTCATTTGCCGGCGCATAAGCAGAGAAAGGACGCCGCTCCTATCGGCGCAATCGTGTTTGGTTCAGACCAGGGCCTCGTCGGTCGTTTTAACGAAGTAATCGTCGATCTAGCTCTTGACACTCTGAAGAAATTGCCCGGCAAAACAAAGCAAATCCTGGCCGTGGGTGATCGCGTTCACTCCCTGCTTACGGACGCCAATTTCGCACCAGTCAGCCTGCTCGCTGTTCCCACGTCGGTCCACGGCATCACTCCGTTGATTGGACAGGTCCTCATTGACATTGAGACAGCGCGCGATAAGGGCGACGTTGTGGAGGTTTATCTCTTCCACAATAGCCCGAAACCCGGCGCCACCTACGAGCCTGTCTTTAAGCGCCTTCTGCCTCTTGATCGTGAATGGCGTAGCAAATTAACGGCCGTACCCTGGCCCACCAAGAAATTGCCGCAAATCGTTGACGGGCAACGGCCGGCGCTTGATGCTTTTATCAGCGGGTACCTCTTCGTTTTGCTCTTTCAAGCCTGCGCCGAATCGCTCAACAGCGAAAACGCCAGCCGCTTAGCCGCCATGCAACGCGCGGAGAAAAACATCAAACAAATCCTCGAAGATCTGAACCTCGAGTTCCACCGTGTTCGACAAGAATCAATCGATGAGGAGCTGTTTGATGTAGTCTCCGGCTTTGAGGCGCTCGCGAAAAAATAAGGGCAATGCATACATTCGCGCATTTTTTGACGGCATTTTGACGAAGCTTGTCCTACCTTTGAAGCTATGCAACCTACACAGCAGCTCCACGATCTTGGCCAGAGCCTTTGGCTTGACAACATCACGCGCAAGCTGCTGACGAGTGGAACTCTGCGCCATTACATCGCTGATTTCTCTATCACGGGCCTCACTTCGAATCCGTCGATCTTCGATCTGGCCATCAAGAACTCGAACTTCTACGATGACGCCATCCGGCAAAAGAAGAAGGAAGGCAAGTCAGGCGAAGAGCTCTTCTTCGAGCTTGCGATTGAGGACCTGAGGCAGGCCGCCGATCTCTTTAGACCAATCCACGACCAAACGGCTGGCACTGATGGATGGGTGTCTTTGGAAGTTTCTCCCTCGTTGGCGTATGACGCGGCGAGCACCGTCAAAGCGGCCGTTCATCTGCACGCTCAAGCCCAACGGCCCAATCTCTTCATCAAGATTCCCGGGACCAGCGAAGGGCATTTTGCTATTGAAGAAGCCATCTTTCGTGGCGTGCCGGTAAATGTCACACTTCTGTTCTCGGCCGGGCACTATACCGGAGCAGCCGAAGCGTACCTGCGGGGCATCGAGCGCCGGATCGCCGCGGGGCTTGATCCAAAGGTACGCTCGGTAGCATCGATGTTCATCAGCCGGTGGGACAAAGCCGTGATGGGGAGGGTTCCCAAGGATCTTCAGGATCGTTTGGGTATCGCCATCGCAAAACGCACTTACAAGGCGTATCGCGATTTCCTCGCTTCACCACGCTGGCGAAAAGCCGCCGATTCCGGCGCCCAGCCACAGCGCCTGCTCTGGGCGAGCACAGGTACGAAAGACCCCGACGCCTCAGATATCCTTTACATTAAGGCGCTCGCTGCTCCCGACACTATCAATACGATTCCAGAGAAAACGCTGCTTGCATTCGCCGATCACGGCGAACTAGGCGAGGTCCTGCGAGAAGATGGCGGCGATGCCGAGGAGGTGCTCAGCGTGTTCGCCAGAGCCGGCGTCGATAACGAACAACTCGCGGCCGATCTTCAGCGCGAGGGCGCCGATTCGTTCGTGGCATCGTGGAAAGATCTACTCAGTTGCATCGACTCGAAGGTCACCACGCTCAAAGCCGCGGGTTAGATCTACTGGGTCCGTCGAGAGCGAAGACTATCCAGCGTTGAAGCCCCCAGAGACGAGAATGAGATTACAAGGTAAAGTTGCGATTGTTACCGGAGCGGCTACCGGCATCGGCCAAGCGATTGCTATTCGCTTCGCCCAAGAAGGCGCTTCGGTGGTGGTAGATTTCGTCGGGAAACCCGACGCCCCCTATGAAACCGAAAAAGAAATTGTGAGCTTCGGCGGAAAGACAATCTCGGTGGCGGCAGATGTTTCTAAGCCGGATGAGGTGCAGAACCTGATAGCTACCACGGTGAAAGCGTTTGGCAAGCTCGACATCGTGGTTAACAATGCGGGAGTGGAGAAGAAACTAGCTTTCGTCGATTATCCGCTGGAAGAACTCGAAAAGATCCTGGCTGTCAACCTGATTGGGCCCTTTCTGGTTTGCCAGGCGGCCGCCCGTCAGATGATCAAACAGGGACAAGGCGGCAGGCTGATCAACATTTCGTCCGTTCACGAAGATCTCCCAATGCCAACCAACGCCGCCTACTGCGCCAGCAAAGGGGGCTTGCGTATGTTGACCCGCACCATTGCTGTGGAATTGGCAAAGGACGGAATCACAGTGAACAACATCGGACCAGGCGCCGTTTACACGCCAATTGACGCCGACATTGAAGCTCAGCCCGAGTTGGAAAGGGCTCTTATGGCCGAGATTCCACTGGGTCGCTGGGGCAAGGCGCAGGAGATTGCCGCACTGGCGGTGTATTTGGCATCGGACGAGGCAGCATACGTTACAGGGTCCACCTATTTCATTGACGGCGGAATGCTGCGCCAGGCTGGCAGTTATTAAGTGCGATATGACGTGATCATCATTGGGTCTGGCGCTGGCGGTGGAACGCTGGCCTATCACTTAGCCAACGCCGGAAAAAGTGTGCTCATTCTGGAGCGCGGTTCGTTTTTGCCGCAAGAAAAGGAAAACTGGAATACCACGGCGGTGTTTCTCGATAACCGCTATCACACAAAAGACGTCTGGACCGACAAAGAGGGAAAGGAGTTGCACCCTGGCACCGGTTACTGGGTAGGCGGCAACACCAAAGTTTACGGTGCCGCTCTGTTTCGTCTACGGGAACAGGACTTCGGCGTACTGCATCACAAAGGAGGCATCTCGCCCGAGTGGCCAGTGAAATATGACGTGTTCGAGCCCTACTACACGTTAGCCGAGAAGCTGTTTTGCGTGCATGGACAGCAGGGGATCGATCCTACCGAACCCCAACGTAGCGAGGGGTATCCTTATCCGGCCATAGCAAACGAACCGCTTATGCAAGAGATCCAAGACGATTTGGAGGCAATGGGACTGCATCCGTTCGCTTGCCCGCTGGGATTGAAGTTGAATGAAGCGGACCGCGTTGACAGCAAGTGCATGCGGTGCGACACGTGCGACGGCTATCCATGCCTGGTGCATGCAAAATC
>Ga0302319_10017322_pt1 | contig 13209 bp, 10 predicted proteins | sample Bog_T0_2_FD_203319 | JGI IMG/M metagenome (GOLD analysis project Ga0302319, IMG submission 203319) | Peat permafrost microbial communities from Stordalen Mire near Abisko, Sweden - Bog_T0_2 | ecosystem: Environmental > Terrestrial > Soil > Wetlands > Peat | place: Sweden: Abisko, Stordalen Mire...
CAGGAACGCTCCCTTCCGGAATGCATAGCTCGTCCCATCGTCCAGATACAAGTTGCCGCCGCAGTCCTTCGATCCCGGCCCCGGCGGATAAACCCGCAGCGTCAACGGCCCCTGCGGCTTCTCGTCGGTACTCTCCACCAGCGGCTGCTCCGGAACAATCGCCCCCGCGCGCACAAACACCGGCAGCGTATCCAGGGTGCGATGGATATGCACCTCCGGCTGCTCCACCCGCGTGTTGTCAATCGCCTTTCTTCCCGCCGCGCCTTCCACCAGAGCGCCGGTCCAGTAGTCGTACCAGCCCACCGGCGGCAGCGCCACAGAATAGTCGTCCATCTCATCCGGATATGGGCTTTGCGCCACCAGCAGGTCCGGCCCCAGCATGAACACATTCCCATTCGCCAGGTCAATCGGGCTTCCGTCCGCCGTGGGCGTCGGAAAATCCAGAAACAACGGCCGCATAATCGGCAATCCCGTCCTGCTCATCTCTTCCGCCGTCGTGTAGATATACGGCAGCAGGTGGTAGCGCTCCTCGATATACCGTCGCCGCAGGTTCACGTCCTCCTCGGTCCCGTTCTCCCAAGGCTCCTGCGGATTGGTCCCAATCGCCGTATGATCCCGGTCAATCGGATGAAATGCAGCCACCTCCAGCCAGCGTGTCAGCAGTTCCGACTGCGGAGACCCCGCAAATCCCCCCACGTCCGCCCCGCTCATCGCAAACCCGCTCAGCCCCAGGTTGATCAGTTGCGGTGTCGTCTGCCGCAAATGGTTCCATGTACTCGAGTTGTCGCCCGTCCATGTCGCCGCGTACCGCTGCCCACCCGCATAGCTGGCCCGCGTCATCACAAACGGCCTGGCATCCGGAGCAAGCTTCAACAGCCCCTCAAACGTCCCCCGGCTGTTCTCCATCCCGAACACGTTATGAATCTCCAGGTGGTTCGCCGTGCGCGTCGCAAATCCCGGCTCCTCGATCCGGTGCTGCACATTATCCGGCATCGTCTTTGAGGCCACTTCGAAGATCGCCGGTTCGTTCATATCGTTCCAGAACCCGGCAATACCCTTTGCCACAAAATCCGAGTAGAGTGTGCCCCACCAGTCCCGCGACGCTTTCTGCGTAAAGTCAGGAAACACCGACTTGCCAGGCCAAACCACCCCCACATAAGTCGACCCGTCCGGATTCTTCACAAAATGGTCCCCAGCCGCGCCTTCGTCGTACGGCTTATAGCCCGCGTTCGGCAAATCCGCAACGTGCAGGTCGGTAATCACCACCGTATGAAAATGGTCCGCCGACAGGTCTTTAATCATCTGGTCGAAATGCGGAAACCGTTCCGGATCAACCGTAAACGGCCGATTCTTCAACTGATAGTCGATATCCAGCCAGATCACATCCGCCGGAATCCGCTCCGACCTAAGCTTCCCCGCGATCCGCCGCACCTCCGCCTCGGGATAGTAGCTATAGCGCGATTGCTGATACCCCAGCGACCAAAGCGGTGGCAGCGGCGTCGTTCCCACCAGCCACGCCCAGTCCTCCACCACATCCTTCGGATCGGGCCCGTACAGGATGTAGTAATCAAGCGGCCCGCCCTCCGACCCGAACGAGTAGCCGTCGCGGTACTCCTTGTTGAAGTCGAAACTGGCCCGCCATGTGTTGTCCAGGAACGTCCCCCCCGCAATCCCCTTGTGATAGGTAATGAAGAAGGGAATTGACTTGTAAATCGGGTCCGACGACTCCTGCCAGCCAAACGCGTCCGTATTCCAGTCGACAAACGCCTCATTGCGCCTGTCCAGCGGCCCCGGTTTGTCCCCCAGCCCAAAGTAGTGCTCGTCACTCGGAGATTTGCGAAATACACGGAACGATGCGCCGTTATACTCCGTCGGCCTGCCCGGCAAATCCTGCGCAATCACATGCCCCTTCAAATCTGTGACCGTGAGTTCCAGGGGATCCCTTTGCACGGAAACCACCAGGGCATTCGTCCTGAACCCCACCGACTTCAAAGTCGAGTCCGGAATCACGGTCACCGAAGAAGTCCGCGAGCGCTCGAGCACCGCCCACGACGCGTCCTCCGGCAACTGCCCCGCCGGTCCCACGCGCACCCGCAGCACATCGTCCCGCAACGCGGTAATCTGCAGGATCGCGTTTCCTGATCGAATCTCAATTCCAGTTGCGGTTGCCCGGGAAGCGGTAACCCGGTCCAGGCGCACAAACCCCGACTTCTGCTGGGATTCGCTGCTGGCATTCGCTTGTGTCGTTGCGGCTAAAAACAGAAAAACAGTTGAAACAATCAAGAAACTTGCTACCCTTTGCACTCAGCACCTCATGGGAGCCTTTTAGGGCCTATTCACACTACCCAGGCGGATGGCGTTGCGAACGAAAATCCGGTCAGACGAAGCCCAGCCCGAAGGCTGTGACGGGTCCACCGTCAAGGGCGAGAATGAAGTATGACCGGATTTTCGCCGCAACCCGCAGGGCCGGGGCCAATTTTCCCGATTCGTGCGTCAATCGTCGCTGACAGTCACCGGTCATGCCTCACTCCTCATTCCTTGAACTCAAAAAAATTGGCTCCCGGCGCCACCGCCAGAGTAGTGTGATTAGGCCCTTAGTGGGTCGTCAAGAAGCATAATCCACCGCGATACAGATTAGGAAAACCTTTCCGGTTTCTTCTCCAAATCTCTATTCCCTACAATTTCGTTCCAATGGTAAGGTGTGAGAACCACCGTTTCGCAGCATTCCCATTCACCTTTATCACCGACTCAACCGAGCTATTTCCTCCGTAGGGGACAAAATATGTCTACAAAAACACGGCGCGACTTTCTCCACCTGGGAGTGGCGCTTTCGGCGGGTTTTGTGGGCATCCCCTTGCTTGGCGGCCAGGAGACTGCCGGATTGACCACGAATCCACATCCTCCAGCCCCAATTGCCCCAGAGAATCCTCCCGGAAATCTCGCCCCGGCGCAGAGGCCGGCCAATCAGATCCCTCCGCTCTCCTGGGAGCGCGACCATCCCGCTCGCATCGCCTGGTCCACTTTTCTGATCGCCGAAGTAACCAAGGCCCTCCCGCAACTCGAACCCGCCAAAGATATCGAAGAGTTTTACCCGACTTACTCCAAGGCCGACGACAAAAGAAAGATCGCCATGTGGGCCGAAATCATCGTCCTGATTGCCTTCTACGAGTCCGCCTGGGAGCCCTGTGCCCGCTATCACGAGATGGGCCTCGGCAACGACTCCATCACCCACCAACCCGTGTTCAGCGAAGGCCTGCTGCAGTTGTCCTATCAGGACATGGACGTCTATCCCAACCTGTCCTTCGATTGGGAGAAAGACAAATCGCTGGCCCCCACCGATTGCGCCAAGACCATTCTCGATCCCTTCAAAAACCTCTCCGCCGGAGTCCAGATCCTCGCCACACAGATCCAGACCTACGGCAGAATTGTCCTCAGAAACCACTTCTACTGGAGCACCCTCCAGGATCCCGCCACCGGCAAGCACTCCCGCGTAGAACGAATGAAACTCCTGGCCGCCAGATGGGCCGGCACCGCCTCTTCCAGCTAGACCAGCCCCCGCTCCCTGGTTCAAACCACTCAAATCAGCTCCGCGCCCTGTCGAGTACCCGGCGCGCAGCGCCACGGGGTGGCAGTTCGCGACTTTTTCCTGTCGCGACGTCGGGAAGCCAATTCACTCTTGCCGCGCAAGCGGCGACTGCTTCATGCAATGCTATACTCACAAGGTCAGGCGCTCGTCTGCGCCGTCATCTTTCTGTCCGTCGAGGTTCTCATGTCCGGCCATTCCAAATGGGCCACAATCAAGCACAAGAAGGGCGCGCTTGATGCTAAGCGCGGCAAGATATTCACCCGCCTGCTCAAGGAAATCGCTGTTGCCGCCAAGGGCGGCGGTAATCCCGACACCAACGCCCGGCTGCGAACCGCCGTTCTCGCCGCCAAGGCCGAGAACATGCCGCAGGACAACATCAAGCGCGCCATCCAGCGCGGCACCGGCGAACTCGAAGGCCTCAGCTACGAGGAAATCACCTTTGAGGGCTACGGCCCAGGCGGCGTCGCCATTATCGTGGAAGTCACTACCGACAACCGCAATCGCGCCGTCAGCGAAATTCGCCACGCCTTCTCAAAAAACGGCGGCAATCTCGGCGAAACGGGCTCGGTTCGCTTCATGTTCTCGAAAAAAGGCCTCATCGCCATCGAGAAGGATGCAGCCAGCGAAGACCAGCTCATGGACATTGTCCTCGAGCACGGCGGTGAAGACCTCAATGATGAAGGCGATAGCTGGGAAATCCTCACCGATCCCGCTTCCTATGAAGCGGTTCTCGGCGCTGTCAAGGCCGCCGGAATCCCCACTGTCATGAACGAAGTCACCCTGGTCGCCTCCACCTACACCAAGCTCGAAGGCAACCCGGCCAACCAGATGCTCCGCCTGCTTGAGGCTCTGGAAGACTGCGACGACACGCAAAATGTCTACTCCAACTTCGATATGGATGCCGAGCAAATGGAGCACGCGGCGGGCTAATTTTTCTAGCGGGATGGCATCGGAAAGGCCGCCCGTGTGTGGCGGCCTTTTTGTGGTAGTGCGAAAAAACAACCGAGGGAAGGGAATTCAAGTTGAGTCGAGGCGGAACGTTACTCCTGTCAATTTTACTGGCTGCGGCCAGTGCTGTAGCAGCTCAAACATCCAGCCAGACTGCGCCTGATTCTCATCCTCAGGCTGCCAATGAAGTTTCCTCCACCATCAACGGTGGGGGCATCTCCTCGATTCCCGACAACCCCCCCGAAGAGATTCGCAAGCACCAGAGCTGGGAGTTCGGCCCGTTCGTCAATGGCGGTTTCGGCCTCGGCAACCGCGACAACTTCTACTTCCTCTCCGCCGGTGTCGAAGGCGGCAAGATCCTCACCCCCGTCTTCCACGCCGGAATCTTAAGCGGCCAATTCCAATACGCCGCCAACATCATGCCCCTCTGGCAGGCCTACACACCGGCTCCGCACGAGGCAACGTTCCTTTATCCCTGCGAAACCGGAACCTGCTACTTCACCGGTCCTGACGGTGGTGGAACCTATCACGGCGTAAGCATCACCCCGGTCATTCTGCGCTGGAACTTTCTTACCAAATCGCGCCACTTCCAACCCTGGTTTCAGGGCGCCGGCGGCCTCATCTACACCACCCACAAGTTTCCGCCCGACCAACTTGTGCCCCACGGCACCCCGGGCGGCACATCGGTATTCAACTTCACCCCTCAGGGCGGCGGCGGCATTCACTGGTTTACCAGCGACAAAGGCTCCTGGGACCTCGGCATCAACGCAGTCCACATCTCCTCCGCGTCCCTGGGGGACCGCAATCCCGGCGTAAACGCAAGTATCCAGATCCAGCTCGGCTACACCTTCTGGAAGTAGCTCTAAGGCAGCGGCAAACCTCATTCCTGCGGTAGGCCGGGGATTCATCCCCGGTACAAAGCCAATTGAAACACGTGGGGCTTTAGCCCCGGTAAATGCCCGCTGCCGTCAATCTCTATCCCCGCAACCGCCTGCGCTGGGTCCGGACTTGATCAATCCCTACCCAACGCTTGGAGCAACCCATGAACGGCCCAGTCGTCGAATGCGTACCGAACTTCTCCGAAGGCACTGACGCGCGCCGCGTCCAGGCCATCGTTGCCGCCATGTGCGTGGAAGGGGTGCATCTGCTCGACTGGTCCATGAATGCGGCCCACAACCGTTCCGTCGTCACCATCGCCGGCGAACCCGGCGCCGTCGTCGAAGCAGCCGTCCGCGGTGCGGGAAAGGCCGTGGAACTCATCGATCTGACTCGCCAGCAGGGCGCGCACCCCCGCATCGGCGCGGCCGACGTTATCCCCTTCGTCCCAATCTCCGGAATCAAGCTCCACCAGTGCGCCCTGCTCGCCCGCCAGGCTGGCCTGGAAATCTGGCGTCGCTTCGGCGTCCCCGTCTTCTTTTACGAGGCCGCCGCCGCGCGTCCCGATCGGGCCAATCTTGACGAAGTCCGCCGCGGCCAGTTCGAAGGCCTCCGCGATGCCGTGCGCAAGGACTCTGCCCGCCGTCCCGACCTTGGCGGACCAGGCCTTCACCCCACAGCCGGCGCATGCGCCGTCGGCGCCCGCAAATTCCTCGTCGAGTACAACATCTATTTCGATTCCTCAGACGTAGCAATGGTGAGAGCTATTGCCCGCGAAATCCGCGCCGCTTCAGGGGGACTGAAGGGTGTGAATGCTATGGGAGTCCTCGCTCATGGGCGGGCACAGCTCTCCATGAACATTACCGACTTCGAGGCGACACCCGTCTCCCAGGTCTATCGTGCGGTTTGCGCTCTCGCGTTGAAGCACAAGGCGACAGTTGTCGAAGGCGAGTTGATCGGACTCATCCCGGAAGCCGCATATGAGCGAGACAGTGAGTGGATGCGTCAATTGGTAGGGTTTGATGAACAAACCAGAATTCTGGAACACCGCCTGGGAACTCCGCTGGCCTGGCCCGCGTTTTCCTGAAAAGGAACATCAAGTTCCTAAACTCACTGTCAGCCCGCTTCAAACCTGCCAGACGGGCCCGTGCGTTCTCATCCGGCAGGTAGAATGTTGATGTAGGAGCCGGGAGTTTCGTCTAACCTCTACGCGGATCCAGTTCATCGGCAGGTCCCGCGCAGCGATTGACAAGACTTTCGACATCCGGAGGATGAAATTGTTCAAAACATTTGCAAGAATTTCGATTGCCCCCATGCTGCTGGCTGCGGCTACTTTGGCTCCGGCGGCGCAGCTTTCCACCGACGCCCGTACCGCCGTACCGCACGATGTGCAGCAGTTGGTTGTTATCGACTACCGCGCCATGGAAAACTCTCCGGAAGCCATGGAGTTGCGCGGCCGCGTCATGCCCCCCGAGTTAAAGCAGTTTGATGAGGCGCTCACCAAATCCGGCCTCAACGAGAACCACGACGTCGAACAGCTTGCCTTCGCCCTCTTCCGTGGATCGACCACAACCGATTCGCTGGTCACTGTCGGCATCGCCCAGGGACAGTTTCCTGAGAGCGACATCATCGCCAACTTCAAGAAGAACAAGGTCAAGCCCACCCTGGTTCGCACCAACAGCATCTATCCGCTCGCCAAGTCCGGAATGGTGCTCTGCTTTGTCGATGCCTCCACCATGATCTTCGGCGACAAGGCCGCCGTCACCAAGGCTCTCGATGCCCGCGACGGGGTTGACCCCAGCATGCTCACAAACACCAACATGATGGACGCCATGAAAACCGTCGACGCAGCTCCGCTGTGGAGCGTTCTCGACGAAAAAGGCACCCAGACCATGATGAAACAGGTTCTGAGCGAAGCCGGCGCAGGCTCGGTCACCGACTTTGAAACCGTGCACAAGCGCCTCCAGGCCTCCTGGTATGGCATGGACTTCCAGCACGGCGTCAAGTTCGACCTCACCATCTCCACCGGAGACACCTTCGCCGCCGCCACCATCTCTTCGCTCCTCACCGCCGCCGTCATGGTTCGCAAAATGAGCGGCTCCGACGCTGAAAAGCAGGCCCTTGCCGACACCGCCATCGCCTCCGACGCCGGCAAAATGTCCATCCACTTCGCCGCCTCCAACTCCGACTTCAGCAGCCTGCTCCACTCCCCCCTCTTCCAGAGCATGGTCCACTAGGAACCGAAAACCGCCACCTCAGACGAGTCAAAAACGGTGCGTACCCATCCATTCGCAGTTCCCGCGCGAATGGGTGGGAAAGCTCCAGCAAGTTACGGCCTGGATGAAGGCCTCTTCTGATCTGCCCAAAATGCCCTGTGCCCCGTTTTTGCGCCTCTTTTCTGGCGCGAGGGCGGGAAAACAATACTCTCGGCCACTCGTGCTCATGAGTAGTTCTTGACTTGCTGGGTGCCCCCGGTCTCGCTTCTGAGACCGGGGTTCAGTGGCCCTAATCCCAGGGTACTGGAGCTCATGAGGTAGCCCTCGAAGTCGCGGCTGCAATATGGAGTGCTTGGAATCGACTCCCTCAAGCCGATATTTTCTCGGCTGAATTGCTCCCGCCAGCCTCGCTCGCGATGCTGCTCCCATCGCACACCCGGTCCCGTCCCGTTCGTTTTGCCATGTAAAGAGCCTCGTCGGCCCGCTCAATCAAGTTCACCGCGTGCATTCCGAACGCCGGCGCCATAGTCGCGCATCCAATCGAGACCGTGACAATCCCACTTGGGTTTCCCTTGTGCGGAAGCCGCTTGCCGCGCATTGCCTCCGTGATTTCAACCGCAAGCTGCATCGCGCCCACGGCGTCCGTGTTGGGCAGAATCACCGCAAACTCCTCGCCCCCAAATCGCGCCACCAGGTCCCCCGGCCGTGCCACCACGTCCTGCGCAGCTTCTGCAATCTGCTTCAGGCAACCGTCGCCCCGCATGTGTCCATAGCAGTCGTTATACGACTTGAAAAAGTCCGCGTCGATCATCAGCATTGAAAGGTCGCGGTGGTCGCGCAACCCGCGCCGCCACTCGCCGCTCAGCGTTTCATCAAACCGCCTCCGGTTTGCCAGGCCGGTCAAAGCGTCGGTTCCCGCCAGTGCCTCCAGAGCCTTGTAAGCCTCCTGCAGCTTCCGCTCCGCCAGCTTTCGCTCGGTCACATCCCGCACAATGTTCAAAATCTCTGTAGGCGCACCGGTCTTCGCGTCGCGGACCATCCGCAAGCTGGCCTCCACCCAGATATAGCCCCCGTCGTACTTGCGGACTCGGCATTCAACCGTCGCTCCCTCCGCCCCGCTTCGCAGGGTGCGCACCAGTTCCTCCGCCCTCGGTAAATCTTCCGGATGCAGCAAATCAAGGCTCTTCACCTGTTTGAACTCCCCCGGAGGCCAACCAATCAGCCGTTCCACGGCGGCGGACACATAGCTGCGGTGCCCGCTGAAATCGGCCAGAATGATCGCGTCTCGGGAATTCTCGCTCACCAACTGGTGAATCGCCGCCATCTTGGCCAACCGCCCTTCCATCGAACGCCGGCTCTCCAGCACAACGGACACGCTATACAGCATGAACACACCCGATGCCACAAACACCTGCAGCAACAGGCGCCCGGACTGCACGGAAAGTGTGCGGCTCTCCGCCAGAGGACCCAGCCCCTTCAGCGTGAACCATCCCCCCATCAACGCCACGAACAGAGAAGCGGTAGCCGCCCACCCCAGCCCCAGGCGCAGCAACACCAGCACCAATGCCGGATAAATCAGAAACATGGTTGGAGCCGTGCTCACTCCGAACACGAGCAATGTCACTGCAGCCAGCAGGGCAAGATAGAGCCAATCCTGCCGCCACTGCCCGTTCCGCTGTGGCTTGGCCTGGAAGATCGCCGCGAAAATCGGACACGCTACGGCAATCCCCAGTCCATCCGAGCGCATCCACCCCAGGAGAAATGGGAACGGCGCGCGATGCCAAAGCAATGCCTGCGCCGTTGCATTCACGACTCCCGACACAAACGGCCCGCCTGCCACCGCAAACAAAAAAAAGCGGAAGAGGTAGGCGCCCTGCGTGAAACGCGGGAGTCGAGTCGATTTGCCCCGCAGCAACAGCGCCGCAATTACCACCTCGGCAAAGTCGAGAGTGTTGTAAAAAAGGTTGATGGTCCAGGATTCGTGGATCAGGTAGCATCCCAGAACCATCCCCGACAGCCCCACGCACAGATAGCTCGCCCATCTCCACCGCGGCGCAACCAGCAGATATGCCAGCAGCATTCCATTGGCCACCCAGATCACGCTTCCAGAGCTGGTGCCCGCGCCGAAGTAGCCCGCCACCAAAACCGACGCCAGAATGCCCAAAAAGCACGTGCCCAGTCGTAAAAAGGGCGCCAATCTGCTGCGACGCCACCGCAAGCGTTGTCCCCTCCCCAGGCGCCGTAAGATGCCCATGGACCGACGGCTCGTACATGCGCTTCTGGGCTCCACCGGTCTCTCCCTGACCTACCTATCGGAGAGATTTGAGCGGAGATTAGGGGAAGCTCGCGGCGGTGGTCACGAATCTAGCCGTTCGCCGGTACCAGAAGGGCAAATGCCTCACTTTGCCGGCGTCAAATGCGGGTGGAACTCCGCCTTCCCGCCGGGAAGCAGCACAATCTCCAGCTGCCCCTCCTGGCGTTCGGCCACCTGCGGCCCCGTAAGTTGCGGCTGATTCCCGCCCGGTTCGGTGTATTGCACCTTCACAGGACCACTGCCCTGCAATTGAATGCGATAGTGGAATACCGCTCCGGCCGCGAGAGACTCGTCGCCAAAGCTGGCGCTCGGGTAATCCACCTCGAGCAGCTTGATCGGCGCGCCAGTCCGGTTCTCCACGCTGGTTTCCACATGGTACGAGTGGCACCCCGCCAAACCCGCCAGTCCCACAACTGCCAGAACCGCCACCCCGCCCTGCCTCAATCTCAATCCTCGTCCAAACCCGGAGATACCCGCGCCGTCCGTCATTCCTGACTCCCGTCCTGCTTCGTTGTCGCCTCAACCGGCAGCGCCGCAACTCGCTTTTCCACCCGGTCCAGCCGCTTCAGCAACTCCGGCAACCGCTGAAAAATCGTCACCGCCCGCAGCCAGAGGCGATTATCGAACCCCGGCGACCCGGAGATCATCTTCCCCGCCGGCACATCGTGACTCACCGCCGACTGCGCCGTCAGAATCACCCCATCCCCCACGCTGCAATGCCCTGCAATCCCCGTCTGCCCAGCCAGAATTACATTGTTCCCGATCACAGATGACCCCGCCAGCCCCGTCTGCGCACAAATCAGCGTATTCTCGCCCACCTTCGACCCATGTCCCACCTGCACCAGGTTGTCCACTTTGCTCCCGGCCCCAATCTCCGTCGCTCCCACTGTCGCCCGATCAATGCACGCGTTGGCCTGCACATCCACCCGATCGCCCAGCCGCACCGGCCCCGACTGCGGAATCTTCTCCCAATGCCCCAACTCGTTCTTTGCGAACCCAAATCCGTCCGCTCCCACAATTGCCCCGTTTTCAAGCGTCACATGGTCGCCCAATTCGCAGTTTTCGCGCACCACCGCATGGGCATGAACGAAGAGAAAATCCCCCGCCTTCACTCCCGGATAAAGCACCACATGCGGCAGTAGCGTCGCGTTCCTGCCCAGCCGGACCCCAGGCCCAATCACTACATACGCCCCAATGTGCGCGCCCTCGCCAATCTCCGCCGTAGCGTCAATCACCGCGGTAGGATGAACGCCTGCCGCATAAACCGGAGGTTGATAGAAAATCCCCAGCGCCCGTGAAAATGCCAGGTAGGGATTCTTGATCCGCAGCGTTGCCGCCGCAATCTCCTGAAACTCCGGATCCACCAGCACCGCCGCCGCCTGCGTCTTTCGCGCCAGCGACGCGTACCGCGGGTTGGCCACAAATGTTATCTCGGTGGGCCCAGCCTCTTCAATCCCCCGCACGCCGGTCACCTCCAGCTCCGCATCTCCGCGCAGCTCAGCGCCCAGCCGGCTTGCCAATTCGCCTAGTTTCATCCAACCGATTGTACCGGAGCCCCAGCCCTTATGCCGTGTCGCTCGCGAGTCCTAATCCGGCCCAAACAGCTCCGGCTGTTCTCCAACCACCCGTCGGGCCCCAGCTCCCTTGCGAGTCGCCGCGCCAATCAACCCAACCACCTCCAGCGTCTCAATCGCCGTTCGCGGCACATAAATCCGCTGTGTATTCGACCGCGTATCGGGCGGCGTCAGCAGCACCCCCGCACCCTCAATCAACGATCGGTCGTTCGCCGCCAGCCCTTCCAGTTCCTCGCCGTCGGTCAGCTTCATCCGCAACCATACGCCCGCCATCCGCGGTCGGATCGAGAACCGCTTGTGCAGCAGCCGCTCCGGGTTGTTTCCTTCGCCGCCTGAAGACGCAGCGGGGAAGTCGCGCACATAGCAGACCCACTTCACCTGCTTCCACGCAATCCAAAGCACCTTCCCGCTCAGGTCCAGAATCTCCAGCTCAGCCGCATCCTGGCCAAAGTTCACCCCCGCGTACCCCGCGCACCAGTCGCGAGAGAACTTGCGCACAATCACCGGTTTGCGCTGCGACGCCATTGCTTTGGATTGTCGCACGCACCGGCCAGCGTGCGCGAAAGGAAAATGGCTCTACTTCCGGTGCAATCCGCCCTAGCCAACAGCACCCGTTTGTGTTAATGTACTGGTTTGCCGCCTCCGCAGGCTGTCCTGTAAGAGTAACAACATCAGGCACTTGGGCGTACGGGTAGTGAGCCCGCAACGGAGACGGCGGAAGCAGGAAAAACCGATGCCCGACTACATTTATCTTTTGGAACACCGCCTGTCGGCCGACCAGCAAAACGCGCTCCGTCAGTTGCGCGAGGCCGCCCGCGAGGCCGGGATGATCCTCTTTCTCAGCGGCGATGCCGTCCGCGAGTTAACCAGCGGCCACGCTGTCCGGGATTTGGAAGTATCAGTGCATGGAAATGCGCTCAAACTCAAGAAAACAATAGAGAATCTTGGCGGAAGCATCTGGGGTGAAAGCGAAGCCACCCGTACCCTCTACGTCTGCTTCCCCGGCACCGTCCGCGTCGATGTGGTCAGCACCCACCGCATGGACTACACCCATATCACCAAGCCCGTTTATCATCCCGCCTCCATTCAGGAAGATCTTCGCCGCCGCGACTTCACCGTCAACGCCATGGCCATCTCCCTCAACGAGGGTTCCTTTGGCCTGCTCATGGACCCCCTCAACGGCGCAGCCGACATTGAGTCCCGCACACTCAGGCTTGTCTCGAACTATGGGTTTCTCGAGGAGCCCTCGCTCCTGATTCGCGCCACCCGCTACAAAGCCCGCCTCGGCTGGGAAATGGACCCGAAGACCAACACCCGCTATGAAAACGCCAAAGGCGACGGCGTCATCGAAAATCTCTCCGCCGAATCCCAAAGCCGTGAAATCGAGCAGATCGGGCACGAGGACGAAGGCCTCAAAATCCTCCGCGCCCTCGACGAAGAAGGCTGGATGAAATACCTCTTCCCGGCTTGGACTCCTGCCAAGGCCGACGAAGAGAAGCTCAAGGAACTCCACGACCTCGCCGTAGAACTGCTCCTTCAGGGCGTTCATGCCGACATGTCCGCCGCTCAAATGCAGCTGCTCACCGCCAAGCTGAACCCCAAAGACCTCGCGGCCCTCAAGAAGATGATGTTGCGCCCCGGGTTTGTCGAAGAGTGGAACAGCCTGGATGCCATAGCCGCCAAGTTCGCCAAAAT
>Ga0302319_10017323_pt1 | contig 13209 bp, 9 predicted proteins | sample Bog_T0_2_FD_203319 | JGI IMG/M metagenome (GOLD analysis project Ga0302319, IMG submission 203319) | Peat permafrost microbial communities from Stordalen Mire near Abisko, Sweden - Bog_T0_2 | ecosystem: Environmental > Terrestrial > Soil > Wetlands > Peat | place: Sweden: Abisko, Stordalen Mire...
AGGACTGATTCTGGATGGATGCAACACGGTGGGGCATCTGGGCCAGGGTGTCTTTGACTTGCAGCGGACGGGCGATGATACGAGCGGCCATCAGTGGGAGCGGACGCGGCGGATGGGTGTGAACACGGCGTCGTTCCGGCTGCCGCAGAATGGGACATTCTTTACCGTTGATCCAGATCTCGTGGGAATTACGGATGCGGTGCCGTGGGAGATGAACCGGCAATGGCTGAATCTGCTCGCGCGCAGCGGGGTGGCGACGATCGTCTCTGCCGGGCCGCCGGCGCGAGGGCAGGAGCAGCGTGCCGCGTTGCGAGAGGCGTTTCAGATTGCCGCGATCGGGGGCGTTGGGGCGAAGCCGGTTGACTGGATGGAAACGAGTGCGCCGGAGCGCTGGGTTGCTTCTCAGGGAGCAGGCGCAGAACGGGAGCGCCGCTACCAGTGGAGTGGATTGGATGGGGCTTCGCCGTTCTTGAGTTCTTAGAAACAACCCCCGCGGTGACGATGCGACGGCTTGCTCAGACCTCCACCGATTCGCCGGGCGGCAATGCGAGAAAATTGCTCGGATCGATATGTGCCACTTCCAGCTCGTGCGCGAGCAGAGCCGGGGGCTGGTCGAATGGCTCGTCGGCCAGGCGAAATGTTCCAAAGTGACAGGCCACAGAGAGGCGTGAGTGGACATCCTGATGCACCTTCACGGCATCGGCCGGATTGAGGTGCACCGGATGCATGAGCCATCGAGGGCTATAGGCGCCGATGGGGATCATGGCCACATCAAAGCCGTTGAAGCGTTCGCCAATCTCGCGAAAGAGCGGCGCGTAGCCCGTGTCTCCAGCAAAGTAGGCGGAGCGTTCTTCGCTCTGCACCACCCAGCCGCACCAGTGGGTGCGATTGCGGTCGAACGGGGTGCGGGCAGAGCCGTGCTGTGCCGGGACGGAATGAATGACGAGGTCTTCGGATAATTTTGCGGTTTGCCACCAGGCGAGTTCGTGGCAGCCCGTGATGCCTCGTCTGCGGAACCACGCGGAGAGCCCCTGGGGAAGCCAATATTGCACTCCTTTGCCGAGAGCGCGCACCGTGGGGAGATCGAGGTGGTCGTAGTGGGAGTGGCTGATCAGGACGTGGTGGATCGGCGGCAGGTCTTCGAATCGGATACCTGGCGGGGTCACGCGCCGCAGATGCTTGACCGGGATTGGCTGGCAATCCCCGAAGATGGGGTCGGTGAGGATGTTGACGCCCTGGTGCTGAATCAGGAAAGTCGAGTGACCGATCCAGGTAACGCGAAGTTTTGATTGCGCGGGCGCCTCAGCGACGGACGCGGGCGGGCGCGTCTGGCTGGCGATTCCAACTCGGAGGGAGGTCTTCGGAGGCGCGTCGGGAGCTTCAGTGGTCAAACCCAGTTTCCAGCGCAGGACTCCGCTGAAGGTATGGGGGGCGTGGGAATGTAGGTTTCGGAACTTGGTGCGCCTGGTGCGTTTGAGCATGGTTGGCCCGCTTTTCCCGGTAGATCGTTTCGCGGAAACTACGCGCTGATCCATTTTCCCACGAGGGTGGGCAGATGGCGTGAGATTGTGTCCGTTTGCGAGTTTATGGGATGAAGGTGGGGGTTCGAAAGGTCGCGGCTCATTTTCCCTGGTGAAAGCGGTCTACGATCTTCTCCGTGATGGTGCGCTGGGTTACAGGTGAGGATAGAACGGTGGAGGTGGAGGTTGTGCCGTAGTGGCCCAGCTTGTCGAGGAAACGCTCGAGATGTTCGACAGAGACCACTCGGGCTTTGACGATGAACGAGTCTGAGCCGGTGACACGGTGGCACTCGAGGATCTCTTCCCAGGCTTTGACCTGCGATTGGAAACTGTGCACAAGCGCTTCGGGCCCGGTCATCGAGAGGCGCACAAAGATGAGGATAGGCATGCCGAGGCGCTCGAGGCTGATGTCGGTGTGATAACCGCGAATGACGCCGAGTTTCTCGAGGCGGTGGACGCGCTCGGCTACGGCAGGGGTGGTCAAACCGACGCGCCGGCCCAGCTCGGCCCAGGAGAGGCGCGCGTCCTGCTGGAGTTCTTCAATGATTCTCCAGGCGATGCGGTCGAGATCGGCCGGCTCGTAGCGTTGGCGATGGGTGATCATGAGCTGCTCCAATAAATGTACTACTATCGAATAGAAGGACGATCGCGCTGATTTCTTAAGAATATAAGGCCTGAGCGGCGCAGGTGGTGCTGGATTGAATTGTCAATCGTTCCAATGGAGTGCGATACTGCCGGTCGTCACATGAGAAGAGGTAGCTTCCCCGATGGTTCAACATAAGACGGCTCAACATAAGAGGGCTCCGCGCGAGACCGCGCAACCCGGGTATCAGTCTGGATTTGGCAATGAGTTTGCCACTGAAGCCGTTGCGGGCGCCCTGCCGCAGGGGCAGAATGCTCCGCAGCAGGCGCCGCTTGGACTTTACACCGAGCAGTTGAGTGGGACGGCGTTTACCGCTCCGCGGACGCTGAATCGGAGGACGTGGAGTTACCGCATCCGGCCGTCCGTGATGCACCAGCCATATCGCGAGTTTGAGAGTACAACTTTGCTCCGCAGCGGGCCGTTCGATGAGGCGCCAACGCCGCCGAACCAGATGCGCTGGAATCCGCTGCCCATTCCAAAGGGCAAGACGGATTTTGTCGGGGGCATGGTCACGCTGGGGGGGAATGGCGACCCGGCGATGCAGGATGGAATGGCTGCGCATTTGTATGTTGCGAATGCTTCCATGCATGACCGGTTCTTCTACAACGCCGATGGCGAGATGCTGATCCTGCCGCAGCAGGGTGGGTTGCTGTTGCGCACCGAACTCGGGATTTTGGAGGTTGCGCCAGGGGAACTGGCGGTCATTCCGCGCGGTATCAAGTTTCGCGTGGAGTTGAAGGAAAAAGAAGCACGTGGATACATCTGCGAGAACTATGGGCAGAGCTTTCGATTGCCGGACCTGGGGCCGATTGGCGCCAATGGGCTCGCCAACTCGCGGGATTTCTTGACGCCAGTCGCTGCTTATGAAGATCGCGAAGGGAGCTTCGAAGTGGTTGCCAAGTTTCTGGGCCGGCTGTGGCGCGCGGAGATCGATCATTCGCCGCTCGATGTGGTGGCCTGGCATGGCAACTATGCACCCTACAAGTACGACATGGCTCGGTTCAATTGCATCAACACGGTGAGTTTCGATCATCCAGACCCGTCGATCTTTACTGTGCTGACGGCGCCTTCTGGCCTTGCTGGAACGGCGAATGTGGACTTTGTCATCTTTCCGCCGCGCTGGATGGTCGCGGAGCATACGTTCCGGCCGCCGTGGTTTCATCGCAACATGATGAACGAGTTCATGGGGCTGATTCTGGGGCAGTATGACGCCAAGGCGGAGGGGTTTTTGCCGGGCGGGGCGAGCCTGCATAACTGCATGTCTGGGCATGGGCCGGATGCGGAGACCTTTGAGCGTGCCAGCAAGGCTGAGCTGAAGCCTCACTATATCGATGGCACGCTGGCGTTCATGTTCGAGACCCGATTGCCGGTGCGTCCAACGCGGTTTGCGCTGGAAGAGAAGATTTTGCAGCATGAGTACTACGAGTGCTGGCAGGGCTTGAAGAAGCATTTCAAGGGGCCGAAGTAGGGTGAGTGGCGCGAGCGATCCGTTCTCGATTTCCGAGTGGAAACGGCGAAGTTGGGTGGATTCTGCAAATGAGCCGGAGTCCGGATTTCCGCTGCAGAGTTTGCCTTATTGCGCCTTCACGGCTGCGCATGGGCTTGCTCATTGTGGCGTGGGAATCGGCGCATTCATTTTGGATCTGAATGTATGCGGTAGCGCGGGCTTGCTTGCGACGCTTCCTGGTGAGATGCAGGGGGCTTGTCTTGAGGGGGCGCTGAATCCCTTGATCGAATGCGGAGCTGCGGCTCATGCAGCTTTGCGCGGCCGGCTGATGGAGATGCTGGGTTCGGAGGCAGATGCGGAGTTGCGCTCTGCTGTGGGCGATGCGCTTATCCCCAGGAATGGCGCGGCTTTGCTCAGGCCCGTCGATGTGCCGAACTACACGGATTTCTATGCTTCGCTGCATCACGCCACGAATGTTGGGCGGCTGTTTCGGCCGGAGAATCCGCTGCTGCCGAATTACAAGCATGTGCCGATTGGCTATCACGGGCGGGCTTCTTCGCTGGTGGTTAGCGGAACTGAGATTCAGCGGCCGCAGGGCCAGATGAAGTCTGGTGCGGAGGCTGCGCCGGTCTTTGGCCCTTCACGCTTTCTGGACTACGAGGTTGAGGTCGGCGCGTATGTCGCAGCCGGCAATGCTCTGGGTGAGCCGATCCCGATCGACGACGCCGCAGTGCATATCTTTGGGATTTCGCTGCTCAACGACTGGTCGGCTCGCGATATTCAATCATGGGAGTATCAGCCGCTTGGACCGTTTCTCGGCAAGAGCTTTGCTACCAGCGTTTCGCCGTGGGTGATTCCGACGGCCGCGCTTGCGCCGTTTCGTGTTGCAGCTTTTGCACGGCCTGCGGATGATCCAATGCCCCTGCCTTATCTCTGGAGCGATGAGGATCAGCGAGCGGGGGCTATCGACCTTGCATTAGAGGCACTTCTTCTTACTTCTAGGATGCGGGACGCGGGCCTTGAGCCATTCCGGTTGAGCCGGTCGAATATGCGCGACTTGTATTGGACGCCGGCGCAGATGATTGCGCACCACACCAGCAACGGCTGCAATCTGATGGCGGGCGACCTGCTGGCTACCGGTACGGTCTCTGGCGCTGCGGACGAAAATGCGGGTTGTTTGCTGGAGATCACTCGCAATGGCAAACAGCCACTTTTGTTGCCCAGCGGCGAAACCAGGGCCGGGCTTGAGGATGGCGACGAAGTGACTCTGAGGGGCTATTGCAGCCTTGAAGGGTTCCCGATGATCTCGCTGGGGGAATGCCGCGGAGCGGTGCTGGCCGCTAAATAGCGCCCTCTTTCATTCGTTAAGTCTACGATGGCTTTGACCTTTGAAAATGCTGGTGTTTTGCAATTTCTTCCTTTCTTCCGGTATTCAAAGTGCCGTGCCAGCGGCCTATGCTCATGCTCAGATGGCGCCGGGATTCCCCCGAGAATCTCGCCCGTCTCCACACCGGAGGTTCCCCATGGCAACGTATGCACCCAGCACGATGAAGACCGCGCAGGATTTTCTGCCGCTCAAAGGCACCGATCATGTCGAGTTCTTCGTAGGCAACGCGCGGCAGGCCGCTTATTACTACCGCACGGCCTTTGGCATGAGCCTGGTGGCGTATGCCGGTCCAGAGACGGGGAGGCGGGATCGCGCTTCTTATGTTTTGCAGCAGGGCAAGATCCGGTTTGTGTTCACTACTTCACTGAGATCTGGCAGTCCGATTGCCGAGCACGTGGCGAAGCATGGAGACGGCGTCCGCGCGATTGCGCTCGAAGTGGACGATGCGCGTCAGGCGTGGCTGGAGACGACCAGGCGAGGTGCGCGCAGCATCGCTGAGCCCACTGAAATTTCCGATGAGTTTGGACGACTGACGACTGCGTCGATCGCCGCGTATGGAGACACGATTCATACGTTCGTGGAGCGCGGACATTACAACGGCCCATTCATGCCCGGTTTTCAGTCGCGCGAACACGACAGTGTCTCGCGGCCTGCAGGCCTGATCCATGTGGATCACATGGTCGGGAATGTTGGCTGGCATGCGATGGACGAGTGGGTGGATTTCTATTCGCGCGTGATGGGTTTTCAGCTCTATCAGCACTTTGATGACAAGGACATTTCGACGGAGTATTCGGCGCTGATGTCGAAGGTGATGGCGAATGGGAATGGCTTCGTCAAATTCCCGATCAATGAGCCAGCCGAGGGGCGCAGAAAGTCGCAAGTTGAGGAGTACCTGGACTTCTACCAGGGGCCTGGGGTCCAGCATATTGCGCTCGCGACGAATGACATTCTAGATACGGTTTCAAAGATGCAGACGCAGGGTGTGGACTTTCTTTCGGTACCGCACAGCTACTACTCGGAGCTGGCGGCACGGGTTGGCCCAATCGACGAGCCGATCGAGGAGTTGGAGCGGCTGGGCATCCTGGTGGACCGCGACGATGAAGGCTACATGCTGCAGATCTTTACGCGCCCGGTGGAAGACCGGCCGACGCTGTTCTACGAGATCATTCAGCGCAAGGGCAGCAGGAGCTTTGGCAAGGGAAACTTCAAGGCCCTGTTTGAGGCGATTGAGCGGGAGCAAGAGCTCAGAGGCAATCTATGACCGCGAGCGCTCTGGAATTGCCCAAGGCGGCGCCGCTCCTGCCCAAGGCCGCGCCATTCCTGATTGCGCAGGACTATGCCGCTTACACCGGCGAGCAGCATGCGGTCTGGGCTGAACTGGTTCGCCGGCGCATGCCGCAATTGGAGGAGCACGCGGCGCAGGAATATCTGGATGGCTTCGACTTCCTGGGTATGCCGTTTGACCGGCTGCCCAATCTTGCGGCGATCTCGGCGCGGCTGGAACGGCGCACTGGCTGGAACACGACTCCCGTAAGCGGGTTTATGCCTGCGCCGGCATTTTTTGAGATGCTGGCGGCTTCGCGTTTCCCGACAACGACATGGCTGCGCAGCCGCGACTCTCTCGAATACACTCCGGAGCCGGATATCTTTCATGACGTCTTTGGCCATGTGCCAATGCATGCGCATCCTGTCTTTGCAGCTTTCCTGACGCATTATGGGCAGGTCTGCTCCCGGATTGAGGACGAAGCGATTCTGGAGCGGATCGGGCGCGTCTTCTGGTACACGGTTGAGTTTGGGTTGATTCGCCAGGGTGGGAAGATCAAGGTTTACGGCAGCGGGCTGATCAGTTCGAATGGCGAGTGCTCGAATGTGCTGCATTCGGGATGCGCGGTGCGGCCGTTTGATCTGGATGAGGTGCTGAAGACGCCGGTAAAGGTGGACGAGATGCACCGGTTGCTGTTTGCCATCGACAGCTTTGACCAGATCTACGACGCGATGCATGCGCTGGAAGCGAGAATCCAGAGCGGTTCGCGTCTGCAGGATTGATTCTCCGCACCGCATGCATCGCATGCGCGCCTGAAACATCCAATCCGGTATGGATGACGAGTTGATCGGTGAAGGCGTGGCGGTTTCGGTATTGGATCTGGTGGGTTTGCATGCAGGGGAGTCGGCCGGTACGGCAATCGCCCGATCCGTGGACCTGGCGCAGCATGTGGAACAGCTGGGGTATAAGCGTTTCTGGCTGGCGGAGCATCACTCCATCGCGGGCCTGGCCTGCTCGGCTACTCCAGTATTGATCGGTCACGTGGCCGGCGCTACAAAGACCATTCGTGTGGGAAGCGGCGGCGTGATGTTGCCGAACCACGCGCCGCTGGTGGTGGCGGAGGAATTTGGCACGCTGGAAGCGCTCTATCCGGGGCGCATCGATCTGGGATTGGGACGCGCGCCGGGCGGGGATTTCCCTACCATGCGGGCGCTGCGCGGGGATTCGCGGCAAAGCGGGGATGATTTTCCGGACTTGCTGGAGGAACTGCGCATGTACCTCGGTCCTGAGTTGGTTGGGCAAGCCGTAAGAGCGATTCCGGGCCAGGGTAGCAATGTTCCGATTACGCTGCTTGGATCCAGCGGATTCAGCGCTCAACTGGCTGCGAAGCTGGGGCTGCCGTTTGCATTTGCTGCGCATTTCGCGCCTGAGCTCTTGTACACCGCGTCGCAGATGTATCACACGCAGTTTCGACCCAGCACCACCCTTGCGCGACCGTATTTGATAGTTGCTGTGCCTGTAATTGCGGCGGAAACAGATGCCGAGGCGAAGCGCTTGTTTACGACGCCACAACAGCGCTTTCTCAGGTTGATCAGAAATCAGCCGGTGGAGTTGCTGCCGCCCGTGGATTCGATGGAGCCGCTGTGGAGGCATGACGGCGAGCGCGAAGCTGTTGCGCAGAGACTCAGTGCGGCCATTGTGGGCTCGGATGCGACGGTGAAGGCAGGTCTGCAGAAGCTGGTCGATCGTACCGGAGCGAGCGAGGTGATCGTGGTGACCGATACGTATGAGCACGCGGATCGCCTCGAGTCGTATGCCCGGGTAGCCCGCGTTGCTGCAACACTGTCGGCGACGGGGGCTGCGGCGACGCGCGCCTGAGCGCTGCCGCAGGACTCGCACTGCGGAAATTGACGCTAGAACCGGCCTAGTTTCACGTGCACAACTTCTGGCTGCTCGTGGAAGGTGAGGCCGCGGTCGGTTTCGTCTCCATTCCAGAGCCGCAGAGGCTTCCAGACGCCATTTTCGTAGACACCCTGCTCGGCGGAAATGATCTCGGAACGAATCCAGGGGAGCTTTCCGGGTAGATGGAAAGTGACGCTGGCGTCGACTCCGGTGACGAGGAATTCGTCAGGGCCGATTTGAGCCACGACGGCCGAACCGTGAGCGTCTTTGGTGCCGGGAGCACGGCGTCCATCTGGCTGCGGGAAGCCGAAGGCTACGGTTGCCTGCCATGCGCCGAAATCCAGCTCCTGGGTGGCCTGACCTGGTTCTTCCACGCTGGTTTTCAGTTTGCCGTCGAACTCGAGCTGGGCAATCTCGCGGTCCATGGGGCCGATCAGTGCAAAGTTGCTGGCGTGAGCTTTCCATGGTTCGTCGCCGAGGATATTCCATCCCGATTGATCGACGCCGAAAGGTGAGAAGCCGATGGCTCCGTCGCCCAGAGCATAAAAGAAGAACTTGGCGAAGCTGTCGCCGCGGCCAGTTTCGGGGATCCAGAGTGGATTGTCGGGGCGATGGTAGGTGGAGATGACTTCGCGATAGAAGCCGGAGTCGTCGCTGTAGATGTCGGGGCCGATGAGATCGATGGAGGGTGCGAGTGCTTTCCAGAGGCCGACGAGCTTCTGCACGGCTCCGCCGCTCGGGTATTGGATGCCGGGGATGGCTATCTGGCGCTGCGGTAACTCGGCTGCGGGATAACTGATCCAGACGTTGGCGTAGAACGGGATGTTGAATTCAGCCTTGCCTGCGGCGGCAATTTCGTTGAGGTATTTGGCCTGGTGGTATGCCTGGAAGATTTCGTCGGCATCGGCGCCGAAGACCTGGCTCCAGGTGCCGGCCTGCTTGTGCGTCGCGGAGAGCAGCTCCGACGGAACCTGGCCGGCGAATTCGCGATTGGACTCAGGCGAGAAGTCGCGGACGCTGCCGACGCCGCCGGACTCGTTCTCGACCTGGATCATCAGGATAGTGTGGTCTTCGTTGTCAATCTCTTTGAGATGTTTGGTCAAGGCTACGAAGGCTGCTTTGTCTGCTTCGAGGTTGTTGCGTGAATTGGCGGAGAGCACATCGATGGGTTCGCCGTCGGCGCGGATCATGCGGGGATAGCGCTTGGTATCGGCCTTGACCCATGACGGCGTGTAGTGATTGTTACCGTTCTTCCAGGTGCCGAACCAGAGCAGGATAACGTGCAGGTTGTGAGCGCGGGCTCCCCGCACGATGGGATCGACGTTGCTGAAGTCGAAGTGACCCTGCTGCGGCTCAAGCTGCTCCCAGTAGACGGGCGCTGCGACAGTATTGGCGTGGAGGTCTGCCATGGACTTCCAGACCTGGGGGAGTTCGCTGGGCCAGCCGCTGGAGTTGTGGATCTGGCCGCCGAGGATCAAGTACGGCTTGCCATCCACGAGCAGGGCGTAGCGGCCGTCTTTCTGCACGAGGCGTGGCGCTTCCGCGGCCTTTGCCGACGGAAGCAAAGCGAGGAGGAGTAGACCGGAAAAGCCAAGACGAAACAGGATGGACTTGCACATGGAAGAAACACCCCCACCGAAATGTAATGGTTTACATTCGGTTGCGCAACGACAATCTGCCGCCGCCGTTCGAATCCTGTGTCGGTTCGGCTCAAGGTTTTGCGGATAGTTGGGTCAACAGCTCGGTTACGGCTTTTTCGAGCTGGGAATCGCGGCCTTCGAGTGTTTCTCCGGGTTGACGCGTCACTTCGATGTCCACGGGACGGGGATGGCCTTCCATGGTTTCGCCGCGCAGATCCTGGATTCGGATTTGCGGCGTGCGGACGGCTGAGCCATCGATGAGCTCTTCGCCGCCGGTATAGATGATCCAGCCTGCGGTTGGCGTTCCGACAACCTTGCCAAGGTGGAGAGAGCGATAGCCTTCGGTGAAGTCCTCGGCATCGGACAAGGACGATTCGTTGGTGAGCAAAATGGTCGGAAGGCCAAGCGCTCTCTGGCCTAGCTCCTGACGAGATGGCTCGGGCGGCAGGCCGCGAGGGGTCATGAGCAGATAGTTTTTGCGGGTGAAGACATCAAGGGCGTAGCCGTTTACGTAACCTCCGTTGTTATTGCGCACGTCAACGACAACGCCCTGGCGGCCTTCATTCTGTGCATCGAGATCGAGATAGAGCTGCTTGAGCGAATGGTCGCTCATGTCGGCGATGTGCACGTAGCCGAGCTTGCCTCCGCTGAGCTTTTCGACCATGGCTCGGTTGGATTCAACCCATGCGCGATAGAGCAGGCCTGCCTCGGCCGCGGCATCAATGGGCTTGACGACCGCGTCGCGCTCTTTGCCGTCCTTTGCGGCGATATGCAGAACGGTGCGGCGGCCTGCCTGGTCTTCAAGCAATTCGTCGAGATTGGTGTGGGCATCGATCTTGCGATCGTTTACTGCGATCAGTCTTTCGCCTGGCTGCATATTAGCTTCGACGGCCGCGGGTCCGAGCGGAACGACTTCGCGGACGACGAGGCCTTTGCCGGACTCGCAGGCCTCGCGATCGAAGCGCAGGCCGAGGCGGCCGGTCTTGACCACTTTCACTTCCGGCCCGCGAATGCCGGAGTGCGAGGAGTTGAGTTCGCCGATCATGAGGTTGATGTCGCGACGCATTTCATCGGGAGTGCGGCTGCCGGCGATGAACGGGGCGAAGATGTCACGCTGCTCACTCCAATTGTGGCCGTGAAAATGGGAGTCATAAAAGCGGCGGTTGAGGATGCCCCAGGCCTCGTCGAAGGTCGTGGTCTTGTCCTGATCGAAGTCGGTATCGAGTGTGGCGCTTGCTGCGATGGGCTTGATCTGGCCATTTTCGAGCGTGAGGCGGCGCGGCTGGCCATCTTCGAGGAAGATCAGTTCTTTTGAATCCGGCGTGAAGAAGTAGTTGCCCTTGTCCGCCGCGGTTGAGGTCAATTGCTTGGGGACTGGGGGCTCTTTCGCATTCTCATCGAGCGAGTACGAGTAGAGATTCTGATGGTTGGCAGAGCGCGCAGTGAAGACGAGCAGCTTGCCGTCGGGACTGATGCGGGGTTCCGTCGTGGTCAGGCCGAGTGGTAAGAGCGTGAGCCTGTCGCGGATGCCGTCGAAGGTGATTGGGATGGGTTCGGTCTTCTTCTTGTCCGCTTCTTTCTTCTCGGATTTGTCGCCCTCTTTTGGCGTCTCCTGGGAAGCGGGTTCTTTGGGCTTGGCATCTTCTGTCGACGGCGTGACTGGAGGCTGACCAGGGCTACGGAATAGCTCGCGGAGCTCGTCTTCGCGATACTTCGGAACATGAGGGGTCAGGTCGACTCGAGCCATATCTACGTCCTCGCTGCGCTGTGCGGTATCAAAGAGGATGTATTTGCCATCGGGAGACCAGGCGATGCTCGAAGCCGCGAAGCCGTTGGCGAGAAAGGTGATCCAGTGGGATTCGCCGCCTGCGGCTGCGACCACTTTCAGGTCGGTGAAGCCGTCCACGCCAATTGCTGAGTATGCGATCCACTCGCTGTTCGGGGACCATTCCAACTCTTTGCGGCGAAGCAGATCCTGGGCTAATTGCTTGTCAGTGTTGTTGGCGAGCGTCAGCAAATGCAGTTCGTGTTCGTTGCGTATGTAGGCAACACTCTTACCGTCGGGAGAATAGCGGGGAGCTTCGTTTTCATCCTTGCCGCTGGTGAGCTCGCGTTCCTTCTCGGTTTTGAAGTCGTATTCGTAGAGATTGTGATGGCTGCTGCGCTCGGAAACGTAGAGGATCCGGCTCGAATCCGGAGACCACTGAAGTTCGCTTTCGCGTCCGGGCGTGAAGGTCAAGCGCACCGCTTCGCCGCCTTCTTTGCTGGGCAGAGCAAATACGTCCCCATGCGCAACGACTGCGATCTTCTTGCCGTCTGGTGATAGCGCCATCTCGTCGAATTTGTTGACCTGAGAATGTTTCGGTCCAGGCGAGCTCGGGACGCCCAGGAGAGTGACGGGGACCTGCGCGGCTTTTCCTGTGGCAATGTCGAGCTTCCAGATGGTGAGGTTGCGCTCGAAGACGATCTCCTTGCCGTCGTAGCTGATCGAGGGATAAAGGACCCGTCCGTGTTCGAAGTGCGTGAGCTCTTGCGGTTGGGTTGAGCCGATGGCGAGCGACCAAAGGTTTTCAGCGCCGCTCTTGTCGCTCATGAAGTAGAGTGTGTCGCCTTTGGGAGACCACATGGGCCACGCGTGCTTGGAGTCTGCCTCAACCAGCACTTTGGCCTTTTCGTTGTCGGCGATGGGCTTGAGCCAGATTTCGGTTTCGTCGATGTGAGCGTGGCCATTGCGCCACCACTGGTTGAAGCTGATTCCCTTGGCGCAAAGAGCGATGGAGCTGCCATCGGGCGAGGGTGCGCTTTCGAATTCTGAGAGGTAGCGCTCGCGGCTTACCTCGAGCGGAGTTCCACCCTCGACGGCAACGCGGAAGATGTCGGGAAGGTGGGCGACATCGTTGGCCGAGGATGTGAAGTAGATCCATTTGCCGTCGCGGGACCAGCCATCGAGCTGATCTTGTTGATCGCTCCAGGTGAGGCGTTTGAGTTCACCCGTGGAGAGCGTGAGCAGATAGATGTCTCCGCCACCCGTGCGCGTCGAGATGAAAGCAAGTTGCTTGCCGTTCGGGGAGTAGATCGGGCGCGACTCGGTTGCTGGATCGGTAACAAGCAGGCGCGCGGCTCCGCCTTGCGCCGGAACGGTCCAGATGTCGCCACCCGAGGCGAAGGCGATCTCGCTGCCATCGGGCGAGAGCGATGGCTCGGAGAGGCTTGGCTGAGGATGCGGGGATGCAGCAGCAATCTGCGCGGCAGAGAGAGGCGCTAAGGCTATAGAGGTAGCAAGGCAAACAAGGAAATGCAGATGGCGGCATTGCGCTGCAACACGATTCATTGGATTGAACCTCGGCGTGGGATTCGGGGAATTTAAGCGACCTTGGCTTGTCACACCGAGTGTATCGAGCCAAGG
>Ga0302319_10017324_pt1 | contig 13208 bp, 8 predicted proteins | sample Bog_T0_2_FD_203319 | JGI IMG/M metagenome (GOLD analysis project Ga0302319, IMG submission 203319) | Peat permafrost microbial communities from Stordalen Mire near Abisko, Sweden - Bog_T0_2 | ecosystem: Environmental > Terrestrial > Soil > Wetlands > Peat | place: Sweden: Abisko, Stordalen Mire...
TTCGGTGGGCATCGAGTTTGCGCTGCGCCGGCACATTGGTTATCCGTGGGCGTTGACGGCATTTGAAGTTTGCACGATCGTCGCGCTGTTTTTGATCTGCGGATTTGGGCCTGAGCGGCGCGGATGCGATCTGGCGAGTTGATCGAAAGCGGCCTGATTCGCTTTCAGTATTTGCTTGCGCCGGCGGGCGGCTCGCTCATTCCGATCTCCTGAGGATGATGCCAGGCGAACAGCGTAGCCTTTAGCTTTTCAACGGTGGCGCGATATTCTGGCTTACTGGCCAGATTGTGCATCTCTTCAGGATCGCTGCTCAGGTTGTAGAGCTCGTCGATATCGTTAGTCCAGAATGTGTACTTATAGCTGCCTTCGCGAATCATGTACTTCGCGCTTCGCTCGCCCACGTTGTATTCGGCAAAGACGGGGCCAAGATCGATGTGCGCGTCTGGCTGGCGCACGAGCTCAGCGAAGCTTTTGCCGTCGATGGGATCGGGCTTGGCGGCCTTCGATTCGGTTGAAGAAAGCTCACACAAATCTGCAAGCGTCGAAGTCAGAGAGACAAGGTTCACGGGCGTTTTGCATATCCCCGGAGCACCGCCGGGCATGCGGAAGAAGAGCGGGACGCCGCAGGAGCCCTCGTAGAATTGAAACTTGTTCCAGAGCCCGAGATCGCCAAGCATCTCGCCGTGGTCTGAGGTGTAAACGACGATGGTGTTGCTGTCGAGGCCCAGGCGGGTGAGTGCGCGCAGCACTTGTCCGCAGCAGTCGTCCATCTGCGCCAGGCTGCCATAGTAGTAGGCCATTCGCTTGCGCGCTTCGTCGGCTTGCTTGAGCTCCGGCGTCCATCGGCACTTGTCGACGGCCTCGCGAATCTCCTGTGGCCGATGGGTCAAATCCACTTTGCCCCAGGTGGGCGAGAGCTGCATCTGTTCGGCATCAAACATCGATGCAAAGCGCGTCGCGGGCATAAAGGGGTCGTGCGGCTTGAGGAAAGACGTGACCAGCAGGAAGGGTTCGTCGCCGTGTGCGTAATCCTCAAGAAAGCGAACTGACTCGCGCGCAACGAAGTTGTCGAAGTGATCCTGCTCTGCAATCTCGGATGGGCGGCCAACGGCAACGGTGCCCTGGCGGCCATCGGGGGTGCGATGACCAGCCCACGGGTCACCTTCATTGAGCCAAAGGCTATCGATCTGGGGCATGCCCGCGCCCGAGTTGGGAATGCTCAACTCGCTGGCATAAAGCTGCGCCTTGGGCCCAAGATACTGCCACCAGTCGTTGAATTCAAGCTTGTACTGGAAGCCGTGCGTCTGTGCATCGACAAAATGCATTTTGCCGACAAGCGCGGTCATGTAGCCGGCGTGGCGAAAGTAATCGGCAATGGTTTTGTGCTTTGCGGAGAAAGGCTTCGAGTTGCCGCGCGACTCGAGATGATGGGTGTAGAGGCCGGTCATGATGGAGGCGCGCGAGGGAGCGCAAACCGGATTGGTGCAATAGGCATCGGTAAAGCGGACACTCTGGCCGGCGAGGCGGTCAAGGTTCGGCGTGATCGCGGTCTTGTCTCCAGCGACGCCGAGGCAACTGCGTTTGTGCTGGTCAGACATGAGGATGAGCACGTTGGGGCGGCGGGGATGTGCCGTTGGCGACGCAGGCACGGCGGTGGTGTCGTCAGCAGTTGGCAACGCTGCAACGGGGTTGCCGAGGCCGAGAAAGCCCATTGCGGTGCTGGCTACCGAGAGAAATTTTCGTCTGTCCACGGCTGCAAGTATAGCTGCCGAAGTGAACGACGGACTATTTGGGTTGGGATCGCTGCTTTCGGCTTGAGGTTTGAGCAGGGTGGCTCTTGATACGGATCGGAAGTCAGGCGGCGTGACAGTGCTTGGCCTTGAGTCCGCTGCCGCAGGGGCAGGGCTGATTGCGGCTGACTTTGGCGGCAGCAGACTTCCATTTGGCATCGTCCATTGCATATAAGGTCATGATTTCGGCGGGCGGGCGTTGTTGCTTGAGCAGGCCGGCCATGATGCGCATGGGTTGATCGATGTGTTCGAAGAATCTTTTGTAGCCGGCGCAAAGGTAGTTGAGGCCGGGCTCGCCGTCGGGGGTGGCGATGAAACGGTCTTTGGGGCAGCCGCCGTTGCAGGCGAAGCGCACATCGCAGTTTTGGCAGTAGGTTGGCAGGGTAGTCTGCTTGCTCGATCCAAAACTGCGTTGCTTTTCTGACACGACAAGGTCGGCCATGTGTTCATCGCGAATGTTGCCCAGCTTAAAATCTGGTTCGACAAAATGGTCGCAGGAATAAAGATCGCCGTTGTGTTCAAGTGCAAGCGCATTGCCGCAGGTGGGCGAAAAAATGCAAAGGCTGTACTGACCCACATGCGCGCCCAGTGCCGTGTCGAACATCTGCACGTAGACCGCACCGACATCATGCCGGACCCACTCTTCAAAGATCTCGATCAGAAACTGTCCAAGCTGCTCGGGGCGAACGGAGCGGTCCGTAACCTTGTTGCCGGATTGCAGATAGAGCGGGCGCGGGTTGGCGCCGCGTTTGCCCCAGCCGAGGTTGGCGATGGGTAGAAGATCGGCGTTGACTCGTTCAACGATGGGAATGAACTGTATGAACTCAGCTTTGAGCACATCGCGAAAGAAACGGTAGACCTTGAGTGGATGCTCGACGTTGGCGGCATGCACCGTGCAGAGAATGTTGAAGTCGACGCTGTGCTTCTTCAGAAGTTCCCAACCACGCATGACCTGGTCGAAAGAGCCCTGGCCGCCCTTGTCCACACGGTAGGTGTCGTGGATCTGCTTAGGGCCGTCTACGCTCAGGCCGACAAGAAAACTGTGCTGCTTGAAAAACTCACACCACTCGTCGGTGAGGCGCGTGCCGTTGGTCTGGATGGTGTGCTCGATGGTTTGTCCGGGCTTTTGGTATTTCGCGACCAACTCAATGCATCGGCGGAAAAAGTCCAACCCCATCAGCGTCGGCTCGCCGCCCTGCCAGGCAATGGAAACATTGGGCGCCTGCTGGGCTTCGAGGAGCTGGCTGATGTAAATCTCGAGGAGATCGTCGGCCATGCGGAAGTCGCTATCGGGATAGAGCGCTTCTTTGGAAAGAAAGAAACAGTATTTGCAGTCGAGATTGCACACGGCTCCTGTGGGCTTGGCCAGCAAATGGAAGTAGCCGGGAGGCCGGGTCTTGATTGTCGGTGAGTTTGAGCAGGCCATGATGACCTCGACTAATAGGCAAAGGTTGGCGGGATCGGCGGTGCAAGCGGATCTCTGCCTAGATCGATGGTACAGGCAGAGATCCGACGGACGCAGATGCAGCACATTCGCGGCGTTGACGGGGCATAGTACGATTCAAAGAAGGGCGGGGTTTGACACGCGGCACATCAGGCGGTAATCCAGGCGGGAAGAACTAAGCGCGGGTGGAATTCTACATGCAGTTTATAATCAGCGTTTTGAACGACGTGCGAAAGTGGCGGAATTGGCAGACGCACCAGACTTAGGATCTGGCGGGGTAACCCATGGGGGTTCGAGTCCCCCCTTTCGCACCAGTAACTTACAGTCATTTCATGGGGCGCCCAAATTGCAGTGTGCATAAAATTGTGCCCACACTGCAAGAATCAGTGCCGACCCAAGTTTAAGCCGCAAACAGAGAGCCTACCTGTCGGTAGGCTCTCTGTGCTGGGTCCGTATCTTACGTCCCCGGGTGGAGGCTGTGAAGCCCACGTTTCCCAGTGGCTCGCAATTTCATTGTAGACTCTCTACTGAGAATGTCAACGACTCGGGACCTGATACTCGCAACTAAAGCTGCTCTATCTCCCGCAAGAGTAGGAACTTACGAGCTGGCGGCGGCAGCACGAACGGCTGATGATCCGTCTGCCGTTGCCTTATATGCTTGGAATGCAACTGTTTCCGCTGCGCTAATGGCCCCCATCCATATCTGCGAGGTTGTTGTAAGAAACTGCGTTTCGGACGCACTTGAAGCGGTATACGGCCCCCGCTGGCCATGGGACCCGACTTTCCTTCTGAGCCTTCCCGACATTTACGGGCATTACAATCCTCGCCGCGATCTGAGAACAGTCGCGCTCGCACAGCCAACCACCGGAAAGGTTATACCCGAACTGAAGTTTGTATTTTGGCAAGAGATGTTTACGAAGAGGCACGATACCCGAATCTGGAAACCACATCTGAAGCGAGTCTTCCCCGGACACGATCCCGCGAAGTCGGTTGTGGCCCTTCGCAAGAAAATCTATGCCGATTTAGGAGAGATTAGGGAGCTTCGAAACAGGATTGCCCACCATGAGCCGATCTTTACTCGTAGGCTAAGCGAGGACTTCGAAATTCTAGTCGAACTCGTCCGGCTCAAGTGTCAGCTAGTGGCGTCATGGATGGTAGGGAATCAGAACGCGGACGCCCTCATTGCGCGACCGCCCATGTTCAAGGGTGGAAAGCTTTGGCAGCCCTCACACGATGAAATTGCCTCAATCGCCTATTGCCTTTGGTGTGCAGGAGGCAAGAAAGAGAACAGTGCTGATGAGGATTGGGCCAACGCAGAAAAAATCCTGAGCAACCCCTAAGGCGGCCGGGTGGGCCACCATGCGACCCGGGAGGTCGGAGCTTGCGAGATAGAGTCCCTTTGGGCCGGCTTTCGACAGGATGGCTTGATCGATCCCAGCTCTCAAAGTCAAGACCTGGGCACCGAATCATTAGAGATGGATTGAGATGGGGGCCACGCACCCAGGCACCGCATTTTTCTTTTCCCGGCGTGGTATGACCACTGGACTTTTGAGGCGTATGATCGTTTTGCAAAGAAAGCAAAGCGCCCTGAGGAGTTCCAGTGATTCAACAGAAAAGACTGATCATGCACATGTTTTTAGGGCTGGCCCTGGCGGCCGGCTTCGCCGCGGTTCCAGCCAAGGCGCTCGATGCAAAAGACGCCTGCAGTCCCAGCAAACATGGGGCCAAGGCAGATGGAGCCACTAAAGATACGGCCGCGATTCAGGCGGCGATCGATGCGTGCGAGGCCCAGGGCGGCGGCACGGTTCGACTGGCGGCGGGGACGTATCTGAGCGGTCCCATCGTCCTGAAGAGCAACATAACCTTGCAACTGGATAAGGGCGCCACGCTGCTTGGGTCCACTGATCATGCCGACTATCCGCCGATCACCATGTTTCATCTGCCTGACTTGCAACCTTTGGTGAGTGCAACCAACGCCACCAATGTCTCCATCACCGGCGACGGCGTGATTGACGGCAATGGCACAACCTGGTGGGAGATGGCACGTTCCGTCCGGAATGCGGGCGTGCTGGGAACAGGTCATCCGCGGCCAAAGCTCATCATCTTCGACCATTGCAAGCATGTGAAGGTGGAGGGAGTTACGATCCAGAACTCCCCAATGTGGCAACTGGTGCCTTACTACTCCGACGATGTGGCGATCAGGAACGTGAAGATTCTGGCGCCGGTGGGGTCGCCCAATACGGACGCGATCGATCCGTTCTCTTCATCGCATGTGGTGATCGATCATGTTTATTCCGATGTGGGCGACGATAACATCGCGATCAAGTCGGGACCGATCAACTCTCCGGGGCCGGACGACCCAAGCCGCGATATTACGATTACCGATTGCACATTCATGCACGGGCATGGGCTCTCGATCGGGAGCGAGCTTGCAGGCGGAGCGCAGAACATCACGGCAGAGAGAATTCACTTCGAGAACACGGATAACGGCATCCGCGTGAAGGCCAATCGCGACCGCGGCAACGATGTGGGGCACCTGGTCTTCCGCGACATCGAGATGAAGAACGTGAAGAACGCGCTGATTATCAGCGAGTATTACCCGAAGGTTCTGCCGCCGGATGGGGATGTGGCGCAGCCGGTGACTCGGCTTACCCCTCACTTTCACGATATCGTGCTTGAAAATGTGACGGCAACGGGGGGGGCAAACGCGGGGGCGATTGTGGGACTCCCGGAATCTCCAGTGACCGGAGTGTTTCTGCGCAATGTGAAGATCAGCGCCGAACATGGACTGACCATTGGTTATGCCGAGGTGACCGGTTCGGGTGTCCTCGTCGAGGCCGGCGAGGGGCAGGGGATTACGCAGGCGGTGGGAGCAAAAGTCAACTTGAAGTGACCCCGCTTGTGACCCGACTGGAACTTGGCCGGGGACGGACTCGAAGCTGAACCGTAGGGAGTTGTGTCTCCGGGCCGATTCGAGTGCTTTTGGCCCATCGAGTCGCTTCTAACTGGCACGCAGGCGAATGCGCGCGGATTTTGGCGCCATGTTTGACCAGCAAGATTGCCCGCTTTCCGAGCACCAAATTAGAAGGTGATGCGGCCTTTCCCGAGGAGAGATTTTAAGCTGCGCCCGGCCCCGAAATGGGACTTCTCAGGGCTGACCGGGGTGTCCAGGGTCACCCCGATGTAATGCCCCATAAGATGCACATTCTTTGAGCTTTATGTGTAGGGCGACGCATAATTTGCGGGAGACGGGATCGGAGCGCTCATTTACCATTTGACAAGGTGATTGTTGTGCGGGACACTATCAACGATTCAAAAGTGGTCCGACCACCGTCGTATAACGTTTCTGGAATACTGAAGTAAGAAACCAAGAACCGCAGCAAATGAGGAAACCTTTGGAGGCTTCAATGAGGCAGTTGGCTGTTGAAAAAGATTTGTACACCCGTGTGTCAGCGACGGAACCGCGTAGCGCGTTCCCGAGCCGGCTGGGTTGGGGATGGCTGGTTCTTCTAGTCATTGCCATGATGCTTCCATTGAGTGCGATGGCGCAGCTCAGTGGGAAAGGCGCCATTACTGGCATCGTTACGGACAAGACCGGAGCTGTCATTCCGGGCGCCCTGGTTTCGGCTTTGAACTCTGAGACCGGCATCACCGCGAAGACAACATCGACTGGATCGGGCAACTATATTTTCTCCGATCTCGATCCGGGCATCTATACCGTTACCACGAGTGCCAAGAACTTTGAGTCGCAGGTACAGGAAAACATCCATGTGAATGCGCTGGAGACACAGACCTACAGCCCAGTGCTGACGGTCGGCGGCGCGGACTTGTCGATCACCGTTACCGGGACGCCGCCGCAGCTTGAAACCAGCAACGCGACGCTGGGCGCGACCATGGAACAGGAAACCTACGCGGAACTGCCGATCGAAATGGGCGCCTTTGGCTCAGCCGATCAGCGGCGCGCAACCGACTTTGTGTACCTGATGCCTGGCGTTCAGGGCAACGAGACCAGCGGCAACGCAACGACAAATACGGGTGTTGTCAACGGTTCCGGAAGCAAGGGCGCCGTCTCAGAAGTGTATGTGGATGGAATACCGTTTGTGCGCGCCGGCGGCAACGGCGACCCACGCTTTGTTTGGACCGCGATTTCGGTCGACGCCATCGACCAGTTCCAAGTGCAGACCAACGGATACTCGGCCGTGTTTGAAGGCCAGGGCGTTGAGAACTACAGCATCAAGCAGGGCGGCGCCAAACAACACGGTTCCGTGTACGAGTTCTTCCGCAACACGGCGCTCGATACCTGGGGTTGGTTTGGACCGATCCCCAACCCGGCAACCGGCCTGCCCGTCAAGCCTGTCGAGCACAGCAACGAGTATGGCGTAAACCTGAGCGGTCCCCTAATCCCGATTGGCGGATGGAAGGACAAGGTTTTCTACTACGGCAACTACAACGGCTTCCGCTATACCAGCGCGACGCCAACGCCAATGACCTTCCCAACAACGGCGCAGCGCACGGGCGACTTCAGCGCGACGGGCGTCAATATCTATGATCCTTCGACACAGACTGCCTGCACCAACAACAGCACCAACGGTCCCTGCCGTTATCAGTACGGTTACACGGCGGGCATCGGCACGGGTCTGGCGGGCAATCCGGTCAAGTCAGGCGCAGGGATCAATATGATCCCGACCACCGAGTTCTCAGCAATTTCCGCCAAGATGCAGAGCTTGCTTCCAGCTATATCGAGCACGAGCCTGCAAAACAACTATGTGGCTCCTAACGCGACGGGCCTCGTCAACTGGTCCATGACGGATCGCATCGATTACCTGGTCAATTCAAAGGACACGCTTTCGTTTGTGGCGGCCATTGGTCGTCAGGCCAGCTCATTCCCTGTCGGCCAGACCACTGCCGGCCGCAACGTGGGCCCGATTCCTTTCAACTTCGGCCAGGTGTATGCTCCCAAAACCGCGGTGGGCGTGATTGAAGAAACGCACGTCTTCACGCCGCACTTGATCAACCAGGTCAAGTGGGGATATGCCCGCTACAACGGTCCTACCTTCAACGCCGACCAGCAGGCGCCCTATGCCGCAACAGCGATGGGCCTGTCTGGACTGCCTGCTGGCCAGGCACAGTCGGCCTTCCCGGCCGTGACTTTTGCCGGCACCGATGCCCCAACAAATTGGGCTGGTGAACCTGCCTCGGTCACTGTTGCAGAAAATTACACGGCGCTCGATAACGTGCAGTGGACCGTCGGCAAGCACTCGTTCACGTTTGGCGCCCAGGTTGCCTGGATGCTTTACAACGTGATCAACGATACGGGCGGCACAAGCCCAATCACCCTCGCTGCCGCCGTTACTGAGACAGCGGGCATCACCCCCACCTGCACAACGGCTTGCGCGCCCGGCACTGCCGCGAAATATGCTGCCGCTTCCAGCACGGGTCTTTCCTACGCCAGCTTCCTGGTAGGGCAGGTCGACAAGGGCAGCTTTACGCAATACTTGCAGCAGGAGTTTGGCGCACGCTTCCGTCCCATCTCGCCTTATGTTCAGGACAACTGGAAGGTAACCCAGAACCTGACTCTCGACCTCGGGCTGCGCTATGACTACTACCCAAGCATCAACGAAGTGCATAACGCGGAAAGCTACTTCAGCAATACCCTGGCTAACCCAGTAACAGGAGTTGCCGGCGCCCTGCAGTTCACGGGGAGCGGAGCAGGCACCTGCAACTGCTCCACGCCGGTACAAAACTACCGGAAGAACTTTGGCCCGCGTCTCGGCCTCGCCTACAAGCTTGGTTCGAAAGATGTGATTCACGCCAGTTGGGGTGTGATGTATACCCATGGCGACGCGGTGGGCGGCAATGCATCCAGCTTGGGAACCCTTGGTTTCTCGGCGGCGCCGTCCTTCTCGTCGAGCGGTTCACTGCTCACCACCATGACCAACCTTCAGGCTGGCGGCTCGGGGGCCATCCCAACATATACGGGCGCGGCGGGCGTGGCATCGGGACCGGCATTCGGCACCGGCTACACCACAACTTCTGGCTATACCAGCACACCGTCAGGTATGGGATACCTCGATCCTTACCTCGGCGGGCGCGCACCTCAGTACGTCAACTGGTCACTGGGCGTCCAACATCAGTTGACCAATTCAATCACGGCCACCGCTACATATGTCGGTTCTGAAGGCCACTTCCTGCCGACCGATGGCGGCAACCCACGTGGCTTCTATTCCGATGCACTCGATCCTAGGTACCTTTACCTTGGATCGACGCTGGCTGGTCTTGGCACCGGCGCCTGCGCAGCCAACGGCCTCACTTGCCCTGCCGGTTTCACGACTGCCCAGGCATTGAGCCAAGCCTTGAAACCATTCCCGTTCCAAACGGTCAGCGATACATTCGCTTACGTTGGCAACGCCCACTACAACGGTATTCAGCTCCTGCTGAACCTGCGTACCTGGCATGGACTCACGACCAGTGTCAACTACACGTATTCACGTGCCATTGACGATGGCGGCACGTTCCGCACAGGCTACGCAATTCCTGCCGGAACCATTGCCGGTTCTCCTCAGGCAGCCTATCCCGCGGATGTGATTGAGCGGACGGTTTCCACCTCGAATCAGGCACAGCACTTTGTCACAACAAACGTATGGGCTTTGCCCTTCGGCAAGTCAATCCTCAACGAAAACGGCGTCGAGCGGGCGATCATCGGAGGCTTCAAGTTCTCCGGGATCTTCCAGGCTTACTCCGGATCACCATTGGCAATCACTGGGTCGTCGTGCCAGACCAACCCCGCAGGCAGCACTTGCGAGCCCACCCTCAACGCAAACTTCTCAGGGTCTGCGCGTCAGAACGGGAAATGGGGCAAGGGCGTAAACTGGTCCAATTACAACGCTACGTCTGGCGGCGCTCCTGTTTCCGCTAGCACGTTTATCGTTCCCAGCATCGGCAGCACCACAACTGCACCGACCGGTCCGTTCATCAACCCAGTAGCTCCAACGGGCCAGACCACGCTGCTCAATACTGCGTTAGTGCCTGCTTATACCTTTGGCAACTCACCGCGTACCGCGCCTTACAACCTGCTTGGACCCGGCAACTATCAGCTTGATCTGGCCGTGGTTCGCCAGTTCCCACTGCACTTTATGGAAACGGCCAAACTGGATTTCCGGGCCGAAATGTATAACGTGACCAATCACACCTTGTTTGGTGTTGCCAGCACGGCAGTAGGCAACGCGAGCTTCGGACAGGTCACAACGAATGGTATCGCCAACCGCAAGATTGCTCAGTTCTCGGCACGCATCGAGTTCTAAGCAGACCCTTGCTCCAGTTGAAGAGGCTGCCGATAATACGGCAGCCTCTTCTTTTTCAGCTTTCTAGCCTTGGCTCAAATGCGTGGCGATTTGTGCCTACTCTATCGCGCAGAAAGTGGTTGGAGCCAATTCTTCGGCGGGAATGCATCCCCGACAAGACGCTGTTTGAAGTCTGGACGATTTCCCTTTTCAGGACCCCTCCATGATTGGTTTAAAGTCTTTGCCCGGCATCTCTCCGCTCCGTCTCTCAAGTTCAGCCATCCGGCGGTCGTTGAGGCTGATGATTGCGTTGCTGGCCTTTAGCGTGCTCTGCGTTCCCTCAAATGCGGCAGCCCAGGTTTCTGCGGCCGCTTCATCTGCGTCTCCAGCCGCAAGTTCTGACATCGCCATGCCGCACGGCGAGATTGAATATCTGTGGCCCTCAGGGGCGCCAGGGGCAGTTGGCACGGAAGAGCAGGATAAGCCGCATCTGGAGATATTTGGCGCGCCTGGGGGCGGCCCGCACACGGCGGTCATCGTCTGCCCAGGCGGTGGCTACACGCATCTTGCTTACGACAAGGAGGGGACGCGCATCGCGGAGTGGTTAAATCTGCGCGGCATCACAGCATTCGTTCTCACCTATCGCCTGGCTCCCCGCTATACCTATCCAGGGCCGATCCTCGATGGTTATCGTGCCGTTCGCTGGGTTCGTAGCCATGCGGCGCAGTTTGCCATTGCGCCAGACCGCATCGGCATGTGGGGCTTTTCCGCGGGCGGGCACCTGGTTGGAATTGTAGGAACGCATTTCGACGATGGAAACCCGACAGCGGCCGACCCCATCGATAGGGTAAGCGATCGCCCAGATTTTGTGGTGAGCTCGTATGGGGGCCTGACGCTTCAAACTGGCGTTGCCAAGCCCGGCGCGATGGGCTCACTGCTTGGCGAGCATCCCCCGCAGCAGCTCATCGACGACATGTCTCCAGACAAGCACGTGACGGCGCATACGCCGCCCTATTTTCTCTATGCAACCACGATGGATCAGTCGGTTCCTCCGCTGAGCAGCGTGGTGTTCTATACGGCGCTGGTTCGTGCAGGCGTGCCCGCGGAGATTCACATCTTCGAGCAGGGGCCACACGGAACGGCTCTGGCGCAAGGCTATCCCGCCCTTGCCGCATGGCCTGGGCTGCTGGAAAACTGGCTCCGGTTGAACGGCTGGATTCCAGCTCCTTCCGCGGGTCCGTCGCACTGAGTGGCTCTCACTCTCAAGAGGAATCTGGATCATGAATAAACATAGGATCCGCGCAATGCATTTGCATTTTGTTGCCGTGATTTTGATTGCGGGCGCCACCGCTGCTACCGCTAACACCGTAGGAACCAACCCGCCCGCGGAGTCGCTTACCCGCGAGCGCATTGCCCAACTGTCGGCGAAAGATCAGGCTCCATGGCTGGCTTATCTGGAGCGTTCGCAGCGGCAGCGCCAGGCGGATAAGGACGTTCTGAAGGCGGAGTTGAAGGCTGCCGGTTTGGAAAAGCCGACTGAACCGCCTCATGGCTTTTCTGCGCGCAGTATTCCGCTGGATCGAGATGCGGCCTGGTACGCAAGCGCCGACGCCAGGCACATTGCGGATGTGATTGTCTCTTTCCAAACGCCCGCCGGAGGGTGGGGAAAGAACATGGATATGAGTAAGTTAGCGCGCGTTCCAGGCGAGGCATTTACTCCTGACAACTTATCCAGGTTTCTCACACCGGGCGACTTCGATGCGCCATTGGAACCTGACTGGAATTATGTGGGCACCATTGACAACGACGCCACCACGACAGAGATGAATTTCCTGGCCAAGGTCATTGCTCCGATGAAAGCCACGGAAGGGGAAGGCTATCGCGCCGCATTCATGCGTGGAATGGACTATCTGTTTGCTGCGGAATTTCCCAATGGCGGATGGCCGCAGGTATGGCCGCTTGAAGGCGGTTATCACGATGCGATCACTTATAACGACGACGCGGTCAGCCAGGTCGTCGAGTTGATGATGCATGCCGCGGACGGCCAAGGCGACTTTGCCTTCGTTCCGAAGAGCATGCGCGTTCGCGCAGGGGCCAGCTTTGCCCGCGGAATCCGCTGCATCCTGGCGTCGCAGATCATCGTGAACGGCACTCTGACAGTTTGGCCCCAGCAGGACGAAGCATTGACCCTGAAGCCGGAATCGGGCCGCAATTATGAGCCGCCGGCGTTGTGCGCGGGCGAGAGCGCAAGTTTGATGTTGCTGCTGATGAATGACCTGCCCCATCCCGACGCCGCCGAACAGCGGTCCATTCGCTCTGCGGCTGCATGGTTCAAGAAGACGGCAATCTACGGCCAGAGCTACCAGCGTGGGCCGGATGGCCGCCAACTCGTGGCCACCCCAGGCGCGGGGCCGCTCTGGGCGCGGTACTATCAAATCGGTACGGACATGCCAATCTTCGGAGACCGGGACAAGACCCTTCACGATAACGTCAATGAGTTGTCGAAGGAGCGGCGCAATGGCTACAGTTGGTACAGCCCTGAATCGAAGCGCGCGCTTGATCGCTTTGAGACATGGAGCGCGGAGCATCCGGAGACAAAATGAAAAGGACTCGTAGCCTGGTTTGGTTGATGTTACTCGCTGCAACAACTTGCGGGAGTTTTTCGGCAGCACATTCGCAGGAGTTGCCCTGGTC
>Ga0302319_10017325_pt1 | contig 13207 bp, 11 predicted proteins | sample Bog_T0_2_FD_203319 | JGI IMG/M metagenome (GOLD analysis project Ga0302319, IMG submission 203319) | Peat permafrost microbial communities from Stordalen Mire near Abisko, Sweden - Bog_T0_2 | ecosystem: Environmental > Terrestrial > Soil > Wetlands > Peat | place: Sweden: Abisko, Stordalen Mire...
TACAGAACCCAAGCCCTTTATCTGGACTGCCTCCGCCTCGGACATCCTCGAGAAAGTTAAGCGCGGTCGAAAGAAGCTTCATAATATGCAGTCTGCTTGACGGACTACACTAGGAGCCCTTGTTCAGGCGATAGTCTCACGCGAAGATTACCGATCTCTCCAGATAGCGGACCATATGGATTTTGTGATTCTTGCCAAGCGGAAGGGCGAGCAGGAAATTCTGCCCGAAAAGTTCCGCTCAATTCATGATCTCTTGGGTACATTTGCGTCCGTATGGGGAGTGGTAGTGCTCATTAACGGAAACAGGATTACCGTGGTCGATAAAGTCGACGTAAATCGTATCCCTCACCAAATAGCAATCCGGCCCGGGAAAAATTGAGATTCAATATCTCATGCCTTCACAAAACAGAAGCGAGCCAATGTTCACCCAATGTCATCTTTAGCGCCCGGAGGGCGCGACGGAACTAAAGCCCGGGGTGCAGCGCAGCGAAACCCCGGGACACTCACCACAAAAAATCCCAAACCCCCGGAGCGGGGTGACGGAATACCGCGTTAGCAAACCAGCCGCTGTAGCCACGGGCCCGTGGCCCGTCCGGAACGGCGCACCGCTATCAACGGTAAACATCGCGCCGGTTCCCGATCTCCACCACCAGCACCACGAGCACCGCATCCTGAATTTGGTAGAGAATGCGGTAATCTCCTACCCGGACACGATAGAGTTCATCGCGGCCCTGCATCTTCAGGCTCCCGATTTTCTGACAAGGCATCTATCGCTTCACGGAGACGGCGGTACAAGCGGGCATCCCGAAGGGCGTCGAGAAATTTCTCCGCTCCGGGCTTAATCGATACCGTGTACTGCATCGAGCTTCGCCTTTACTTGCTCCCACGGCACCGGTTGTTCACCGTCGGCAAGCGCGGCTTTGGCTGCAGCCAGATCCTCGGCAGCCTCACGCGCTTCAAGCTCGGCAAGGTCGTCGATCAATTCCACGACACGCCGTGCTCTTTCCTCGGAAAGCGTCCCTAGCTTTGCATAAGCATCATTCAGAGCAACCATAGGTACTAGTATTGAAGCGGACGCATCACCTGTCAACGAAAACACCAATCCCGGATCACGGTGTTACCCATGTCTTGAACCTGATGTGTTACCTATGTCCTGACTGCGCCCTGCCTTCTTCGTTTTATCCTTTCTCACCCCACCACCTGCGCCATCTTCCTGTAAATTCGCGTGCGATGAATCCCCAGCAACCGCGCCGCCTCCGCAATATTCCCATTCGTCTGCGCGAGCGCTCGCTGGATGAGCAGATTCTCCGCCTCCTCAAGGTTCAACGGTAAATCGCGCGCCGCCGCGGTTTTATCCTGTTTAACAACCCCCCTTGCCCCGCCGCCCGGTGGGATCAAATGCAGATGCGCCGGCTGGATCTCCCTGCCGCCGCTTTCGATGAGTGACCGTTCCATGATGTTTTTCAACTCCCGCACGTTGCCGGGGAAATGATAGCTCTCCAGCGACACCAGCGCGGTCGCGCTCAACTCCGGCGGCTTCATCCCCATTTCCGTGGCAAAGAGGTTCAGAAAATGCGTCGCCAGCAGGGAGACATCCTCCGTCCGCTCCCGCAACGGCGGCGTGAGCACCGTGAAACGCGCCAGCCGGAAATAAAGGTCCTGCCGGAACAGCCCCGCCGCGATCTTTGCATGCAGGTCCACATTGGTCGCCGCCAGGATGCGCACATCCACCGTCTTCTCAACCGACGATCCGACCGCCGTCACGATCCCGTCCTCCAGCACGCGCAGCAATTTAGCCTGGAGCATCAGCGGCATGTCGCCGATTTCATCGAGAAACAGCGTCCCCCCGTGCGCGAGTTCGAAGTAACCCTTGCGGTCCGCCGTCGCCCCGGTGAACGCCCCCTTGATATGTCCGAAGAAAACCGACTCCGCGAGCTCCCCCGGGATCGCGACGCAGTTCACCGGCACGAATGGCGCTTTCGCCCTCGGCCCGCCATAATGAATGGCTCGCGCGATCAATTCCTTTCCCGTGCCGCTCTCGCCGGTCATCAGCACGCTTGTTGCGCCGAAATTGTGCAGCCGCTGGATGTCGCGCAGAATATTCCGCACCGTCTTGCTCTGCCCGATGAATCCCGCGATATCCCAGCGCCGCGTCTCGCTGTCGGAGATGATCGTGAGCTTCTCGTCGGCCGCCTGCAAAGCCTCCTCCGCTTTCTCGCGAAGTTGCATTTCCTTCTCCAGCCGCTCGTTCGTGGAGGTGAGCTCGCGGTTCCTTTCCAGCAGCTCGCGCGTGACGCGCACATGCTTCAAATGGTTCTCCACCCGCACCAGCACCTCTTCGGCGTGGAACGGCTTGGTGATGAAATCGACGCCACCCGCGTTGAATCCCTCGCACAGGATTTCCATCTCGCCCCGCGCGCTGATGAAAATCACCGGGATGTCGCGCGTGGCCGCATCCGCCTTCAACCGCCGGCACGTGGCCAGCCCGTCCAGGCCGGACATCATCACATCCAGCAGGATCAATTCCGGTTCCCCCTTCGCCGCGATTTTAAGGGCAACTTCTCCGCTCGGCGCGACGAGGATGCGGTAACCCTCCGGCTCAAGCGCGTCGCTCAGCACTTTCAGGTTCATCGGATTGTCGTCCACGATGAGGATTTTTTCTCGCGGGGCGGGTGTGGTGGTGGTCATGATTTCGTAGGAGGGGCGTCTTATAGGTCCGATGGATCCGGGGAGCGCGGGCATCCTGCCCGCTGTCGTCTGCATCGTGCTGACGACATTCGACAGTTCGTGCGTAGCGCCACTACTTCTGCAACCATCCAGTCTGTCGAAAGCGATTCCTGGGCGTTATTTGAAAACCGGGCGTTGTAGCGTCCGCTGTCCCCAGCGGATTTGTGTGTGGCCACGCGCAACGCCATGCGCTGAGGACAGCGCACATTACAGTGCATTTTTTCTTTCATCTTCAATCTGTGTAAATCTGTGAAATCTGTGGACAAAATGATTTAGCTCTCAAGAAAGCGCCTGCTCGCGCTGCGCCCCTTCAAGGTACCGCAGGATCGAGTCCATGTCGTAATTCTCCGCCATCCGCAGCAGATGGTCCGCAAACCGCTGCCCGCCTGGCCCGAGCTGCGTGACCTCGCCGAGGCAGCTTTTCATCTCGGTGATGCTGTAGAGTTCCGCCGCCACCTTCAGCCGCGACGCAAGTTCCTCCGGCACCGCAAAATCCTCCGGGATCGGCGGCAATCCGGCGGGCACGCTCGTCTCATCCTGCTCAAACTGCGCGTGCAGCAGATTCTTCAAACAATCGATGAGCCGCTCGCAACGGAACGGCTTCGCAAAAAAATCGTCAAAGCCCGCGTCGAGATACCGCTGCTGTTCATGGTCAAATGCGGATGCCGAATGCGCCACGATCTTGATCGCGTCCCCGTGCTCGGAAAGGATGCGCTGCGTCACCTCGATCCCGTTCATGCCGGGCATCCAGATGTCCATGAAGATGATGTCCGGCCGCACGCTCCGCGCCAGTTCGATCGCGCGCGCCCCGTTTTCCGCGACCGTCACGCTGCACCCCAGCGCCTTCAGCATCCCCGCCAGCACATCGCGATTTTCCTCGATGTCGTCCACCACCAGCGCGGAGACGTTGCTCTCCGGCGCAAGCCGGAGATGACCCCGCTCCCACGCATGCGCCGAGGAAAAGCCCCCTTCCGCCTCGGGCAGCGGCAACGTGAAATGAAACCGCGATCCCTTGCCCGCCTGCGAAGTGAACAGCAACTCCCCGCCCATCAATTCCACATGGCGTTTCGAGATTGTAAGCCCGAGTCCCGTCCCTCCTTCGCGCGTCCCGCCCACCCCCTGGTGGAACGGTTCGAGCACATCCGCCTGTTCCTCCTCGGGGATTCCGATGCCGGTATCTGCCACTTCAAACAAACAGCGTCCGCCATCCTGCATGGCGATCTTCAGCCGCACCTCGCCCTGCTCCGTGAATTTCACGGCATTCCCGAGCAGGTTGATCAATACCTGCCGCAGCTTCCCTTCGTCCCCCTGCACGCGGCACGGCTGCGGCGCGGCATTCTCCACGGTCAACCGCACGTTCTTCTGCTGGCACCGGTGCTGGAACATCGCCTCGAGGCGCCGGATCAGGCTGTTCAGGTCAAAATTCACGGACTGCAATTCCATCCGCCCGGCCTCGATCTTGGAAATATCCAGCACGTCGTCGATCAATCCAAAAAGATGGTTCCCGCTGCTGGCGATCGTCTCGACTGCCCGCCGCTGGTCGGGCGAAAGGCTGTGATTCCGCTGCAAAATCTGCGCGTAACCAAGGATCGCATTCAGCGGCGTGCGGATCTCGTGGCTCATGTGTGCAAGGAAGGTCGATTTCGCGCGGCTCGCGGCCTCGGCGGTGTCCTCCGCCCGTTTGCGCTCCACGATCTCCGCCTGCAGCGCCTCGTTGGACTTCGCCAGCTCGAAGGTCCGCTCGGCGACGCGCAGTTCCAGCTCGTCGTGCGCCTTTTGCAGCGTCTCGGCGGCAAGCTTCCGCCCGGTGATGTCCTCGACCGCCCCCTCGTAGTAAAGCACCGTCCCGTTTTCATCCTGCACCGCGCGCGCTTTTTCCGAGATCCAGATCACGGTCCCGTCCTTGCGCCGCACCTGCGATTCAAAATCCGACACCGCCCCCTGTTCATGGACGAGCCGCATGAATTCCTCGCGCCGTCCTGCATCGACATAGAGTCGCCCGCCGATGTCGTCGAGGCCGCTGATCAATTCCGCCGGCGACGAGTACCCGTAGATGCGCGCGAGCGACGGGTTGGCGCTGATGTAGCTTCCGTCCGGCGTGGTCTGGAAAATGCCCTCGATGGAGTTTTCAAAAATACTCCGGTATTTTTTCTCCGCCTTGCGCAATGCCTCCTCCACGCGCAACCGCTCCCTCACTTCGCTGGAAAGTTCCGCCGTCCGCTCCGCGACCCGCTGCTCGATCTCCGCCGTGCGCCGCAGCCCGCGTTGGATATACGCGGCCAGCAGCGCGGTGATCATCAGTCCGGCGAACAGCGCCGCCCATGATTGCCGCAGCGACCGCGCTTCTAGGAATTTCGCCGTGGGACGGAACAATACCATCCACTTCACCCCCGCGATATTCAGCGTCTGGCCCACTTCTGGATAATTGCCCTGCCGGGCCTGCTCTCCATGCTGGTAGATCAGTGCATCGCCGTTCGACTGGTCCACGATCAGCACGCTCACGTTGTTGGGCATCAGGTTTTTCCATGCCGATTCCACAAGATCCCCGATGCGGAAGACCACCGAGGAAAATCCCGCGATGTTTGCGCGTCGCTGCTCCAGCGTATCATGCGCGCCGCGGTAGATCGGGATCACGACGAGGAACCCCATCTCGTTGCCGGTCTCCTGCACGAGGCGGATCGGCACCGTCGCCGCCGGCTCTCCGCTGTCGCGTGCCTTGTCCAGCGCCTGCTTGCGCTGCGGGCTCGAGGCGAGGTCAAATCCCAGCGCCGGCTCGTTTCTCGCAAATGGCGCTTCGAAATACACCGGCACATATTCCGCCCGCTGCGCTGCCGGAACGAGCTTCCCGCCTTCCGTCATCTCGCTGAACTTGAAATCGGCGAACCCGTCCCTCCGCGCATTCGCTTCGTATGCGTCACGCTGCTCCGCCGTCACAATGGGTTCCCACGAGATTCCCTGCAACTCGGGGTGCCTCGTGCGCGCATCCGCGACGAATTTGTCAAAATCGCTGCGCGTCACATGCGCATTCGCGGAATAAAACGCCGCCACCGAATGCAGCACCTCGAGCGAATCGAGCATTTTGTTTTGCAGGATCTCCACCCGCTCCTGCGCGATGTTCCCGAGTTCATTATCCAGGTTTTTCCGTTCCCACCCGTGAATGACGAAAAACAACGCCACCGAACATAATATACCGAGCGCCACCGTGAGCCAAAGCGCCGGCGACCGCCCGGCCCCACCGGCCACTATTGGATTCCGGGCGTCACTCATAGCCAAAAAGGACGTACCGCGCCCCTCCGTACTAAGATTGCCGCCTGGTTACAGATCACGCTCCGGCATCGCAGCATAATTTACGCCATTTTCCCCTTCGCCCCGTTGCCAGGGCTAATCAACCCTTGCCAACCGTCAGCTACCCCGCATCCCTGCCGGTTTATATTTGACCACCTCGCTGTTGCATTTGTCGCATTTTGCGACATTCGGAACAGTTCCCGCCCCCGCCCAAATTTTCCATCTTCGCCCGTCCGTCATTTTAATCATCTGTAACCAAGCCACATACAGCACACCGCTCCATCGTGGCACGCTGAAAGCTAGGCAGTCCGCCGTTATGAGCGCAAATGGCAAACATGGAACCTTGAGTGTGGAAGCCGAGCCGTATACCTACGACTTCGATCCGGCCCACACCGCACTCCTCATCATCGACATGCAACGCGACTTCCTCGAGCCGGGCGGCTTCGGGGAAATGCTGGGTAACGACGTCTCCCAGCTCCGTCGCACCATCGGGCCGAACAAAACCTTGCTCGCTGCATGGCGTGCCGCGGGCCTGCAGGTCATCCACACCCGGGAAGGCCACCGCCCCGATCTTACCGACCTGCCACCTTCTAAAAAAATCCGTGGCCGCAGCGCCACCACCATCGGCGATGCCGGCCCCATGGGCCGCATCCTCATCCGCGGGGAGGAGGGCCACGACATCATTCCCGAGCTTTACCCGCTTCCCAATGAGCCGGTGATTGACAAGCCCGGCAAGGGCGCCTTCTACGCCACCGATCTCCATTCCATTTTGCAACACCGGGGAATGAAACACCTCATTGTCACCGGAGTGACCACCGAGGTCTGCGTCAACACCACAGTGCGCGAAGCAAATGATCGCGGCTACGATTGCATCGTCCCGGAGGACTGCGTCGGCTCTTATTTTCCGGAATTCCAGGAGGCCGGCCTGAAAATGATCAAGGCCCAGGGCGGCATCTTCGGCTGGGTTTCCGATTCCAAAAAAATCCTCACTGCACTCAAGGCCATTTACACACAAACCGCATAATCAAAACAGCAACAAGAACCACAAATAATGACCACCATCACAAAACCTAAAATCTGGGTGCCGGGAGACTGGAATGCCTTTTTCGGCTTCGGCACAAACATCCTGGTCAATCTGCTCACGCTTTCCGCCCTGCTGCGGTTTGTGTTGAAGATGCCGGATAACATCGTCTTCGGCCGCATCCTGCCTGCTGCAGGCATGATGATGTGCATGTCCACGTTTTACTATGCGTGGCTCGCATACAGGCTGGCAAAAAAGACGGGTCGCACCGATGTCTGCGCCCTCCCATCGGGGATCAGCGTGCCTCACATGTTCATCGTGACCTTTGTCATCATGCTTCCCGTGAAGCTCGCGACAGGCGATCCGATGAAAGCATGGCAGGCCGGTGTGACATGGGTCTTCATCCAGAGCTTCGTGCTCATGCTCGGCGGCTTCCTCGCCCCGATCGTCCGGAAGATCACTCCGAAAGCCGCATTGCTAGGCGCTCTCGCGGGAGTCTCGATCACCTTCATCTCGATGAAGCCCGCCTTGGAAATGTTCATGACTCCCGTCATCGGCGTGGTCTGCTTCGCGATCATCCTCGTGAGCTGGTTCGGCGGTGTGAAATATAACGGCATCCCGGCTGGCCTGGTCGCAATCGCTGCGGGAACGCTCATCGCATGGGGATCGAATCTCTTCGGCCTGAATTACGGCGGCATGAGCCTTGAGGCTCTCAAGGGTTCATTCCAGACCTTCGGCTTCGCGGTGCCGCATCCCGTTCTTGGCCTGGTATTGGGCGGTCTCCATTGGAGCTTCCTGAAGATCATTCTGGTCACTGCGATTCCGTTCGGCATCTACGATCTCGTGGAAGCCATGGATAACGTCGTGAGCGCCTCTGCCGCAGGCGATGAATATCCCACCACCCGCGTGCTCACGGCGGATGGCGTGGTAAGCCTCATCGGCTGCCTCATGGGCAATCCCTTCATCAACGCTGTTTACATCGGTCATCCCGGCTGGAAATCGATGGGAGGCCGCATCGGTTACTCCGCAGCCACCGGGCTGATGGTCATCGTCCTCTCGTGGTTCGGTGTCATCTCCTTGATGACCGCCCTCATCCCGGTCGTCGCGATCTCGCCGATCCTATTGTATATCGGTATGTTGATCGGCTCGCAGGCCTTCCAGGAAAGCCCGAAGAACCATGCCCCGGCAATCGTCGCAGCCCTGATTCCGTCGCTCGCCGCATGGGGCAAGCTGCAGATCGACAACTCGCTCGGTGCAGTCTCCGGAATCCACGCCATCACCCCCGACATGGTCGCATCCATGGCCCAATCCGGTGTGCTCTACCACGGACTCTCGGTCCTCGGTGGAGGCTCCATCCTGGCCGGCGTTGTATTGGGTGCCACCACCGCATACATCATCGAACGCCACTTCATGAAAGCTGCCGGGTTTGCATTTGCCGGCGCGGTCCTCACATTCTTCGGTCTCATGCACGGTGAGGCAATCGGCATCGGCCAGACCCCCGTCGTGGCCGCCAGCTACCTGTTCGTAGGCATCTTCCTCGCAGGCTGCGCCAAGTTCGCGGTCGTCACCGCGCCCGCCGCCGAGCACGAGGAGGAAACCGGCATGCTCCCCGAGCTCGCCGCCGAGTAAGAGGATCTGCATTCCAAAAAATCAAACCCGCAATGCGCGAGGCTGGTTAACCACCGCCCCGCGCATTGTGGCGTACCTCAAAGGGCGTCTAAAAAGTCCGATGGATGCGGGGAGCGCGGGCATCCTGCCCGCAGTCGTCTGCATCCTGCTGACGACATTCGACCACTCGCGCGTAGCGCCATTCTTTCTGGAACGGGACTTTCTAGACGCACTCTCAGGAACGTACACACCTTTCTGACGCCGGTTGCAGGCTTGATGTTTCCTTCGACAGGGTACTCTGCTTCCATGCTTGATTGGTCATCATGTCCCGCAGTTGAGCGTTCGCCCGAAATAATGAACGGGGCATGGGTTTTCCGTGGGACGAGGATTCCCGTATCGGCTCTCTTCGAAAACCTGGAAAGCGGCGCGTCAATGGGCGATTTCATCGAATGGTTCCCCGGCGTAACCAGAGCACAGGTGGAAGTGGTGCTTAAGCATGCAAGCCAAAGCGTTTGAAAATCCTGTTCGACCAAGGTGTTCCTTCGCCGCTGAGCCACTCGCTGGCTGCACATATGGTGCCGTTACAAACAGCTTTATTCGGACTTTCTGTCGGCACTATTATCCCAAGGGTAGGGAGAGATTCCATTTTTTGGGCCGAAATACTTTGCCAGATCCTCTTCTGTTCTGCGCGGAAGAATCAAATTTATCTTAGAGCGCTTTCCGTTCAGTTCATATTCGATCATAATGGGAAGTTCTGTACCGGAATCAAAGATTTTGAGTTCGCCGGCTACACCACCGGTTTTCGTTTTTGGGAGTGCATTAATAACTCCATTTTCTAGGGTGATGACTTCGCTTCCCGATGTAACCCGGAGTATTTTTACGGGGACTGACTGGCTGTCGAAGTTCCAGATGTAAATGGTAACCTTGCCCATTGCATAGCTGTCGGCAGGACCGAGCGCGCCTAATGATTGCTGAACTCCAGACACAATAGGCATACGGGTTTTCTCGTGATCTACGACAGCGACGATACCGAGATGTTTCGGAATCAGCCATGTGCCAGCATCGTAATATTTGGTGTAAACCTTGTGCGTGGATTTGCCTGTGCGTCCATCGTAGGAATCATCCGTCATTGTGGTGGAACTACGTCCTGAAAGCACAAACAGGCTGGCGATGAGCAGGTAGGGGAAGATTTTCATTTTTAGAGAAATGGGGCAGTCAAAAAACTTAAAAAGTTTTGCTTTGGCTATTTCACCATCGTTGCCCCCGCATGCACGATAAACACATCCACATAGCCTTCAGGTTTCATCATCTTATGCGTGGCCAGCAGCACATATTGCCCGTTGCGCAGCGAAATCGAGGTCGTGGTCTTCATCGTGAAAAACCGGGGCTGATCCACCGTGGAAATTATTGGGTCTCCCGCCTTCAGCGGCTCGCCTGCCTTTTTCTTGGCTGCTAAATAACTGTCAAATTCCAGCAGTTCGACATCCTGCGGTACAATGTTGAGATCGATCCACTCCCCGTTTCCCGACACCACAGGTTCGACTTCCATCGTCACACCGGCATTACGCGTCTCAAATGCCGTCGGCCATGCTTCCACAAAATCGGCCGCCGGTTTGGGGGTAGGCGAGGGGGCGCTGGAAGAAGGTGCCGCGGGAGGCAAGAACTCCGTAGGATATCTTATTTCCTGGATCGTCTCCGAGACTGCGCGCTGCCCGTTCCTCGTCACGACAATGGGATACCCCCTGAGAATCATCTCTTTCTTTTTGATCGCTTCCCATAAATCCGGAATCACCTTCTCGATCTTCGTCTCATCCTGTAAGTCGGGCAGCAGTTCGATAAACTTCTCCTGCGGCATCGCCACCATCAGCACCTCGATTTTGACAACCCATGCGGGCTCGTTTTGTGCCGGTTCTTTTTTATCTTTGTCGTCCGCGAATAAACTTCGTCCTGCTCCTGCAAAAAATACCGCAAGGCAGACCACAAAAACGATTCGGCGAGAAAACGTCATAATATTGGAAAGTTGGGGGACTTCTGACGCCCCTTTTATCCAGCTCTGGCACCCAAAAGTCAACACACTGCACTGGAATACGCAGACATAACAAAAAACTTGTAAAATAATGTTGCATTAATTCCGTAATTCTGCCAATATGACGAAATGAGCACAGGTGTGGTTCAGGCAGCAAGCTTCTTAAACCCTTTGTGCCTTGGTGGTGAATCAACCCAAAACACGCGTTCTGGAACCAACGAACCCAATTTTTACTCTGTTAAGCCCAAAAAAACGAACCCAAACGAACCCATTTCAAAGCCATTTTTATCCCAATCAAACCCAAAATTTCGACTCTTGGAGATTCCGACTCAGGGAGAAGCAGAGGGGCACAGGGCTGCAACCCGAGGGGCGAGGGCGGCAATCTTCGTCAATCTGCGGACGAACCTTTTCTTCACCAAATTAGTCCAACCCGGCTTGGACTCCGATCATCCCGCCACCAGAGTAGTCAAAGGAAATCAAAGCAAATCAAGGGTAAAAAATGAAGCAGAACACACGCACACTTCCCAAATGATAAATGATAAATCTTAAATGCTAATAAATCCTCCCCCTTGGCGGCCTTCGCGCCCTTAGCGGTTAAACCTTCCCGATCCCTCCACAAAAAGCGTCAAGCCGCGTCAAGCCCTGTCAAGGCGCGCCAGAGTAAAAACGACGCGCTTCCACCTAATTTCACACGCGAAACCACCCCCATGGAATCACCCCGCCTGCTTCCGGAATTGCGACGGATTCGTGCCCGCATAACGCCGGAAACGGTTCGTAAAATAAAAAGCATCGTCATACCCGACCTCGGAAGCCACCTCCGCGATCCCGAGGCTCGTGATCCGCAGCAACTGGCAGGCGTGCTGCATGCGATGCCGCTCAAGGAATTGCTGGGGCGGCACGCCGGTTTGTTCCTTGAAAAGATGGGAGAGCCGCGAGACGGAGCATCCGCTTTCCGCCGCAAGCTTCTCCAGCAGAAACGGCTCGCGGAGGTTCGCCACGAGATAATCGACAGCCTTGCGCACCCGGCTGTCCATGGCCAGCCAGGGATCCTTGGAGGCGACGACATTCGCCCAGAGCAAAGCCTCCTCCAGCCCGTTGCTGGCGAGATCGATGGCTCCCGGGATTTCACGCCGCGACATGCGGATCATCCTCAGCATCGCGGCGCGGAATTGGTCCCGCACCCCTCCTTTTTTAAAATGCAGGCAGCGCACTCCCTCAGCCACGGGCCAGTGCAGCCACATCTGCCAGTGGGGCTTGGGCATGAAGTGGGCCCAGAGCAGATGCCAGTTCCCGGCCTCGCGCGCGGTGCTGTAATCCTGCGGATCGCCAGGCGCGTAAAGCACCGCATCGCCGGGCTTCGTATTCCAGCTCGCGCCATGCGAAACGATGCATCCCGAGCCCGCTTCCGTATAAATAAGCAGCCAGTCGCCCCCTCCGCCCGATCGCAAGGTATTATAGGTCGGCCCGCTGCGGAATTCATCGCAATAAAGCTCTGCAACAGGGGCATGGGGTGTTTCGTGGCGCATGGCGATGTAGCAGGATATTACAGGTATTAGGCAAACCATTCCATTCCAAAATCACTCTTTCGCGATTAGGTTAAAACCATGATGATTACCGCTCCTGACATTATTACCCCCGAACAGAAGGCCCAATTCGCGGAACTCGGCTATTGCGTAGTGGCCAATCTCTTCACCGAATCCGAAATCCAGGAAATTGAGGATTTCTTCGAGGAGTTCAAGCGGTCCGGCAGCGGTGTTTACGATGGAAATCTCAAGAATTTCGAGGAGATCGACATCACCAAACAGCAGGCCCGTGCGATGCATCCCCATCGTTACAGCAGCAAAGTCGTGCAATGGTTTTTGAACGCCCGCGTGGCCGCCGTGCTCGAGGAACTTCTCGGCAAACCGGCGCTCGGCGCGCAGACGATGTATTACTTCAAGCCCCCCGGGGCAAAGGGGCAGGGGATGCACCAGGATAACTTTTATCTCCTCTCAAAACCCGCGACATGCATCGCGGCCTGGACGGCCATCGATACCGCCGACCTCGACAACGGCTGCATGTATGTCGTGCCGGGATCGCATCGTGGCGATATTTTGTGCCCCGGGGAGGGAGGCGAAAATTGGATGAGCTACGGCGACACACACATCACAAAATTCCCGCGCGGGCAGAAGCCGGTGCCTGTGTTTGTAAAACGGGGTGAAACGCTATTCTTCGGTGGCAACCTCATCCACGGCTCCGGCCCGAACCGCACCAAGGACCGCTCGCGCAGGACATTCATCGGCCATTACATCGACGAGGCTTCGGACCAGGTCGCGAAGTTCTACCATCCCTTGCTGAACATGCAGGGAGAGGTCGTGAGCGGAGTGCAATCCCCAGAGGGCGGCGGTCCTTGCAGCGACGGCTGGCAGGGCGCGGTGCATTAGAGGGCGTCTAAAAAGTCCGATTTAAAGTAGCGCAAGCCTCCGGCTTGCCGTCGAACGCTCTCAAGCTGCAAGCTTGCACTCCTAATTTTCGGTAGTTTGCATCGATCAGCACACGCG
>Ga0302319_10017327_pt1 | contig 13206 bp, 8 predicted proteins | sample Bog_T0_2_FD_203319 | JGI IMG/M metagenome (GOLD analysis project Ga0302319, IMG submission 203319) | Peat permafrost microbial communities from Stordalen Mire near Abisko, Sweden - Bog_T0_2 | ecosystem: Environmental > Terrestrial > Soil > Wetlands > Peat | place: Sweden: Abisko, Stordalen Mire...
TCTTCATGTATCCATGGGCGGTGGTTTATCGGGACATGCTCGCGCAAGATGCCACCCGCAATCTGATTTTGGGTTCCATGGTTTCGTTTATGGGCGTGCTTTTTGCCGGCTACATCTACGCGCTCAATAAGAAGGCGTTTGACTGGAAAAGCTGATGCCCAGGTGGCGGCACGAGTCCAACAGCAACTCCCATGGCGACGGCGATCAAATTTGGCACTTCCGGCTGGCGCGAGATTATTGCGCGCGATTTCACTTTCGACAATGTGCGCGTGGCCACGCAAGGCATCGCCGACTATCTAAAAGCCGAGTTGCGGGCGTCGAATTCCCCATTGGCCGGGCGCAAGCCGGTGATGATTCTCGGCCATGACACCCGCTTTTTAGGGCGGGATTTTACGCTGGCAGTGGCCGAGGTGCTGGCCGCGAATGGCATCGAGCCGCTGCTCTGCGACCGCGACACCCCCACGCCGGTGATCGCGCACGCGATTCGCGAGCGCCGGGCAATCGGCGGGATCAACCTTACGGCCAGTCATAATCCGGCCGAATACCAGGGCCTGAAATTTTCCACCCACAATGGCGCGCCGGCCACGCCCGATGTAACCCGGGTGATCGAAGCCAACATCGTCAAGCTTCAGGCGGCCAGCTGGAGTTTTCCGGCGGCGCCGTTTGGGACCTTCACCTGCCAGACCTTCAATCCCCAGCCCGACTATTTCAAGCAGCTCCGAAAGCTCATTGATTTTGCGGTGATTAAAAAAGCCCGGCTCAAGGTCGCGGTCGATATCAGCTATGGCACCGCGCATGGTTATCTCGACGTGCTGCTTGAAAAAGCCGGGGCCAAAATCACCCTGTTCCACAATGAATTGAACCCTCTGTTTGGCGGGCATCATCCCGAACCGAACTCCGCCGGGATGGCCGAGGCCGCGGAATGGGTACGGAGCGGCACGGCGCAAATCGGCCTGGGCACGGACGGCGACGCGGACCGGTTTGGCATTGTGGACAAGGACGGGACGTGGCTGACGCCCAACCAGATTCTCGCCCTGGCGTTGTATCATTTGAAAAAGAACCGTGGCTGGACCGGCGCCGTGGTGCGTACGGTCCCTACCAGCCATCAGGTGGATGCCGTGGCTGAATTGTTGGGCGTGAAAGTGCATGAGACGCCGGTGGGGTTCAAATACATAGGTGCTTTGATGGAAAGTGAGCCGATCATTGTTGGCGGCGAAGAATCCGGGGGACTTAGTGTAAAAGGTCATGTGCCGGAAAAAGATGGTATCCTGGCCTGTTTGTTGATGGCCGAACTGGTGGCCACGGAACGGAAGTCGCTCGGCCAAATTTTGCAGGAACTTTCCAGGAAAATTGGCAATTTTTACTCGGACCGCATCAACATTTCCTTCGCGCCGGAGAAAAAAGACGCGTTGCTTGCCAAACTGGGCGGCGGGTTGCAAAGCATCGGCAGCTTCCCGGTAGAAAAATTCATCACGACTGACGGCTATAAGTTTTTGCTGCCAGGCAGGGAATGGGTGGCTTTCCGTGCCAGCGGCACCGAACCGCTGATTCGCTGCTATATCGAGGCAAAGTCCAAGGCGAATCTGAAGAAGCTTCAGTCTGCCTGCAGGGAACTATTGGCGGCCTAAATCTCCATGCGCGCCAAGACCGCGGCAATGGTGCCATAGTCATTCAGGTGCTTGTTTTCGGACAGATATTGCGTGCCGGCGGCTTGATGGCGGGTATTACGGTTCGAGGATTTGTTCCCAATCACAAACACAGCAGGGCAAATCGTGTTTCAAAGAGCAGATTGATGGTCTGGCAGATCCAGATTCCGGCCCATCACGAGACGCGCCTGCGTCCGGTGAAGAGATTGACCAGCAAAATAATGACAGCCAAGGCGAGGAGGAGATGGATGAGGCCATGCACCGTCATCCCCGCCAACACGCCCACCAGCCAAAGGGCGAGGAGAATTACCACAATCGTGTATAACATATAAAATTTGCGTTTTTTTGCTGTTAACTGGTAGCAGTCTACGACTTGGGTTGGATCTTCGCCATGGGGTGAAACCCTAATCCGGGTTTAGAGGCAGCGAGAACTTGCGAGGAAGGGGAGAAAGGGTGCGCGCGTCCAGAAAAAAAGGTGCGCCGGGGTTTAAGCCGGTCGCAAAATTCAAAGGGATCCAGTTTTCGCGGCCAGGCCAGTCTGGGAAGGCGCGACGAGCGAGCACCCCCGCGCTTATTTGCGTTCCGCTGGGTCGTTTGACTCGGCGGCGTTGATTTCGGCCCACGCTGGGGCGCGCCAGAGGCGGACCTGCTGGAGGCCGCTGGCGAAATCCACCTCGGTGGCGGCGAGCGTGTTGGCGTCGGAAAGAAAGTGGGGTTTGTTCAGCAAACAGCCGGGCCGTCCCGGCAGGTTCAAAACCTCGTTCCAACTCTCGACATCCCAGAAGCGGATGGGTTCCTGGCCGATGGTGGAAGTGACGAGCCGTGCTTCGTCGGGAGAAACCACGCTTTGCAGCAGGGCCTGATTAAAGCCTTCGAGCGACACGAGCTTGGTTCCGGTGGCGAGGTCCCATACGTCCGCGGTGGGCGCCACGGCCGAAGCGATAACCACCCAGGGATGCCGGGAAAACAACGCGACCGACATGATATTCTCGAATCCCGTTTCAACGATCGGTTTTTCCGCCCTGTTTTTCAGGTTCCATACCGACAACTGGTTGACATTGATCAACGCGACCCGTTCCCCGTCTTTGGAAAGGAAGAGATTGAGCACGGTTTTTGGAGGTTGGTTGAAGGTTCGGGACGTAATCATCCGGTGGGCGGAGGCGTCCCAGAGGTTCAGGGTCGAAGTTCCAGGGGGGCCTGGTCGGACGACCGCAAACAAATGATCACTTGGGAAGAAAACCAGTCCGGCGTCCTGGCTGTCCACCACATCCGGTGGATTGGTCGTGATGGTCTGGCTGGAAAGGCGCCAGGTTTTGAGCTGCAGGGGGCGGGACAGGAGCAGAATCTCATCGGGCGCCACCCAGCAGGCATCGACGTTGTTGGTGCCTGCTTCCGGGGGCACGCTTTGGTCCTGGAGGGTGGCGGCGGTGAGCAAGCGCACGGTTCCCCGGTCCGAGATGCCCACCAGGGATTGGCCATCCGGAGACACATCGGCAGACTGAATCCCGGCTGGCAAGAGGAGCGATCCGCGGTCGGGAAGTTTTCCGGAAACGGGCCAGATGCAGATCAGGCCGTTGATGTCGGTGGTGGCCAACTGCCGGCCATCGGGCGAGAAGGCGGCGGACCAGACGATGTTGTTGTGGCCCAGCAGGGTGCCGGCCTCATTCCAGGCGTCCGTATTCCAGAGTTTGATGGTTTGGTCGGCGCTGGTGGAGGCGAGCCGCCGGCCATCGGGGGAAAACGCGAGATCGGTGATGAAGCCGCGATGCCCGGCCAGCGTGGCCACGGGCTGGCCGGTGGCGGCATCCCAAACCAGGATGCGCGGATCGACAAAGGCCCCGCCGGCGGCCAAAAACCGTCCGTCCGGGGAATAGGCCAGCGTGGTCACCCCGCCGCCCCTGGTCGATACCAGAAACGTACCGGGCAGGAGGGCTTGCTGCGAGCCGTTGCGGGCAGCCACCAGCCGGACCTGTCCGGAATCGTCGCCGATGGCGAGACTTGAGCCATCGGGAGCAAAGGCCACCGCCCCCCAAGGTTTCCAACCCGGTTTCATTTCGGGGGCGAATACTTGAAACTCCTTTTGTTTGGTGGCCACATTCCACACCGAGACGGACTGGTCATCGCCCAGGAAAACCGCGAGTCGCTGTTTGTCGGGTGCGAGGGCGAGGGCATTGATGAGATTGGTTCCGACGGCCCATTCGGAAAGTTTGGTGCCCTGGTGGGCGTCCCAGATCCGGACGACGGACTCCGCCGCGCCATTCCGGCCGGCCGCCACCAGCCATTCCCCATCGGCGGAGAGGGTCATGCGTCCGGCATTGAGCACAAAGGCATCGGACCGGTTTTCCGGCTGCAGTACGTTTTCCTGGTGGGTGGCCAGGTTCCATAGACTCACGCGGCTGCGGCCTTGGAAAGCTGCGATCTGGTTGGCGTCCCCGGTAAACCGGGCGGCCACGGCGGGCATTTTGCCGGTGCTGATTTTGACCAGGGCTTCGCCCTGGCAGCGTTGCCAGAGATAACGCCATTCCCAGCCGCGCAGGTCGGCGGTGCCGGTGGCGGGGCGCTGGCGGTCCAGCAGCAGACGTGCGCGCCGGAAGTTGTTCGCGGCTAGCGCCTGTTGACAGAGGAGCATGTCGGCGGCGTAGGCGCGGCGGCGGGCGGCGAGTTCCTGGGCCTGGGCCTGCTCACGGAGGCGGGCTTCGCCGGTCTGCGCGGCGACCGCCTGTTTTTCACTGGACTCGGCCAATTCACGCTGGCGGGCCTCGCGCGCCTGGGCGGCCTGGGCGGCCTGTTGCGCATGCGTGGCCCGGATGGCCTGCGAGAGGCTGACCACCAATCCGAGCACCAGCGCGGCGGCGATGGCGGCGGCGGCGGCAAACGCGAACCGGTGTCGCCGGACCATTTTTTGAAAGCGATACACCGAACCCGGCGGCCGGGCCACAATGGGTTCGTTATTGAGGTGTCGCCGGAGATCGGCGGCGAGCCCGCTGGCCGATTCATAACGCCGCGTGCGGTCCTTCTCGAGGCATTTCATCACGATCCAGTCCAGGTCCCCCTGAAGCTGGTGCACGAGTTTCGACTTGTCGATGGAACGGCGTTTGGCGGTGGTGGTCAGGTCCGCGTCGGCCAGCGTGGCGAGGCGCGTGCTGGGCCGCACGGGTTCCTGTTCGCGAAGAATCTGGCGCATCTGGTCGACGCCTTGCGACATCAACTTTTCCGCGTCAAAGGGCGTGCTGCCCGCCAGCAACTCGTAGAGGGACACGCCGAGGGAATAAATGTCGCTGCGGGTATCGATGTCCAGGCCGCTCATCTCCGCCTGTTCGGGCGACATGTAAGCGGGGGTGCCGATGAACTGGTGGAGCTGGGTGTAAACCGTGGCGTCGGTCAGCTGTCGACCTTCGGTGGCTTTGGCGATGCCGAAATCAATCACCTTGGGCACGGGTACGCCGTCGTGCAAGGTCACCAGAATGTTTGAGGGTTTGATGTCGCGGTGGATGATGCCCTTCTGGTGGGCGTGCTGGATGGCCTGGCACACCTTGATGAACAGTTCCAGTCGGGCTGGCGTGGAGAGCTGGTTCTGGTCGCAATAGTCCGTGATGCGGATGCCGCGCACCAGTTCCATGACGAAGTAAGGCCGTCCGGCGTCGGTGGTGCCGGCATCCAGCACTTTGGCAATATTCGGATGATCCATCATGGCCAGGGCCTGGCGTTCGGCTTCGAACCGGGCGACGACCGCCTTGGTGTCCATGCCCAGCTTGATGACCTTGAGCGCGACGCGGCGGCGCACTGGCTGGGTTTGTTCCGCGACATAGACCACGCCGCAGCCGCCTTCGCCGAGGCGTTCCATTAATTTGTAGCTACCGAGCGTTTCGCCGACGGGTTCATCCGGCGCATCGGGCAGATTGAGTTTGATGGTGGGTCGGGCGCCGGTTTCCTGGTGACGCAGGTTGTCCTCGGCGACGTGGGCGGACAGGCGGGCTTGCAAACGCTGGTGCAGGGCGGGGTCGCCGGCGCATACGGCGTCCAGAAATGCGGCGCGCCCGGCGGCCGGCTGTTCCAGCGCGAGGCCTAGGAGGACCTCTTCATGGTTGGGCGGTGGCGGCATGGCGGATCAGGATTGAACCATGATTTTACACACGCATGGCCCGGGCTGAAAGTATGAATAAATCTCTGCTATATTTTTTCCGGCGGTTGGCGCATGATCGGAATGAAGCTTATGAGCGCGAACGAATTCAAATTCTATTGTTCCCATTGTGATCAACCATTGGCGTGCGATCCCTGCCACGCCGGCCGCCAGATTGAGTGCCCGGCCTGCCAGCACCTCATTCGCATTCCGAATCCGCCGCCGGGCACCGGTTTCACCCACGTGGAGCCGGAATCCGGCCGCACGTGGGACACGCATGTGCCCAAGGGCGGCAAAGTCTGATGCAGAGTGGGGAGGCAGCGGCAACGGGTATTCGCTGACGGCGTACAATTACCGGAGGGCATCATGCCGGCAGACGCAGCGCGCCAGCGCGGAAAACAAGGTCGAGTGGATCATTCCGGACGAGCGCCATTGGATCGTGGCGGATTAGAAGAAATGGAAAACAATGAAGCGGAACACAAAAGTATTACTGCTCGCAGGTATGCCTTTTTTAGTTCTACTTTTTTACGATGTTTTCGTGGGCGCAGTTTGGCCGTGCTATTTTCTGTGTGCCGAATCGATCGCCCTTTGGCGCGCTTCATGCCGTCGCCGCATGGCCGCCCAAATTTCCGCTTCTGTGCGATCCCGCCGCGGCAGGTAAATTTCCAATAATTCAACCACGTCCCGCACGGTTAATGATCGAAACTCTTGCCGCAAGGCCTGGGCCATCAGCCCGTTCGGGTCCCAGGGAGAATCACTGATGAACTGTTGCTTGCCTTGATAATTGGCGTCGGGCAGGCCTTCGTCAATCCGGCCGACGTTTTTACGGATATTGATGCCGAGCAAGCCCGATAGATAGTCGCCGGCGTGTTTTGAAAGGTCGTGCTGGCGCACCTGGAAATGCCGGTGGTGGTAGGAGCGGAATTGGGTGAAGTTGGGCGCTACCCGGCCCAGATGGTAATCGTTATTTTTTATTTGGGCGGGAGCGGCCCGCCCGCGTCATTGTAGTTGTCTGTTTGTGTTGGGCCACCATTTTGGCGGCAACCATGACAGGAATAGTATCTAATATTACTTTTTTTGCCAATGCATTTTTGTTATTAACAATGTAGAACTAACCCGGGTATTTGATAGGCGTCTCCGCCACAACTGGGTAGAGCAGGGGACCCGTCCACCCTCCGCAGTGGTGCTACGGACGGGCCTGTCCCGGTTGGCGACCCGCCGACCGGATCGGAACAGGACGATCTATTGCCTTCGACGGTGTGTCGAAAACGGTCAGCCCAAAAACGTGGTCCCCCGTCCCAGATACATTGATGGCTTACCACGTTCGTAGTTAATCACTATGAAATATCCGGGCTAAACTGGCTTGGTTGGCCCGGTCAGACCGGTCGGCCCGGTGGGGAGGTGATCGGGTTTCGTTGCCAGAAAACTGGAGCCCGGCGTGGCAGTGTGAAAGTTGCATCACGATGGTGGAGTCTAGCGCCACGCTGGTCACGCTGGTTTGTAAACAGTGGGGTCCATCGCCAGGCTGGTTGCAAAAGTGGGGTCCAGCGTCACGAATGAGCTTGCCAGCCGCGTTTATTCTTGCGAAAAATGTGCTGCTGGAACGCAACGGACTTTTCAATCCCTTGCTCAATCTGCCAGTGGAGAGATGGCCGAGTGGCTGAAGGCGCTGGTTTGCTAAACCGGTATACGGTCAAAAGCCGTATCGGGGGTTCGAATCCCCCTCTCTCCGCCAGCTTGATCTTGTGTTTTTTTCCCGTCCCAATCATATTATGAATCATGCGGATTCGTTTCTGGCGCAGCGGCTTATTTGTGTGGCGGTGATTGATCACGCAGACGACGCCGTGCCCCTGGCGCAAGCGTTGCTGGCGGGCGGACTCAAGGTCATTGAGGTCACCTTCCGGACCGCCGGGGCAGCCGAAGCCATCCGGCGCATCCGCCAGGGCGTACCGCAAATCCACCTCGGCGCGGGCACCTTGTTGACAGCGGAAAATGTGAAACAAGCCGTCGACGCCGGGGCACAGTTCGGGGTTTCGCCGGGGTTGAGTGACCCTGTGTCTGCGGCCGCACAGGCGAGCCGGTTGCCTTTGTTTCCGGGCGTGGTGACGCCATCGGAAATCATGCGGGCCTTGGACCTGGGCTGGGAGTACCTCAAGTTTTTTCCGGCGGACACGTTTGGCGGCGTGAATGCCTTGCGGGCGCTCGCCGGGCCGTTTGGTCACACCGGAGTTAAATTTGTTCCCACCGCAGCGACCCTTCCGAATTATCTGACCTTGCCGCAAGTGGCTGCGATTGGCGGTTCGTGGATGGCGGAACGAAAGCTAGTGTCAGAGAAAGCCTGGGCGAAAATCACCGCACTCGCCGCCGAGGCGGTCAAGCTGGCCGCGCCGCAAGCAAATCCAGGAACTTGATTATTCCAGTTTTTCGCGGCCGCCGAATCCGCTTTCGAGGTCATGCCAGAATTCAATGTCGGTTTCGTCGGTTTCCCAACAGAGGAACACTTCCTTGCCACCGAGGATGGTTGGAAAATCTACCAGTCCGCGCGCCACATCCTTGATCAGGATCTGCCGCCTTTGAAAGGCGGCTAGAATCTCTTGCATGCCAGCCAGCGTGCGGATCCATTTATTTACCGTATCGCCGCCCGTATCCAGCCCCTTGGCGTTCATGCCTTTCAGGCGCTTGTCGTAGCGCTCCATATCCTCCCGCAGGCGGTTGAGTGTGGTGAGCCATTCACGGATTTGTGGCAGCAGAGCCCGGGCTTCTTCGCGAGTGTAATGCTTGGTGTACTGATACGGCATGATAAAAAAGACCGTTCGCGGCGGCTGCGCAAGACAACCACCGCGAACGGATGAAATCACATGGCGATGGCAGGTTATTTCTGCCAGGTGCGCTTCTTGTGACGGTTCAAGCGCAGCTTCTTGCGCCGTTTATGTTTATTAATCTTTGCCTTGCGGCGTTTTTTCAATGATCCCATATTGGATGTGCGGGATTATGTAACAAATAACCCGGCCAATGCCAAACATATTTTGGCTGGACGCTCATATTCCAACGATGAAGGGTGAAGCGATCATGCTTGTCATCTCGGCGTAAAGGTCCATTCCTGGTTGTCCGCGCCATTGCTGGGCCAGATATCCACGCGGCTCCCGTTCGGGGTGTCATTATTGAAATCATCCAGTAAATAACCGCTTTGTACCCCCATGATGTTGTAGTTGCCGCTGGCGGTCGGGACGATCACCCATTGCTGGCTGGAGGCCCCATTCCTGGCATATAGTTCAACCAAGGTGCCTTGCCTGGTGCCAGGGGCATACACGTACAGCCCACTTTGCACGCCGGCGATGGTATAGGTATTGGAACCAACATTGGTCACCGTCCACTGTTGGTTTGCCCCAGCATTCCAGGCCCATTGATCAATCTCGGTCCCATTGGTGAGACCCTGTCCAAAGGCGTCCAACGCCAGACCACTATGCACATTGACCAACTCATATATGCCGTTGGCCAGCGGAGGCGCCGATACGTTTCCGGGTGTCACCAGCACCGTAACTGTCTGCGTCATTGCGTCGCCTTCGGAATCGGTGACCGTGAACTTGAAGCTGGCCATGCCCGAGAATCCCGCGTTGGCCGTGAACGTCGCCGTATTCCCGCTGAGGCTGACGGCGCCATCCACCGCGTCGGACACCGTGTAGCTCGGGCGGTTCACAAAACCGGCGGTGTACTGGCTCAGGTCGACGTCCACCGGCGTTCCGGCCATGGTGATGTCGTGGGGGTCGGCCAGCCAGTTGATGTATTCTTCTACATACGTGTAGCCACTGGGTGCCACGGCGTTGGCGTTGTTCGCATTGGTGTTCAGACCCATCGCGACCTCCCAATAATTAGGGAGGCCATCCGAGTCGAGGGCTGGCACCGGGCCGTTATCAATCACCCCGTAGCCGTTATTTCCCAGGCCCGTGGCGGTTTGGGACTTCCACAACCCTCCGCCCGCGCCCGCGGTGCCAAATGAAAGCACATCCGCCTGGACCAGCGCATCCACCTGATCGCGTGGCTGTGCGCCAGAAAGCGAAACATCCTGACGCACCGCCGACGCCGCCGAAAGGGTTGGAATAGACGCGGTTAACGAGGACCACGGCGAAGACAATTTAAGAACTCCGCCGGGAGCGGTGCTTGATCCCGTCAAAGAGCCGCTTTTGGCGCTGTCCAGTAAATTGCCCGGGGCATAAACCGACTGGTTGCCGTCAAACTGGAAAAAGTCATTGCCGGCGGAAGTCGTGGCTGGTCCCACTATGAAATAATTATTAATGATGTCGTGGGAAAAGTGTCCTCCCGTGTCGGCAACCGTGTACCCGGCCTGATAATTATTCACCACATTGTTGATGAAAATCGTGTTCACCTTGGCCAGCGGATTGCGGTCATGCCCGCTGGAGAATATGTTGTTCACCCACGAGAAGGTATTGCCGCTGGCCTCGGTATGGGCATTGAACTGCTGCCCGATCGGGTCGGCCAGAATGGAATTTTGGATGGTGATGTTGTTTCCGCCGGTCGCATTGCCATGGGCGTCAATATTGTTGTACGGGGCAAACTCAATGGATACATGATCGTAAATCATGTTGGTGCCATCGCCCATGTTGATGCCGTCCTCGTTGGAACCGGCGAGGCTCCCCGGACGGATCCGGAGGTGCCGGACGATTTCATTGTTCTTGGCACTAAAAGAAATCTCATGGCCATTGATGGTAATTCCACCCCCCGGGGCAGTCTGGCCCGCAATGGTGAGATTGTCCGCGCAGGACACCGGGCTGGCCAGCGTGATGGTGCCCCCCACGCTGAACAGGACAATGCGGTTCGGTGCACTGACCGCATCACGAAAGGAACCCGCTCCGCTGTCATTGGTATTGGTCACATAAACGATCGTCCCACCCCGGCCGCCGGTGGCGTACTGTCCAAAACCATGGGCGCCAGGGAAGGCGGGCAACTGGCCCAATGCGGTCGTTAGGTTGGCGCCAAGCAGCAAGGCGGCCAAGGGGATAACCAAGTGTCCCGCCTTTCCGCACAGGGTAGGGAGTGGAGTCGGATTCATTTTTAGCATGTTTTAGTTGGATTTGAGTGGATCACGACCGACCAACTACCTTTTGTAGGAAAAGGGGCATTGGCAGGGGTCAAGTTATTACATCACAATGCATCGCGGCCGTCCATCGGATATTCATCCGATCCGGAATTTGGCAATGCCGGCAAGCTAAAAAGTTTGCTCAAATCCAGCCCTCGCCTTGATCCGCTTGCACTTCCGTCCGGGATGGGAAATTACCGCGGTGGCTGGCCGGCTTTTGGACGGTGGTCGTGCCAGCCTCGGCCCGTAACCTCAGGGTTGGCTCAGGTTTTCGCGCAGCCGGGATTCTCCCAACTTCAAAAGCTGCCGCACATTGGCTTCGGATTTGGCCTCGGCATAGATGCGCAGCACCGGTTCGGTTCCGGAACCGCGCAGCATCAGCCAGCTCGAATCTTCGGCCACAAACTTTAACCCGTCGCGGGCATCCACTTTCGCCAGCGACGACCGGAGTAGTTTGTCCGGCGGCCGGGCTTTTAGCGATGCCATGAGTGCCGCCCGTTTTTCCAGCGGGTAATGGGCATCGAGCCGGCCGTAACGGTGCGGGCCGAATTCAGCTTCCAATCGGGCGTAAATTTTGTTCACGGAACATTTTTCCATGGCCAGCATTTCCAGCAGGAAAAGCCCGGCGGCCAGCCCGTCGCGCTCGGGAATATGATTGGCAAAACCGACCGAGCCGCTCTCTTCCGCGCCAAACAACGCGCCCGGTTTCATCAATTCGGGGGCGATGAAACGGAATCCGACGCCAACCTCCGTGAGCGGCAGGTTCCATGCGGCGCACATTTTGTCCACCATGGCCGTGGTGTTGCAGGTCTTGGTGATTACTCCGCGCCCGCCGCGGTTGCACACCAGATGATGCAGCAACAGCGCGATGACCTGCTGGTTGGTCAGGGGCGCGCCATGTCCGTCCATAGCCCCGATACGGTCGGCGTCGCCATCGGTCACCAGGCAGATATCATGGGGATGGCGCCGGAGTTGCCTGCTGCCCAGGGTGTAATTTTTCGGCAGCGGTTCGGGACAGATGCCGCCGAATAAAACATCATGTTTGCCATTCAACGTGGTGACCCGGCAGTTCGTTTTGGCCAGCAACGTTTCGAACATCCCGGCACCAACGCCGAACAATGCATCATGGGCCACGCGCAATTTGGCCCGGGCAATCAGCTTGAAGTCCACCAACCGCTGGATCGCTGCGAAATGCGCCGGACGGACGTCCTCGATGGAAATACGGCCTGGGGACGGCGGCCGGCCGATTCGTGGTGAATTCCGATCCAGCAAACTTTCAATCGCCTGGCATTCCTCCGGCCCGCTGGAGCCCCCAAACTCGGCCTTTAACTTGAAGCCGTTGAAAATCGGCGGATTGTGGCTGGCCGTGATCATCACGCCCCCCACCGCGCCCAGGTTTTTTACCGCATGCGACACGCTTGGCGTCGGGGTGGGTTCCGGGGTGAGGACAACCTGATATTCGTTGCCGGCAAAAACTTCGGCGGTGAGGCGCGCAAAACGGTCCGAAAAGAATCGCCGGTCATAGCCGACAACCACCTTGGGCGCGCGGCCGAAAATCGCGGATTGCGGATTTTTGCTTTCGGATAGCCAATGATCCGCCGCGGCCTGGGCCACGCGGGCAACGTTGGCAAACGTGAAGTCCTGTGCGATGACCGCCCGCCATCCGTCAGTGCCGAATTTAATGTTGGCCACGCGCCAGTCTGGCAAAAGATTTTTAATGTGCCAAGTGTCGCGAATTCCCTCCTTTGCCAGCGCCCAGGCTCCGCCCCGGTCAGGCGTTCGCCAGCGCGGGGACGACCATTTCACGGCGGTGCCGGACTTCCGGCGGCAGCTTGAACTCCCTGGGATGCGCGGCGGAAAGGTTGGTGAGCATCTGGCCGGAGATAATGTGAAAGCTTTGGGCCCAAGCCAGCGGCGTGTTGTGGCCGACATGCGCGCCCAGATACATTTCCGGCACGCATCCCTCCGGGGTCATGTTTTTTTCCAACTCCTGGAAATAGTGGACGGCCTTTTGAAAATAATTGCGGCGCTGCGTCCAGTCAAAGTGAACCGGCTTGTGGGCCTGGTCAAAATCCCGGCCGTGCTCCGCCAGCTTCGCGTAACAAATGGCCAGCCACGCAAGGCCCAATGGCCATTCGGCGGTTTCCTGGCTGCCCGGTACGAGCCCTTTGCCGCAGTAGACATCGCCCGGATACCGCCGTACGCCCCGCCGTCCTACGAGATGCGTTTCGATGTTGTGCAGTACTATCTTCTTGGTCTGGAAATCCACGATGTTGTAGGGCCAGATGAGGCTAAGTTGGGCCATGTCATAGGGACGGCTCTCGGATTCGCGAGGCATCACCCGC
>Ga0302319_10017330_pt1 | contig 13202 bp, 12 predicted proteins | sample Bog_T0_2_FD_203319 | JGI IMG/M metagenome (GOLD analysis project Ga0302319, IMG submission 203319) | Peat permafrost microbial communities from Stordalen Mire near Abisko, Sweden - Bog_T0_2 | ecosystem: Environmental > Terrestrial > Soil > Wetlands > Peat | place: Sweden: Abisko, Stordalen Mire...
CGAGCCGACATCATCGCCATCAGGCGGCCCGCGTTGCCTTGTTGGGATTCATCCTGACCTTCATCCTGGCGAGGGCCTTTGTCTTCCTGATCATGGCCCGGGACATCCCGAACTTTTACTTTTTCCTCAAGGGCACCCATGTCCACCACCTGAACTACGGGATTTTTCTCCTGGCCGCCGCGGGGGGATACGCCATTTTCCGCCGTCCGGTCGGGGGCATGGCCGAGATCGTCGCCCTGGTCTATGGCGTGGGGATGGGCCTCACGTTTGACGAGTTTGGAATGTGGCTTCACCTCGGTGGCAGCTACTGGCAGCGGACGAGCGTGGATGGGGTGATCATCATCGCCGCCCTCTTCGCCCTGTTTGGGTACGCCCGGTCGATCCGGCGCTTCGAGTCGCGGCACTGCTGGGAGTTTGCCGTCCTCTTGGTCGTGCTCCTCGGCTTTGGATGGGTTGTCCTCAAGGCTGGTGATCACCTGGGAGCCATGGTGGGCCCGAAGCTTCGGGCGCTGGAGATCTCGTCCTCACCTTGAAGGTGCCCGGGGAGCGCGTCCAGGTTCTACGAATGGCTCCGTGGTCGGCACGGACGGGCGAGCCGCCCGTCCCTACCTCGCAAGCGTGAACACACGGCAATCCGTTCGGCTCTTAACTCCCCGGTTCTGATGCGCTTCCCCTGGGCCGGTCGGTTGACAGGGCGGGGCGGCGGCTGTATTGGAAGCCATGCACTACCGCAAACTTGGCAGGACAGGGCTCAAGGTTTCGGAGCTCTGCCTCGGGACAATGCAGTTCGGCTGGACGACCGACGAGAGGAACTCGATCGAGGTGCTTGACGCCTTTGTTGCCGCGAACGGCAACTTCATCGACACGGCTGACATCTACACCATGTGGGGCCCCCGGGGAATGGAGGCCGCCGGCGAATCCGAAAAAATCATCGGGCGGTGGATGGCGGCGCGCGGCAACCGGCAGAATGTCGTGCTTGCGACCAAGGTGAGGGGGAAGATGTGGGAGGGCCCGGACGGGGAGGGGCTCTCCCGGGCCCGCGTCCTCCGCTGCTGCGAGGACTCGCTCCGCCGGCTGAAGACGGACCACATCGACCTCTACCAATGCCATTGGGTCGATCTCGAGACGCCGATTGACGAGACCCTGGGCGCCCTGGACGACCTGGTGCGCGCCGGCAAGGTGCGCTACGTCGGGGCGTCGAATTACCCCGCCTGGCGCCTGATGGAGGCGCTGGGCGCGAGCGAGCGGCACGGATACGAGCGGTTCGTGAGCTACCAACCGCAGTATTCGCTGATGGAGCGTGCGGGGTTTGAGATCGAGGCCATGCCGCTGTGCAGGCACCACGGTTTCGGAGTCATCCCCTATTCTCCGCTGGCCGGCGGGTTTCTCACGGGCAAGTACCGCCGCGGGACCACCATCAAGAGCACCCGGGCAGGGGAGGTGCGCGAGCTCTATGCGAACGATCGCGGGTTCGCGGTCATCGACCAGCTCGAGGCCGTCGGGCAGTCGCACGGGAAGACCGTGGCGCAGACCGCCCTCGCGTGGCTGCTGACGAATCCGGTCGTCACCGCGCCGATTGTCGGAGCCAACACCGCCGAGCAGCTCAAGGACTCGCTCGGTGCCGCCGGATACCGGCTGTCCCCGCCGGAAATGGAGTCGCTTCACGCCCTGACAAAGTATCCCAGGAACTGGCGGCCCATCTGGGATTAGCGGGCCGCGGCCCCCATGAACGGTTGGGTCCGGAGCCAGGCGACCAGCTCTCCCGCGAGCGCGCGGTGGTCCGCGACCCGCGGATGGTTGGTTGTCCAGTGAGAGAAGGTGAAGTGGCGGATGCCCGGGTCGCCGGACTCGAGCTCGGCGACGGCAGCCCGCAACCCGTCGCCCAGCTCCCTGCTGTGGGTCCCGGCCCACATGCCCCCGTTGAGCAGGACAATGGGGGCCCTTGGGTAGGCGGCCCGGATCGCACGCACATAGGAGACGTACCTTTCGACGAAGTTGCCCGGAAAGGACAGGTGGTGTTGCCTGGGGTACGAATCGTCATTGTCGCCGAGAAGAACAAGGACCACGTCGGGGACCCACCCGTTCAAATCCGCCCTTGGCGAGGACGCGGTCGGGTAAATCCGGTCCCAGACCTGTCCCGCCAGGACATCCACGTAGCCCGTGGCCAGGCCGATGCCGCTGACAGAGATATTCCGGTAGTCGGCGGAAAAGGCGGCCGCCGTCAGGGCTGCCCAGCTGAACGCCGCGTCGTGGGTGCTCCGGTCGTCCCATTGGTCCCTGGGGCCGTCCTCATCGCACGCGCCCACCGTGATGGAGTCACCGAAGACTTCGATCCTCATCCGGGTGGCCGGCGGGGCCGGGGAGAGCACCGTTGCCCCTGGTTCAACCTCGATGCCCTCGAATGGAACCACCCCGGCGGTTGCCTCGGTTCGCTTGAACAGGGTCAGGTGGTGGAGGCCCGATCCTGACACAGGCAGGGCGAAGGTTTTCACCGGAATGCCCTCTCGCAGCTCCAGGATGGATCTGCTTCCGTCCACGGAGGCGTCGAAATATACCTGCCCGGTCGCCTTGCCAAACCGGACAGCAATCCGGCCGCCCTCGAAATCAATCGCGATCCTGCTCGCCTCCCAGATGACGACCGGCGCCGCCGGGTCGCGGAAGTCAAAACGGCCTTCATAGCGAAAATGCGGGTCGGAAGCGGCGACAACCTGCGTGTCTCCAGCGGCCGCGGCCGGTGCAGGCGGGCAAAAGGCCGCCAGCGCAGCCAGCGCGGCAACGATCGCCGGGCAGGCCTTGCCGCGGGCGTGGCGAGGGGTTTCGCTGGTGGCGGGCATGCGGCTCCGGGGGTCGTTCGTTAAGCGAGCTGAGGGCAAATTGAAACAAGATGCGGGATTTGGGGGAGGGCAAATAAGTAATGTTTCCTGTGGCATTCGTGTGACAGACTGCATTGCTAAGATGCTGGAAGTCCATTCCCGCATGATTCGCAGTCCGACCCCTTCCCCCGCCGCTGCTCCCGCCAACACCTTGTAGATGCAAGCCGCCTATATCCAGGTCATCGTGCTCGTGCACGCTGCTTTTGCCGGTGTGTTCTTTTTCCTGAGCTGGCAATTCCCGAACCGCTTTGCGCGGCTGTTCGCATGGTGCTGGACGATCGAGGCGATCCGGGCCGCGATCCTGCTGCCCCTGGTCCACAGCATCGGCGGATGGCCGGCCGGCTGGTACAGCCTCGCCGACGTCCTCTGCGTGGCTGCGAATTGGTGCCTGTTCGCAGGTTTTGCGGACGTCGTGGCGGTCGACCTCCCTCCCTGGCTTGGGCGGGCCTACTTTTGGTTCAGCGTTCCCGCGGTGCTTGCGGTGCGTTACCTGGTGGCGCCATTCGCCCAGTCCAGGCTGGGCATGGAGCCGGCCCGTGTGGAGCAGGTCTTCGGCTTTGCCAACCAGCTCCTCCTGTTTGTGCCGGTGTCGGTCGCGCGGGTGGCAATTTTCTTCTGGCTGTACTCGCTGTGGCGGAAGGTCCGGATGCCCGGCGCGTGGATCGCGGCGGCATTCGCCATCCCCTACGCGCTGTTCTCCGTGGTGGCGCCCTTCCAATACTACTTCTCCTACGCGCCCGATTGGATCCTGTTCCTGTGGGCGGCCCGGGTGCTGGGCTTCTCGATCGGCCTGGTGATCCTGATGTTCGACCGCCAGCACAGGGATCTGGTTGAAAACGAGTCCGGCCTGGCTGCCGCCCAGGCGATGGCGCAGATCGGGAGCTGGAGATTCGACTCGGAGACCGGGGCGGGGACGTGGTCCCGGGAAATGCTCCGTCTGTTCGGGTACGCCCCTGCGGACCGGGCGCCCAGCTTTACGGAGTTCCTGGCGCGCATCCACCCGGACGACTGGCAGAGCTTCGAGCCGCGCAGCGGGGGCCGGGCGGGCGAGGCCGAGGTCCGCGCGCTCCAGCCCGACGGCGAAGTCCGCTGGTTCGTGATCCGCAGCTATGCCATTCCCGGGCCCGACGGCCGGAGGGCGGGCCTCTCGGGCACCGCCCAGGACGTGACGGAGCGCCGGAAGCTGCGCGATCAGCTGGCCCAGGCCCAGAAAATGGAGGGGGTGGGGCAGCTTGCCGCGGGCATTACCCACGACTTCAACAACGTGCTCTCCGCCATCCAGCTTCAGGCCGACTTTCTCCTGAACGACCCCTCCCTGACCCAGCACCAGCGCGGAGCCCTCGAGGAGCTCGCCTCCTACGCCATGAGGGGGGCAACCCTCACCCGGCAGCTGCTTCTCTTCAGCCGCCAGAAGGTGATGGAGAGGCGGGGCATCGACCTGAATGCCACCGTGGCTGAGTTCGTCCCGATGCTCCAGAGGCTGGTCGGCAGCCACATCGCAATCCAATTTGAGCCCTCCGCGACGCTTCCCCGGTTCAAGGCGGACCCGACGATGATCGAGCAGATCGTCATGAACCTTGTGGTCAACGCGAGGGATGCCATGCCCGAGGGCGGCAGGATCTCCATCTCGACCGCGGAGGTCGGGCATCTCGGCGCGGCCTCCGGGGAGGGAGCCAAGGCGCCCCCGGGGAAGTACGCCCGGCTGTCGGTCGCCGACACGGGTGCGGGAATGAGCGATGCCATCCGGCAGCGCATCTTCGAGCCGTTTTTCACGACCAAGGAGGCCGGGACGGGCACCGGGCTGGGTCTCTCCACCGTCGAGGGCATCGTCCAGCAGCACGGAGGATGGATCGAGGTGCGGAGCTCGCCCGGGCGCGGCAGCGCCTTTCACGTGCATCTCTCCCTTGCGGGGTCGGCCGGCTGATCAGGCCTTCCGCGCCACGACCGAGGTCGCGCAGGCGAGCTCGATGTTTTTCCGGGCGGAGAGTTCCCGGACCCAGGGCTCGTCGAGGTAGCCCGCCGCCGGCCCGGTCAGGTCGGCCACCCGCATCTGGAGGAACTTCCGCCTCGTGGCGTCCGGCAGCCCCGCGGCGTAGCTGTTCAGGAACCAGGTCATCGCCCAGACCGGAAGCCCGTAATGCGGCACGAACTCCTGCTCGATCCGGCAGGGGCCGGCGAAGAGGTTCTTCGCGCCTTCCAGGGTCATGTTGTAGTAGTGGGAGGGATAGCCGTGGAAGGGCTGGAGAAACGGGATGTCGGCGTAGATGATCCCTCCGGGACGGGTGACCCGGACCATCTCCCGTGCCGCCGCGAACGGGTCCCTCAGGTGCTCCAGCACCGCGCAGGAGACGACCATGGCGAAGGTGTTGTCCTCGAAGGGGAGGTCCTCGTTGGCGGCGAGGACGTCCGTGCTCGGGTAGGCGACGATCTCCAGGTTGACGATGTTCGGCCACGTCGTCGGCCGGTTGCCGGCCCCGCAGTCGAGCACGAGCTCGTCCCCGCAGCTGTCGATCCGGGCCCGGACGGCGGGAGCGTATTCAAAGTTCGATACGGAATCCGTGTCGGCGATGCCGAAGCGCTCCCTCATGTCCGGGGTGAGGAAGTCGAAATGGAACGGCGTCTCCCGGAAGGCGCGGCCCCCGCGCAGGTGCGGCCGGATCCGGGCAAGCCGGGCCGCCTTGTCGTGGGGCGGCGTCGGCAGGGGAAGGAGCATCTCCAGGAGGTCCGTCCCTGACTCCGTCTCGACCCTGACGACCAGCCTTCCAGGCCCGAGGAGCCCCTCGTCGAGCAGGCCGCAGAAGCCGGAGGTGTGGACATAGGCCGGGTTCGCCGCGGCCACATCCGGGCGCTCCTCCCAAGCCAGGGCCTCGCCGCGCTGGAAGGAGCCCGCGCTTGCCGAAACCAGCCGGGTGTCGCTCGCCGCCCATCCGCGCACCCGGACCCGCCCGTTCAGGGGCATCTCTCTCGGGGTGTCGATGTGGATCAGGACCGGCTTTGGCATGGTGGGCAGGGAACGCCCCTCGGGGCGATCAAAGGCCGGCGGACCCCCGGGCGCAAGACCCTACGGGACAATGGTGACCTTGCGCATCACCTGGGGCGTGATGGGCTGGCTCACCTCGCCGTCGGGACCGGGCTTGGTCGGAGTCGCGCCCAGCGCGTCCACGACCTCGATCCCCTGGATCACCTTGCCGAAAATGACGTAGCTCGGCGGCAGCGGATAGTCCTGGAGCATGATGAAGAACTGGCTGCCGTTTGTGTTCGGACCCGAGTTGGCCATCGCCAGCACGCCGCGCCGGTAGCCCTGGCGGTACAGGGCCGAGTCGGGATTGATGTCGTCGTCGAACATGCCTCCCCAGGCGCTTTCTCCCCCGGTGCCCAGGCCCGTGGGATCGCCTCCCTGGATCATGAAGCCCCGCACGATGCGGTGAAACGTGACGCCGTTGTAGTAGCCGCGCTGCGCGAGAAGCCGGAAGTTCTCGACCGCTTTCGGGGAGTCCGCCGCATAGAACTCGATCTCGATCGTGCCCTTGTTCGTTTCCAGGACGGCGTGGAGCCCGCCCCCGCCGCGCGGGGCCGGCGGTCCCTTCTCGGCGCCGGTTTCGGGCGCGCCCACGCCGAGTCCGTACTGGGCGACGGCCGGCGAACCGCCGGGTCCGTGGTTGGCCGAAGCCTGGGAGGCGGCCGCGTGCCCGGAGCCCTCCGTCCCCGGCAACTGGCAGCCCGCAAGGAAGAGAAGGCCGAAGGACGCCAGAAGCCACGTTGCACGGACGGGAAGAAGGGCGGGGGTCGGGGTGCGGCGGTCGTTTTCCATGGGGTACAGCCTGCTAGGGACCCTGAGGCCGGGTCAAGGCAAGCCCGTCGGGCCGAGGTCCGGCAGGACGGGTATCGTGAGGCTGTTGAGCCGCAGGTCACCTTCCCCGAAGGCAGATACGCCGTCGTTGTCGAAGAACACATAGGAGGTCCCGTAGAGGTAGCTGTTGGCGGTAAACCGGGTAGGCATGCCCTCGGCCTGGATGACCTCGGCCCGGCCCGACCCCAAGGAGAACCGCGCCATCGGATAGGCCGCGAGCCTGGGCCACCGGTGGATGGCAAGCCTCGGATATCCGTCGGACCAGCCTTTCACCCATCCGTCGGAAAAATACACGAGCGACGAGCCGTAGCGGACCACCGAGCCCCGATCCTCGTCGGGAGGGCCCTGGATTTCGAGGACCGTCGCCTTGGAGGCGCCGATGCCAAAGGTCCGGAGGCGGGTGGTGGTCTCCTCCAGCGCCCTGACAAGGAGGGCTGAATGGGACGGGGTTTCGGGCGCCCAGCTTGGAAGGTCGACCCTTGGGACGGCGAAAGAATCAGGCGTCCCGGCGGGCTGTTGAAAAACGATGCCGGCCTTGGGAACCTCCGGGATGGCGATGGCCGCGATCTCGACGCGGGTTGGCCTCTCGATCGGGGCCTCCGGTAGCCGTGCTTCGCGCGCAGCAGCGGGCCTTGCCGCGCCTGTCGGAACCGAAACCGCAGCCAGCCCGGCGGGCCTCTCCGGAGCGCCTGCTGCCGTCGGCGCCGCGGCAACAGGGCGCGGTCCCCGAGCTGCAAAAATCGAGCGGATATCCGCACGAAGGGAGAAGCCGGCAAAGGCCGCCCCCAGAATGCAGGCGACCGCCGCGAGTTTCCACCAAGGCCGGCTCGGGAACCTCCAGAACCGCGTTGCAGCCGGCCGCCTCGGCGGCTTTGCGGCCGGGGGCTCCTTCCGCGGTGTCCGGCGGACGGGCCTGGGCGGCGGCTTGGGAGCGACCGCCTCCCCGGGCGGCGGGAACTTCCTGTAATGCTTCTTCTTGATCAACTGCTCAAATGCCTCGTTCGCGTCCTTCGTGATGTCCTCGGCCGTCTTCTGCATGAGGGACCCGGGCTTGAAGAGGTCCGGGTGCCAGCGCCGGAGGATCTGGTGGTACGATCGCCTGATTTCAACCGGGGTCGCGCCCGGGCTGAGATTGAGGAGGCGGTAGTACTCTTTGAAGTCCTTGCGCATCGGGGCTGTCGGGGCAAATCCCCCCGAACCCTGATCGGACCAATCCCGTCCGCCTTTAGCAGGGCGTTCGAAAAACTACGATGGCCTGCGTTTTCCGGCCGCAAGCTTCAAGCACGCCCGCGCGATCCGGCGTCCATGAGCCTCCGGTTGTCTGGCCGAGTCCATCCAGCCAATAAAGTCCCTGCGCTCGACCGGCGTGAGCCTGCTCCACTGCGCCTTCGCGCCCGGGGATGCCGCGAGGGCGGTGTAGAGCTTGAACGACACGATTGAATAGCAGCAGGGGCGCCGCTTGCCGGCCGCAAGCATCGAGCAGGCCCTCTCGATCCGGCGCCTGCGTGTCTCCGGTTGTTTGGCGGAGTCGATCCAGCTGATGAAGTCCCTTTGCGCGATCGACGTGAGTTCCACCCACTGGGTCTTTGCAGTCGGGGCTGCCGCGAGGGCCTTGCGGAGATCCACCGGAACGCCCGGCCCTGATTCCCCGCGTTGGGACCTGGGATTTGTCTGGTTCATGATTTGTCCCGATTCATCCGCGGCCGGTCCTCCTTCGCCTACGGGGCCTTCGCGGCGTAGTAGGGCAGGAGCGTCTTGAGGTGCCCCTGGATGATCGCGCCGATCGTCTCGGCCGGCTCCTTGCCCTTGTGGAGCTCAAAGACCGCAACGAGGAGCGCGAGCTCGATGTCCACGGCCCGCGGGGTTACGGACCTCATTGCCGCAAGGAGTTCAAGGGCCTTTTTTTCGGCCCTCTTGTAGTCGCTGAAATTGGCTTCGGTCGGGTTCGCCATGCCCCAAGGGGCTCTGCATTCCCGGATTCCGTCAAGCCCCCAATCGCCGATTGGCGAAACCCTGCCGGTCTACCGACCGAGGACGCGGGACGCGAGCTGTGCCTCGAAGTCGTCCAGGTTCCTCCAGCGAAGGGCGACCCTTGCCTTGAAGGGCCCGTTCGCCGTCCGGCGCGTGAAGCCGTCGTCGGAGATGTCAAAGGTCACGGTCCTGGTGTCCACGAGGTCCTCGGAATAGGCCAGGTACACGGCGACGCAGTCGAAGAGGGTCGTCGACCGGGTGGCGAAGAAGTCGCACTTCATCCAGGTTTGGTTCTGGGAGAAGATGCAGTAGCTCTCGATGAGCGCGCGCAGCAGCGGGTCGTCGGTGGCGCACCAGATCGCATGGTACCCGGGTCCCGAAAGGCTGACGAAGCCGCAGGTGTCGAGCGGCGTGAGGAGGATGTCGCGCCACGGGGCTGAAAGCACGGTGCGCAGGGCCGCGGGATCCACCTTCACGTTGTTCTCGGCCGACGGTGGGCCTCCGCCGTACCCCTGGTCGATGCTGCCGAACATGCCGACGAACCTGCACCTGGCTGCGAGGCCCGGATCGCGCTTTACGGCGAGCGCCAGGCTGGGGACGGGGCCGATCGCGATGACGGTCATGGTACGGTCCGAGCCCTCGACCGCGGAGATGAGCGCCCCGATCCCGTCCTCGTACACGCGACCGGGATACTTGGAGAGGTCGTACCCTTCGATCCAGGGGGAGACGGTCTTCAGGGAGTCCCCCGTCGGCCCGTGGTTGTCGCCGATCCCGATGGGCACGTCGCCGCGGCCCGCGGCCTCCAGGAACTTGCCGGCGACCCTGGCGCGGTACTGCGTGTCGGGCGGATCCGTGAGGACGAGCTTCAGGTCCAGCTCGGGCGAGCGCAGCAGGTAGGCGAGCGCCCAGGCGTCATCGATGTCGGTGCCGATGTCGGTGACCAGGATCACGGGAGTCCTGGCGGGGGGAGCCGCGCGGCCCGCAGGCGCGAAAGCCATCGCGAGGAGCCCGGCAAGGAACAGGGGGAGGGTGGGTTTCATGGTCAAAGCAAAGATCAGCGGAGCGAGAGTGCGGCGAAGCCCGCGGCGCGAAAGGCAAGGGCCAGGATCGTGAGGACGGGGTTGAACCCGCCGTTGGTCACGTGGAGCGAGCCGTCGGCGACGAAGAGATTGTCGTGGCCGTGGACGCGCCCCCATGGGTCGGTGACCGAGGCTGCGGGTTCGGCGCCCATCCGGCACGTGCCCGCCTGGTGCTGGCCCGCGCTCAGGCCCAGGGAATTGCCGAAGCTCCACACCTTCTCGGCGCCCCCCGCGCGCAGCCATTCCACCGCCTTGCCGCGGATGAATTCCGCGGTCTGGAGCGTCTCGGGATGGATCGTCCCGGAAAGCCGGGCCACGGGAAGGCCGAACCGGTCGCGGATCCTGGCGTCCAGCTCGACCCGCGAGTCGGGATTGGGGATCTCCTGGACAGGGCCCTGGATGTGCACGCCCCGCCTGAAGTACTCGCGCATGGCCCGCTTGTTGGCGAGGCCCCAGCGGGGCGTTTCCGGGGGGAGGCCCGATCTCCAGAAGCCGATGGGGGTCGAGACGAATTCATTTGCGAGGAGCGCCCCGCCGACCACGCCCGGGTTCCCATGGTTGAACTTGGTGGTGGCGATGTTCACGCCGGGGCCGGCCCCGGTGTACCCGACGCCGGGAGGCAGGATCCCGTAGGCGCCCGTGTAGGTGTGCCCCTGGAGGTGCCGGCCGAGGTGGCCGCTGTGGTTGCCGAGGCCGTCCGGATGAGCCTTGTTCGCCGAGAGGAGGAGCAGGCGGGCCGTCTCAATCGCTCCGGCCGCGGCGATCACGATGCGCGCGCGGGCCGCTTTCCGCACCACGCCTTCCCCCGTCTCCTGAAAATACGACACCCCCGTCACCTTTCCCTGCGCGTCGCAGTCGATCGCGCCTGCCTGGGCCCGGGTCGCCAGCACGCACAGGCCCGTCGCCAGGGCCCGCGGGATCACGGTGTTGTGGGCGCCGTTCTTCGCATCCACATGGCACGCAAAGCCGATGCACTCCGAGCAGCCCGTGCAGGCGGGCCTTCCCTGCCTCGGCGCGGAATTCACAAGCAGGGGCGGCGTGACGGTCTCCCATCCCAGGCTCCTCGCGGCCCGGCCCAGCCATCCGCTCTCGGGGCTTGCGGGCACGGGAGGCAGCGGAAACCCGGAAGCCCTCGGGCCCGCGAATGGGTTGTCCTCGCTGCCCCCGGTGACTCCGAGCTCCCACTCCGCGCGCTCATAGTACGGAGCGAGATCCGGGTAGCCGATCGGCCAATCCGCCAGCGAACTCCCGTCGGGCACGCCGTAGCGGCTGGCCATCTGAAAATCCAGCGGGTCGAAGCGCCATGCCTGCATGCCGAACACGCGGGTGCCGCCGCCCAGCGTCATCGCGTTGTTGTGGTACGCGGCCTCGTGCGGCGCCACGACGGCGGCCCTGCCGAGGGCGTCCACGGACACCCTCGGGTGCCCGGCGCCCCCCGGGCCGGTGTTGTTGCCATAGAGGGAAAGCCGGTGGTTGCGGAGGTGATCGCGCGGAATCTGCGCCGCGGGAAGGGCATCCCCCCTCTCAAGAAGGAGGACGCGGAAGCCGGCCTCGCAAAGCACGGCGGCCGCGGCGCCGCCGCCCGCCCCGGCCCCGACCACGACGGCGTCGAAGTCGCTCATGGGTCGCCCACCCTTGGGTCGTACCCGAGCATCTTCCAGGAAGCCCGGTTGCGGTTGCCGGAATTGCCCGGATCCGCATAAAAGCCCTCGGCCGCCAGGGAGATCATCAGGTTGAGGAAGTCCCGGGCGGAATTCTCCCACGCGGCCCGGGGGTTCCCGGCCTCGAGATCCGCGAGGATCGCCGTGCGCTCCTCGTCGGTAATCCCGGTGAAGCCCCGTCCGTGGCGCGAGCGGGCCTCCGCATCGAGGGCCAGAAGGCCCCCGGACACGGCCGGGCGCAGGGCCGAGAGGTCGCCGCCAAGCTGCCGGACGACATAGTCATCGACCCCCGCCTGGATCGCCCCGTCGAATTCGTCGGCGGGAACCAGCCGATCCAGAAGGGACCGAAGGATCTCCAACTCCTGGAGGGGGAGGGGGTTCACACGCGGACGGGGCGGCCGGCCGCGTCCGACTTGAAGCAGGCATCCAGGATCCTCTGGATCTGGGCGCCGCGGGCAAAGTCGGGCTGGTTCGCCCGCCCGGTGCGGATGGAGGTGATGAACCGCGAGTAGACCGTGGGCACGGCGGGGACCTTTCGTTCCCTCCACCGCGCGCGATGGAGGTCGGGGCCGTTGCAGACCCGGTAGGAGGTTGTGGACCTCTCGGAGTCGATTTCGACGGCGCCTGCCGTGCCGGAGATTTTCAGGTAGAGCCGGTTGTCGTGGCCCGCGGACCAGCGGGTGGTGTGGATGCTCCCGACGGCCCCGTTGGCAAAGTCCACGGCGAGGACCGCCGAATCGTTGGCGTCGAGGACGAACGGGCCGACCCGGTCGCGCGGCGCCTTGTGGAAGGTCTTGAGCCTGCAGAACACCGAGGAGACGGGCCCGGCGGGATAGGTCGCGAAGTCGAGGATGTGCACGCCGATGTCGCCGAGCACCCCGCGGCTCCCGTGCCGGCTCGAGAGCCGCCAGAGCCAGCCGGGACTCGTGCGCCAGTCGCCCCAGGCCGTGCTGCTGAGCCAGGACTGGAGGTAGCTCGCCTCCACGTGGCGGATCTCGCCGATGTCCCCGCGCCGGACCGCAGCCGCGACGCCCTCGAGGCAGGACCAGTTGCGGTACGAGAAGTTGACCATGTTGACCCTCCCCGAGCGCTTCGCCGCCGCGGCCATTTGGAGCGCGTCCCTGTGGTTCAGCGCCAGGGGCTTCTCGCAGAGCACGTGCATGCCCGCTCGCAGGGCCTGGAGGGCGAGGGGCTTGTGCGCCGCATCCGGCGCCACGATCGTGACGGCCTCGCAGCCGCTCCCGGCCAGGAGCTTCCCGGTGTCGGTGTAGGCGGCCGGGATCTTGAATTCCGCGCAGAACTTCTCAACGCGGCCGCGGTCGATGTCCGCGGCGGCGACGAGCGTGCAGCCGGGGATCGACTGGAAGTTGCGGGCGTGGGTGTGCGCCATCCCCCCGGTGCCGAGGATCGCCAGCCGCACGGGACCCCTCCGTTTCCCGGCGCTCATGATGCGGCGGGTTTTTCGAGGGGATCCACGCGCGGGCAGGCATCGGGGATGCGGACCGTCGGGCGGGCCCAGCGGACGGCGTTGGCGATGACCTGCTGGACCTGCGCGTGATGGTAGGTCGGATACGTCTCGTGCCCGGGCCGGAAGTAGAACACCTTCCCGTGGCCGCGGCGCCAGGTGCACCCGCTGCGGAAGACCTCGCCCCCGGTGAACCAGGAGATGAAGATCACCTCGTCGGGAGTCGGGATGCCAAAGGGCTCGCCGTACATTTCCTCCGCGGGGATCTCAAAGTGCTCGGGCAGCCCCTGGGCGATCGGGTGG
>Ga0302319_10017332_pt1 | contig 13201 bp, 11 predicted proteins | sample Bog_T0_2_FD_203319 | JGI IMG/M metagenome (GOLD analysis project Ga0302319, IMG submission 203319) | Peat permafrost microbial communities from Stordalen Mire near Abisko, Sweden - Bog_T0_2 | ecosystem: Environmental > Terrestrial > Soil > Wetlands > Peat | place: Sweden: Abisko, Stordalen Mire...
AAAGGACTGTCTTTGTATAGAAATGCACAACTCTTCCGTCGAGAGCGGCATGAGCCCATCATACGTTTGCCGCAGCGCCTCTGCTTAACGCAACCGGCGCAGCGGGGTCGCGACGTCCTGTCGCTCCATAGATTTCAAACCAGTCGACGGGATTATGCATATTGAATCTCCGGGCAATGGCACCATACTGATGATCCTGGGAATCTAGTCCGCGAGCAGCCGGCCGTTGCGGACATCGACCCCGGTCGAAGTGTATTATCGAAAGGTCGGAATTACGAACAGACGGGGTAGCTCATGACGGACAAATCACGTTTGGATCGCGCCTTTCTCGAGAAACAGCGGCGTCAGCTCACCGAGCTCAAAAGCCAAATTCTTGCGCAGCGACAAGCGCGGGTGAATGAGCAGGCTGCCGTCAACGACGAAACCAGCGGCCGCGCACGCGAATTCGAGGACGATGCCCAGAGGCTCACCTCGCTCGAGCTGCAGGGCAATCTCAACGCCGTCGACGATGATCGTTTGGCCAACATCGAGCGCGCGTTGCAAAAGATCGATGAAGGCACGTACGGTTTGTCGGTGGGCAGCGGTGCGCCGATTTCCATCGAGCGGCTCGAGGCAACCCCGGAGGCGTTGTACACTTTCGAGGAGCAGAAATCGCGCGACGCGGTGGGAGCGGCGCCATGAGTGCGATCACCGAGCGCGCGGTTCTTGCGGGCGGCTGTTTTTGGGGGGTCCAGGATTTGATCCGCCGCAACCCCGGCGTTGTTTCCACGCGGGTCGGCTATTCAGGCGGCGATGTTCAGAGGGCCACATACCGAAACCACGGTACGCATGCCGAGGCGATCGAAATCATTTTCGATCCTAAAGTCATCAGCTTTCGCAGGCTGTTGGAGTTCTTCTTCCAGATTCACGACCCAACCACCCTCAATCGCCAAGGCAACGACCGCGGATTGAGCTATCGCTCGGCCATCTTTTATACCAGCGACGAACAGAAGCGAGTCGCCGAGGACACGATCGCCGACGTCAATGCCTCCGGCATTTGGCCGGGCAAGGTGGTCACCGAGATCGCGCCGGTGGGCGACTTTTGGGAGGCGGAGCCCGAGCACCAGGACTATCTGGAACGTTATCCCGACGGCTACACCTGTCATTTCATCCGGCCTAATTGGACCCTGCCGGTACGGCAGACAATCGCCACGGCCTAGTTGCGCCCCGCGCGCTCAGCGCATGCAGCTGCTGAAACGTCCCAAGTGATAGTCGGCATCGCCCAGGCTCAAATCGATCATCGTGAGGCGCTTGAAGTAGTGGCTGACGATGACATCGTCGACGACTCCCATGGCGCCGTGCATTTGCACCGCTTGCTGTCCGACCAAGCGTGCTGCTTGGCCGATATAGGTTTTCGCCCCCGATACCGCGTAGCGGCGCAATGCGGCGTCATCCGAGTCGGCGTACACCGCGGCATTGATGGCCATGGATCGCGATTGCTCGGCCGCAATGAACATATCCGCCATTCGATGCTGCAGTGCCTGAAACTTGCCGATAGGCACACCGAATTGCTTGCGCGTCTTGAGGTAGTTGAGGGTCGCCTCGTTGAGCGCCAGCATGATGCCGACGGCTTCGCCGCAGAGCGCCGCGATGCCCTTATCGACGGCGCGTTCGAGGGGCGCGAGCCCGCGGTGCGCCGCACCGATCAGCGCCGCGCCATCGACGGCAACATTTCGAAGCGTAAGATCGGCGGCGCGGCCGCCCGACTGCGTGGCGTAGGAATACAGACTGACACCCGAGGCGTTGCGAGGCACCAAGAATAAGGAGATGCCCTCAACCTCATCGACGGCGCCCACGCTGCGCGCCGACACCAAGAATTGATCCGCCGACGGGGCATCGAGCACCACCGTCTTCTCGCCCGACAGACGCCAGCCGCCGCCGCTCGGCATGGCAGCACATGCCACGTGACTCAAGTCATAGCGCCCTGCCGCTTCGTAGCACGCCACGGCGAGCTTGAGTTCGCCGGCGCCGATTTTCGGCAGCAGTGTCTTTTTGAGCTCGACGGACCCGGCATCGCGAATCAATCCGCCCGCCATCACCACCGTGGTGAGCAGTGGTTCGAGCACCAGCCCGCGCCCGACGAGTTGCATCACCAGCATTATGTCGACGGCGCTGCCGCCTAAGCCGCCGAACTCCTCGGGAAACGGCAGTGCCAGCAGGCCGAGCTCGGCATACTGCGACCAGGCCGCGGCGGAAAAGCCCAGCGGCGAACGAGCGAGTTCGCGCCGCGATTCGAAACCGTAGTCGCGTGCGATGAATCGTTGCATGGTCTCCTGCAATGCGAGCTGTTCGTTGCTGTAATTGAAATCCATGGCGGCTAGAGACCGAGGATGTGCTGCGCGATGATGTTTTTCTGGATTTCCGTCGAGCCCGCATAAATGGTCGTCTTGCGAAGATTGAAATATTGGCCCGCCAAGGGGGCGGCATACGGACGGTAGTGGGCGGCGAACGCCGGATCGCCCACCCACTCCATCTCGAGCGCCTCACGCAGGTACGGCAATGCGTCCGGCCCCAGCGCATGCATCGTGAGTTCCGCGAGATTTTGCTGTATTTCCGAACCCTTGATTTTGAGCACCGACACCTCCGGCCCCAACGCCCGCGATTCGCCTGCGGTTGCCGACAACACGCGCAAGTTCGTGATCTCGAGCGCCACCAGCTCGAGTTCCACCTGGGCGATGCGGTCGCGAAAACGCGCGTCCTCGATCAGCGGCCGGCCGTAAGCGACTTGGGCTCGGGCGATCTCCTTGAGTTTTTTCAAGGCGCGTTTGCAGGCACCGATGCCGGCGTTGTTGGTACGCTCGTGCGTGAGCAAAAATTTCGCGTAGGTCCAGCCTTTGTTCTCGTCACCGACCAGATTTTGCACCGGCACCCGCACATTCTCGAACCAGATCTCATTGATCTCGTGCTCGCCATCGAGCATCGTGATGGGCTTGACCGAGATGCCGGGAGATTTCATATCGATCAACAAAAACGAAATGCCCTGTTGCGCTCGCCCCTCGCTGCTGGTGCGCACCAGACAGAATATCCAATCGGCGAACTGCCCCAAGGTGTTCCAGGTCTTCTGGCCGTTGACCAGATAGTGATCGCCCTGCCGCACGGCTTGGGTTCGAAGCGAGGCGAGATCGGACCCGGAGCCGGGCTCCGAGTACCCTTGGCACCACCAATCCTCGGCGCCTAAGATTCTCGGCAAGAAATATTCCTGCTGCGCCGAGTTGGCGAAGGCCATCAGCACCGGTGCCAGCATTCGCAACGAGAATGCATTCTGCGGAGGTGCACCGATATCCGCCCGCTCTTCCTCGAAAATATGTTGCTGAATCACGCTCCAACCGGTGCCGCCGAAACGCTCCGGCCACATCACCGCGCCCCAACCCTGAGACTGCAGAATTTTCTGCCAGCGGGTGAAGTCGTCTTTCTGCAGCCGCTTGCCCAAGCGCGTCCGGGTGCGGATATCGGCCGGCAATTTGGCCTCGAGGAAGGCGCGCACCTCGGCGCGAAATTCGTCTTCCTCGGGGGTGTATTTCAGATCCATGATTTCTCCATGCCATCCTTATGGCACTTGAGGCTGCGCTCTGCCGCACCGTTGACGACAATTTCTTGCCCCGCGGCGCCAATCAATCGATGAGCACCACCACCTTGCCGCGCGCTTCGCGCGCGCCGAGCCTGGCGATCGCTTCCGCGCCGCGGGCCAACGGGAAACGCTCAGTGACGGCAGGCCTGATGCGCCCCTCGAGATACAACGACATCAGCGCCGCGACGTTTGCGGCGTGCAGGGCCGGAAAACGCAGGGTGAACTCGCCCCAAAACACGCCGACGATTTGGCAGCTCTTGAGCAAGGGCAGATTCAGCGGCAGCTTCGGAATGCCGGCGGGGAATCCGATCACAAGGTGTCGGCCCTGCCAGCTGATCGCGCGCAGCGCCGACTCCGTGTAGTCGCCGCCCACGGCATCGTAGATCACGTTCGCGCCGGCCGCTCCGCACGCCGCTTTGAATTGATCGGTGAGCGCGCGTGCCTGCGTCTTGTCGAGAGCACCGCGCGGATATTGAATGGCCTCATCGGCACCGTGTTCCCGCGCCAGCGCGAGTTTTTCCGCGCTCGACGCGGCGGCAACGACGCGCGCGCCCATCGCCTTGCCCAACTCGACCGCTGCGAGCCCGACGCCGCCTCCCGCGCCGAGCACCAGCAGCGTTTCACCGGGACGCAGTTGCGCGCGGTCCTTGAGCGCATGTTGCGAGGTGCCGTAGGTCATGAGCAGCGCCGCGGCCACATCGAACGGCATGGCATCCGGGATTTTCCAGCAGCTGCCGGCAAGTCCCACCGACTTCTCTGCCATGCCGCTGCGCGCCGGAGACAGCAGCACCCGGTCGCCGACGCGAACGTTGCTGACCCCCTCGCCCACGGCGTCGACCACGCCGGCAATCTCGGCGCCCGGCGCAAACGGTCGCGTGGGTTTGATTTGATACAGGTCTTGAATGATCAAAAGATCCGGATAATTCACGCCGCAGGCGCGCACCGCAACGCGCACTTGGCCGCTCTCGGGCACCGGTTCCGGAATATCCTCGAGCACCAAGGTCTCGGGACCGCCGGGAACTCGACTGAGCAGCGCTTTCATGAGGGTGTCGCCTGTGAATTTGCGGCGGCGGCTTCACGATCCTGCAGCTCGCGCCACATGATTTTGCCGGCACCGGACTTAGGCAGCGCATCGACGAACTCGACGATGCGCGGAGTTTTGTAAGCGGCCATATTCTCGCGACACCAGTCGATGATGGCTTGCGCCTCGATACGGCCGCGCCACTCGGGCCGCGGTACGATCACGGCTTTGACCGTCTCGCCGCGGTGTGCGTCCTTGGCGCCGATCACGCAGGCCTCGAGAATCGCCGGATGCTGATACATCAAGGATTCGACCTCGGTGGGCCAGACTTTGAACCCGGAGGCGTTGATCATGCGCTTGAGCCGATCGACCATAAAGAAGAAGCCTTCCTCGTCGACCTTGCCCAGATCGCCGGTGCGGAAAAACCGCTTGCCCTCGAACTCGACGAACGCCCGAGCGTTCTCCTCCGGTTTGTTCCAATAGCCTGAAAACACTTGCGGACCGTGCGAGATGATCTCGCCGACTTCGCCGGGCGGCAGCTCCGCCAAGGTGACAGGATCGACCACGCGCGCGTCGACATCGTAGATCGGAATCCCCAAGCACTGCTTCTTCGCGTGCCCGATGGGATTGATGTGCGTGGCGCCGATGGTTTCGGACAATCCGTAGCCTTCGTAGTAAACGACCCCAAGGTCCAGCAATCTCTGCGCCACCGCGGCCGGCATGGCGGCGCCGCCGCCGCTCAAGCGGCTTATCGAACTTAAATCGTATTTCGCGATATCCGGGTTTGCGAAAAAATCTTGGATCATGGTCGGAATCGCAGTCCAGCTGCTGATGCGGTAGCGCTGCACGCACTGCGCGGCGGCATTTCGATCCCAGCGCGGCAGGATCACCACGGTGTTGCCGTTGTACAGTGGTCCGTTCATGCCGCCCTGCATGCCGGTGACATGAAATAAGGGCGCGACTGCCATCAGATTGATGTCCGGTTGCACGGCGAACCACAACATGCCGGCGACCGCCGTGTGCATTGCGCTCTTGTGGGTGTGCATACAGCCCTTGGGCACGCCGGTGGTGCCCGAGGTGTAGGGCATGACGCAAAGATCGTCCGGGCCCATCGTCAGGGGTCCGGCTTGCAAACCGGCGCCGAGCACGTCGCGCCACAGTGACACACCCGGCGCCGCGATTTCTTGGCGTCGCGCGCCGACGAAATCGGGCACTGCCAGCGTGGTGGGCTGTTTGAGATAATCCGAGTACGCCGCGACGATCGCGCATTTGAGCGGCGCACCGTTCAGCAGCGGTTCGATGCGGGAGTAAAGTTCCTGCGAGACGATGATCGTGTCGGCGCCGGCATCTTCTGCATAACGCCGGATCTCTTGCGTCAGGTTCATCGGATTCAACGGCACCACGACGGCGTTGGCCCGCAAAATACCGTAGAAACCGATGACGAACTGCGGACTGTTCTGCATCAGCAAGAGCACGCGATCGCCTTTGCGCACGCCGCATTGCCGCTCGAGGAAGCCTGCGATGCGCTGCGCCTCGTCCAAGAATTCGGCGAAGGTCACCGCCGTGTCGTAGAACACCAGGAACGGCTTGTCCGCAAAGCGCCGCGCCGACACCTCGGCGTTGTAGAAAAGATTGGTCGCCGGCACGGCCATGCTACGCACCGCATGCGCCGGCCAGAACTTGAAGTGCCTATCGGACATGCGGCGACTAGCGGTAGCGCCCCAACTCGAGCTTGCCGATCTGTTCGCGGTGCACCTCGTCCGGGCCGTCGGCGAACCGCAGTGTGCGTGCGCCGGCATAGGCCGCCGCCAGCGGGAAGTCATCGCTGACGCCGCCGCCGCCGTGAACCTGGATCGCCCAATCGAGCACCTGGCAGGCCATGTTGGGCGCTGCGACCTTGATCATGGCAATTTCTTTCTTGGCGGCGCGATTACCCACGGTATCCATCATGTAGGCGGCATTCAGCACCAGCCAGCGCGCCTGATCGATCAGGATTCGCGCTTCGGCGATGCGCTCGAGCGTGACACCCTGCTCCGAGACGCGCTTGCCAAAGGCGACACGCTGCTGGGCGCGCTTGCACATCAGCTCCAGCGCGCGCTCGGCGAGGCCGATGAGGCGCATGCAATGATGGATGCGCCCGGGTCCCAAGCGTCCCTGCGCAATCTCGAAGCCTCGCCCCTCACCGAGCAGCAGGTTCTCCGCCGGCACGCGCACATCAACGAAATCGATCTGCGAATGGCCGTGCGGCGCATGGTCGTAACCGAACACGGTGAGCTGGCGCAGCCGCCGGATGCCCGGCGTGCTCATCGGCACGAGTATCATCGACTGCTGACTGTGCAGCGCTGCGGTTGGATTGGTCTTGCCCATGAAAATCAGTATTTCGCAGCGCGGATCGCCCGCACCCGAAGTCCACCACTTGCGGCCATTGATCACATACTGATCACCGTCGCGGACGATCGACGATTGGATATTGGTGGCATCGCTTGAAGCCACGTCGGGTTCGGTCATCGCAAACGCCGAGCGGATCTTGCCCTCGAGCAGCGGCACCAACCAGCGGCGTTGCTGCTCGCGGGTCGCGTAGCGCGCCAACACTTCCATATTGCCGGTGTCGGGGGCCGAACAATTGAAGGCCTCGGGCGCAATGTGCGAGCGTCCCATGATTTCGCACAGCGGTGCGTATTCGAGGTTGGAAAGCCCCGCCCCGTGTTCGGAGTGCGGCAGAAACAGATTCCAGAGATTCGCCTCCTGTGCGGCGCGCTTCAATTCCTCCATCACCTTCAAGGTCTGCCATTGATTGCCGGCGCGACGGTTGGCCGCCATTTCCTCCTCGAAGCGCGGCTCCGCGGGGTAGATGTGCTCGTCCATGAAGCCTTCGAGCTGTTGCTGAAGTTTCTGAACCTTATCGCTGTGTGAAAAATCCATGAATTATCCCTTGTCGATCAGAGCCCAGGCTTGTTCGGCGAGCGGGCGCGCGCGCCGCCCCGCCTCCAACGCCGTGGCGCTCGACGCATTGCCTTGGATGGCGCGCGCCAACACGCCTTGCAGAATCCCCGCCAGGCGGAACATGTTGAAGGCTAGATAATAGGTCCACTCGCGCGCGGACACGGGCTCCCGGCCGCGACGCCGGCAATAATCGGCCACGCAGTCCTCCTCGCTCGGAATCTGCAGCTCTGCAACATTCAATCCGCCGAGGCCGCGAAATTGCGCCGCCGACAAGTGATAGCGCGTACAGAGATAGGCGAGATCCACGAGCGGATGTCCGAGCGTCGAGAGTTCCCAGTCGAGCACGGCGAGTATGCGCGGTTCGTGCGGATGAAATATGGTGTTGTCGAGGCGAAAATCGCCATGCACGATCCCGGTCTCTTCGTCCGCGGGGATGTGTTGCGGCAGCCACTCGATCAGCCGGTCCATGGCATCGATGGTCTCGGTCTGCGATGCGCGATACTGCTGGGTCCAGCGCGCCACTTGGCGCTCGATGTAGCGGCCGGGCTTGCCGAAATCGGTCAGACCCAGCGCCGCATAATCCACTGAGTGCAACGCGGCGATTACACGAGTCATTTCCTGATAGATCGCTTTGCGCCCGGACGGCGCCACCTCGGGCAGTGCGGCGTCCCAGAAAAGGCGGCCTTCGACATAGTCCATCACATAGAACGCGGTACCGATCACCGTCGGGTCTTCACACAGACCGTAGGCTTTGGCCACCGGCACGTCGGTCGCCGCCAGTGCCACGATCAAGCGGTATTCGCGATCGACGGCATGCGCCGATGGCAGCAATTTGCCTGGCGGCTTGCGCCGCAGCACGTAGCGATGGTCCGCCGACTGCACAAGATAAGTAGGATTGGATTGTCCGCCGGCGAATTGCTGCACGTTGATCGGACCTGAGAACTTTGCAACGTGCTCCTGCATCCACGCGGCGAGCCGAGCCGTGTCGAAGGCGTGCTGCGCGGGGGGTGGCCGCAACCCTGCGGCCGGGCTGCTCACGCTCTGCCCTTGAGTCGCGCCGCGCGATTCATGCCGATGAGGCGCCGCCGTCGACGGCGATGTATTGGCCGGTCACGTGTCGCGAGGCATCCGATGCCAGATAGACGGCTGCACCCATGAGATCGGTGTCGCCGCCGAGGCGGCCGAGCGGCGTTCCCTCGATGACCTGTTGGGAGATCGACTCGAGCAGCACGCCGGTCATCTTGGACGGGAAAAAACCCGGGCAAATCGCATTGACGCGAATGCCGTAAGGCCCCCACTCCACCGCCAGGGCTCGCGTGAGGTGCAGCGCTGCCGCCTTCGAGGCGAAATACGCCGACGATTTCATCACCCTTCCGACGCGCAGCGCCGCGACCGAGGCCACGACGATGATGTTGCCGGAGCGTTGCTGTATGAAACAACGATTGGCAACCGCCTGGCTCATCACGAACACGCCGGTCGCGTTCAAGCCCATGACCTTGTTCCACGCCTCGATCGGATGCTGTTCGGCCGGCGCGCCCCAGCTGGCACCGGCGTTGTTGACCAGAATGTGGATGCCGCCGTAGTGCTCGGCGACCGCGTCGGCCAAAGCCGGCGCCCGTTCCGTTTGACTCAAATCGTTGACCACAGTCAAGGCTTCGATGCCGAAATTGCCGAGATGACGCTTGGCCTCGTCGAGTTCGCCGGCTTTACGCGCGCTGATGGCAATTTTCGCGCCCATTTCGCCCAAGCCCTGCGCGATCTGCAAACCTAAGCCGCGCGAACCGCCGGTGATCAAGGCCACCTTGCCCTTGAGCTCGAATAACTCGCGCACTCCCATTAGGCGACCTCGAACAGACCAGCAGCTCCCTGGCCCCCGCCGATGCACATCGTCACCACCACGAGTTTTGCGCCGCGTCGTTTGCCTTCGATGAGGGCATGTCCCGTCAGCCGTGCGCCGCTGACGCCGTACGGATGGCCCACCGCAATGGCGCCGCCGTTGACGTTCAAGCGCTCATCGGGAATCCCGAGTTTGTCGCGGCAGTAGAGCACCTGACAGGCGAAAGCCTCGTTGAGCTCCCACAGATCGATGTCGCTGACCTTGTAGCCGGTGCGTTGCAACAGGCGCGGTACCGCGAACACCGGACCGATCCCCATTTCGTCGGGTTCGCAGCCGGCGACCGCAAAGCCGCGAAAAATTCCCAAGGGTTTTAGATTTCGTTGTTCTGCGAGCTTGCGATCCATCACCACGACCGCACTGCTGCCGTCGGAGAATTGACTGGCATTGCCCGCAGTGATCACGCCACCCGCAATGGCGGGGCGAATCTGCGCCACGGCGGCGAGCGTGGTGTCGGCGCGAATGCCCTCGTCGCTGTCGATGGTGACTTCTTTGGTGCCGAGCGAGCCGCTGGCTTTGTCGGCAAAGCCCATCAGTGTCTTCATCGGCACGATTTCATCTTTGAATTTGCCGGCGGCTTGCGCGGCCGCGGCGCGCTGCTGGCTGCGAACGCCGTACTCGTCTTGGGATTCTTTGCTGATGTGATAGCGCTTCGCCACGTTCTCGGCGGTTTGCAGCATGTTCCAATAGAGCGTCGGCTTGTGCTCGATGATCCAGGGATCGCGCAGCATGTGCGTATTGGATTCGTTCTGCACGCAGGAAATGCTTTCAACTCCACCGGCGACGATCACGCTGGCGCCTTCGGTGAGGATTCTTTGCGCCGCCAGTGCGATGGATTGCAATCCGGAGCTGCAGAAGCGGTTGATGCTCAATCCGCCCGTGGTGACCGGAAGACCGGCGCGCAGCGCAATCGCCCGCGCGATGTTGGCGCCGGTGGTGCCTTCACCGAAGGTCGAACCCATGATCACGTCTTCGACTTCGGCAGGATCCACGCCCGCCCGCTCCACGGCGTACCGTACCGAATGCGCGCCCAAGGTCGCGCCGTAAGTCATGTTGAACGCACCCTTCCAGCTTTTGCCGAGGCCGGTGCGGGCCGTCGAGACAATGACCGCTTCTGTCACTTGGCTGATCCTTTGTAGTCGCTGAAGGTTTGGCCTTGACGCGCCAATCGAGTGAGCAGCGCGGCGGGTTTCCAGGCAGCTTGATCGCTGCCCGGCTGCGCGGCGATTTTTTCCAAGGCGTGCACGATATCCTGCAGGCCCGTTTGGTCCGCATAGAACATCGGACCGCCGCGGTACGGCGGAAAGCCATAGCCATTGAGATACACCAGATCGATGTCCGAGGAGCGCTGCGCGATGCCCTCCTCGAGGATGCGCGCGCCTTCGTTGACCAGGGCATAAATGCAGCGCTCGACGATCTCGGTCGAGGTCACTTTACGCGGCGTGATGGCTTTTTTCCGGCGATATTCCTCGATGATGGCCGTGACCACCGGATCTGGAATCGGCGCGCGCGAGCCCGTTTCATAGCGATACCAGCCGGCGCCGGTCTTTTGGCCGAAACGCCCTTGCTCGCACAACACATCCGAGACATTCGAGAAATCCCGATCCGGATACTCCGCCGACATGCGCTTGCGCGCCGCCCAGCCGATATCGAGTCCCGCCAAGTCGCCGACCCGAAATGGACCCATGGCCATGCCAAATTCCTGGAGCGCGGTGTCGACATCGAGCGGCAAGGCGCCGGCCATGATCAAATCATGCGCGGCCGCGCCATAACGCGACAGCATGCGGTTGCCGATGAAGCCGTCGCACACCCCGGAGACGACCGCGACCTTGCCCATGGTTTTCGCCAGGCGCATCGCGGTCGCGAGCACGTCCTTGCCGGTCTTGGCGCCGCGCACGATCTCGAGCAGCCGCATGATATTGGCCGGACTGAAGAAATGCAGTCCGATCACATCCTCGGGACGCCGCGTCGACGCCGCGATCTTGTCGAGATTCAGATACGACGTGTTAGACGCCAGGATGGCGCCTTTCTTGACCACGCCGTCGAGCGTCTCGAACACCTGGCGCTTCACGTCCATGGTCTCGAACACTGCCTCGATCACAAGATCGACATCGTTGAGCGCTGCGTACTCGAGGGTCGGGGAGATGAGCGCGAGGCGCTGCGCGAGACTCGCCTCGTTGAGCGTGCCCTTGCGCAAGGCACCTTGATAATTGCGTTGTATGTTGGCAAGTCCGCGATCGAGTGCCTCCTGCTTGGTCTCGAGCAGCACCACCGGCAAGCCCGCATTGATGAGGCTCATGGTGATGCCGCCGCCCATGGTTCCGGCGCCGATCACCCCGACTTTCCGAATCGGCCGCACCGGCGTGTCTTCCGGCACGTCGACAATGCGCGAGGCTGCGCGCTCCGCCTGGAACACGTGCCGCAGCGCCGCCGACTCGCTCGACAGCATCAAGCCGACGAATAGCTCGCGCTCGCGCTTCAGTCCTGCGTCGAAAGACTTTGCAGAGACCGCCGCCGCCACGGCCTCGACACAGGCGAGTGGCGCGGGATACGGACCCGCGACCGCTTTGACCGTGTTGCGGGCGAACTGAAAGAACGCCTCGGCATTCGGTACCTTGAGCGGCAGGTCGCGCACGCGCTTTGCCGGCGTTCCTTCGCTCACCACGCGGCGCGCAAAGCCCTGCGCGAACTCCAGCAAGTCGCCATCGCCGAAGGCATCGAACAACGGTGTGGCGCGCAACTTCTCGGAAGCAAGCGTCGCGCCGGAGACGATCATGTTGAGTGCCGCTTCGACGCCGATCAGCCGCGGCAGCCGCTGCGTGCCGCCGGCACCGGGCAGGAGACCCAATTTCACTTCCGGGAGCGCGATCTTGGCGCCGGGCACGCTCACGCGAAAATGGCAGGCCAGTGCCAACTCAAGACCGCCGCCCATGCACACCCCGCCGATCGCCGCGATCACGGGCTTGGCGCTGTCCTCGATTGCACGCAGTACATTGTGCAAATTCGGATACGTCGTCGCCTTGGGCGTACCGAACTCGCGAATGTCGGCACCACCGGAGAATCCCGCGCCGGAGCCGATCAGCACGATCACTTTGACGCTGCTGTCGGAATTCGCGCGCTCGACGGCGTCCACGATGGCCTGGCGCAATTCGAGGCCTAGGCTGTTGACCGGCGGATTCTCGAGCCTGACGACCGCGACGTCGCCCTGTACTTCAAACGTGACTTTATTCATAAACCCTCAATTCCACAGTGCAGAACTGAGTTCCGCCCCCTAGGAGATAATGTAGCAGCGTTCTCATGCTAGCGCCTGCTGGAAAAGACTCGACAATTCTCCCCACGCCCGCTCAGCAGCCCGAGAGTTGTAGATCGGCGGTTTACCCGGGGCCTGCGGCATGTCAGGAACGCACCAGCCATGCAGGCAGTCGTCGTAAATCTCGATTTTCGCCGGCACATTCGCCGTCCGGAAACCGGCGGTGAGCGTGTGTTTGGCGTCCGGTTGACGCTGGTCGTCGTTCATTGCCACGGCGACGTAGTAGCGGGCTCGGATTCTCGGCACCAGCAAGTGGGGGCTGTCCGGCCTGTCCGAGACCAAGCCTGCGCCGTGAAACGAGGCGGCGGCCCCGATGCGATCCGGAACCGCCGCGGCCGCCTGCAACGTCATGGGACCCCCCATGCAATAACCGAAGACTCCCAACTTGGCCGTCTGTCGCACCGAAGGTCTGGAGTCCAGAAATTT
>Ga0302319_10017335_pt1 | contig 13199 bp, 17 predicted proteins | sample Bog_T0_2_FD_203319 | JGI IMG/M metagenome (GOLD analysis project Ga0302319, IMG submission 203319) | Peat permafrost microbial communities from Stordalen Mire near Abisko, Sweden - Bog_T0_2 | ecosystem: Environmental > Terrestrial > Soil > Wetlands > Peat | place: Sweden: Abisko, Stordalen Mire...
ATTCCTCGGACTTTATCTCGACCCTGTCGCCAACGCGCACCCGGCACCGGTCATCTCGGGACCTGGAAGTCGGGTCATGGTGCGGGTCATCCGCACCGACGAGCAAATGATGATCGCCCTTGCCACCATCCGCATTCTTGGAATCGGTCCAGTCCGCACTGTCCAGGAAGCCACCAGATGACCACCCCGACCCACAGCTCAGAAACAGTGCCGCGAATCGACTCATTTGCTTGGTCCGCCGGCGATTTCACGGTTCGTCTTTTCCAGTCTCAAGCAGCACGCCAAACATCCAACCAAGCATGGTGGGGAGTCGTGTCATGAATAACGATGCCTTGATCGCCACCGCCCAGGCCCTGGTCGCCGACAACAAGGGTCTTCTGGCGATGGATGAGAGCAATCCGACCTGTAACGGTCGCTTCGCCAAGCTCGGCATACCGCAGACCGTCGAGGCGCGGAGGTCCTACCGCGAATTGATCGTGACGACTCCCGGTCTGGGGGAGAGCATCAGCGGTGCCATCCTCTACGACGAGACCATCCGCCAGCAGACCCGAGATGGCGCATCATTCGTCAAAACGTTGACCGATGCCGGGATCATTCCCGGCATCAAGGTCGATACGGGAGCCGTGGCCCTGGCCGGGCATCCCGGTGAGAAGGTCACCGAGGGCCTCGATCATCTGCGCGATCGGTTGCGGGAATACCTCGGCATGGGCGCACGCTTCGCCAAATGGCGCGGCGTGATCGCGATCGGCCCAGGCATTCCCACCTGGGGCTGCATCGAAGCTAATGCCCATGCGCTAGCCCGCTATGCCGCGTTGTGCCAGGAGGCCGGCCTCGTCCCCATCGTTGAACCGGAAGTGCTGATGGAGGGGGACCATACCCTGGAACGCTGTCGAACGGTTACCGAAAGGGTCCTGCGTGCGGTCTTCCGCCAGATGGACGATCAAGGAGTACTGCTGGAGGGACTCCTGCTGAAGCCAAACATGGTCCTTCCGGGCTTTGCCTGTCCCGCGCCGCGATCCGTCGAGGAGGTTGCCGAGGCCACCGTGTCGTGCCTGCTGCGGACCGTCCCGGCGGCGGTCCAGGGCGTGGTATTCCTGTCCGGAGGCCAACCGGCGGAGCTGGCATCGGAGCGCTTGAATGCCATGAATACCCATTTCCGCCTGCGTCTGCCCTGGGCGGTGACCTTTTCGTTCTCACGTGCCATCCAGCAACCGGCATTGGAATTGTGGCGCGGCGAAGTTTCCCGGGTCAAAGCGGCCCAGAAGGCGCTCTACCACCGGGCGACCTGCAATCGGGCGGCTCGACGCGGCGAATACCATGCGTCGATGGAGCTGCCATGACCCACACTCTTCTGCTGGGGGAACGATCACCGTTCACCCTTGCAGTTACCTTTGGACCAGAAATGGGAAGTACCGCTCATGGTCACTGAATCAGCCCCTGGGAAGCTCGGCGTGGTGGTATCGGTACGCGGCAGTGTGGTTGATGTCCGCTTTGACGGGCGCCTACCGCCCATCCTGTCGCTGCTGCGCACCGGTCCTGATCAGCGCATCATCATCGAGGTCTTGGAGCAGCACGATGGATGTTTTGTGCGGGGCATCGCGTTGACCCCGACCCAGGGTTTGGCCCGCGGAATGCCAGTCGAGGACACCCAGGCGACGTTGCAGGCTCCGGTTGGCAAGGCCATCCTCGGACGCATGTTCGATGTGTTCGGTCATGCCATCGACAATCAGCCCGCGCCAACCGGGGTGACCTGGCGATCGGTTCATCGCTCCCCGCCGCCGCTCAACCAGCGAGCAACCACGTCAGAAATATTCGAAACCGGCATCAAGGTGATCGACGTGCTGGTGCCCCTGGAACGGGGCGGCAAGGCCGGCCTGTTCGGTGGCGCGGGGGTCGGCAAGACCGTCCTGCTCACCGAGGTGATCCATAACATGATCGGCCGCCAGGATGGGGTCAGCATCTTTTGCGGAATCGGCGAACGCTGTCGCGAAGGCGAGGAATTATACCGCGATATGCAGGCTGCCGGTGTGCTGCAGAAGATGGTGATGGTTTTCGGGCAGATGAATGAACCGCCGGGCAGCCGCTTCCGCGTGGGCCAGACCGCGCTGACGATGTGCGAATATTTCCGCGACGACGAGCACCGCGATGTCCTGCTGCTGATCGACAACATCTTCCGATTCATCCAGGCCGGGATGGAAGTATCCGGCCTGATGGGGCAGATGCCGTCGCGGCTGGGCTATCAGCCGACCATGGGCACCGAGCTGGCCGGGCTGGAGGAACGCATCGCCAACACCGAAGCCGGCGCCATTACCTCAATCCAGGCGGTGTATGTCCCGGCGGACGACTTCACCGACCCGTCCGCGGTGCACACCTTTTCGCATCTGTCCGCCTCGATGGTGCTGTCGCGCAAGAAGGCGAGCGAGGGCATCTATCCGGCGATCGACCCGTTGCAGTCCCATTCCAGGATGGCCACGCCCGGCATCGTCGGGGAGCGGCATTACGCTCTGGCCCAGAAAATTCGCCTGACCATGGCGCAGTATGCCGGATTGAAGGACATCATCGCCATGCTCGGCTTGGAACAATTGTCGCCCGAGGATCGCAGCGTGGTCTATCGCGCGCGTCGGCTGGAGCGCTTCCTGACCCAACCGTTCTTCACCACGGAGAAGTTCACCGGGAAACCGGGTAAACTGGTCAGCCTGAAAGATGCGCTCGATGGCTGCGAGCGCATTCTCGCGGATGAATTCAAGGATTATCCGGAAAGCGCCCTCTACATGATCGGAGCCATCGGTGAGGCGAAGAAGCCGGGCAAGGAGCAGGCGCCAGCGCCGAAGAAGCCCCCTGAACCGCCGGGTCCGGCCGAGTCGTCAGCCACCGCGGCCAAAGCTCCGGAAAAACCGCCCACAGCGAGCCCGGGAGCACCCGCGCCGGACGCTGCGGTTCGCGGTAACGCGGAAAAGGACGGCCATGCCCATACGAATGCGTCTTAAAATCCTCCAGCCATTCCACATCTTCTCCGACCGGTCCGATGTCAGTCGCATCGTCGCAGAGGCCGCCGACGGCTCATTCGGCATGCTACCGCAACGTCGCGATGGCGTCACTGGCCTGGTCCCGGGAATCCTAAGCTATGTCAGCGATGCCGATGGCGAAATCCATCTCGCCATCGACGCAGGGGTGATGATCAAGGCCGGATCCGAGGTCCTGGTGTCGGTGCGACGGGCCATCGCCGGAGTGGATCTCGCACGCCTGCGCCAAGCGGTCACCGACGAATTTTTAGCCGAGGATGGCTTGGAGATATCCGTGCGTCGAGCCACGGCCAAGCTCGAAGCCGCGGTCCTGCGTGGTTTTATCGGAATGCCGCATGAGTGACCGACCTCATAATGAGGAGCCTAAGGACCATTCGCTCGCGGACGCGGTCGGCGTCAGGGCGGCACGCAAGCTTGCGGCGCGCAAACGCGGTCCGCCAGGGGTGTATGCGGGTCTCGGCATGATCGGCCTGGTCGGTTGGTCGGTGGTGGTACCGACATTGCTCGGGGCTGGCCTGGGAGTGTGGATCGATGGACGGACTCCGGACCAGCACCGTTGGACGCTGGCGCTGCTGATAGCCGGGCTCTGTCTGGGATGTGTCAACGCCTGGTATTGGGTGGCAAAAGAGGATCGCGCGATGCACGAGGATGATCACGATGAATGACGCACTCATGCTGGCCGTGGCATTCGTGGTCGGGACCGCGATTGGTGCCTGGTTCTACCTTGGTCTGTGGTGGACCATCCGCCGTGGATTGGCGTCCTCACAGCCGGCGCTGTGGTTTACCGCCAGTCTGGTGTTGCGTCTCGGCATCGCCCTGGCCGCCCTTTTCGCCATTGGTCGTGGGCATTGGCCGCGCCTGGCGCTCTGCCTGTTGGGAATGGTTTTCGCCCGCCTCGTGGTCACCTGGATGACCAGGCCGGTGCAGGTCGTTCGCACCCCGCAAAGCCTGAGGGACCACCATGCATCTTAGCCCCGATGAATTGGTCTTCTGGCACCTGGGCTTCCTGAAGCTCAATGCGACCATTGTCTACACCTGGGCATTGATGCTGGTGCTTACCGTCGGTTCCTGGCTCATAACTCGCCGAATCTCCACCGGCTTGGAGCGCTCACGTTGGCAGAACCTGCTCGAGATCATCGTCTGCGGCATGGTCGAACAGATCCGCGAGGTCGGGCTGGCCGAGCCGCAGCGTTACCTGCCATTCCTCGGCACCCTGTTCCTTTTCGTAGGTCTCGCCAGCATCTGCACCATCATTCCCGGTTATGACCCACCGACGGCATCGCTGTCGACCACCACCGCCCTGGCCCTTAGCGTTATGGTGTCGGTGCCCTGGTTCGGCATCCGCAAACAAGGGGTTGGCGGCTATCTGAAAACCTACTTGCAGCCGACCTTCATGATGTTGCCCTTCAACATCATCAGCGAATGTTCGCGGACCCTGGCTTTGGCGGTGCGTCTGTTCGGGAACATGATGAGCGGTGCGATGATCATCGCCATCCTGCTCACCATCACCCCGTTCATCTTCCCCATCATCATGACCACCCTTGGTCTGCTCACGGGCATGGTCCAGGCCTATATCTTCAGCATTCTCGCGGCGGTCTATATCGCCGCCGCCACCAGCGGGGACAAGCCGGCTCCCGCTAAATCCCCGGCTAAATCCACCTGATCCGCTCACGACCGGTACCAAAGGAATCCCATGGATAGCTCTACCCTCATCGCCATCGCCTCGATCGTCACCGCCGGCCTCACCACCGGCTTCGGCTGCATGGGACCGGCCTTAGGTGAAGGGCGTTCGGTGGCCACCGCCATGACTGCGCTCGCCCAGCAGCCCGATGCCTCGGCGACCATCACCCGCACCCTGTTCGTCGGGTTGGCGATGATCGAATCGACCGCCATCTACTGCTTCGTGGTGTCGATGATCCTGATCTTCGCCAATCCCTTCTGGAACCACGTCATCGCCCAGACCGTGGCGAAGTGAACCATGCTTATCGACTGGTTCACCGTCGGCGCCCAGGCGCTCAATTTCCTCATCCTCGTGTGGCTGATGAAACGATTCCTCTATAAACCGATTCTTGCCGCGGTCGATACCCGCGAGAAGCGCATCGCCGCGGAACTCGCCGACGCTGCGACGAAAAAGACCGAAGCTGCCCACGATCGCGATGAGTACCAGAAGAAGGTCGCGGAGATCGAAGCTCAGAAATCCTCGCTGCTGGAGGCGGCACAGGCCGCGGCCAAGGCTGAACATCAGCACCTGACCGATGAGGCGCGCGCGGCCGCCGACACCCTGGCGGCCAAGCGCCGGGATGAATTGCGTCATCAGGCAGTGGCCCTGGATCAGGGCTTCCGTCACCGCATCGAACAGGAAGTCTTCGCGGTGGCTCGCCTGACCCTGCATGACCTTGCCGGGGTCGATCTCGAGGATCGCTTGGTGGGACTTTTCACCACCCGCCTGCGCGACCTCGATAAACCCACGAAAGAGGCCCTGGGCAAGGCCATTGCGGGTTCTGCGGAACCAGTCCAGGTGCGCTGCGCCATCGCCTTGCCCCCGGCACAGGTCGCGGTGATCCAGACCGCCCTCAACCAGACCTTCTCCGCCGACATCCGCCTGCGCTACGTCACGGCGCCCGACCTGATTGCCGGCATCGAGTTGACCGCCCAGGGACAGAAACTGTCGTGGAGCATCAATGGCTATCTGACGCTATTGGCGTCCACGGTGGGAGACCTCCTGCATGAGCAGGACCAGCGCGCCAGTCCGACCACGATGAAGCCGGGCGATGACACCGCCCAGCCGACCAACCCCCCGGCGGTGAAAACGCCGGCCCCTGCCAGCGCGGTACCTACCGCACCGATGGCACCGACCGCACCCTCGGCAGCGAAAACGCAGCCCGCATGAGCAGCGCTCCCGCTTCGCTTGCGGACATCTGCGATCGTGCCCTTGGCGACATCGCCCTCGCCCGCGCCCGTGCCCGCGCAATCCCGAACGCCCGCTTGGCGTTGCAGGAGGTCGGCACCATCACCAGCGTCTCCACCGGCATCGCCACGGTGACCGGCCTGCCTGGCGTCGGCTTTGAGGAGATGCTCGCCTTTCCAGGCGGGGTGCTGGGTATCGCCTTCAATGTCGATGCCGACGCGGTTGGCGTGGTGCTGCTCGGGGCCTCGACCAACCTGCGCGCAGGCGACGAGGTCCTGCGCACCGGTCGCGTGATGGATGTCGCGGTGGGTGATGGCCTGCTTGGCAGGGTGGTCGATCCGCTGGGTCAGGCGCTTGATGGCAGGGGGCCTCTGCTCAGCCATGAGCGTCTGCCGATCGAACGGCCTGCCGCAGCGATCATGGACCGGGCCGCGGTCACGGTGCCGCTTCAGACCGGGGTCAAGGTGGTTGACGCCCTCATTCCCATCGGGCGCGGCCAGCGCGAACTCATCCTCGGCGATCGCCAGACCGGCAAGACTGCGATCGCCATCGACACCATCATTAACCAGCGGGGCAAGGACGTCATCTGCGTCTATTGTGCCATCGGCCAGCGTGCTTCAGCGGTGGCCAAGGTCCTGGCCACCCTGCGTAATCACGGGGCAATGGACTACACAGTCGCCGTGGTGGCGGCCGGCAATGATCCGCCCGGCCTGTCCTACATCGCGCCCTATGCCGCGACCAGCATCGCCGAGCACTTCATGGCGGCCGGGAAGGACGTGCTGATCGTGTTCGATGATCTCACCCAGCATGCCCGCTCCTATCGCGAGATTAGCCTGCTGCTGCGCCGGCCACCGGGCCGCGAAGCCTTCCCCGGCGACATCTTCTATATCCATTCACGCCTGCTCGAACGCGCCACCCGCCTGCGTCCGGAACACGGCGGGGGATCGCTGACCGCCCTTCCGATTGTCGAGACCGAGGCCCAGGACATCTCCGCCTATATCCCCACCAACCTGATCTCGATCACCGACGGGCAGATCTACCTGTCTCCAACCCTGTTCGAGCTGGGGGTGCTGCCCGCGGTCGATGTCGGAAAGTCGGTTTCGCGCGTCGGCGGTCAGGCCCAGCGGGCTGCCTTCCGGGGCATCGCCGGCGATCTCAAACTGGCGTATGCGCAGTTCGAGGAACTCGAGACCTTCGCCCGCTTCGGCGCCCGGCTCGACCAGAACACCCGCACCATCATCGATCACGGTCGCCGCATCCGTGCGTGCCTCAAGCAGGCGCAGTCCTCCCCGGTCGGGGTTCCGGAGCAGGTGGGCGTCCTGGTGGCGCTCTCCGCTGGCCTTTTCGACCATGTGCTGCTGGAGCGCATGGCGGAGGCCGAAGACGCCGTGCATACGGCGGTGGCGGGATTGCCGGCGGGGATCAACGCGCGCTTCGAGTCCGCCTCGACTTTTTCCACAGAGGATCGCGCCGCAGTCCTCGCCTGCGCGCGCCAGGCCCTGCTTGCTTTCCAGCCTGTGCCCGGGGTGACGGCAAAATCTGAACCGGAAACCGTGAAGCCGGCCACGGCCAAGACCAAAGCGCCCTCGTCCACCGGCGGTACACCGTGAGCGAGACCGCTGCCAGCCTTGGTCACACCATCGCCAGCGCCCAGGACCTGCAATCGGTGGTGCGGACCATGAAGGCCCTCGCCGCGTCCAGCGTCGGTCAATATGAGCAGTCCGTACGGGCATTGGCCGATTACCACCACACGGTGCAACTGGGATTGGGGGCATGCTTTCGCGAATCCCCGCCCGCTCCCATCATAGTCAGGCATGACCACCGCGACCAGGCGATCGGCGCGGTGGTTTTCGGATCCGACCAGGGTCTGGTGGGCCGTTTCAACGACGATGTCGCGGATTTTGCCATCACCACCCTCGCTAGCCTGCAAGGGAAGCCCAAGATCTGGGCAGTCGGAGAGCGCGTCCACGGGCGACTGGCCGATGCCGGGCTGGAAATGATGGGTCTCTATGACGTCCCTAACGCGATCCAGGGCATCACCCCCCTGGTCGGGCGTATCCAGGTGGATAGCGAGGCGCATCGGGACAGGGATGGCTACTCCCGGGTCTATGTGTTTCACAACCGGCCGAAAGCCGGTTCCTCGTACGACCCGGTCAGCTTACGCTTGCTGCCATTGGATCAGAAATGGCGACACGATCAGGCCGCGGTTCCCTGGCCAACTAAGCGCCAGCCACAGATCATGGGTGAAGGAACGTCCACCTTGCGGGCCTTGATCCGAGAATACCTGTTCATTTCACTGTTCCGCGCCAGTGCGGAATCCCTCGCCAGCGAAAACGCCAGCCGCCTGGCAGCCATGCAGCGCGCGGAGAAGAATATCGACGATCTCCTCGTCGACCTCAAGAGCTCCTTTCGCCGACAGCGCCAGGGGACCATCGACGAGGAGTTGTTCGATGTCATCGCCGGGTTTGAGGCGCTCAAACCAACACGAAAACCTAACGGGTAATTCCGATTAAAAGGGATTTCTTCTGGGCTGATCACCTGATGACAAATCAGAAGAACATTCAGTATCATACGGTCTGACTTTCATCAGCGAAGGAATCCCATGAATTCGACCACCAATAGCGTCGTGGCTATCTATAAATCACATGAATACGCCGAATCGGCGATCAAGGAGCTGGATCGAACCCATTTCAACATGAAACTCCTGTCCATCGTCGGTCGGGACTACCACACGGATGAGCATGTGGTGGGTTACTACAATGTCGGTGACCGCATGCAGTATTGGGGTAAAGAAGGAGCCTTCTGGGGCGGAATCTGGGGACTGCTGTTCGGCTCTGCGTTTTTCTTCATCCCGGGTATCGGCCCGTTCATCGTTGCCGGACCTCTGGTCAGCATGATCATCGGGGCTTTGGAAGGAGCAGTTCTGGTCGGCGGTGTGAGCGCAATCGGTGCAGGATTGATGAGCATCGGCATACCCAAGGATTCGGTGCTGCAGTACGAGACGGCTCTGAAAGCGGGAAAATTCGCCATCGTGGTTCATGGAACCGCAGTGGATGCGGCCCGTGCCCGTGATATCCTCCGCAATACGAATTGTGAATCTGTCATGGAACATGAATTCTTTCCGACCACTGAAAAGATTACTGCAAAATCGGCCTAGATGACCGCATGAATGTTGCTCTCCGGGCGCTTTGCACGCGACCCGGATAGCGCGGTATTTTACGATGGCTGCAAGAAAATGAGCCGTGAGAACTAGACTCAACCGACACAGTCATCGCTTATCTTAAGCTTCCGATCCCTTGAAAGGATGATGATCCATGGTTACCACGGCAACAGTCGCTGCTTCCCCGTCCATGAGCGTCAGCGAGGCGATTACCAAGCGTCGCGCCGTCCGCACCTATCTTCCGGATTTGGTCGACGAAGTCACCATTCGGTCCCTGCTGACGGCAGCGACCTGGGCACCAACTGCCATACACGAGGAATCCTGGGCGTTTGCCGTCGTTCAAGATCCCAAGATGCTTAAGACGATTTCTGACCGATCGCATGTACTTCTGACAGATGAAGAGCGTCACAAGCATCATGCAATGGATCAACATATACATGCGAAGCTATACGACCATAACTTCAATATATTTTACGATTCCGGAACTCTGATTGTCATTTATGCCCTGCAGGCGGGCCAATTTGTCGGTGCGGACTGTTGGCTGGCTGCCGAAAACCTGATGCTCACCGCCTGCGCAATGGGGCTTGGCACCTGCGTCATTGGACTCGCGGTTCCCGGGCTCAATGACGCGCAAGTAAAGTATGAATTGTCGGTCCCTGCAACTGCAACTGCCATCGTCCCGATCATCGTCGGCAAGTCACGGGGCGATATTCCTCTTACCACCCGGAAGCCTCCGATGATCCTGTCCTGGAAAAAGGCTTAAGATCTTAGAGATTCTGACTTCATCGGGAGCGTTCTGGGGAACTGGTAATATGTCGATTTTGATTCTGGGGGATTGCCACGGAGCGTGGCCTAGATTGGTCGATGCCATCTCGTATGGCGTCGAACGGTTTGGCGCCACGTCTGTCATTCAGATAGGAGATTTTGGATTCCGCGCCGACCAGTTTCTGGCGCTTCAAAACGAATTGACCAAAGCACCCTTTCCGGTCCATGTCCATGTTATCGACGGCAACCACGAGGATCACGATTGGTTGTGGAAAAAGGCCGAGACTGGCGCCTTTCCAATATGGGCTTCCAAGTACAACCTGTTTGCTCACCGTCGCGGAGACACTGCGGTCATTGAAAGCCTGCGCGTAGGATTTCTCGGTGGCGCCTTGAATACCGAAGGCTGCCAAAGTGGCACTTCGGCCGATGGGAATTCCAATTGGGTGACCGACCAGGATGCCGATCTCGCCTCTGAGGCCTTCAATCTGGCGGATGTCGAGCTCGTGGTCACTCATTCCTGCCCACCTTCAATTGGTATTGGGATGCGCGGTCAAGACGGTCTCGTCGAGTCAACCAACTGCTGCGGCGAGACCGAATGCTTCGACCGCGGACCTATCGATGATACCGGAGAGCCTGGATTAAGGCGTCTATGGCTGCGCCTCAAGCATCATCCCTGGACATGGGTGTTTGGGCACTTCCATAACCATCGCGATGCCTGGTCTGGCGGGACTGCATTCCATTGTGTGGGGTCAGTTGATGGCAGCGATGGACGTGGTCGCCCACTAGGATACATCATTGATACCAAAATCGGTTCACGGACTGCAGTGGATTTGTAAAGCCCATGTTACCGTTTTAGACTGATTCGGATTCGTGTGTACGCTGTATAATCACTATTTACTTTGATCACTAATAACTTACGTTTTATCCATGGCGAATGCCGTGTTCCTCAAGCTCAGGGAAGGCCGTAGCATCCGCTTCGGCCGCACCAAGGACGCTGCTGCCGCCGCCAAGGTGAAGCGCGGCGTTGAGGAGTGGATCCGAGAAGGGGTGACGATCTCCATGGCCAACGCACAGGGTGAACTGGAGGACGTCAACTTGAAGAACGTTGTGGCCATCGAGATTTCCGAGGAACCGACGCCTCCGACGGGATCACGGCTGGTGCTGGATTTTCCGCCCGTCTGACCTGCTAAAGCGCGAGGAGCGGCCCCGGCCTGCCCGGCAGGGCGAGCGGAGTAAATGAGGCGGCTGCCCATCGAGGCTAAGGAACGGTTCCGCTCCCAGTCATGCCTTCCGCAATGCGATGCAGAACGTTTTCGACCAGGTCGGTGATTGCATTTCGTCCACGGCCTGCGTCCTTGCATACTGCAATGGGAAACTCGCCCGTTTGGGCATAATAGGGGCATATCGAACAGCATATTCCCGAGAACTTCACTAAAGTTGGTTTTAGGGGACCGGGATGATCGCGGTATTATCCCCGGCCCAAGGAGCCTCACATGTTGCCACTCGTTGAAGGATCCATTCCGGTACGTTTCCTGGCCGGCGACATCGACAGCAAGCGCGAAGCATTTCTCATGATGTTCCGACTGGTCATTGGCGACGTCATGGCTACCGGCCGCCGGCTGAAGGACATCGCTGACGACATCGGCATCACCATCGGCAAGTTGGCCGACTGGATCGCCGGTATGGTCGATGACCACGAGGTCGATGCCATGAGCCGTAAGTGCGTCGCCTTCGCACACGACCTCGGCCTGGTTCTCGAAGCAGTCGAAAGCTGACCGCCGTCCTTCAATAATTTGAGGAGATCGACATGATGAAACCCAAGGTATTTCTCGCCGAAGATAACCAAGGCGATGGCATGCTGCTCGACCTTGCCTTCACCGAAGCCGGTCGATCGGTTGAGATCGTCCAAGTCCACGATGGTGCCCGAGCATTTGAGCGCTTGCGTGCGGCGGCCTGTCAGATGCCGTTCCCATTCCATCTCATCATCATCGACCTTCACCTTCCGAGTTTTGACGGATTGGAGTTGCTGCTCGGGTTGAAGGGCTTGCCGGAGTTGACCAGGGTGCCAATGGTGATCCTGACGACCTCGCCGACCGCTCACGAACGGGAGCGGGTCCACGAGCTTCACTGCGCCTTGCTGATGAAGCCTGATGACTACAGCGGGTTGGGCGCCGTGATCGCCCAGTTGGTCCCGTACCTTTTCCCTGCCGATGTTGACCTACCCGCAGCGGGTTGACCGCCCTTTGATCACGCAACACTCCGAAACCAATACCAGCGGCTCCACCGGGAACGCCAAGGCATCCTCAAAAAACAGGTAGGGAACCAGCTTGCCGATCACCGCAGCCATCCCCTTGTAGTCTTCGCTCTTGGTTAGGTAGGCACTGGGGTTGTGGATGAGGCTGCGCTGCCGGTCCATGGGATTGCTCGACGAGGTCAAGATCACGATGGGCACCCCGGTCAACCCGAGCCAGCGATGCAGACGCCCCAGCAGCTCCAGGCCATCGAGCTTCGGCATATTCAGATCAAGGACGATCAGGTCGAACGGAAATGGCCCCTCCAAGGACGCCGACAACAAGAGGTCGTAAGCCTGGGCGCCGTCGAATGCCTGGGTGATTTTCACCAATCTACCGGCGTCTGCGAAACCCAGGCCGAGCAACATGCCATCGCCTTGATTGTCGTCCGCGAGGAATATCCGCGGGATCAATGGTAAACCCTGGTCGTCGTCACTTCTTAGGTTCGATTTCCTGACCAGCTTCGAAGTTCCGATGCGTGATAGCTTTGGCATGAGGAACCTACGCGGGAAGGTCGTTCAGCGGAATGTCCTCGTAATGGTAGTAAAAGGTGCGGGAAAATTCCATGGGGCGTTGAACGCATAAGCCCGAGCACCCCATCTCGCCAATGGTCAACAGGGAAGCGATTCCCGGACCGCGACGCTGTTTCAGTCCTCCGGACCCTCCAGCGCCGCCAACGCCGCCGCCCGCTCCCAGGTCTCGCCCTTGTACTCCCAGGCCGCCACCAGCCAGTCAGGCAACCCCACGACATTTTCCCTGCCGAACGCCTCGCCCCAGGTTGCGGCCATCGACTTCCAGGCATCGTGCAGCGCCGCATGGGCGACTTCGAACCGCTGGCGCATCGCTGGGCTTCTGGGACGAAGACCCGGCAGACCTCCGTTGAATCCACGCCGGGCTCTGGCAGCTGCTTCGGTCAATCGCTCTGAGGTCACCCGGAAGTCGGCGATCAAGACCTGCCGGATAGAGGTGCTGGCGGACGCGATAATCGTCTCGTCGATGCCATAGCCGGCGACGAACCGCTCGACGACACCTCCAGGCACAACACCGACGCC
>Ga0302319_10017337_pt1 | contig 13198 bp, 15 predicted proteins | sample Bog_T0_2_FD_203319 | JGI IMG/M metagenome (GOLD analysis project Ga0302319, IMG submission 203319) | Peat permafrost microbial communities from Stordalen Mire near Abisko, Sweden - Bog_T0_2 | ecosystem: Environmental > Terrestrial > Soil > Wetlands > Peat | place: Sweden: Abisko, Stordalen Mire...
GGCTTCTCTCTCGACGGACTCGTTTATCTCCGCCGCTTCGTTCCAGGAGACGACGCGTGTGCTGACCGAAGCCGCGATTAACGGCAAGGTCGACTACCTGCGTGGTCTGAAGGAAAACGTCATCATGGGCCGCCTGATCCCGGCCGGCACTGGCTTAGAGTATTACCGGAGAGTGAAGATCGCCGGCGAGGATGTGGTGGAAGAAGAGCCGATCCAGGAAGAGCCGCTGAGCACCGACCTCAGCGTTTACGACGATGAGGCTCGATCGATCTATGCGGGTGGGTTGAGTGAGGACGTAGGTCCAGAAGAACCCACGCTGGCGGAGTAATCGGGAGACCAAAGTTAGGAAGTGAAAGGCGGACCGCGCAGGTCCGCCTTTTTTGCGCTGGGTTAGACGCGCTGAGCAATTCGCGGCGGAGTACGCTCGCCATTGTTAGCAATTTTGTTTCGAGCTTCGTCTTTATAAGCGCCGCGCAACGCCATCGAGCCGGACCGGAAGAATGTATTCGCGCTGTTCCGAAAAGGCTCGAGCCTGCATAGCTCTGCGCTCTTGAATAGTCCAGAGCTTAGCTGCATAGTATTGCGAGACAAGCATGATACAGAATCTAGCCCGATTCTCGTACAGGTCTGTTAGGTGAGCGTATAAATCTTTTCCCCAAAGATCGACCCGCTCCGCACCGCCATCCTGCTTGTGGGGGGAGACAAAACCGGCGAACATCACTCTTACGAGAAGTTCGTTCCAATCGCGGATGAGCTTAAGAAGGAGGGAAAACTTTAATGCCGAGTCGCAAGTTCCGCGAACTGGTCACTGCAATGTCCAACGAGCCGCAACAGAAGATCGTTCAGCGAGTGCGCGAAAGCCTGGCATCAATGCCGTTAGAGGAAATCCGGAAAGCGCGCCAGATGACGCAGGCCAAGCTCGCCGATGCTTTGGGAGTGAATCAGAGCGAGGTTTCAAAGATCGAGCATCGCACCGACATTTACCTCAGCACACTGGCTGGCTATGTGGAGGCGCTCGGAGGAAAACTGGAGATCCGGGCCATCTTCCCGGACCGCGAGATGCGTATCACGCCGTTCGAGGACATTTCCTGACCCACGCCGGCAACGCCTGCCTGGTCGAATAAATTACGGGTGAAACTGCGCGCGAGCAACGCCCGGGCCAACGTTGCGGGCAATCTGCGGCATAGAGCACGCACGTGAACACACTCGTGTGCATGCTCCCGCAGAACGGTCGATGCGTCGCTGCGGAAGCCTTGATCCAGAATCAGGCGCACACTTACGCTGCGCTGTCCTCGAGGCTGGCGGCCGCAAGTGCCAGCGCCTGCCAAACGCCCTCCGCATCCAACTCTGGATAGTTACGGAAGAGGTCACCCCGATTTACTCCGATTCGGATACAGAGCCACCGCTTCGACGACGCGCCGTACCGTCAGGTGCATCCCACGGATGCACGGCTGGCCATTCATCTGATTAGGATCCCAAGTGACTCGATCGAAGCGCGGCATCATCAACTATCATAAATGGGCTGTCGAGTCGACCGTGAGCCACAATAAGAAACTCTCGCCAATCAAACGCCACTCTGAATCTCGTAGTCAAATACCAGAGGGCCGCCCGAGCGGTTGCAATTGTCCAACCACCACGACCTATCGAACGATTGCAAGGCCTGCTCGGGATCATCAAATTCGATAGGCAATTGCACGCCCACCTTCAGCAAACCAGCATCCTCGGAATACTGCACCCGTAGATGTAAGACTCGTACGCCAAAAGGCGTTTCGCAAAGGCTCCACCGCGTCCATCAACAGCGAAAAGGCCGACGGCTCCTCGTCTAGCAGTCCACTCACGCCACACCCGTTATCCGCGATCTGATAGTGCTGTTGTAGCGCGCGCAATCGCGAAGTGGCCGTTTGCCCGGCAGACTCGCCAGTTGCTTTCGGAAGTTCCACGAGTTCAGACATCGATAGTGACTCCGATCTAATTATCGTTCATCATCAACCTGGCGTAACCTGTAATATGATCGCTTTCCTGCGCGGAACTCTTCTCGAAAAGCATCCCAACCAAGCCATCGTCGATACCGGCGGCGTCGGCTACGACGTCACCATTCCAGTCTCCACCTACTCCGCGCTTCCGGACGCCGGCTCCGAGGTGCGCCTCCGCATCTACACGCACGTCCGCGAAGACTCCTTAGCACTGTTCGGCTTCCTGACAATCGAAGAGAAGATTCTCTTCGAGAAACTGATCTCCGTCAGTGGCATCGGCCCCGCCCTGGGCGTAAAAGTGCTCTCCGGCTTAGAGACAACCAGCCTGATTTCCGCCATCCGCAACGGCAGCGTGGAACATCTGGTGCGGATCCCCGGAGTCGGCAAGAAGACGGCCGAGCGGATCGTCCTGGAGTTAAAAGACAAGCTCGACATGCTGCCGTCCGGCGCGCAACCGCCGCCAGCCGCCGCCAAACCGCAAACCGCTCTCAGCCCGGTGGAGTTCGACGTACTGTCGGCTTTGCTCAATTTAGGCTGCCAGCGAGCGAATGCCGAGCAGGCCGTGCGCAAGGCCAGAGGCGAGGGCGCCGGAGACGATTTCGAGCCGTTGTTTCGCCGCGCTCTGGAACTGGTCCGCTGACGGGCTACAATAAAGGAACTAAGGCCGGACGGTAATCGTAACTTGACAGGTGCTGGCATGAGATCGGCAACTGAATCGACCGAACAAAACGCTAAAGGGCCGGGCACGTCTAGCTCTGACGTCTCGCCCGAACAGGTTCGCGCCGAACTCGACAAAATCCTAGCCAGTCCGGGCTTCATCAATGCCGATCGCCTCAGCCGGTTCCTGCGTTACGTCGTCGACGAAACGCTGGACGGCCAGATCGACAAACTCAAAGAAACGTTACTCGGCATCGAGGTGTTTGGCCGCAAGCCGACCTACGATCCGCGGGTAGACGCCGTCGTTCGCACCGAAGCCGTGAAGCTGCGGGCGCGCATGCGCGACTACTACGAGACGGAAGGCCGCGAAGACCCAGTTCGGATCGATATCCCGAAAGGTGGTTACGTTCCGGCATTCCACTTCCGTGAGGAATTGGTGGAACCCGTTACTCCACCTTCGATTGCCGGTGAGGCGCTGCCCGATTCCGAACCGGCCATTTGGAAAACGACCGTGGTCGCGATTGCGATCGTAGCGGTACTGGCGGCTTCCGTCTGGATTGCCGTTCGCAAGGGATCGCGGCCCGATGGACGCCCGGAACTGGCCTCCATCGCCGTGCTTCCCTTTGAAGATCTGAGTTCGCAACACGACCAGGAATACTTCTGCGACGGGATGACCGAAGAGATCATCGACGCTCTAACCAAGGTCGGCGGATTCCGCGTGGTGGCCCGTACGTCCTCGTTCGCGTTTAAAGGCAAGCAGCAGGACATCCGCGAGATCGGAAAGAAGTTGAACGTCGGCGCGGTGCTGGAGGGTAGCGTTCGCAAGTACGGAAACAAGCTCCGGGTCACGGCGCAGTTAAACAGTGTGGCCGACGGCTATCATCTATGGTCGGAAACGTATGAGCGGGAACTCCAGGATGTGTTCTCCGTTCAGGACGAAATTTCTCAGGCGATCGTGAACACCCTGCAGGTTAAGTTGACTGCGGGAGAAACCGGTGTTCGGCCCAAACCGAACCAAGCGCCCGAGAATATGGAGACCTACGATTTATACCTGCGCGGCCGTTATCATTGGGCCCGTTGGCGCACGGAAGGCGCGGAAAAAGCGATTCGGTATTTTCAGCAGGCCATCGCCAAAGATCCGAATTATGCCCCGGCGTACGCGGGCTTGGCCGACTCCTACTGCTGGCTGGGGTTCTTCAGTTCTCTGGCTCCGAACGAAGCGATGCCGAAAGCTCGGGAATACGCGCAGAAGGCTTTGCAACTGGACGATTCGCTCTCTGCCGCGCACGCGTCGCTGGGCTACGTGAAAGCGCTGTACGACTTCGATTGGCCCGGAGCGGAGCGGGAATTTAAACGCGCCATCGAACTCAGCCCCGGGCTCGCGGACGGCCATTTCGGTTACGGCATCGCCTATCTGGCGCCCATCGGGAAGACATCCGAATCCATCCGCGAGATGAAACTGGCGCGCGATCTGGATCCGCTGTCCCTGGCCACCAATACTTACCTCGGCCTGGCCTACGAGTTCGCCGGAGACTCGGATGAGGCGATTACGCAAATGAAGAAAGCCCTCGAGTTGGATCCTACTTTCTTCTATGCGCATTCGCATTTAGCTGTAATCTACGGCCGGAAACGCATGTTTCCGGAGTTTTTTGCCGAGTTAAAAACGGCCAAAATCGAAGACCCTTCCTGTCAGGAGGCTGTCCTGCTGGCTTATGGCGACGCGCTGGAGAATAAGCGCAACGAAGCGCTTGATATGGTCCAGCGCATGAAAAATCCGCCGAAGGGCGCTTATGTACGCCCGACGTCAATCGCCATGGTCTACGGCATTCTCGGCGATCGCGACCTGACCATGCAGTGGCTGCAGCGGGCGTACGCGGAGCGCGATGGCATGTTGGCTTATGCCAGGCATGAGCCCGCTTATGTCAATTTCCGAAAGGATCCGGAATTTCTGGACCTTATGCGACGGGTCGGACTTTCGCAATAAAACACGTGGGCCTCTAGCAGGTCCGCACCATTTCTACGGAGCACTCCGCGTGTAAGGCGACCGCTTCCGATACGCTGCCAATCACCAGCCTCTCGATGCCCCGCCGTCCATGGGAACCCACTAGAATCAGGTCCGCGTCCCAACGCTCGGCTTCCTCCAGGATCAGCCGCTGTGGCAGCCCGACTGGGACCAGGATCGACTCCATGGTTTTCAACCCGGTTGCGGCCACAATCGTCTCCGCCTCGGCGACCGCCCGCTGTGCAGCCTGCATCGCATCCGCCCGCAGTGCCTCCATGCCCGCTTCATCGAAATACGGAGGATACGGATTGTGACGCGACGGCACAACCGGCTCGACGACAGTCATGATTTCCACTTCCGTGTTCGACGGCCACGGCCGGTTCGCGATCGCTTGCGCCGCTGCAACGGAACAAGCGGATCCGTCGGTCGCCAGCAGCACTCGATACTCCGACATAGGCCCTGGCCGCACGATTTCTACCGAACAATGCGCCCCTCGAAGCACCCTGCGCGCCACGCTTCCCACCAGAAACCGCGTCAGTCCGCTGTGTCCATGCGGTCCCAGGATCACCACATCGGCGCCAATCTGTTGAGCCTCCTCCAGTATCAGCGACCTTGGGTCGCCCTGCCGCACCACGCTCGATGCATCCAACCCGGCGCAGCACAGGGAATCGGCGGCGGAGTCCACGAATTTCTCCGCATCCTCGCGGGTTGGCTTGCTTTGCGCCGACGTTTCCCACACGTGCTGCGGCTCCATTACGGTAAGAACCAGCACGGAGCTGCCGCACGGCCAGGATCGGCGCGCTACTTCATCGACAATCGCCTTCCAGGATGCCGACGTATCGATCGCTACCAGTAATCGCATAAATGCGCCTCCATGACAGGACGTGCGCAAACGAGTAGCCGCGCCAAGTGGCTCATGTGAATGGCTTTCAAAAGCATCATGGGTGAAAAGCCCCTTAAAAGGCCGCGAAACAGCGCAGTTCCTGACAACGTCAGTCCAGCGAATGCAAGGCTAATACAACTACTACTTCTGGCCTTATGTCTCGGCGCTTTGGCCTGGTTCGTTCGCGACGACATCGCCGATTATCGTGCGTTCAAACTCCTTACCGACACCAAGGACCGTCAGCGGCGATATCTGGTCTGGGTTCTGCGCGCCTTCCTGCTGTTTTGCGGAGCAACAATCGTTAGCCTGGAATCCTGAGACGGTTTCCAGTGCTGATCGCGTTCCCGCCAGAGTTCCTAACCTTGCACGAAGCCTTGTCAATCGCTTTTGCCGAAGCCAGAGCTTCCCGACACCGGATTTCTCGCAGGCTTCTCCATCGCGATCCTCGCCGGCGCGGTTGGCGGAAGCTTGATCGTGAAACGCTTTGGGTCTAAAGGCAAGCCGCCGGTGCTCGGCGATATCGAAGCGTTAATGCCCCGCAATGGGGCGGAAACTGCTTGTACCGCTTTGCTGGCCCTGAACGCCGGTGTCAGCGAAGAGTTGTTTTTCCGGCTGCTTTTGCCATTGTTGCTTATTGGCCTGTTCGAAAATGCGACGCTCTCCTTCGGCGTCGCTGCGGTCGTCTTCGGTCTCGTTCACATCTATCAAGGCCACGCCGGAGTCATCGCGACCACTATCCTGGGGCTGGTGTTCTCAGTTCTCTATCTCTGGACCCAAAACCCCTGGATCGCCGCCGCCGCGCACGTTTTTCTGGATCTCTTCGGATTGGTGATTCGCCCCACTCTTCTACGCATGGTCAAGTGACCGTCCGCACCATTTCGCGTCCACTCTCGTTTCCCTCCAACGTCCCGCCCGATTGGTAGGGAGCTTTTGAGGTCGAGCATACACCTTCGGTTCCTTGGGAATTTTGCGAATGGCGAATCTCTTGGCGCTTCAACCGAACATTCGAAACGGGCATGCACAGAATTGCACAAACCGGCCCATCACCATACTCTCGACCAGTGGCGATCTGGAAGGCATCCCCCCTGAAGTAAAAAGCGTCGAACCGTACGCCAAGGCCGTGTTGTGCGCAGAGCCAAATCTGGGTTCACGCAAGTTTCGCGGCCCTATCTCGTTTCCCTCCAACACCCCGCCCTATTTGTAGGGAGCTCCTGCCGCCGCACCCGCTACTCTTGAACCTGGAAGTAGTCTGCAGGAATCCGCTCACTCACCCCTGGCTGGTGTTCTGAACCGGACTTCCCCAGTTCTTTGACAATCGAATATCCGGTCCAACCCGATCCTGTGGAAAAAACGTGACGAGCGGCGCGCAAATTATGGCAAAAATCCGCGATTCCTGGAAATCTGCCAAATAACTATCTTTAATTCTTAAGCTTACAAAACTCGCAAAAAGCGCACACACTCCCGATTCCCTCGTCATTGAGGGTCGCCCCACCATGGACTGCTCGACAAAATTCGACACGATTCGACACTATCGGAGAATCGCATACTGGGATCCGCCCATAGCATCCAACGCCTTAGATTGGACTCACAATTGCTCCGAACCTACGAGAAGTATACTGTTAATAACTACAACAATGCATGAGACAGGTGTCCTTTGGCTGCGCGTTGCCACGGCTTTTTATGCCGTGGGATTGCTCCATGCCCTGTTGATGTTATTCCGCAAGAAACCGCATCTCTTCCGCGTCGCTCTCGGCGCGTTCGCCATCGGGGTCGTGATTCACATCGTAGCCGTCGTCGAATTGACCATGGCCATCGGCAAATTCCCCGTCGACAACTTTTTCGAGACGCTATCCCTTTGTGCGCTTCTGGTGGGAATCGCCTTCCTCTTCGTCTACTGGAAATACCGCTTCGACAGCCTCAGCATTTTCGTGTTTCCCCTCGTTTTCCTCATGACCCTGGTCGGGTCCATGGAAACTCCCGTGGCGTCCTGGCCGGATCCCAGCCTGCGCGACGGCTGGCTGCTGGTCCACATCGTGATGATCATGCTGGGCTATGCGTCGCTGCTGCTCACCGCCATCGCTTCCATCTTTTATCTGATACGGGAGCGCCAGTTGAAACACAAGGTTACGAGCGGCAGCAGCATTTTCGACCGCCTGCCGCCCTTGGGTACCCTCGATACTATCGTGACGAACTCCATGAGCTTCGGGTTCGTGTTCATCACCCTCGGAGTGATCGCCGGCAGCGCGTGGGCCTTCATCGAGTCCGGCACCAGTTGGATCGAGCAGCCGAAGATCGCCATCTCGCTGGTCACTTGGGCGTTCTATTTACTAATGGTTTTTCTGCGCGCCACGGCTGGTTGGCGCGGCCGGAAAGCCGCCATGATGGCGATCATGGTATTGTGCTGCTCCGCGTTGACGTGGGCCGCGCACGTGGGGCTGCGATCGTTCTTAGAGAAATGAGATTCTCCATCACAGGCGTCAACCACCGCAGTGCCCCGGTCGAAGTGCGCGAACGCCTCGCTTTCGACGAAAAGGCCTTGGCCGCCGCGCTGGAGAATCTGAAGGGCCGGCCGGGCATCTGCGAGGGGATGATTCTGTCCACCTGCAATCGCGTGGAGGTGTCGTTGGCCTGTGAGGAGAGTTCCAACGGCGAAGCCGCGGTCGACGCCTTTCTGGCGGACACCCGTCAGGTGGATCGCGAATGGGTGCGCCGCTACCTTTACCGCTACAACGATCGCGATGCCATCCGCCACTTGTTCCGCGTCGCATCCAGTCTCGATTCGATGGTAGTGGGGGAGCCGCAGATCCTCGGGCAACTCAAAACCGCTTTCTCAGTAGCCAAAGATCATGGCGTGGTCAATTCCTTCATGGATGCTCTGGTCACCCGAGCTTTTAGCGTGGCGAAGCGCGTCCGCACGGAAACGGAAATTGGGTCGAATGCGGTATCGGTCAGCTATGCCGCGGTGGAGATGGCCCGCGAGATATTCGGCACACTCGCGAATAAGAAGGTGCTGCTCATCGGCGCGGGCAAGATGTCGGAAGCGGCGGCTCGTCACTTGGCGCGCTGCGGAGTCGCTAGCATCTTCATCACCAATCGCACCCACCAGCGCGCCCAGGAAATGGCCAGCTTGTTCAACGGCAAAATCGTTGAATACGACCGCTATCTTACTTTCTTGCCGGAAGTCGACATCGTCATTACGTCTAGTGCCGCGCCCCACTTCATTCTCACCGGCGGCCAGATGCGGAAGGTGATCGCGCAGCGCAAAAACGCTCCCATGTTCCTGATCGATATCGCTGTGCCCCGCAACATTGAGCCGGCGGTGAACCAGATCGATAACGTGTTTCTGTACGACATCGACGATCTGCAGAAAGTGGTGGAGACCAATCTCCTCGGCCGCAAGCAGGAAGCCGAGGAAGCCGAGCAGATTGTCACCGAGGAAGTCGAGCGGATGGTCACCCGGCTGAAATCCCGCGAAGTGGTGCCGATGATCGTCAGCCTGCACGAGCAACTGGAGAGTCTGCGGTTAGGCGAGTTGACCCGCTATCGTGGCAAACTCGGCGCGCTGACGGCGGAACAGGAAGAGGCGCTCGATCAACTGACCCGCAGCCTGATGAATAAGATCGCGCATGGACCCATTTCGGAACTGCGCAAGCAGGCCTCCCAACCGGACGGCCATCACTTCGTGAATGCCGTTCGAAAGGTGTTCCGGCTGGGAGACTGAATGCTGGTTATTGGTTCACGCGGGTCGCAGCTTGCCTTATGGCAGGCGCGTTGGGTGCAAGCCCGTTTGGCGGAACTCGGTACAGCGTCGCGCATCGACGTCATTCATACCACCGGAGACAAGGTCTTGGATGTCGCCCTGTCGAAGGTCGGAACCAAGGGCTTGTTCACCAAAGAGATCGAAGAGGCCCTATTGGCCGGCGCCATCGATCTCGCCGTACACAGTCTCAAAGACATGCCTACCGAACTGCCCCAAGGTCTCACGCTGGCGGCGATTCCCGTCCGCGAGGATCCGCGCGATGCGCTGGTAGGGTTGAAACTTGCCGGCTTGCGGCACGGCGCGCGCGTGGGCACCAGTTCGCTCCGACGCGGGGCGCAGCTCAAGGCCTTGCGGCCCGATCTCGATATTCAGAACATTCGAGGAAATGTGGATACCCGCCTGCGCAAGTTGGACGAGGGCCAGTTTGAAGCCATCGTACTCGCTTCGGCTGGTCTGCGAAGGCTGGGCTGGGCTGATCGGATTACCGAGTATCTGGATCCCGATGTGATGTGCCCGGCGGTGGGCCAAGGCGCGCTCGCGATCGAGACTCGCGACGATTATGGTCCCCCTTTCGACGTCTGCCGTAAGCTGAACGACGCGAACACGGAAGCCTGTGTCCAAGCGGAGCGGGCGGTGCTGGCGCAGTTGGGCGGCGGTTGTCAGGTCCCTATCGGCGCCCACGCAACCCGGGTGGGCGTAATGTTGCGGTTGATCGCGGTGGTTGTTTCCCCGGATGGAACCAGCCTCATTCGCAGAGTTCGTGAGGAGCGTCCCCGGCGTCCGGAAGACCTGGGCCGCGCTATGGGTGTGGAGTTGCTGGCGGCCGGTGGCAGAGAGATTCTCGAAGCCGTCTACAGCGCATGAGCAAGGTCTACCTGGTCGGCGCAGGACCCGGGGACCCCGATCTCATTACCTGGAAGGGCCGCCGACTCCTTGCCGTCGCCGATGTCGTCCTGTTCGATCATCTCGCCAACGAAGCACTGCTCGAACTGACTCCTAAGCATTGCGAGCGGATTTATGTCGGGAAAAAGAAGGCCATCCACAGTCATACTCAGGAGCAAATCTGCGATCTGCTGATCGATCGCGCGCGGCGCGGCTTGACAGTGGTGCGGTTGAAAGGCGGCGATCCGTTCATATTTGGACGCGGCGGCGAAGAAGTGGAAGCACTGGCAGATGCCGGCATTCCGTTTGAAGTCGTTCCGGGTGTGACTTCACCGCTCGGAATTGCAGCTTACACCGGCGTGCCGCTCACGCATCGCCAGCATACTTCCGTAGTCACATTTGTTACCGGCCACGACGTGGGCGCGATCGACTGGGATCGCGTAGGACGCGCGGAGACACTGGTCGTCTTTATGGGGCTGACGAATCTGCGCGAGATAGCCAATGAAATCGTATCGCGCGGACGGTCCGCCGCCACACCGGCTATGGCGGTGCGCTGGGGAACGCGGCCGGATCAAGAGACGGTCGTCGGGACTCTGGGCGACTTGGCGGATCGCATCGACGCGGCCCGCATGAAGCCTCCGGCGACCGTATTCATCGGCGAAGTTGTCGGGTTGCGCGATAAGCTGAACTGGTTCGAACGCTTGCCTCTGTTCGGTCAGAAGATCGTGGTGACAAGAGCGCGTGAGCAGGCCGGTGATTTGTCGTCAAAGCTGCGTGCTTTAGGAGCGGACGTAGCCGAACTGCCCGTCATCGCTCTGGAGGAACCCGCCGATCCGGGTCCGCTCGATCGCGCCATCGCCGAACTGGAGACCTATGAGTGGCTCGTCTTCACCAGCGTCAATGGCGTCAAGTTCTTCATGAATCGGCTGGATGCTTCAGCTCGCGATCTGCGCGCGCTACGCGCCCGCATTTGCGCCATTGGGCCTGCGACTGGAAAGGCAATCGAAGCTCTGCATCTGAAGGTCGATCTCATGCCGGATGAGTATGTCGCGGAGAGTGTCGTCGCAGCTTTCGTGAACCAGGATATCTCCGGCAAGAGAATCCTGCTGCCACGGGCCGCGTTAGCGCGCGATCTGATCCCACGGGACCTGGCCAAACAGGGTGCGATCGTGAACGTGGTCGAAGCCTATCGGAATGTGGTACCGGCCGGTGCCGCCGCGCTCGCGGCGCAGATATTCTGCGCCGCGAGCAAACCTGATTGGATTACGTTCACCAGTTCTTCGACAGTAAAGAATTTCCTGGCAGTGGCGGGTGCGGCGGCGCTCGAAGGAGTGAGGATAGCATCCATCGGGCCGGTAACATCGGAGACCGCCCGCCAGCACGGATTGCAGGTGCACTTTGAAGCCGGCGAATTTACGATCGACGGCCTCATCGATGGCTTAGTCGCGAGTGTCTAAACGTTAGACACTCTCTTCAGTTCTACCTGCAATCGTTTCCGGACTGTGGTGTAAGTTTTCCTTAGGACTGTCCCGTATTCGCTAGCACTGATTTGCGTCGCAATAAGAGTAATATGTAAATCTATAAAGCACTGATATAACAGACGTTTCGTCCTCCCGATTCTTGTAGACACCGTGTATTGTCTTCCACTTTATGGAGCCAAAAAGCCAAGTTTGTGGAAAGGATATTGCATAGCCGGACGAAGAAAATAGGAGGTTAGCTCCTGTATAACAAGCACAAACAAGCACCTAAAATGGAGTTTGAGCGGAGTTATGATGTTACTCGCCTGTGCCGCTTGGGCACAGGTGACCGGTAGCATCTCGGGAACGGTTCGAACGCAAGATAATAATGTGCTTTCAAACGCGACCGTAAATTTGGAGAACACATCGTCTGGAGTCCGGCAGACCGCGGTCACCGACAGCCAGGGAGAATATCAGTTCAACAATCTAGCTGGCGGAACTTACCGGCTCAGTCTGACGACCACCCAGTTCGCAGGCACGCCCTCCGAAGACATCGTCCTCGACCCCGCCAAACCTAAGACCGTTGACATTACCGTTCAAAATACCGGAAACACCACTGTTGCGACGATGCGAGGCGAGGACGCGACGACCGAACTTGACACTTCGACGCCGCGCATGGCCACCGTGTTCAATACCCGGGCTAAGCACGTTCCCGAGCATCGGGATTGAAACCGATTTGAACCTGACTCTAGGTCCGGCCGATAATGGCCTGGCTCCCGCGTCTCTCAACAACTATCAACTATCCGATAACGTCACCTGGCAAGCTGGCCGCCATGAGATTAAGTTCGGAGCCGACGCCCGCTGGTACATCGGACCGCTGATCTTCACTCAGTACGGCAATGGAATTTATAACTACAGCAGCCTGCAAGGGTTCCTTCTGGATCAGTCGCCCGATGTTACCGGGTTTAGAACCTTTGGCAACCCCAATCACTCCGGCAATCACTACGACACCTATTCGTATGTGAACGATTCCTGTAAGATGAGTTCGAACTTCACCATCAACCTCGGTTTGAAGTACGCCTACGTCTCGATTCCGAACTCGCTGAACCTGCAAGGCTTGAACTCCATCGCGGATGTTTCTGGCCTGATTTCATTCCACTCGCCAAAATACGGATAAAGCCGCCTTTGCACCTCTGGTCGGCATCGCCTGGTCGCCGGGATTCGTCAAGAACAGCGTATTCCGGGCTGGATTCAGCATGAACTACGATACGACTTATTCGGCGCAGAATCTACCGTTGGTCCCGCCGCGTAACGTGACCAGCACGTACCCGAACACTTAAGCGACAACCTTCGGCTTCCTGGGAGGCGGCGGCATTATGGCGCCAACAGCCTCCTCTACTTCCAGCTTGACCGCGGCGCAAGCTCAGCCCGGCGCCACCACCTACATTCCGGGCCAAAAGCTACCCTACACCATGAACTGGAATGCCAGCTGGCAGCAACAGATCTTCCATCGCATGGTGTTCGAAGTCCGCTATCTGGGTGTGAAGGCGGAGCACTTGCCGGTAGAGAACACTTTAAATAACA
>Ga0302319_10017338_pt1 | contig 13197 bp, 15 predicted proteins | sample Bog_T0_2_FD_203319 | JGI IMG/M metagenome (GOLD analysis project Ga0302319, IMG submission 203319) | Peat permafrost microbial communities from Stordalen Mire near Abisko, Sweden - Bog_T0_2 | ecosystem: Environmental > Terrestrial > Soil > Wetlands > Peat | place: Sweden: Abisko, Stordalen Mire...
GGAGGGCGAAAGATCCTTCGTTAATTGCCCCAAGGCGGTGGGAATAGTGAGGTCTCCCAGCGGACTGTCAAACGGCTGCGGGACCATCCGCGAGACCTTCAAATCCGGGGCGGCACGCACCTCGCATCTCTGGAGGCTTTGCCTCAACTCTACCGGAACATTTTCGGCCAGAAAATGGTGGGGCCACTTTTTTGTGGCATCGAGAGCGAACAAGGAAACCAGACCCGTGGCGGAAGCGCGTTCGGCCGGTTCAGCCACCTTTTGAAACCATTCCTCCGAGAGGTCGCGGATTTCCCTCATGGCCAGGCCCGTGGGACTTTCTCCGGGATTTTGCGCCTGCTTGAGCGCGGCCCGCTGGAGGACAAGGGAAACAATACGCTGTTGCTGCTCCACATCGTAAAGGTGCAAAGCCCGCAAAAACGCCTCCACCCGGTCGCGGGCTTCGTTCCATTCCGGTTCACTTCCGTTCGTGGGACAAAAACTGTTCATGGCATTGGTCACGGCTTGGGGAAAGGTTGGAATTGTTCATCAAACTTTTCACATCTCACGCCTTGCAAAAAGCGTGCCGTGAGGATTTCCGAGTGAATAAACATTGGGCACATTCCGGGCCTTGCGGTTTGCACGGGCGGAAAAATTCGACAATTGCGGAATGCGACCTCGCGGCGGCTGCGTCGGAACCTAAGCGCTGGTCCGGCAAAGATTGGCGAAACGGCGGCCACGCTCGGTTTCCGCGAAGGTGAGCCGACGGGGAATCGGGCGTCCAATCATGCAAGCGGGCCGATGCCAGAGAATATAATACTCGAAATCATTCGGCGGCCGGTGATACCGCGCCTCGAAGCACCTACAGCGGGCTTGCATGATCTTGTTCACCACAATCCTGGCGGTAGCAGCGTCGGTGGGGCGCCAAGCGACATTGGCTTGCTGCCAGAAAATCGGCAAAATTTGATAGCGCGACACCTCCCGCTGCAGCCCAATCGCCCGGTCGTTATTGTGGGACTCAATTTGCGACAGGGCATCCAACCGATCCATCCCAGCCGCACCAAAAGCTGGCAGAAGAATTGCCGCCACCATCACGAGAATTTTTTTCAAATCACGCATATTCGGCAATGGCAGTGTGCCAGTCACTCAGACCGGCGCAACCGCCAGGTTTAATTCTTTCCCCTCCTTGAGGCATCTTCAGTGACCTCGACTGAAGATGCCTTTCGACTGACCTATTCAGACGAATCCTAATCGGGTGAGGAGGAACTTTTTCTGCAATTGGAGCCCGAAGGGGCGCCAACCACCTCCTTTACACCTCCCCACACGATCGGATCGTTGTATGGGCGACGTCGCCCCTTACAAAAATTCCATTCAAAATCAGCAATGCGACGCCAACTCTCACCGTCAAAAATTATTAGTTCGGTGCCGTCACCCCGTTGGTTGACATTGGAGCATTCGTTATGCTCGCGGGCGGACTGTTGTTTATCAACCCGTTGGTTGCCGGAAAGGTACTCACTGAACTTGAAACCGAATTGGTGGTGGAAGCAGGGGGATTGGACGAATTATTTCCACAGCCCGCGCATTCCAGCATGGCTATCGCCGATACCACCGTCATCAAATAATTGCCAGTCTTCATTGGTTTTCTTTCGTTTTTTGCGCCATTTAAAGAAGCGCGCCTTTGAATGTGGTTTAGCGGAATACGTGCCACCTAAAACGACCAGGAAAATGCCTCGTTATGCTGGAATTTTGGGGGGTTTGGTCGAATGCCTCTGCCTTTTGCAACCAAGCCGGAGGCGGCTTTGCAATTTGCCTGCTGGCCTGATGATCCAATACGGTCAACTGATTTCTTAACGAAAGCGTTTGCGGTAACAATCGCTCAAGAAGACGCCCCAGCGGAACAGCGGCGAAGTGAGAATCCAGGCAATTATCAAACAAACGGCCACCATGGCGGTCAGCGCGTAGCCCACACCCTTTAGAAATGCCCCGGCACCGGTTGACATAGCAGCAAGGTTTAACTGACCTGAATCACGGCATTTTCAGTCCCGAACGGATTTGGGATCCGGTTGGGAGAGGCCGGATCGTCACACCAATGCCCGTCCACGATGAACCGATAGTGATACGACCCCGCAACCAGCGGAACAACCGCTCGCCAGAGGCCATCCCGCACATGTGACATTTCGACGGGGGATTTCTCCCACTCCGTGAAATCCCCCGCCAACTTAACGGACTTCGCCGAGGGCGATTTCAGGGTAAATTCTACTTTTTTTACCGGGTTAGTTGGATAGCCGTTCGAATCCCCGGTTCCTGGGTCCAAATTCTTTTTTGAGGCGGAACTTCGGGTTGCTCGGCGCGCCACGTTTTGGGTGGTGCCGGTGGCTGCTTCGGGAGGGCGTTCAGTTTTGCTGGATTTCAACAGTTTCATCAGTTTGTCGGGATTTACCATTATGTCAGCAAAAGGCAGGTCGCCCGCCCAAGAGGACGCGCGCGTTGATCCACCAGCGGGGAAAAAATCGTCAAAGAAGGCTGCAATTTGGAACAGCGACGGAGGTGTGGCAAATGAAGGCGAAGTTTTCATTGAAAATGTGACCGTTTGGTCGGTTGGAAGGTTGAGAGCATACCGAGCGGCAAACGTAGTCCTATGATCTTTTAGGCTCCAACTCACCCTGGCCAATTTCGGCCCCTTGTTGAGCTAATTTCTGGGACAGGCCGGCCCGTTTCTGAATCCGACCAACCAGTTCGTCAACCTTGCCCTCAAAAAACTCCAATTCGTCCTGGGTTAATTGGGCAAATGTCTGTTTCAACTTGCCTTTGGCTATGTTCCAGTTTCCTCTGGCTACCAGTGTGCTCATGTTTTGTTCGTTTGGTTTTGGCTGTCTTCTTCCCCCCGTGCTTCGCCCTGGGATTAATTCCCCTCTGCAAGGAGCGTGCCGAACTATCGGCACCTGCAAGAAACGCATGAAACCGAGCATTCCGACAGGGTCTGGGGGCGCCTTTTGCATCGGTCTGCGGGGTTGATTTGCAAACTGCACACGAGCGGACGTGCGGCATTTGCATGTTGCATCGTAACGGCCCTCTTTTTAGCAGCATTTCCCACAAATGCGAATGAGTCGCAAATGGCACAAGGGCAGCTTAAGGCGGCTGGATGCCGGGTGAGAGACCACTGGTCACACAGCTTCGTCGCCGATGCTGGGTTTCTCACTCCGGCATCACTCTTGTGGTTGGCGACGAGACCTGCAAAGGCCAGCGATATATCCCCTTTTTATCCCCTTTTTTCCCGCTAGACTTGGATTGGATCCGCACCTAGCTTTAAAGAACCGTATAAGGTTTGTGTTGAAAAGATTTAACAATGGAATGACAGGAGAATGAAAAGACAAATTGAACCTTCCAGGCAGGATCGCAAGAGGCGGGCCCGGTTCTGGTGCATGGCACGCTGTTGCCGGTTGGAAGTGACCGCTGTATCTTGAAAACCGCGAAGGCATGAACACGATTCCGACAACAGGCGGGCGGCCAGGCGTGGCCTTACTCGAAACGGGGCCGGCGCGAATTCTCGTGGTGGACGACCAGGCAGCCAACCTGCAAATCGTCGGCGCGGCCCTCGGCAAGCTGGGCCACGAAATCATTCCCGCGGAAGATGGCGCCACCGCCTTGAAGCGGGTGGCGTTGCGGCAGCCGGACCTGATTCTGCTGGATTTGCTCATGCCGGGAATGGATGGCTGCGAGGTGTGCGTTCAGTTAAAGGCAAACCCGGCCTGGCAAAATATCCCCGTAATATTTCTCTCCGCCGCGGATGACAAGGACTTGATCGTCCGCGCGCTGGATTCGGGCGGGGTGGATTATATCACCAAGCCGTTCAACCAGGCGGAACTGATTTCCCGCGTTCGCACGCAACTGGTTTTGAAAGCGGCGCGAGACCAGCTCCGGCAACTGGCCGAGGACAAGGACGAACTGTTGGGCATTCTGGCGCACGACCTGAAAAATTATCTGGGAGGCATGAATGTCAGCGCCGGCCTGCTCTGCCGCCAAATCGCGCGCTTCAACGATGACCGGGTGACTCAGCTCGCGGAAAACATCTTTCGCACCAGCGCCCAGTCGCTCGCGTTTGTGAAGGAATTTCTCGCCAATGCAGCGGCGGACCACGGGTTTTCCTTCAAACCGGCCGCGATTAACCTGGCGGAAATCGCCAGCGCCACCGCGCGGCAATACGAGGACGCCGCCCAACAGAAAAAAATCACCCTTGAAACCGATATCCCAGACCAGCCCGTGGTCGCGCTTGCCGACCTGTCCGCCCTGGACCAGGTGCTGGACAACTTGGTGTCCAACGCCCTTAAGTTTTCGCCGCCAGGCAAACGCGTCTATGTAACCGTTCGCACAGTAAACCATCATGCCGAGTGCGTGGTACGGGATGAGGGGCCGGGTTTCACCGCTGATGATAAAGTGCGGATGTTTCGGCGCTACGGGCGGCTTTCGGCCCGGCCCACGGGCGGCGAACCGTCAACGGGCCTTGGCTTGAGCATCGTACGCAAATTGGTGCTGGGCATGGGCGGAGAATTGCGGTGCGAAAGCAAGGAGGGCAAAGGCGCAACGTTTATAGTGCGTCTGCGGCGCCCCTTAACGTGAAAACTTCCGGGAGAAAGAAGGACGGGCGGACAAGTTTGTTGTCCGCCCGCCATGTTTTAGGGTTCCAATTATTTGGCGTAAAGCGTAAATCAATTTCATGGGCCCGCAACACCCAGCGTGACAGTTCATTGGCAAAGGATCCGTGTTTTTTCCAGTCAACATCGGAGTCTTTCTAATTCTGGTTGCCCGCCCGAATGGCCTTCGTTTTGCAAAATCCATGCCAGCTTTCGGGTAACTTTAAATTACCAGCCGCCTATCAGACCGGTTAACAGTAATTGAGCTTGCAGCCTACATGATAAGAGACTCGCAAACCGCGAAATCGCGGATTCAAAATGGGTCTTGTGGATGTCTATTAACCGTGACCCGGAGGCTGACGAACTCGAAGAACGGAGTCAGAACCGTAAGATCAACCATTTTTACCGATGCAGAATGCAAGAGTTGGCGAAGCTGGATTGCAACTTGCAAATCACGTTGGCTGGAGAACCGGGGCCAGAGCTTGATCAATTTTTGCGGGTTTGGCCAGGTGAGTGGAAAAGCCCGCCGCATCGCTGCGCTGGACGTTCTCATCCATTCGAAACCGCTTTCAATGGCTGCAAAACCGGCCCGATGCCGCAAAGAAAGCTTCGCAGGAGAAAGCCGGGCTCAGGAATCAGCGTTATTCACAGGCAGCGTGAAGAAAAAAAGCGCGCCGCCCTGCTCCGGCTTTTCGTGGCCGCAGGCGCCTCCCTGTAGCTCCACTAATCGCTGGACAATGGACAATCCCAAACCGGGGACGTCGTGCACCTCGTGCAACTTGTGGAAATTATGGAACAATTTTCCACGCAGAATTTCCGGCACCCCCGGGCCGCTGTCGGTAATCCAAAAGCGGAGGGAATCCTCCTGCCGCGCCCAGCCCAGCTCGATACGGCAGTTCGGGCCGCCATGCTTCAAGGAGTTCAGGAGGAAATGCCACCAAACCATTTCGAGCCAGGCAGGAACACCGGGCAGAACCGGCCACGACGGGGGTTCCTTGACAGTCGCCTGCTGCTTTAAGAAGCGGCTCTCCAATCGCTGCAACGCTGCGAAAACGGGCTCGGCCATGTGCACCGTGGTTTTGGGCAGCGGGCTGGCCGAGGCGCGCGCGACGAAGCTCACCTGCTTGATGAGCTGCTCCATGTCTTCCGCGGAATGGAGCAGGGAATCGGCAAGCGTCACGGCGGATGGATCGTGCTCGGCGAGAACTTCCTTGATCGCTTCAGCCGAGTTCACAATGCCGCCCAGAGGCGTGCGCAAATCGTGGCTGAAGCGTTTGGCCAAGGTCAGCAAATCGCCACGCAATCGCGCATTTTCGAGCGCGACGGGCGTCGGCGGTTCAATGGCTGGTGCTTTCACTGGAGTCCGATTTTTTTTCGTTTGCGGTACAAGGTGGCCTGGTCAATGCCCAGAATCTGCGCCGCCTCGGTGAGGCTGGGGGTGCGTTCGAGGATTTTTCGCATGTGCGCTTCTTCAAGCTGCTCGAGCGAGATCAGGGAGCCCGCCGTGGGCAGGTGTTCGGCGCCAGCGCCGTCCGGCTGGGACTGCCGGCGCAGTTCCACCGGCAAGTCCTCGGGCATAATTTGCGGTTCCCGGGCCAGGATCACCGCGCGCTCAATGGCATTGCGCAATTCACGGAGATTGCCCGGCCACGAATAACCGCGGATGACGGCCGCGGCTTCAGGCCCAATACCTTCGAGCTTCCGCCCGCATTGTTCGGCGAAATACTTCGCGTAATAGTCGGCAAACCGGGTCAAATCGGACTCCAATTTCCGCAGCGGCGGCATTTCCACGACAATGACATTGAGCCGGAAAAACAAATCCTCGCGGAAGGTGCCTTCGGCGACCCGCTTTTTCAAGTCGCGATTGGTGGCTGCAATAATGCGCAGATTTGCCTGACGCGTGGTATTTTCACCCAGCCGCTCGTATTCCCGCTCCTGCAGCAATCGCAGCAGCTTGGGCTGGACTTCCATGGGCAGGTCACCGATTTCATCCAGGAACAAGGTTCCCCCGTCCGCCGCCTTGACCTTGCCCCAATGATCCTTGATGGCCCCGGTGAAAGAGCCGCGGACGTGGCCGAATAATTCGCTCTCGAGCAGTTCCCGCGACAGGCTGGGACAACTGACCACCACAAAGGGCTTTTCGGCAAGGTGGCTTTTTTCGCGGACAATCCTGGCCGTGACGCTCTTGCCGGTCCCGCTTTCGCCGAGAATCAAAATGGAGGCGGGCGTCTTGGCGGCGCGCAGCAAGACGTCCATGACCTCGCGCAACGCGGGGGTGGTGAAATCGAACATGGGCTCCATGGTTTGGGCCTTGGTCTCCGCCACCTCCTGCTCGAGGCGTTCGATGCGGCGGCCCATTTGATTGAGCCGCTGCAACCGCGCCAAGACGGTGAGGAATTGCTCGCGCTGGAACGGTTTCTCGAGGAAATCCACGGCGCCGCGGCGCATCGCCTCAACGGCGACCTTGATGCTGCCCTGCGCAGTGAACATGACGACGGGAATCTGTGGAAACTGTTTTTGTATTTCCAAGAGCACGTCCAGGCCGTTCTCCGCCCCCAAGTTGACGTCCAAAAGCACGGCGTCAAACTTGTCCGCTTTAAGCGTTTCCAAGCCGACCTTGCCCGATTCGGCGCCTTCGGCATAGTGCCCGGCCTCCTCAATCAGAAAACAGGTTGCGTCGCGGAACGTCTTGTCATCATCAACTACTAAAAAGTCCATAACATTTATCCTTTCTCATTATCTTTTTGCGGCCGGCCGCGGCAGGCGAAAGCTAAATGCCGCACCCTGGCCTTCATTGCTCTGACACTTCAACTCGCCGTTCATCTGCTGTACCAATTTGCGGACGATGCTCAACCCGAGCCCCGTGGACGGCTCCCCCGCCGTGGGCCGGGCGGAAAGCCGGCCATAACGGCGAAACATTTTGGCCTTGTCTTCCTCGGTAAACCCGGGCCCTTCATCGCGAACCACACATTCCAACCAGCCATCCACGGGATGGACAGACACAAAAATATTCCTGCCCGCGGGCGAGAATTTCATGGCGTTTGACAACAGATTGTCGAGCACCTGGTCCACGGCCGAATAATCGGCAATGACGGTGCTGTCTTCCTCCTGGAAATCGGTCTGGATTTGGAGTTGCTTGCGGCGCGCCGCCTCTTGATAACGCCAAACAACGCGGCTGACGGCATCCGCAAGATTGACCACATCCAGCTTGGGCACAAAACCCTGGTCGGAAGCCGCATTGGCGAGGTACTCCTTGACGAACGCCAGCGATTGCGCACTGGTGTATAAGAGGTTCTTGGCGAGGTTAAGGAGGCGCCCGTCATCATAACGCATCACCTGGCCGTGAAGCAGTTCGGCGCTCATGTTCATGCCGCCGAGAGAATTCTTTAAATCGTGGGCCAGGATGCCGATTAATTCGTCCTTGTCCTCGGCAATCTGGGCCAGGCGGTCGCGGGTGGCCTTGAATGTGAGCTGGGTCCGCACCCGGCAAATGAGCTCGGCATGACTGAACGGCTTCGTGATAAAGTCAATGCCGCCAGAATCGAGGGCGCGCACAATCAACTCCTTGTCGTCGGCGGCGGAAAGAAAGATGACGGGAATTTCCCGCCAAGCGGGCTCGGCCTTGATGCGGCGGCATACTTCAAAGCCATCCATCACCGGCATCAACAGGTCGAGCAGGATTAAATCCGGCGGCCGCATGGCGATGCGTTTGATGGCGGTCAATCCATCCGCAGCGGGCACAATCTCGTGACCCAAAGCGCCGAGCATGGCACCGATGATTTGGACGTTGGCGGGCTGATCGTCCACCACCAGGATGCGGGCGGGGCGAAATTCGCCGAAGCCATCGTCCGACAGCGGAGGAACCGGCGGGGACGGGTTTTTCGTCTGGGGCTGATCGTTCATGTTTGGGGCAGCAGTCATTCGTGTGACGCCTTGTCAAGCTGCTCGACCAGGACCGAGAACTCACCGAGGTGCTTCTCGAGGTCGGTCACGGCATAATCTTCGGCATCCCGCACAATTTTTCGCGCGTAATCCACCAAGGGCTGGCACCGCCACCTTTGGCCGAGGCCTTCCAAGCCTTGGGCGAACTCCTTGCTCTCATTGACGGCCACGCTATCCCGAATCGCGGGCCAGGGATCCACCAACAAGGCGCGCAATTGGGAAACCAGTTCCTTTGGCACGGGTTGCAGGTCGGAAGGATGCGGCACGGAAACGGATTCTGCCCCGCCTTTCGGCTCGGAAGCCTGGCGGGGCAGGAAATCAGCCAGTTCGTGGTACAATTCGTATTTGGAAAATGGTTTGCGGACGTATCCGCTGAACTTTTCTTTCAAAGTATTTTCCGCGTCCAGCAGTGTGGAGGCCGTTACCGCGATAATGGGCACAAGCTCCATGCCAATGATTTTACGAATATTGAGGAGCGCTTCGTGGCCGTTCATGCCGGGCATCCGGATGTCCATGAGCACAATATCCGGCTTGACCTCCCGCGCCCTGGCAATGGCTTCTTCGCCGCTGTGACAAAAGAGGAGTTGATGATGGGTTCCCGAGAAGATTCCCACCATTAAATCACAATTAGTCTGATTGTCATCCACCACCAGCAAGGTTGAGGCACGCAGATCGTTGAAATCCACGTCCGGGACCGGGGACTTATTATCCGAAGCGGCGAGGCGGGCCGAAATGGGTGTATCCGGAAATCTCAAGCTAAAAGCCGAGCCCTGGCCTATCACGCTGGCAACCGTCACCGAGCCACCCATGGCTTCGGTGAGGCGTTTGACGATGGACAAACCGAGATCCGTCCCCTGCTTTTCTTTTTCGGAATGAGCCCCCGATTGAACAAAGGGCTTGAAGATTTCAACGAGTTTATCCTGCGGAATTCCCACCCCGGTGTACTGCACCTCAATGGTGAGGGTGATGTGGCTGCTGGAGGCCTGTTTTTCCCAAGCCACACGGACATCCACCCCACCCCGATCGGTGAACTTGACGGCGTTGCCCACGAGGTTCACCAGGACTTGGCGGAGGCGAATGCGGTCCATCAAAATGGCGTGCGGCAAATCGGTGGGGACGTGGCACTCCAGGCGGATGTTTTTCTTGGCCGCGGCCTTGGAAAAAAGCACGCGGATAAAATCACAAATCTCACGCAAATCGGTCGGCTCGGGGCGCAGATCCATGACGCCCGCCTCGATCTTGGACATATCAAGAATGTCGTTGATCAGTTGCAGCAAGGAATCGGCACTGGTACGGATGGACCGGAGATATTGCTGGTGTTTGGGCGAAGTCAGATCACCCCCCAGCAACTCGCTGAAACCGAGAATGGCATTCATGGGCGTGCGGATTTCGTGGCTCATGTTGGCCAGGAAGGCGGTCTTTTCCTGGTTGCTATGCTCGGCGTTCAACTTGGCTTCCATCAAATCGCGCTCACGTTCCTTGTGCTTTGAAGCGACACTAGCCATCCACAAAGCCAGCAAACCGGCGCCGATGCCAAAGGTGCCGGCCACGAGCGTCCCCAGATTGGCATGGAACACCCGGTGAAAGACTTCGTCACGCACCTGCGTTTGCCGCTCCTGCAATTTACCGTCGAGGGCATCAATCTGCGCGCGTATGTCATCCATCATCGTTTTGAGCCGGCCGGACGCGACGATGGCCGCAGCCTTATCGAAGCTCTTTTGGCGGGAATCAATAACCGCCTTCTGCCAGCTCAGGCTCGCTTCGGCTGCCCCGCGCAAGCCGATGACGCTGTCCAGCCAAACCGGGTCGTTGTGGATCAGGCTGACAAGATTATCAAATTGATGTGGCAAATTGGTCTCGGCGGTGTTGAAGGGATCAAGAAATTTGGGGTCACCGGTGATCACATAGCCGCGTTCGCCGGTTTCCAAATCGAGAAGAGATTCATAAATCTGGTTTAATTGGTTGCGCGCAAGCGTGACCTGTTTGCCGGCGGCGAGGCGGGCGGAGAGTTGGGCCCATGAAACCACGGCCAGCACCACGCTCCCAAAGGAGAACGTAAGCCAGATGGCCAGCACTATTCGATAAAATTGCCTGCTTGGTTGTTGTTTCATCGCTCGCCTGCTTGAATCAACGGCTAAACTAATTCGTCCCGCCTGTCCATCTCTACCGTCACTTGGTAACGCGAAAAAACGCAAAGAGCCGCACCCATCCGGGCGGCCGGGTTGCCTTCTTCGCGCGGCACCAGTGTCATCGTTAATCCTGCTGGTGGCTGTCTGCGGCAGGCCATCCAACCCGGTTACGGCCTGGTGGAGCCGCCCGCGCTAATCTCGTCGGCGCGCCAGGAAGCCGAGCAGCATTCCGACGCCGAAAGCAATGCCAATCGAGCGGTAGGGGTGTTTGCGGATGGCGCGATCGGTGGCTTTGGCGCCAGAAACGGCTGTTTCCTGAACATTGCGCCAAGCTTCCCTGCCCTTTTCAATGGCAGCAGTGAGCCGCTTCCGCGCTTCAATTACTTTTTCCTCCGCAACGTGTGCGGTGGCGGCAAGCAGATCCTGGGCATCTTCAATGAGGCGTTCCGCTGGCTTTGCCAATTCACCGGCTATGGTATGCGTTTTCATAACGATTTAGTTTTATGTCTGTAGTTTCGTATGCTTTTTACGGCTTCAAATTTTTCCGGGTTGGTGATCTGCGGCTTTGAAACAGTTGAGCAAGAATGATCAGCAGAGCGGCGAGAGGCAGAACGTGAATAAGACCGCCGCCGGTAAAATCAAACATCCATCCCAAGAGCCAGATCACAATAAGGACAACCGCCAAGGTGTAAAACATGGGTTACCTTTCAGCCTCGTTTTTAATCCTGAAACCACAATCATGGCGCGACGTAAGGCGTTGCCAGCACGGAAGGTTTCCCCATCTGCTCAAGCATGACCTTAACGAGTCGAAGGCGTTTTTGCCGCGGCCCCACGCATGGATGTGCAAATAAAAGTTCATAGCCAATACAGCTGGAACGCTTGAAGCCAAACTTGTGCCGTAGAGGAAATTATGGTTTTCGACTACAAAACGGGGCATTTGGTCAAATAACCGTGTACGCCGGCATTGCAAATTGCAAATCCCCCGAAGTCGTTTGTGCACATTGCAAAGTGCCTGATTAGCAAAAATGAGACCTCCGGAAACTTTTCGAATAAAACCCTTAAATATGACGATGGGCGAAAGGTGACCGTTTACGGCACGCCATTTGCAAGGGAGAGCTACGTTGCGAAAGAAGTCCGCAAAAAAATGAAAGGACGCTATGAACACGTTGATGGTCAAGAGCCGCTGGAACATCGCCATAGGCAAGCTCAAACAGAAACTGGCCCGTATAGCAGCGGACGAGGTTCAATTTACCGAGGGCAAAGAGGAGGAATTGGTGGGGCTCATCCAAAAGCGCAAGGCCGAGGAAATCGCCGGCACAGTACCTCCCATCGAAAGCTGTTGCGCCTGCCATTGCCAACCCAAATGAACGCAACCCTGGAACCCATTTTCCGCCACAACCCAGGCTGTTTCCAAACTGGGTTCGTCGCGGCGACCAGCATTAAAGTCGTATTTAAATCTGATTTTTCATTCGAACCCCTTATCAAGAAATATATGAATGCCATCTCGCTTGGTCGAAAGCCCGCCCCAGCCGCGGCCTCAGACAACTCCCAACGGCTGGTTTCCCGATCAGAGACCAATTTGAAAAATACGGAAGGCGGGGTAACTGGCGCCGTGACCGAATGGATAGTGCCGCCAGAGATGGAGGGCGAGAGGAAAGACCATTACGAAACGGACATTTTCGACGCGTCGTTGCGGGCGCTAAATCACCGCAAACGCACGGACAATTCCATGCCGGCGCTGAAGCTGGTGGAATTCTCCCTGGAGGTGCCAGCAGCCAAAACGGTTCAGCTGGCCGCGGATTTCACGGACTGGGAGGAAGCGCCGCTGGATATGGTGCGGTTTAGCGGGGGCACGTGGTCCACAACCGTACCGTTGCCGGCCGGGATTTACGCCTATCGTTTTCTGGTGGATGGCGCATGGTACGATGACCCGCTGGCAGTTCGGCGTACGCCCGGTTCCACCGGTCTGTCACAAACATTTGTGAAAGTGAACTAGGGCCTCGGAAATTTGAACAAAACAACAACTTAAAAAAAATTATTATGAACAAGGCAATAGGTCTGGCTTTAATTGCGGTGGGCATTGTGTTGCTGGTATTCGGCGCGAACGCTTCTGACTCGGTCAGTTCCAGCGTATCGCGGTTTTTCACCGGCAAACCCACGGACAAGACTGTCTGGCTCCTCCTGGGCGGGGCGGCGGCGACGATCTGCGGGGCCGTCATGGCGCTGATGCCGGCACGCAAGCTCTAAGGGAGACACCTTCCCCCGCCGTTGCGCCCGCATAAACTCCAATAAAACAGAAAAATTATGACCAAATTAACCTACTTTTCAAAAGCAGCATGGTACGTGTGCGGTTTAGCGGCCGTAGTTGCCCTCGGCACCGCGGGGTGCGCGGGCAATCGCTACGACCGCAGCACCGGCGAATACATAGATGATCACACCCTTCAGTTGCGGGAGGATCATGCCTTAAACCAAAATCCCGATTATAAATTCGAAAATGTCAGCATCGCGACCTTCAA
>Ga0302319_10017339_pt1 | contig 13197 bp, 9 predicted proteins | sample Bog_T0_2_FD_203319 | JGI IMG/M metagenome (GOLD analysis project Ga0302319, IMG submission 203319) | Peat permafrost microbial communities from Stordalen Mire near Abisko, Sweden - Bog_T0_2 | ecosystem: Environmental > Terrestrial > Soil > Wetlands > Peat | place: Sweden: Abisko, Stordalen Mire...
CGGGGAGAGAGGATTTGAACCTCCGACCCCCTGGTCCCGAACCAGGTGCTCTACCAGGCTGAGCCACTCCCCGACATGGGTTGCAGAGCGAATCGTTGGGGCGCTGCCTGGCGCGTTTTCCCCTTGACTGCGCTCCAACCAGTGTACCAGAATCCCGGCCTTCGCGAGGCAGCCTAGAACTGCCCCAGACGCACCCGCACGACCTCTGGCTTTTGGTGGAAACACAGGCCGCGGTCGTCTTCGTCGCCATTCCACAGCTTCAACGGCTTCCAGACGCCATTTTCGTATGCACCCTGTTCTGCGGAAACGATCTCGCTGTGTATCCATGGGAGCTTGCCGGGAAGATGGAAGCTGATGCTGGCGTCTGCGCCGGTCACAAGAAACTCATCCGGCCCCAACTGCGCCACCAGAGCTACTCCATGCGCGTCTTTGGTTCCCGGCGCTCTGCGCCCATCGGGTTGAGGAAATCCGTATGCCACAGTTACCTGCCATTTGCCGAAGTCCAGTTCCTGCGCGGTCTGCCCCGGCTCCTCGACTGCGGTCTTGAGCTTGCCGTCGAACTCCAGTTGAGCAATCTCGCGGCTCATCGGCGCAACGAGGGCGAAGTTTTTTGCGTGCGCCGTCCACGGCTCATCGCCCAGAATATTCCAGCCGCTCTTGTCCACGCCGAAGGGGGAGAAGCCGATGGCTCCATCGCCCAAGGCATAAAAGAAGAACTTGCCATAGTTGTCGTCGCGGCCTGTCTCCGGAATCCACAAGGGATTGTCGGGGCGGTGATAGGCGCTCATTGTCTCCCTGTAAAAAGGGGAATCGTCGGTGTAAATGTCAGGGCCAATCATGTCGATGGATGGCGCAAGAGCGCGCCACAAACCGACGAATTTCTGCACCGCGCCGCCGCTGGGGTAAGAAAGGCCGGGCGTGTCCAGTTGCCGCTCGGGCAGCGCCGCCGGCGGGTAGTCTATCCACACATTGATATAGAACGGAATGGCGAACTCCGCCTTGCCCGCGGCGGCAATCTCATTGATGTATTTGGCCTGGTGGTAGACCTGGAAGGTCTCATCGGCCTCGGAGCCGAAAACCTGGTTCCAGGTACCGGGCTGTTTATGGGTCGCGGCCAGCAGATCGGCCGGAACCGCGCCGGCAAACTCACGGTTGGCCTCGGTGGAGTTGTCGCGCACGCTGCCGACGTTTCCCGACTCGTTTTCAACCTGGATGAGCAAGACCGTATGATGTTCCGTATCGATATGCTTCAGATGGCGCATCAGGGCCGCGAACGCAGTCTTGTCGGCCTCCAGGTTATTGCGCGAGTTGGGCGACAGCACGTCGATCGGTTCGCCATCGGGCCGGATCGTGCGTTGGAATCGCTTCGAATCGCTCTTCACCCAGGCAGGCACGTAGTGCATATTGCCGTTTTTCCAGGTGCCGAACCAAAGCAGGATGACGTGCAGGTTGTGAGCGCGGGCTCCCTCCACGATCTGGTCGACATTTGTAAAGTCGAAGTGGCCCTGCTGTGGCTCAAGCTGCTCCCAGTAGACCGGCGCCGCCACGGTGTTGGCGTGGAGGGCGGCCATCGACTCCCATACCTGAGGCAGTTCACTCGGCCAGGCGCTGGAGTTGTGAATCTGCCCGCCGAGAATCAGATAGGGACGGCCATCGACCAGCAAGGCGAAGCGGCCATCTTTTTGGACAATTTGCGGTGCTTCCGCAGCCAAAGCGTGGGGAAGGGAAGTGAACGCGATGAGGAAAGCAACGAGAAAGGCAAACGCGGAATTGCAGATTCGGGCCGAGCAGCGCATGAAAGATCACCCCAAAGCAATGTAATCGTATACACCGCTTCGCGCAAGTCGTCAAAAGTGCTGTCAGGCTCGGCCATTCACTCCCAGACCACAACGCTTCCAACCGCCTTGTCAATCCGCTCCAGCGCTTCTGTCGGCAACTTTACCCCAACAGCGCGCACGTTGTCAGCCACCTGCCCTGGCCGTGAGGCTCCGATGATCGCCGAAGCCACCTCGGGCCGGCGCAGCACCCAGGCCAGCCCCATCTGTGCCATCGTCAAGCCAAGATCTCCTGCAATCGGCTTGAGTTGCGCCACGGCCTCCAGCAAGAAATCCGACCGGAAATGCCGCCCAGCCGTCTCCATGAACACATTCATCTCTTCGCTGGCCGCGCGGCTCCCCGGCGGTGGCGGCTGCCCCGGCGCATATTTGCCCGTAAGCACGCCATGCGCCAGCGGTGAAAAAGCCAGGTTTCCAATCCCATGACGAGCGCAAGCCGGAAAGACCTTGCTCTCCGGCTTGCGCCAAAGCATCGAGTACTGCGGCTGGCTGGACGAGAACGCCGTCAGCCCGCTCTCGCCCCTAACAGCCGCAGCCGCATCGATCTGGTCGCCGGTCCACTCGCTGAAGCCGATGGCGCGCACTTTGCCCGTCTTCACCGCCCCGTCCAGCGCGGCCATGGTCTCATCGAGCGGCGTCTCCTTGTCAAACCGATGGCACTGGTAAAGATCGATTGTGTCCACGCCCAGCCGCTTGAGCGACCGGTCAAGTTGTTTTTCTATCTGCGCCGCCGACAGGCCGTGATCGGGCTCATCGCCAACCGGAAAAAAGAGCTTGGTGGCCACCATAAACCGGTCGCGCGGATAGGCCTTGAGCGCCTCGCCCAACACTCGCTCCGCTTCGCCAGCTCCATACTGATTGGCTGTATCGAAGAGCGTTATGCCGTGGTCCACAGCTGCATGGATGCAGCGGATCGCCTGTTCGCGGCCTATCCCTCCAGCCACCGTCAGCCAGGTGCCAAAACTCAATTCTGAAACTTCCAGCGGTCCGCTTCCCAATCGTCTGTATTGCACCATGACCCCAATCTTTGATGCGGTTTTAAACACTCTGCATCAAAATCGATTCTATTGCATATTCAGCAGAACGAGCGCATCATCATACAATCATGGGCACAGCCGCAGCACCCACAAAACGTCTACCAAATGGCTCCTCAGCCAAGGCCCGGGAGAAGCTCATCGAAAAAAAGCCAGCTCCGCGCAGAACCACCATAACGCTTTCGCCCGAGACACTGGAAATTGTGGAATGCTTCCAGAAGGCGACCGGACTGTCAATGAGTGAAGCTGTCTCAGAATTGATTGAACGCACAGAGCCAAGGCCTTCCAGGATCAAGTACTCGGACGGCTTGCCTGTGGCAGACATTCCGATGGACGGAAAGCGGGTTACAACAGCCGACATCTTGCGCGCCCAGGCAGAACTCGGATGAGCGCTTATTTGCTCGACGTCAATGTGCTGATCCCATTGCTCTGGCCGCTTCACACGGAGCATCTCACGGTCCGCAAGTGGTTTGCGGCACATGCCGCCAAGTCGTTCGCAACATGCTCATTCACGCAGGCCGGCTTCCTTCGCATTACCAGTTCTCCTGCCATGATCGGCGAACGATTCGCGCTCAGGGATGCCCGCGAATTGCTATTTGCGCTCACGACACAGCCCGGCCATGCATTCTGGCCCACCACGATCAGTTATTTTGAGGCGACAGCCCCCTTCGAGCGCCGCTTGCACGGCCCCAAACAGATCACTGACGCCTACCTTCTCGGGATCGCTAAACATCACGGCGGTAAACTCGCAACACTCGACAAAGCAGTCAAGAGCCTGGCCGGACCCGAGTTTAGCGGCTTGGTCGAGCTGATCGCGTAGTCGCCATTTTGGTGTAGGACGGCTTTTGCTCGCATAGATTTACGGCGGCACGCGCAACGCCCGCAGTTTTGAATTGAAAAACCTCAACTCAATGCAATAGACTGTGCAAACCTTGCTGGAATGTTCGGGCTTCCTGCAAGGAAGCATCCCCACTTGGACCAGATCCGATCTTCAGAAGAAGCTATGCCGCAAGAGAAAGGTGTGTCTAAATGTTCATTAATTCCCCAATGAGCAGGGCGGCGATTGCCGCCCTGGCAGCGATCGCGACTCTCGGTTGCGCCGCGATTCATGCCCAGTCCGATTTCGTCACCGCAGTCACCGCTTCCCATCCAATTGCGTATTTCCGCCTCGACGCGGCAACCGGCAAGAGCCAGGTAGGCGCCGCGACTTGGAAATCTGTCGGCGGCGTAGCCATTGCCGCGCCGGGGGCGCCCGTCGCAGCCTCGTTGAGCAAGTTTGCCAAACTCAACGGCAGCGACGCATTCGTCACAACCACGCAGTACGGCGGGGTCGGCGGGACAGCCAGCATCCTGGCTTGGGTCAACCTGGCGGAATTGCCCTCCAAGGCGAACCACTTTTTCTATGTGGCCGGAGAGTCGGAAAACGGTAACGATCTCGATGTGCAGTTCGAGACCGACAACGCGCTTCGGTTCTATACAGCATCGGGAGGCCATATCTCCTACACTCCGTCACCCTCAACGCTCGTCAATCAGTGGCACATGATTCTCGTTACCCTCGACACAGCTTCGCATTCCAGGCATATCTACTGGGATGGAAAGTCCGTCGCATCGGATCAGGGTGGCGGCGAGTCTGGCAAACAGAGCGCTTTCACGATTGGCGAGAGCATCGTGTTTACGGGCCGATTCTTCCACGGCGGCATACAGGATGTCGCGCTCTGGAATCGCGCTCTCAAGACAAATGAGGTAGCTGACATCTTTGCCGCCAGCAAGTCCACAGCTTCACCGGCCGAAGAGAGCCCATCCTCCGATTTGCCCGCTGCTTCTGGCGCTCCCGTGCCAACCACGGGCCCGTTTGCCACCAAGGCCAAGGTTGAGATCGAAGATGCAAACGGCCCGGTCCAGCTCAAGCGCGAAGAACAGATCGCCTACATCTTTCTCTCCGCCATTGAGAATATCGAGCATGAATGTCAGTTAACTCTCCAGCACGTCTGCTCCTTCAGCCAGATATTGTCCGGGTCGGACAGCCATGGCGGCCAGATCGAGCATCTCAAATTCGACCCAAACAAGACGGACCCAAACTACGTCTATACCCTTGCGGCTTCCGGCATGGCCTGGGAAGCGCACGCCAATCCGAAAAAGCCAGGCCTGAAGGGCTTCTGCTCCATGTCCAGAAACATTGGCACAACCACCGTCACCTATAGCAACGCCGGAAAAGCCGGTTGGACCGACACGGAATTGGGCAACCGCGGCATGGAAGGCGATTCCTTTTCAACCCAATAGCGAAGGATTGAACATTCGTTGCCCAGGTCTCACCCGCCGTGGCGGATGAGACCTGGGCAACAGCGATCCCTTTTTGTACTCCGCAGACCTCGCGTATGATTGCGTCAATGCGAGAGGCTATGACGGATACAAGCGTAAAGAGAAATCACTGTGTGAAGTTCCGCGAACGGTCACGCCCTGCCCTCGTCCTGTGGTGCCCGATCCTCTTCATCTCCTGCATGACCTCCGCCGCGCAGCAAGCCGGCGAACCCCAGGAACTTCCTTTCAAACTCCAGGTGAACGTAAACAAAATCCCCGTAACGGTTGTGGTCCGCGACAAGCAGGGCCGCGCGGTGGACGGCCTCAAGCTGGAAGACTTCCAGGTCTTCGATAACGATAAGCCGCACCCTATCTCAGCATTCACAGTGCTGAGGCGCGCCGCCACAGAGGTTAGCCCTGATAGCAACACTACAGGCGCTCAGCCTCCGCCGGCTCCCGCCAGCGCCGCTTCGCAATCCTCAACCCCAACCCAGCGGTTCATCCTATTCCTATTCGACGATATGCACCTCAAGCCGGAAGAGATGGCACAGGCCCAACGCGGCGCCGCAAGCGTGCTCGACAGCTCTTTGTCCGCCAAAGATATCGCCGCCGTCGTCTCTCTTTCAGGAAAAACCAACACCGGACTCACCCGCGATCGCGCCCGATTGCACGACGCAATCATGAACATGCAATCCCGAAGCCTTTACAAATCGGACCGAGCCGAGTGTCCCAATATCGACTACTACGAAGCCGACCTGATCGAGAACAAGCGCGACAGCGTGGCCACGCAGGACGCCGTCCAGAAAGTGCTCAATTGCGAGGCAAGTCTCGATCCCACGTATCAGCGCAACGTGGCTGAGAATGAGGCGGACTCGGCTGCAAGGCGGGCTCTCGCCCTTGGCCATCAGGACGTGCAGTCCACCTATGCCGCCATCAGCGCGTTCGTCCGCACCATGGCCACCCTGCCAGGCGACCGCCTCATGATCCTGGTCTCGCCCGGTTTCCTGCGCATCGAGCAGGAGATGCTGAATGCGGAATCGCGGCTCATGGACCTCGCCGCCGAGTCCAATGTGACCATCAGCGCCGTCGATGCTCGTGGACTCTACACGGCAACGCTGGCCGCCAGCGACCGCAGCCCCGCGCTGGGCGGCCCCAGCCTGCTCCAGGCTACCGATTACGGGCGCAGTTCCATGAAACTAGCTGAGGAACCTATGGCGGAACTGGCCGCCGCCACCGGCGGCACGTTCTTTCAAAGCCGAAACGACCTGGGGGAGGGATTCAAAAGCCTAACGGAAGCGCCGGAGGTTGTCTACTTGCTCGAGCTTTCCCTCGATAACGTGAAGCCCGACGGAAGTTTTCATCGATTGAAGGTCAAAGTGGATCGAGAAGGACTCCTGGTCCAGGCACGCCACGGCTATGTTATCCCCAAGCCGGAGAAAACAAAGAAATAGAAACTCATTGCTTGCTTCCGAGTTAGTCAGAGTTATTGCGGCGCTGGCGCATCGGGAACAATCCGCGTCGTCGCGGCGAAGCGATGATAGCCAATGAACAAGGTCTCGTTCAGCCACTCAGCCGGCGCATTATCTTGCAGGTCCAAGGCTCCGGCAACCGCCAGCGACAAGGCCAGGCTGCGCACCGGGCAGATAAATGTGCTGTCGCCTATTGCCACAGGGCCGTACTGCACAAGAATGTCGGCGCGTTTGTACAGTCCGCCATCTTTAGCGTCGGCCTCAAGGGTGATGCGAAGGATGGTTCCGGTGGTAGGGTCAAGCCAGATGGAGCCGTGATAACTGGGCACTGCTCGAACAATCGAGACATTGGTCGAGCCCACGCCGCTCGGCAAGATCCCGATACTTGAAACTCCTCTGGAGCCACCGCCGCCGGACATTGGATGGCCTTCGAGAGCCGCCTGTCGCTGAATTGACCCAATGACCTCGTAATGCGAGGCGGACTTGGGAACCGAATACTTGAAGACTGCCGCCAGACCCGTTGAGGTCTGTTCCCAATGGCCCCAGGTCACCTTGCCTTGCAGTGTGTCTGTCAGGATCATGCCCAGCGTAGTGCCGAATTCGCCCCCCGATATCAGTCCAAGCTGCGCCTGCCACACAGCGGAACCCTTCGTGGGCGGCTGGTTTTCGCGCTCGTCGCGGACTGAAATCTCCCGGCTCGAACTATCTACCAGATGCAGGCCTGCGCGCACCGGCCAGCCGCCCGGCTTCACCGCCTGGGGGCTGTCGTCATAACGATTGATGGTCCGGGTGGCGAGCAAGTTAGGCAGGCGCGGCAGGGTCTGCGCAACATAGTTTCGCGCCGCTTCGAGCATCTGCTTCTGAGCAGCATCATCGGGCGGCGGTGTAGCAGGCAACTCGCTGGCCGGCGGATCGAGAAATGCCGACTGATTGGCAAGCAACTGTAGCGCCAATGCTGCTTGCGAGCCAGAAACCAAATGTGCTGAGAGACGCCTCAGGCTGGGTTCGGTCAGCCGCTCTGAAAGCTCAAGGCTGCCCAAAAACTGCATCAACTCAGCGTCATGCTTGTGCGCGTTTTTCGTAGCGGTTAACGCCTGCTCCAGTTGCGCTACAGTCACTCGCTTTGCCGCGCAGGGAAGCGCCATCGCAGCCAATAGCCCGAAAAGAATCATCCGCCGCATTGCCGCCCCTTCCGTACCCGCGCTGCAAAAGCTCACGTTATCCCAGCGCCTGCACCGTTCCCCTGCCCACTAATTCTTCTACCCGCTCCACCCAGCCGCGATCTGCCGCCACGCTCATTCCCTCTGGCTCAAGAATCACAGCATACTCTCCTTTCTTCTCCAGATGCAGCATCACCTTGCCCGGCCCCGGCGCGGCATCGGCTGCACTCTTCAGCCCGGCAAACATCTCCTCGGTCGCGCGATCCAGATTGATGCGAATCCGCACTCCACCCGGCAGTTTCACCTGCACTTCTTCGAGCGACACAATCGAGCTCACAGCAATCTTCGGCGCAGCATCGTCATCGCCTGTCAGCGTTCCGCGCACCAGCACCGGCGCTTCCATCTTCAACTGGCCTTGCAATCGCTCGTAGTCCCGCGGAAAGCAGACCAGCTCGATCTTTCCCGTTGCATCCTCCAGCGCCGCCTGCGCGTAGAGCTTCTGATCCCGTTTGGTCTTCTGAACCTTCAGACCCAGAATCATTCCCGCCACTTGAATCTCATCCGCCGGGTCCGCCTGTGCGCCCCAGCGCTTCTCTGGCGGCTTCCGTTCCAGTGCCTCTGCCGTTGAAATCACTCCCGTCAAATTCCGCAGCTTTTCAGCGTACTTATCCAGAGGATGCCCCGACACAAAGAAGCCCAGCACCTCTTTTTCATTGGCCAGCCGCTCGCCCTCTTCCCACTCGGCCACCTTGGGCAGATCGTCGTTTCCGCGTCCTGCCTTGGGCCCCTCATCGAAGAGCCCAAACAGCCCGCTCTGTCCATGCTCCGCGTCCTTTTGCGCCTTCTGCGCGCGCTCCATCGCCTTGTCCACAGCGGCCATCAGCGGCGCGCGCTTGCCCAGTGAGTCCAGCGCACCGGCTTTGATCAGCGATTGAATCACCCGCGAGTTCATCACGCGCAGGTCCACCTTTTCGCAAAACTCCCACAAGCTCTTGAACCGCCCCCCAACCTCCGCGCGCGCCTTCATAATCGACTCGATCGCGTTCCCGCCCACGTTCTTAACCGCAGCCAGGCCAAACCGTATCGCCTCGCCCTCCGGAGTTACATGCGGCGTAAACTGCGCCCCGGAGCTTTGCACGTCGGGCGGTTCCACGCGAATGCCCATCTCCTTGCACTCGCCGATATACTTCACCACATTCTCCGGCTTCGATGTTTCTGACGTAAGCAGCGCCGCCATAAACTCCACCGGATAATGCGTCTTCAAGTAAGCCGTCTGATAAGCCACCAGCGCATAGGCCGCCGAGTGCGACTTATTGAACCCGTAGCCGGAAAACTTCTCCATCTGATCGAAGATTTCGCCCACCGCATGTTTCGGATGCCCGTGCGCCGCCGCGCCGCTCATAAACCGTTCCCGCTGCTCCGCCATTGCCTCGGCATTCTTCTTTCCCATGGCGCGCCGCAGCAGATCCGCCTCGCCCAAGCTGTAACTCGCCAGCAGGTTCGATATCTGCATCACCTGCTCCTGGTAAACAATCACACCCAGCGAATCCTTTAGAATCGCTTCCAGCTCCGGCAGCAGATACTCCACCTTGCGCCGCCCCCATTTACGCTCGATGAAGTCGTCGATCATGCTCATCGGCCCCGGCCGGTAAAGAGCATTCAGCGCTGTCAGCTCCTCAACGCTGTCCGGCTTATAGCGCCGCAAAATATCCCGCATCCCGCTCGACTCAAATTGAAAGATCCCCGAGGTCAACGCCGAGTGAAATACCTTTTTGAAGGTCGCCTCGTCGTCCTGCGGAATCATTTCGATGTCGATCGTCTCTCCGCGGCTCAGCTTGATCAACTTCAGGCAATCGTCAATCACCGTCAGCGTCGCCAGGCCCAGAAAGTCCATCTTCAGCAGGCCCATCTTTTCCACGGCCTTCATGTCATAGGCCGTCACAATTTCGTCGTTCTTCGTCTTGTTCAGCGGCACCAGCTCAGTCAGTGGACGCGGTGCAATCACCACCGCCGATGCATGCACTCCCGCCCCGCGCACCAGCCCTTCCAGCTTCTTCGCGGTGTCAATCAGTTCGCGAATCACCGTATCGTTGTCGTAGACCTTGCGCAGCTCCGGCACTTCTTCGAGAGCCCTGTCCAGCGTCATGCCCACGGTCATCGGAACCAGTTTCGCAATCCGGTCCACGTCGCCATACGGCATGTCCAGTGCGCGCCCGCAATCCTTGATCGCCGCCTTCGCCGCCATGGTATTAAACGTGATGATCTGCGCCACCTGCTCGCGCCCGTACTTGCGCGTCACATACTCGATCACCTCGCCGCGCCGGTTCTGGCAAAAGTCCACGTCCACGTCGGGCATGGTCACGCGCTCGGGATTCAGAAACCGCTCAAACAGCAGCGAATTCTGCAACGGGTCCACGTTCGTAATCTCCATAGCATAGGCCACCAGCGACCCCGTCGCCGATCCGCGCCCCGGCCCTACCGGAATCCCATGGTCGCGCGCATACTTGATGAAGTCCCACACAATCAGGAAGTATCCTGAGTAGCTCATCTGCTTGATGATGCCGATCTCAAACTCCAGCCGCGCCTGATACTCCTCGGCCTTCTTCCGCAGCACGCCGCGCAGCTCCAGTTGCCTTATCGCCGTCTCCTGCCGCTTGCGCAAACCCGCCCGGCAAACCTCCTCAAAGTAGCTATCGATGGTGTGCCCCTCGGGAACCGCAAACTCCGGAAACGGATTGTCCACCGCATGCAGCTTGAAGTTGCAGCGCTCGGCAATCTCCATCGTCCGCTGCAACACCGCGCCCGAATCCGGAAACACCCGCGCCATCTCTTCCGCGCTCTTCACAAAAAACTGGTCGCTGTCAAAACGGAACCGCTCCTTGTCGTGGACCTTCGACCCCGTCTGCACGCACAGCATCACGTCATGCGCGTGACTGTCCTCTCCGCACAGGTAATGCGAGTCGTTGGTCGCCACCAGCGGAATATTCAGCTCCCGCTCCAGCCGGAACAGCGCCTCGTGAATCTGCTTCTCCTGCTCCAGCCCCTGATCCTGAATCTCTAAATAGAAATTGCCTTTGCCGAAGATATCCTCGTACTGCTGCGCCACGCCGCGGGCCTTCTCGTAGTTGCCGGCCACCAGCTCCTCGCACAGCTCCCCGCTCAGGCAGCCTGAAAAGCCGATCAGCCCCTCGGCATGTTCCGACAGGTAGCGCTTGCTCACCCGCGGCTTGCGATAGAAGCCATGCAGCGATGCCTCCGAGGTAATCCGCACCAGGTTCCTGTAGCCCTCTTCGTTCTGGGCCAGCACCAGCAGGTGATTGTTCTCGTCTCCGTCGCCGGGCGCGCGGTGGTCCTCGTTCTTGCAGATATAAAGCTCGCAGCCCAGAATCGGCTTGACCCCGCGCTTCTTCGCCGCCTCAAAGAAGTGCACGGCCCCATAAATATTCCCGTGGTCCGTCATCGCGACAGATTTCTGCCCCAGGTCCGCAACCCGGTTCACCAGCTTCGTCAGGTCGCAAGCCCCATCCAGCAGCGAGTACTCCGTATGCAAATGCAAATGCGTAAATTCAGCCATAGGACTATGATTTTAGCCGCCGGGCGGCCTCAGAAGCCCGTCAAAAGGCCGGTTGAAATCCCGGTCGCCTGAGGAAAATCGGACTAAACTACAACTAACCGCCAGATTTATCGAAGGGGCCATTATGAGCGACGAAGAAGACGTGCGGATTCCGCAACTTAGAGAGCAAATGGAGCTTCTGAAGTTCTTGCGAGAGGAGTCGGAAGCCAATCGCAACGCGCAGCGCTCAGAGGCCGAGGCGATTAGGAAGCTATTCACAGTGACATCGAGCATCGTCGCAATCCCCCTTGGCGTAGCCCTGGTGCTTGCAGGCATCTTTTGGTTTCGCGACATGAATACGATGAAACAGTCGATGAGACTGGAAGGGGAGGCCGCAGCCAAGCTCGAAATTCAGAAAATGGACTCCCACATTGATGAAACACTGCAGACTCAATTCAGCACAAAGTCTATGCAGGACAGAATCGACAGAGCAGCAGAAGTAGCGACTGAGGGCAAAGCGAGGGACTTAATCGAGAGTCGAGTCAAACGAATGATTGATCCGCTTAATGCCCAAGCTCAAAGGTCTGTCTCAGCAATCCATATCCAAGAACTGATAACGAAAGCAAACGCTGATGACGCAAAAGCATTCGATGAGCTGATCTCGCTTAAAGACGAGGAGCCCGCCAGTCAAAGGGATCTGATCACGCGTGTCGTCGACGAACTGCATCGTCGCGAAGCAGACATGCACATCCCTACGGCCATGCAGTCCGTCTGCGCCGATCCAAAATCACAGCTTTTCCAAGATGCGATAACCTCGTCCGATGCCGAGAGGCGAAAAAATGCGATTTGGAGCTGCGCGGTCATTCCCTTTTCGGGGCAATTTATTGTCTATCAGCAGGAATTCCAACAGAATGATGTGGCAAGGAAAGGGCCACTCGCGACGGAACTCGTAAGGGTTGCCCTCAACGATCCCTCACTTTCAGTTCGCGCTCTCTCCGTAAGGTCGATCAATTCAATTTTCCGAAATGACCCTGGAGTCCCAGTCTATGGATTTGACCTGCTTGATACTAACGCGCTGAGGGGATGGTGGAAATCCAACGAGCCAAATCGTGACGCGTTGGTACTACTTGCGTTCGCAAAAGAGGATATTTCCTACGACAACAGCCTCAGACTGTATGAGGATATCCAACGATATGAGAAGAACTCCGAGGCATCTCTAGCGAAAGAATTTCATGACATCCTCACTCGAATGCGCTCGGAAGCCGTCACCAGTAACACGGATCCGCTGCCTAAATTGGAGAAGCAGCTGGGACGGCATTCATGTCCTGATGTTGAAGGGGATTTTGAGGCTCGTCTACGTTCTTACCATGTAAGTCCAAACAGTGAGGAATATGATGACCACGGGCTATGGGAGACGGAGTATTTGAAGACTTGCCCTGTTGAAATAAAGCTACTGCCGCAGGTAGCAGAATTTGTAGCCAGTACCCATCGCTTAAACACGCGCTACGGAGCTATAACTGTTGTCAACGCCTGGACAGGATCCAATCTCGATCCGTTTGATGCTGTATCTTTCAAGAACTGGTGGGTTGCGCATAAGGCAGACTATGAGAAATAGACAGGTGTCCCATCCTTGACTCGTACTTTGCGGCAACGGTAGGAGACCACAGAAGCCAACCATCGGCCCCCCGGGTCCATCCCTTCTCCCGGCGGGGAGAACGCGAGAATAGCCCACGGGTGCAGTTCGCCCCGGCGGACGAAACCCTGGGTCAGCGTCCCCCAACCACCGGGCCGGGTGCCCCATCCATGCCGCGTACTTTGCGGCATGGGTGGGAGACCACAGAAGCCAAC
>Ga0302319_10017341_pt1 | contig 13195 bp, 8 predicted proteins | sample Bog_T0_2_FD_203319 | JGI IMG/M metagenome (GOLD analysis project Ga0302319, IMG submission 203319) | Peat permafrost microbial communities from Stordalen Mire near Abisko, Sweden - Bog_T0_2 | ecosystem: Environmental > Terrestrial > Soil > Wetlands > Peat | place: Sweden: Abisko, Stordalen Mire...
GGCGATTATTCGATGGAGAGTCTGAACGCGGAAGAACTGAGCGCCCTTCGCGAGATCAGCGCGGCGATCCATATTCTGCCGCTCGTGCCTGGAAAATCGACGACCGCAACAATCGGAAAGATGGGCGCCGGCGGGACTCCATGACGAGGAGACGAGGCGAGACGGACTCGCCGAGAGCCGCGGGCTCAGAGTCAACCCGGACTCCACCGGGTTAAACACGCCGAAGCGCGAGGCGGGGCCTCGTCGGAATTCGATATCCCGGACGAGACCCCGCTTTACGCTGACAGGCCCCGCGCCTTTGCAGGACGCGGAGCTGGATGATTGCTATTTCTTCGCGGCTGGCGCTTAGAGCTTAGAAAGAGATACGCACACCGAAGCGGCCCGAGGCAGCGCTCAGGTCAGGATGCGAACCGCTGTCCGAGGCCCAGGTGTAACGACCTTCAGCGAAGAGGCCGATATACGGCTTGATCCGATATTCGAGGCCGCCACCCAGCATGTAGGTGCCGACGCTCGCGCTATCGTCCCGATACTGGTTGCCGGCGAACGCGCCGCCGCCGCCCGTGAAGACATACGGAGCAAGGCAGAGGCCGCCGAAATCGAATGGAACGCGGAAGATCACTTTGCCCGTGGTATTCCACAAATCCTTGTGGGCGGTGTCATAATCTCCATCGATGCCGATGCCGACGTACTTAATGAAGAAGTAGTTCAGACCGACGCCGCCGCCGCCGCCTCTGCGCGGAGTGTTGAAAAGCCCCTCGCGATTGCCAGAGGACAATTCCGTGATCCCGCCCCACAGGTCCACTTGGAATTCCTGATCCTTGAAGCACGGCGCCAGGGATGGGACCGGGGCTTTGGATTCTTTTCCTACGCTGTCGTCGCCTGCAAACGCGCTGGAACCGACGATCCCCGCGGCGAGCAAGCCAATAGCTAGTTTTCTCATTTTTTGTGTTTTTTCCTTGGTTTGTTTTTGTTGGCACCTGGATTTCCGCCGGGGGATGGATTTCTCAGATTCCCAGCATTAGAAAAAATGCGACAAGGCTTGTAAAGTGCAATTTTCGATTAGAATCCATCGCGGTGGAGGGATGCCGCGTGCGAAACGCGGTCGCAGACTGCGGATTACGGTTGCAAATTGCGAGTTATGAACCGGATGCGCGCGGTCGCGTTATGCATTCAGCGATGTTTCGAGGGGCGCTGGCGCGAGGCGGATTCCGTGCTTGTAGCGTTTTTCCTCCGAAATTTGTCGCGAATGAACCGGGCTTTTGACGCGCCGTCCACCTGGCGCGGTCTGACGCAAGGCGGCGCCAGGGATTCATTCCACGCTGGCGAGGATCCGGAGAACCGATGGGTAGAGGGCGTGTTCCGCCTGCTGAATGCGCGCGTGCAGGGTCTCCGGCGAATCGCCGGGGAGCACCGGCACCGCGCTTTGGGCAATGATCTCCCCGGTGTCCATTCCCGAGTCCACGTAATGCACCGTGCAGCCGGTCTCCGCGGCGCCCGCGGCGAGCGCCTGCTTCCAGGCTTCCACGCCGGGGAATTTTGGCAGGAGGGAAGGGTGGATATTGATGATGCGCCGGGGGAAGGCGTCCAGCAGCGGGGCCTTGACCATCCGCATGTAGCCGGCGAGCGCCACCCACTCCACGCCCGCGTCCCTCAAGAGCGCCACTAGGCGCTCTTCGGCCTCGGGGTCCAGCTTGGTTCTGAAGCGGCCCGGCGCCAGATATTCGGCGCGCAAACCCCGTTCCCGGGCGGCGGCGAGAATGCCGGCGTCGGCGACATCGCTCACCACCACGCGCACCTCCGCGTGGAGCGCGCCGGCAGTGATGGCATCCGCGATGGCGCGGAAGTTTGAGCCTTTGCCGGAACCGAGAATGCCGAGACGCAGCGGAGATCGCATTTTCTTGAGGCGAGAGAATGCGCAGGATGGAGCCGATTACGCAATACGCGGCGCAGAGGGAATGGAAATGGCGAAACCAGAATGACGAATGACGAGGGGAGCGCCGTTTTCACGATGTTTTTCAATCCGGGCGCAAGGTTTTGCTCGCTTCGCGGATTATTTCTCCGGAAAACCCGTTTGATGAAGCGCTCCCCCCTTTTCTGCCTGCTCGCCCTTTTCCTCGGGATTTGCTTTTCGCGCGCGGAAGAGCGGTTTCTGAAGCAGGACGATGTCATTGCCTTCGTCGGTGGCGAAAACATGGTGGCCGTTTCCGACAATGGCTTTCTCGAACTTTCGCTCACGCGCTCGTTTCCCGACCTGCATGTGCGTTTTCGGAATCTCGCGTGGGAAGGGGACACGGTCTTTGAACAGAACCGCGACCTGAATTTTCCGACGTGGGAGGAGCAGATGGATAAAGTGGGGATCACCGTGGTGGTCGCCCAATTTGGGCAGATGGAAAGTCTTGCCGGCCGGGAAAAGCTGCCGGACTTCGTGGCCGCCTACGAGAAATTGATCGAGCGCTGGAGCGCCGGCGGAAAGCGGCGGATCGTCCTGCTGGCGCCGGTTTTGTTCAGCCAGTCGGCGTCGCCGGTCGGAAAAGATTCCGTGCTCTACCGGCAGGAGGAAAAACTGAAAACCGACAACGAAGTGCTGGACGATTATATCGATGCGATTCGCGAGATTGCCGAAAAGCATCACGCCATGTTTGTGAACGACTCGAACCTGGAGGTCGCGGACGTGCTCGTGCAACGCGATGGAATCCATCTCACCAATACCGGCCAGATGGTCATGGCCGGTTCCATCGCCCAGGCATTGGGGGGAAAAGCCGACGTGCGTCCCTCGCGGATTCAGGGAGAAGCGACCCTCCTGCTGCAGCTCATCAATGCGAAGAACCGGCTGTGGTTCAATTATTGGAGGGTGCAAAACTGGGCATTTCTGGCCGGCGACCGCACCAATCAGCCGAGCAGCCGGGATTGGCGCGATCCGTCCATCCGCTGGTTCCCGCCGGAGCGTGAGAAATTCCTGCCGCTGATCGCGGAAAAAGAGAACGAGATCTGGCAGTTCGCCGCGCGGCTCCCTTAACGGGTCGCCAGCATCCCCGGTTTCGCCCCCTTCCCACCCCATTAAGAGAACCCGGCCGGTTTCGCCCCCTTCATCCTTCATCCTTCATCCTTCCCAATGATCCGAGCCGTTATCTTCGCCGCCCTGGGCCTCTGTCTGGCGCTTCCCGCATTTGGAGAACTCGACAAGGATGACCCCGATGCCGAGCTGGCCTCCTTCAAATTGCCGCCCGGCTTCGAGGCGAACCTGTTTGCCTCCGAGCGCGATGGCGTCGTCAAACCGATCCAGATTCGCTGGGATGCGCGCGGGCGGCTCTGGGTCATTCAGAGCACGACCTATCCGCAATTGGTTCCGGGCGATATTCCGAACGACAAGGTGCTCATCCTCGAAGACACCGAGCACACCGGCCACGCGGACAAGGTCACGGTCTTTGCCGATCACTTGATGATCCCCACGGGCCTGGAGCTGGCCCCGGTGGCGCCATTTGAAAAGCCGCCCGAGAGCGGCGCTTCCAAGGCGAAGGCGCCCGCCCGGGCGAGGGAGCGCTTCCCTTCGGCCTGTTATGTGGGTGAAGGCACCAAGCTGTGGCTGCTCACGGATACCACCGGGGATGGGCGCGCCGACCGCCGCGAGATCGTGCTGCGCGGCTTTGGAACCGGGGACACGCATCAAAATATCAATTCATTTCGGTGGTCCCCCGGTGGAGATCTCATGTTTTCGCAGGGGCTGCACGGGAAGGCCCGAGTGGAAACACCCTACGGCATCGTGCCGCTGGATGCCGCCGGCTTCTGGCGGTTTCGCCCGCTGGAGCAGCGGGTGGACGCCTTCTACGGAGGCCACGCCGAACCGCAGAATCCGTGGGGCTTTGCGTGGACGCACTGGGGCCAGATGCTGATGGTGGCCGGGAATAACGGCGGCATCTATTTTCCGTTGCCGGAGATGATCCGCGGCTTTCAAGGCGGCCGGCGCGACCAGATCTGGGTGGATGCCCGGTCCCGCAAATGCAGCGGGCCGGAGATCATCGGCTCCTCCCAGTTCCCTCCGGAATGGCAGGGCGTGATGTTGAGCGGCGGTTACATCAACAACGTCGTGTGGTCTTTGAAAATCGCGGAAAACGGCGCCGGTTTCCAAATCACGGATCTGCCCCCGCTCGTCGTCAGCACCCACGGCAGTTTCCGTCCGGTGGACGTCAAGGTCGGCCCCGATGGCGCGATCTATCTGTGCGATTGGTACAATCCGATCATCGGCCATTACCAGGCGAGCTTCCGGCACCCGGATCGGGACAAGGCGCATGGCCGCATCTGGCGCATTACTTATAAAGGCCGTCCGCTCGTCCAGCCGCCGGTGATTGCCGGGGCGCCCCTGGAATCCTTGCTGGACAACCTGAAATCGTCCGAGCGCTGGGTGGTGGAGCAATCCCGGCGGGAACTGGCCTCGCGCGATCCCAAGGAGGTGGCGGCCGCGCTGGCAAAGTGGACCGCGCCCATGATCCGCATTCCTGTTGCCGAGGCGGATGCCGCCACGGAACACGCCATCTACGAAGCGCTTGCGGCGTATGAGACGCAGGAGATCCCCGCGCCCGAGCTCCTCACACGCCTGCTGAAATCCCGGGAGCCCGGAGCCCGCGCGTATGCCGCCGGCGTGCTGGGCCGCTGGGCGGACCGGCTGGGCTTCAATGTCTTTCCCGTCCTCGCCAGTCTGGCTCATGATCCTGATCCCCGGGTGCGGCTGGAGGCGGTCGTCGCGGCGGGAAACCTTCCGGATGCGCAGTCTGTGCCCGTGGTCCTCGATGCGCCGAATCCCGATGGCGACAAATTCCTGGAACTCGCCGCCCGCACGGCCATCACCGTGCTTCAGCCGCAGGTGGAGGCGCTTCTCTCGAAAGGCGCCGAGGATTGGAAACCCGCGTGGCGCGACCGCCTGGCCGCGCTGCAGCATGCGCCGGCGCCCAGCAAACCGATCGCCAATGCCACGCCCGCCTCCGCGATTCCCATGGCGGCCGCGGCTTACGGAAAGCTCCGCGCGACCCCGGAATACGTGGCCGCGATGGTCAAAGAAGTGCGCGAGCAGGGGAATGCGAAGCACGGCTCGGAAGTCTTTCACCGCCCGGAGATGGCCTGCATGGGTTGTCATAGTGTGGAGGGCAAGGGCGGAACGGTCGGTCCGGCGCTCGACGCCATTGGTTCGGGGCAGCCCCTGGATTTCATCATCGGCGCCGTGCTCGAACCGCAGCGCGAGATCAAGGAAAGCTTCGAAGCCATCCAGATCACCGCCAGGGACGGGCGCTCGGCGCTCGGCTATATCGTCGCCAGAAATGCCGCCGGGGCCACGATCCGCGATCCATTCAGCGGAGCGGAAACCCACTTCGCCGCGGCGGATATCGCCACGGAAAAGCAGATTGGCTCACTCATGCCCGCCGGGCTCGTCGATGCCCTTTCGCGCGAAGATCTGAGGGATCTTTTCCGCTACCTCTCCGAATTGGGCAAACCGCCGCGGTAGGCTTCCCCGGGGGCGGGTGGAGTGTCATTCTGAGAGCACGCCGGCACGCGGGATATCGGAGGTAAAAATGCGGTGTTTTGCAAAAAACGGTGCATATGTGCATGGCTAACTTCGCGCAGGCCGCGTTACTTGCTTCACTCCATCGGCAGGTTGCCAGTTACTATTATGGGAACGGCGGACGCCGCAATATGCGGCCTAAGATTGCATTGTGCAATCGCGCGCTTTTACTTACGAGTTCATCCATTGCAAGACGCGATAACAGGTTGCAAAGTGCGATAACGCGATAACTGCCAAGCTTGGTAAATAGCGCAACACGCGAAGATAGAGTGCAATTTGCAACTATACTCTGCTTACTCTTTCGCGAACATTTTACGCAATGTGCAATGGCATGCTCCGTGCTAAAGAGCGCGCAGCAAAATTCGGTTCAGAGAGACTTAGTCATTAGGGAGCCGTTTTTGCGCACCCAACCATGGAAAACACCTACCAACGACCCACTAGAGATATGAGTGTAAGAAAATCGAAACTAATCACCGCCTGGGCGTCTGCCCTGGCGCTGGCGCTGTCTGTCACCTGCGTGTGCCCGGCGGATACCACGGACACGTCCGCGGACGCCGCGAAGACGGCGGCCGCCAAGAAGGCTGCGGACGCCAGGAAGAAAAAAGACACTGGGAAATACGCCAAGGGACCGACAGGGGCTACGCCGGCGCCGGCGCCGATGCCCTATGGCAAGAAGGTCAACGAATATTGGTGGCAGCGTCTGAATGAGGCGTTCATGGAGCAAAGCGCGACGCCCGTGATCGCAACTTGCACTCCGTCAACACCAGCCCCTACAGGCAAAGACGCGAAAGCCGTCGTCCCGGCCCCGGCTCCCACGCGCCGCATCGGCCCGCCGCCTTTTGATGGCCCGCCATACCCCACTCAGGAATGGCAACTCGGCGGCGGTCCGAATATCATCGGTGATCCAGGCGCTCTCCGAGACAGTCCGTACCCGCTGATGCAGGCCATTTATGACGGCCCCAGCGGCAAGGCGTGGTACGACAGCCGCATCCAGTTTTACGGCTGGGTCACGGTATCCGGAAACCTCAGCTCTTCGCACAACACCGGACCGAGTCAGCTTACCAATTATCCGGAGGTGTACGACGAGCGCGGGAACCGCGTCGAGGATGATCAGGACGTGCTTTATATCGAGCGCATGGCCGATGAAAACCAGACCGACCACATTGACTGGGGCTTTCGCATCGCCCTGCTCTATGGTCTGGACTACCGTTTCATGGCTTCCCGCGGCTATATCAACGATCACAACCTTTTTATCGCGAATAAATTCAGCGGGTTCGACACGCCGATGCTCTACGGGAATATCTATTTTCCGAACGTTGCCCAGGGCCTGAATCTTATCATCGGCCGCATTATTTCGCTGCCCGACATCGAGCAGCAGCTCGCGCCAAACAACCTGATGGCCAGTCACTCACTCGTGTATAGTTTTGATGACTACACGACGTGGGGCATCTGGACCGCGACCAAGCTCAATCAAAACTGGGTGCTTCAGTTGGGTCTGGCCTGCGGCGTTGACACCGCGCCCTGGGCGTATAATCTGCACGAACAAGGCTGCGAACCCACCGGCTCGGTGAATATTCAATACATCGATTCGGGTGGACATGATTCATTCTACGTCGGCATGAATTCGTTCAACAAAGGCAATTTCGGATTTAACAACCTCCAGGAGTGCATTGAGAGCTACACCCACAAGTTCAACGAGGTCGTTTGGACCACATTTGAGCTGCAGTACATGTGGACCAACGCATGCACAACGGTGCCCTCGTATAAAGTTCCCATTGAGGACGGGTTCTTCCCGACCCATAACGGCCGCGCATGGACGGGCGGCCTCGTCAATTACACCTGCTTTAGGTTGGCGTGCAACACGTTCCTGACGGTCCGCAATGAGTACTGGGATGACCCCAACGGTTATCGTTCGGGCTACTCCTCGCCCTACTCGGAACACGCCATCGGCATTACCTGGTGGCCCAATAAGCTGCTCGTCATCCGGCCGGAGATTCGTTTCGAGCATTGCTATAAGACGAACGGTCTCGCGAGCTCCTCAGCCGCCTTCAACACGAGCGGCGCGCCCGAAACCACTTACGGCGCTTACGACAATGGCACGCGAACAAGCCAGCTCACCTTTGCGATTGACGCCACGTTCCACTTCTAACACGGCGACCGTCCGCGCCTTGGAAACGAACTTGAAGTCTGTGTTTGGTGTGTAGAGAGGAATACCGCCTTCCGCTTGGGATTCTCGTGGTTGGGCAATCCCAGGCGGAGGCGGGCTGCGGGAGGAGCGGGCAGAAAGCCTTGCTTTGGGCGGACCTCCCGCTACGCGGGTCCACAGGGTTGAATCCAGCCGCCGATCGCGGAGGCGCCGATTATTTGCCCTTCTGCAAACCAGTAGTCACCATCAGTTCCAGCAGCCGCTGCCTCTCTGGTTTCATTCCTTTAAGGAACGTCGGGATGTCCTTGTATGCGCGCAGGGCATATTGCTGGGCCACGACGCCTCCGCCAATTTTCGGGGCATATTTGAAAATATTGAATTCGACAAACGAATTGTCCGGCGGAAAGGTAATGAAATCCACCATGACCTCGCCGGTCTTCGGGTTCTGGATCATGCTGCTCGGGGCATTCGGATTCTGCTTCTTCAGAGTTTCCACGAGATTGTTGGCCAGAGTCAACGGATTGTTGAGCTTTGGGTACTCTCGAATGGAGGCCAGCCTCTTCCAGGATTCCAGTTTCTCCCCCTCGGGGAGATACTCCTTCACGATTTCGTCTTCATTCTTGCCCTCCCAGGCAAGGGCCAGCGTTTGGCCGTCAAAATGAACGACTTCCTTTGGATCCGCCACGGGCTCTGCCGAGCGAGCCGCGATTCCCAGGATAAGCATGACTGTGCACAGGATGATTTTGTGTTTCATTTGGACGATCCGGGGTATCCCGGGTGGAACGGATTGCGAAGCGGCTGATTTAGAGGATAGTATCGACGGATTTCCCGCATGAGCTTTTGAGCGCGAATGGCGGATTCTCTTCGCTCTCGACCGGTAGCCAAGCACCTTTTTCCGATTGGCGCTCCGTTTCCTCCCCCGCGGGGCAGGGCGCCGCCCTTGAGGATCCGGATTTAGCCACCCGTGAGCGCGGCTCGGCTTCCGCCTTTTTCAATCCCGCCGAAATTCGGGCGCGCGCTTGCGGCGCCTCCCTAGTAGTCGTGAAAAACCGTGGCCCGAACCGCCTTGTCTCCCGCAAAGTAAATCGTGGTCCGCACGTTATTCACGGGGGCCAGTTCAGTCATATGCGTCCCGCCGACTCCGGCGCCGGCCATGCTCCCCCGATCGGTTCCCGACATCACCGCTCGCATATTATTTTCCGCGTCCGTCTCGGCGTTCCTGCGGATGTAGATCCAAACCTCCACTCCTTCCAGGTGGTCAAATTGCGTTGGCTCTCCCAGTGCGATGCGAATCTGGTCCTTCGTCAACCCAGCCACGGCATTGATATCGGTGACCTTTTTTTCCATAAAAATTTGCCGCTGCGCCGGGGAAAGCTCCGGATGTTGTTTCGCATATGCCCTGCCGGGAGGCGTTTGGCATCCCAGGAAAATGGCCGGAGTCAAAATAACGAAAAACGTGATCAAATACTTCATGAGGTGATTGCGGCAGCTTACTAGAGCGCTTCGGGTCGGCAATCCGAATTTTGGAACGCCCCACTTCGTTTTGCGTCCGGATTGTGATCATGGCTTCTCGAGGACCTCGCCGATCGGACGCATTCTTCTTCCGCCCCCCGGTTTGAAATTGGCAAACGGGAGGGATCGGGTTTTCAATGAAATGACGGAACCGTGGCCTTATCAACAGCTTACGGAGAGCCGGTTCGCCACCGGAGAATTCATGACGGGGCTCGTGCAGAAAGCGCGTCGGCGGGGAGCGCGGGGTCCGATTCGGAGGCCTTTCATCGCCCGGAAGTCGGCTGTCCGGGCCGTTGCAGATCGAATGGCAAGGGTGGGCCCCCCGACCCTGGGCTGCGCCGGGTACGGGGGATTCGGGAGGCCGCTGGGCTCGCCAATCGGCCCAATGCTCGAATTGCGGAGAGAAATCGAGGAGCGCCGCGAAGGCGGCCTCGTCTCCGCGAAATGGGGGCAATCGGCGTTCAGAAGCCATGCCGCAGGATATCGCCTGCTTTCCCAATGGTTCGCTCCAATGAGGCGCCGCAGTTTGCCTCCTTGGCCAGAGAAAAACGGATCGGTTTCCTCGTGAAATCAGAAAGCCGAATCGCCCGCGTGGTTGGTCTGCTGCACAATGCATGTTCTCCCAGAAAGCGATGGAGCATTCCGCTGTGAGGATCGGGTGACTTCCTGCCGAAGTCCTCGATTGGCGTTTTGCAAATTGCTGAGGAAAAGGCAACTGCGCGATTGAGAATGGATCGCGAATTGTTGGCAGTGGACGCCGAGCTTTTTGCAAAAAACGGGACACAAATGCATGGCTAACTTCGCGCAGACCGCCTGACTTGAGTCACTACGCCAATTTTGGGCTCTGCATCACAAGAAAGGAAGTTATTGCATTATGCGAATTATAATTGCAGTACGCAATGATCCTCACGTCTTCAAAGGTCCGAAGTCTTGCAATCCGCGAATAGTGATTGCATTTTGCAACTATTGGCTCGCAGATAGCCATGATAAAAAGCGAGTAGTTTGTTGCATTCTGCAATGGCATGCCCTCTGCTAAGCACCGCGCGTCGAACTGCGGTTCCGAGAGACTCCATCGCGCGGGACCCATTTTGCGCACCCAACCAAAAAACACCTACCAACCACCAACTAAGATATGAGTGTAAGAAAGTCGAAACTGTTGACTGCTTGCGCATCGGTCTTTGCGCTGGCGCTGACCGCCAACATCGCCTACTCGGCGGACACCACGGACACGTCCGCAGACGCCAAGAAGACTACAGCGGCCAAGAAGGCTGCTGATGCCAGGAAGAAAAAGGACCCGAGTAAGTACGCCAAGGGCCCTGCGGGGGCGACTCCGGCGCCGGCGGCGATACCTTATGGCAAGAAAGCCAATATATACTGGTGGCAGCGGCTGAATGAGGCGTTCGCTGAGCAAAGCGCCACTCAATGTTTCATTCCGCCCAAGCCCGGAGATCCTCCTGCGCCAGAGCGCCGCATCGGGCCCACGCCCTTTGACGGTCCGCCCTTCCCCGATCCGGATTGGCAGATCGGCGGCGGTCCGAACGTCATCGGCGATCCAGGGGCTCTTCGGGATAGCCCATGGCCGTTGATGCAGGCCATCTATGACGGCCCCAGCGGCAAGGCGTGGTACGACAGCCGCATCCAGTTCTATGGCTGGGTTACGGTATCCGGAAACATCAGCACTTCGCACAACACCGGGCCAAGTCAGCTTACCAATTTCCCCGAGGTGTACGATGAGCGCGGGAACCGCGTGGAGAATGACCAGGACGTGCTTTATATCGAACGCATGGCCGATCAGAATCAGACCGATCACATCGACTGGGGCTTTCGTATCGCCCTGCTCTACGGCCTGGACTACCGTTTCATGGCGTCTCGTGGCTATATCAACGATCAAAACCTGTTTAAGGCGAATAAGTTTAGTGGTTTCGACACGCCGATGTTTTACGGGAATCTCTACATTCCGTGGGTTGCCCAGGGAATGAGCGTCATCCTGGGTCGAATTATTTCGATGCCCGACATTGAACAGCAGCTCGCGCCGAACAACCTGATGGCCAGCCACTCGCTGGTATATAGTTTCGATAACTATACCATGTGGGGTCTCTGGACCGCCACCAAGCTCAATAAAAACTGGGTGCTTCAGTTGGGGCTGGCCTGCGGCGTTGACACCGCGGTTTGGGCCTATAATCTGCATGAACAGGGCTGCCAGCCTACCGGCTCGTGCAACCTTCAGTACATTGACTCGGGCGGCCACGATTCGTTCTACGTGGGCATGAATTCGTTCAACAAGGGCAACTTCGGCTTCAATAACATCCAGGAGTGCATCGAGAGCTACACCCACAAGTTCAACGACACCATCTGGACCACGTTCGAGTTCCAATACATGTGGACCAACGGCGTCACAACCGTGCCCACGTATAAGGTTCCCTACGAGGACGGATTCTTTCCGACCCACTATGGCAGAGCATGGGATTGTGGCCTCGTCAACTACACCTGCTTCAGGCTTGCGCCCAACGCGTTCTTCACGGTCCGCAACGAATGGTGGGATGATCCCCAGGGTTATCGCTCGGGCTATTCTTCGCCCTACTCGGAACACGCCATGGGGATTACCTGGTTCCCAAACAAGCTCCTCATGATCCGGCCGGAGATCCGTTTCGAGCATTGCTATAAGACGAATGGCCTGGCCAGCTCGTCTGCCGCCTTCAACACCAGCGGCGCGCCCGAAACCACCTACGGCGCTTACGACAACGGCACGCGGACAAGCCAGCTCACGTTCGCGATCGACGCCACCTTCCACTTCTAAGCCAAGTTGACGTTGCGCCCGGCTTGTCATCTGCCCCTTCGGGGCAGCCAGCCGGCCGGGCGCATCTTCTTTATCTCGCCTGACGGAATCAAATCCGTCAGGCGGGTTTTTTGGAGTGAAAGAGCGGTCCCGGAATTTGCCGCGACATCCCGCTCGTCAATCCATGCATTTTCTCTCATGGCGGTCATTCCCGGGAGAATCCGGGCGATGCTCCGCCGTTCACAAAGCTACAATTTTGATGTTAAACAAACGCAGATCTAAACTCGCGGTTCTCATGGCCGCTGCGCTGGCTACTGCATCGCCAGCCGCATTTGCCGACACCGCTTCGGAGCAAAAAGCCGCCAAGGAAGCTGCAGCGGCGACCACCAAGGAGGCTGCAGCGGCCGCCGCGGCGTTAGCTGAAAAGAAAAAACAAATGAGTTTCTGGGAGCGCCTGGATACCGACTTTCGCGAGCAGTTGGGGGCGCCATGTTTTACGCCGGCGGAGCCGGCTGCGCCTGCCGGAAAAGACGACAAAACTGCGCCGGCTCCGGATGCGTGTCAGCGGCGCGGGTTTCCGGCGCCATTTGACAGTCCTCCTTTCCCGGATGGGGAATGGCAGATCGGCGGGACGCCAAGCATTGGCGATCCCGGCATAGTGGCCCCGGGCCCGATCATGCAGGCATTTTACGATGGCCCAAATGGCGATGCATGGAAGGCCAGCCGATTTCAAATCTACGGCTGGGAGGATTTCTCCGGAAATCTGAGCACCTCTCATAATAATTCCACGCAGAGCGCCAACTTCCCCGAAGCTTACGACCTGCGCTCCAATCGCCTGGAGCAGAACCAATTCGTCCTGTATCTCGAGCGGGTTCCGGACGAGTGCCAGACCGATCATATTGACTGGGGATTCCGGATCTCTGGAGTGTATGGTCTGGACTATCGTTACATGATCTCGCGCGGGTTTCTCAGCAACCAATTGCTGAAGGATAATCACTACTACGGCTTCGACATGCCGATGATGTACGGCAATATCTACATCCCCTGGATCGCCCAGGGCATGAATATCTGCATTGGGCGGTTTATCTCCCTGGCCGATATTGAGGCGCAGCTCGCTCCGAACAATCCCATGTCGAGCCATTCCCTCCTCTACACGTTCGATCCATATACTCAGTGGGGGATGGCCGCCACGACCAAGCTGAGTAAGAAC
>Ga0302319_10017342_pt1 | contig 13194 bp, 10 predicted proteins | sample Bog_T0_2_FD_203319 | JGI IMG/M metagenome (GOLD analysis project Ga0302319, IMG submission 203319) | Peat permafrost microbial communities from Stordalen Mire near Abisko, Sweden - Bog_T0_2 | ecosystem: Environmental > Terrestrial > Soil > Wetlands > Peat | place: Sweden: Abisko, Stordalen Mire...
TCGTCGAGCGCGCGAACTTCGAAGGCCTCGCGCTTGAAAATCTTGCTGACATTACGGGCCTGCACAACTTTGGTTCCGGTAGCGATTCTATTTTCCGCGACTGTATTCATGACTAGGATTGCCCCTTAATTTTGATTGAGTCTCCGTCTTTCAGATCCTGTGGACCCTGCGTAATCACACTCTCGCCGCCGACCAGGCCGTCGACGAGGAAACCGTCTGTGCGCTGGCTCTGGATGTGAACTTCGCGCATGTGCGCCTTGCCATCAAAAGCTAGAAACACGACTTTCTTTCCGTTGAGGTCGCGTACGCCAGCGTTAGGAACAAAAACTCCCGCGGGTTGCTTGCTGGTTGACTTTTGTTCGTCTGCCAGGAACTTCACCGTGGCGTTCATCTCCGGGCGGAGATATTCGTCCGGATTCAACACTTGGACCTTTACCTGCACGGTGGCTTTCTGCCGATTGGCTTCGGGAGAAATCTGCGCGATCTCGCCGTTGTATTTGCGATCGGGGTAGGCATCGACAGTGACGATACCTTTTTGTTTGGGTCCGAGACGCGCGAAATCGGACTGCGCGATGTCGAGCTCAACCTGAATGTCGTTGAGATCGGCCAGCGAAACTACCGATCCCTGCGGACCACCCGCTGCGGCGCTGGCGAACTGCGCCGTGATCAACTCACCCTTTTCGGCGGTGCGGTCGAGAATCGTTCCGGTCACAGGGGCGCGGATTACGGTCGCGTCGAGCTGCGACTTGGCGTAATCGAGCTGGCCTTGCGCTTGCGCGACTGAGCCGCGGGCGCGCGCAATTTCTTCCGCACGGGGACCGAGCTTCATCAGTTGAAAAGCTTTTTCTAAAGAGTTCACTCGCTGCTGGTCAGAGTCAAACTTGGCGGTCGCGTCGTCGAACTGCTGCCGTGAAACCACTCCGGCGCTGGAGAGTTCTCTGATGCGGTCCAGGGATAATTTGTCGTTCACCAGCGTGGCGCGGGCTTCATCCAGATTGTGCTGCGCCTGCTGCACTTCCTCGGGACGTGATCCATGTTCGAGTTCGTCGAGATAGGCCTTCGCGTTATCGAGCGAGCCTTTGGCTTGTTCGTAGGCGGCGCGGAATTCTTCGTCTTCGAGGCGCACCAAAACCTGGCCTTCTTTCACCTTGTCGCCTTTTTCGACGCCAATCCAGGCCAGGCGGCCAGTGACTTTGGAATTCACATTGATGGTGTGATGAGCCACAATGTAGCCGGTTGCCGACAGCACGGTGCCGCCCACGTCGCTGCTTTCGGCGGAGGCGCGCGTAAGTTCGACTTCGGGAACGGTGCGCGAAAGCATGCGGTAGGCGAACGCCGACAGGCTCAGCAAAACTACAATTACGATTCCGACAATAATGTAGCGGCGTGCCCAGGCGGGCGGCTCTCCGCTATCGGCGCTGCGACCGCTGCGGTCGATGCGCAAGCCTTGTAACTCTTGGTGTTTGGCGTCAATCGGCATAAGAATAAATACGTACGCTCTGTTGAACTAGTTCTTCAAACCTGTAACTCAGCCTCGCAACGCGGTCAGAATATTTTGCCGCGCCGCGTGCCATGCCGGAGCGAAGCCGCCAACCAGGCCCATGATCAGTGCAAACGCGATGGCGGAAGCTGCCACCATCGGCGTAATTTGCAGGCTGAACACTACTTCGCTAAACGTCACTGCATTCGACGTTCCCGTCTGCATTCCGTTAAACGGAAGCATGAGCAGAATTCCGGCAAGGGCGCCTAAAAACGCGAGCATCAAAGATTCAAGAACGAACGATGTCAGAATCGAAGGGCGAGAAAATCCCAGCACGCGCAACGTGGCAATTTCGCGCCCGCGATACGCAACGGCCGCGTACATCGTGTTCATGGCCGCGAAACTCGAACCAATCGCCATGATGATCGCAACCACGATGCCAATGTATTTGATGGGAGCGCCGGAGTTGGTCTGCTTCGCGTAGTAATCCGTCTCGAGAATGCCTTCGAGTTTGAGACGCTGATCGTCGCTCACGCGGTTCTTAAGCGCGTCGGCGGCAATGGGATCGGTGGCGCGCAGGTAGGCGGAAGAGAAGCCGCCGGTGCGGTCGAAGTCGGCCGACATCTGATTCACGTCGCCCCAGACTTCCGATTCGTAGGCTGAGCCTCCGGCGTCGAACACGCCGACCACTTTCCATGAGCCTTTACCGAAATCCATGGTGTCGCCGATGTTGGCGTGAGTGAAGCGGCTGCGAATCGACTTGCTGACCACGACTTCGCGTTGCCCCGTCTGAAACCAGCGGCCATCGATTAGCCTTGCTCCAGGACGAAGCTCCAGTCCATCGGGCATCATGCCGCGAACCGTGACGTTGACCTCGCCGGTACCGTCTCGACGCGGGAGAACGATCACTACCACCAACTCGCCGGACGCCATGGGCTCGCCGTGACTATCTTTCGCGATGCCGGGCAAAACTTTGAGGGTGGGGAACAGGGCGGCGTCGAAGCCTCCGGACAATTCGGCCTCCGAGCCTTTGCGCAATACCAGGACATTCTGCGGATTGCCGCTGGATACAAACGCGCGCTTCAGTCCCGCCAGCAGCGCCATCAGGAAAATCGCCGTGGTCACAGTGAGCGCGATGCCCAGCGCAGTCATGATGGTAAGACCTTTGCGGAGCTTTAAATTGCGAATGTTGTAGCTGATCGGTATCGCCATAAGTTCGTCTCTTTATTTTTAGCGCCAGCCGCCGAGACGGCCGCGCTACTCTTCCGTGCTACCCAATATGGCGCAGGCCGTCCACAATGTTCATGCGCGACGCTTTGTATGCCGGTAAATATCCGCTGACAAATCCCACGATAGCGGCCACCGTCAAAGAAAGAGCAATCGTGGGTAGAGTGACCTTCATATCCAAGGGAACTCCCAGCGCAACAAAGCGTCGAGTCAAGGCCTGGATCAGAGGGACCGCCGCCACCACCCCCAGGGCTCCGCCCATCACGGCTAGCCCTACGGCTTCACCCACCAATAAAGAAAGCAGGCGCTGCCGGGTGAAGCCCAATGTTTTTAGCACAGCCACTTCACGCGTTCGGCCTCGGACCGACATCGCCATGGTGTTCGCCGACACCAGAAGAATCGTGAAGACAACCGCGCCGCAGATTCCCAGGATGAAGGCCTTCACATTTCCTAAAGACGCGACGAAACCGAGTTGAAACGCCTTCTCGCTTTCGGTCTTGGTCTGTAATGGCGAATTGCGAAACATGTCGTCAATTTCACTCGAAACCCGCGCCACCTCGCCTGACCCATCCACCTGAGTCGAGTACCAGCCGGCTTGTCCCTTGAACCAGGGCACGGCCTCTTCCAGATATTTCGCGTTGAAATACAATGCGTTTTGTGGTGGATCGCGGCGATAGATGCCACGGATGGTGAGTTCGGGGTTCACTGGGAAAATGGTGCCGAGCAAAGTAATCTTGTCGCCGATTTTCCAGCCGTACTTTTCAGCCAGAGTTACATCCACGAGCGCGCCGGCGCGGTCGCGCTGCCAGGCCAGAAGCTGGTCCGGAGGGACGATCTTGTCGGACGCAACTTTCAAGTATTCGTCTGGATCGGTAGCGAGCTGGGCAAAGAAATTTTCCGCGCGATCATCTTTATAGCGGCCGCCAAACCACGTCATGGGAGCAACCGCCACCACTCCGCGGATGCCGCGAATTTTGTCTCGGTAAAAAGCGGGAAGAAAAAAAGCCAACGAAACACGGTCGCGCGTGATCACCCTTCGCGCGGCTTCCGGAGCCACCTGGTCCACATAAAACGCGCGCCAGATGCTGGTCATCAGCGTCAGCAGGAGCAGCGAAAAGCCGATGCTGGCGATGGTCAGCAAGCTGCGCCGTTTGTTGCGAAACGTATTGCGCATCACAAAGCTGCCGAAAGTCATACGGTTTGGCCTAGCCTATGTGCCTCAAGCCTTCCACAATTTCGACGCTCGCTGCGTTGTAGGAAGGGATAACGGAACTCAAAAATCCCACCAGCGCCGCCACTAGAATGGCGACAACTAAAGTTCCCCCCGAGATAGTCATCTGGGCGAGAAAAAATCCCATGGGGGAGTTCTTCATGACCGTCAGCAGCATCCAGGCGAAGGAGCAGCCGAAGAGGCCTCCGATTACGGAAAGCGACATGGCCTCGCCCACAAAAAGTCCGAGGATAGTTCCGCGCTGAAAACCCAGAGTCTTAAGAACGGCAACTTCGCGCGTGCGCTCGCGAATCGACATCGCCATGGTGTTGGCCGAAACGAGCAGCGTAGTGAATACCACAGCCACGCAGATGCTCAGGATGAAAGCTTTGACGTTGCCGAGCATGTTGACGAAGCTTAATCCAAAAGCCTTCTCGCTCTCGGTCTTGGTAGGTTGCGGCGAATTGCGAAACATATCGTCAACGGTACTGGCCACCTTGGAAACATCCTCGGGTGTTGCGGCCATGATTCCGAAGGTTCCGGCCTCGCCTTTGAAAAAGCTGACAGCTTCTTCGAGATATTTTCCGTTAAAGTAAACCGTCTGATTCGTTGTAGGCCAGTGGTAGATGCCGCGAATGGTGAGTTCCAGATTTACGGGATAGATGGTCCCCTGCAAAACGATACGATCGCCGAGCTTCCAACCAAACTTTTTGACCAGTTCATCGTTCACGATGACGCCGGCGCGGTCGCGCTGCCAGGCGGCAAGTTGATCCGGAGGAATCTGCATCTCGGGAAACACTTTGGGAAATTCATCGGGATCGGTGGCGAACTGGGCGAAGAAATTCTCCGGCTTATTATCTTTATATAGACCGCCGAACCACGAATTGGGCACAACCGCAACCACTCCCGGCACGGCGCGGATTTTCTCCCGGTAAAACGCGGGCAAGAAGTTAGTCAGCGAAACGCGGTGCCGTGTCACCAGGCGGCGCGTTGACTCGGCGCTGCCTTTATCGATGTAAAAGCCATGCCAAAGCGTCATCATGAAGGTTAGCAGCAGCAGAGAAACTCCGATGCTGGCGACGGTCAGTATGCTGCGACGCTTATTGCGAAAGGCGTTCTTGGTGACGAATCGGGTCAAAGTCATTTTTTGATGCTCGTTGTTAGCCCACTTGCTTGCCCAACTTGGTTAACCCACTGGCCTGAGGACGACGCGGAATGCCGAACTGCGGAACAACCTGGTCCACGCAGGCCACAAGCATAAACGAACCAAGCCGCCGCTACAACTTGCCAAGCTCACTCGGATTCTTGCCCAAAGGCGTGAACCAGCGCATACCCATATTCAATCCCAGCGCAAGGCTTCGCCAGTGGAGATCGTCATCGAGCTTTCATGACAATTGTCACTTCAGGGTTTTCCCTCAAGTTAAAACCGCTTGGCGTCTAAAAGGTCACGCTGGGAGTTTAGTTTTCCGAGCGGGACTGGAGCACGTCGCTGGGGGAACGATTTAAACCAGCATTGAAGGTGGACATAGAGTGGCCCAAAAAATGACAATCCCGGCGGACGAAAGCGTCCGCGGTTCCACGGGCCGTACCGCCGTCGCTGTACCCGATTTTTACAGTACTTCGGTAACTCGAACGGGAATCTTCCGGGCGCTATCCTAACTTTGCCCCGGCTCCAATCCACGAGGTTCTCCGAAGGAGACGTGGGCTTTGTCTGGGATGAGGTACGAACCATGCCTGCAAAAATCGGCCACTTTGAGATATTGAGTGAACTCGCGAAGTCTGCGACTGGAGCGGTGTATAAAGCGACGGATCCGCAAACCAGCCAAACCGTCGCCCTGAAAGCCATTCAGTTGTCCGCCTTCGGCGAACGCGCTGGAGAACTCGAGAAGAGCCTGCTGGAAGAAGCGGAAACCACGAAGGTCTTGAGCCACTCGAATGTCACGTCAGTTTTTGGCGCGGGGGAAATCGATGGCCAATTTTGCGCCGCCATGGAATACATCCAGGGCAACAGCATCGCAACCATGTTGGCGAATAAAGAAGGATTTTCTATCTGGGATTTGCTCGACATTGGCAGGCAGGTCTGCGGTGGACTCGACCACGCGCACGCCCACAAAGTTTTCCATTTCAGCCTGGAGCCCGCCAAGATCATGTGCGGCTGGGACAGCACGGTCCGAATTCTAGGGTACGGCGTTTCGAGCGTTGGCAGGTTCACCGGCCAGATTCCCGGTGTGCCGGCGATTTTGCAATACATGTCGCCGGAACAGGTTCGTGGGGAAAACATTGACGCCCGTTCCAACTTCTTCAGCCTGGGTGCGATGTTCTACGAAATGACGACCGGTATCAAGCCGTTCGATGCGGACGACGCCGACACGCTGCGGCAAAACATTTTGCAGAGTACTCCGCAACCTCCCGCAGAACTGAATGCCAAACTTCACCCCATAATGAGCTCGCTCATCATGAAGGCACTGTCGAAGGACCCTGCGGAACGTTATCAGACTGGACGGCAATTACTGGATGATCTGGAGCAATGCAAGGAATCGAAGCCGAAGGCAGAGAAGCAGGCTGCACCGGCGGCGAAGAGCACGGCGGTTCCAGAGGCGGTGAAAGCCGGTACACCGGCGAAATTCACGGCTCCCGCCGCACCCGCTGCGCCACCGCCTGCCGTGGCAAAGCCCTCTGCTCCGGTTGGGGCTCCGGTTCAGAGCCAGCCGGCGCCAAGTAAGGCCGCAGCGAACAAGCTTGCGCCTCCAGTGTTCGCGCCAGCGAAGGCCGCTGCCACCGCTGCAAGTGCACGCAGTCAATCGGTTTCATCCATGCCGGTGAAAGCGGCGTCAAGCGCAGCGGCAACTCCCGTTGCGTCGAAGTCGGCATTCGTGGTTGACGATCCTGCCGCACAGGGTGGGAAAGTTGCGGTAGACCCGATGATGGCGGAAGACGCTCCGGCGCGGACCGGCGCGGTGAGCTTTTCGGAGATGACCGAACTGCCTCCACTCAAAGAGGTTTATATTGCGCCGCCACCACCGCCACCGCCACCGCCGGCCTTTGACGCCCAATCGGGTCACGGTGTGGGCGCTACTACGTACGAATTTCAAGAAGAAGAGGAGAAGCCGAAACTCCAGGCCCGCGAAGCCGCTCAAAGGGCCGTGAAGGAAATAAAAAACGTCCCGCCCAGCTTGATGATTTATTCCATAGCCGGCGCGGCGGTCGTAATTTTGATAATCGCGATCATTCTAGTGATGCACGTCAACAGTTTGAATAGTGACGGGGATTCCCCTCGTCCCACCGCCTCGGAAACGAGTCAGCCTGCGCCAACTTCGCGAGCTGTGCAGCCCGCACCGGTACAGCCCGAGCAGCCTGCCGCTCCGCAAGCTCAGCCGGAAGCTACGCAAACTGAGGATGAGACGGCCCGCACTGCAGCGCCCTCGGTGCGAGGAAAGAATGCGCGCAAGAAAGTCGCAGCACCGGTGGCGGCCGTAGTTGTGCCGGGACAACTAGCAATCGATTCCACGCCGCAGGGCGCGCAAGTGCAGATCGATGGAAAAATCGACCCTTCCTGGATTACGCCGTTTACTTTGTCAGGACTGGGAGCCGGCCAGCATTCGGTCACAGTCAGCAAAGCCGGATATTCTTCGGACACCCGCACTGTTGATGTGGCTTCAGGCAGCAAGGCATTCGTCGCCGCCCGGCTCACTCAGCTTGTGGCGACGCTTGCGGTCAGCAGCACTCCCGCCGGAGCCAACATTTACATCGATGGAAAGAACAGCGGCAAGGTCACTCCTGCTCAGGTTCCCGTGGACCAGGGTCAGCACGTCATCCTCGTCCGCAAGTCGGGATTTATTGACGAGACCACGAGCGCGCAACTTACTCTCGGCCAGACGACGAACTACTCTCCCACGCTGCGGGCCCTAGGCAACGTCGACGATATTAAGACCGTCGGTAAGATGAAGATGAAGTTATTCGGCGGAAAAGAGTCGCAAGGCATGGGAACGATCAGCGTGAAGACACAGCCCAAAGGCGCACAGGTGGCGGTCAACCAGCACATGCTGGAAAAAGATTCTCCGGTGGACTTCATGCTTGACCCGGGCAACTACATCGTCGACATCACCATGAGCGGTTACGCGCCGATTCACAAAGTTATTACTGTGGATAAAGGCGGTAAGGCCGTCATCGACGAGGTGATGCAGCACGAGTAGACGCAAAGGGGCGCTTACTCCGACTGTTGTGGCTACTGCTTGTTTTCCGAGACAAACAAGCTCGATACCTGATAATAGGCGGCGTCGACTTCATCGTGATGGAATTTCTGGAGGGAAACTCTTTGGCGGAGCGCTTTATTCGTGGTCCATTTACCCGCAGCCCAAGTGCTGCAGTATGGAACGCAAATCGCTAGCGCCCTGCTTGCCCAGGTCGTACAGCGTGCAGATGTGCGGATGATTCAGGCTGGAAATAACTCTGGCTTCGTGCTCGAAACGCTGCCGCCGCGCGTCATGAGCGAGATTGGGAGGAACAATCTTATGGCGACTGTGCGGTCCAGGCGCGAGTCGAGGGCACGGTAGACTTCGCCCATTCCCCCCGCCCCAATTGGCGCCAGAATCTCATAGGGGCCTGGTCTGACGCCCCTTTCAAGTGCCATGGATAGGCACGATTATAGGCCTTCGGCGCAGAGCGGCAAAATGCGGACGCTTCCAAGAAGGTGCTAATCCTACTGCAGTATGGGAAGAAGCTTTGGGAAAACGAAATGCAGGATGCGCCGTCGCCGTTTTAGCGTGGCAACTTGAAGTTCACAGTAATTTGCGTTTGCACTTCGACCGGGGAACCGTTCAGCAGGTACGGTTTGTATTTCCATTGTTTGACGGCATCCATAGCCGAGTTCGCCAGTTGGCGGTCTCCACTGACAACCTTGACTGCGGAGACGTTGCCGCTTTTGGAAATCGTGGCCAATAACTGAACTGGGCCTTCGAGGCGCAGCCGGAGCGCATTTGCCGAGTAAGCAGGCTGAACTTTTTTCAGGATCAGACCTTGCGATACCCCCTGCGATATGTTCACCGTCTGCAACACTGGAGTTGGCGCATTGCTCTGCGCAATCAGGCTGGGCAGCGCACTGCTGTCTGGGGAAACGATGCTAGCCAGAGCAGGAGGCGCCGCGTCGTTCACGAGTTCGTTGCCGGTACCCTTTTTCAGCTTGATGGGAGCGGTAGAGTCGACAGTTTTATTGGCAATGGGGGCTGCCGGTTTGGATGGCTCCGCATCTGGACTGGTATTTGCTGTGGGATTAGTCGCGGAAGCTGTGTTCCGAGGTATGGGCGCGCCCGCGGCTTTCGCAAAACTTGGGGCATCCGTGGATGTATTCGCGCTGAGAGTTGACTGAGATGAAGAATCAGCAGATGTCGCCGATTTTTGCGTCGAGCCTGCCGCGGCAGAGGGATTTGAAGCCGTAGCCGCGCCAGCGCTTGGGGCTGCAGGCAGAACTGGAGTAGGAGCCGGTCGATTGATTGGGGCTGAGTTTACCCCGATGGCGCTGATTCCCGATTGCGTCCAGGCGGCATAACCAGCGATCGCAATCAACACGACCGCAGCGATTGCGATGAGAACTTTCTTGCTGCCGCTGGTCGAGGGTTTGACTTCGCTGACATTCCCGGCAAAGGTGAAAGGCCCAGGGGCGGCGGCCGTTTTGCTTTTGTCCGCGGCAGTTTCCTCAAAGGGCGGATCTGGCTCCGAAATTTCTGGCACAGATTTCCGTCCGGTCGAAATGCCTGGCGCTGGCTCGCGGGCAGGCGCTGGCGCGCTGGCAGCGGTCGAGGAAAATCCCGGAAAGTGGGGTGAAACAAACGAAGCCTTTGCCTTGGACTCCGTCGCGGACGAGGAAGTGATTTTTGGAGCTAGAACTGGAGTAGGTCTTGCCGCCGGCGCAACTGGCGTCTCCTCGATCACGTCTAAAATATCGTCGCTTTCGACCGTTTCAGAAGCTAACGAAGCGTCAAGTTTTGCCGCCGCAGAATTTGAGGCCGAGCCGGAGGGCGCTTTCGCGGTTATGAACGCGGGAGCGGAGGTCTGCGGCGGCGGTTGATTTGGCGCAGAAACAGGAGCTTGCGGTACTCGTGCCGCAGTTGCGGGAACCTGTGCGATTGCGGGCTTCGGTGCCGCGGACTTGGGAGGGGCGCCGACCGCGGCCGGAGCCGATTTTGACGCCTCGCCTTTGCGCAACAAGCCGCGCGCAACCCGTAATGTTCCCTTCGCTTGTTCCACGTTTATGGGCTTGGTAAGCACAAGATTCGCGCCGATGCGAAAGGCTTTTGCGACTCCGGACTGACCTTCGACCACTGCGACTGCCAGGGACGATTGGTTCTCCGCCGTGTTGCGCGCGCTCTTGAAAAGAAGCGTGGCATTCTGTTCGTTATCGCAGTCCACCACGACCGCGTCGAAGCGTTCGGCCATCAATTTCTTAACCGCGCCAAATGGTTCGGTGCAGGGAATGACAGTGAAATCCAACTCGCTAAGAACCTGTGTAACGGTGCGAGCGGTCTTCTCGTCAGGACAGAAAAGGAGAGCTTGGTAACCCATATTAAGTTCATCGTAGGTACACTCGTAAGCTGCATCAAGTTACGGTGGTACTCAGACCAGCCTCGCCTTAGGCGGGCCAGAGCGGGCTTTTGGACCCTCGCCGGTTGGATTCGCAAGCGCGCATACAATAACCGTCATGCGCATTCCGCTATGGTTGAAGGTGATCTGGACCGCGGGCGTAATTTTGTGGGTTCCCTTGTACTGGCGGCAATACGGACTGCAGAATTTTCTTTTCTTTTGCGATCTTGGGAACTTCTTTATTGTCTTGGGACTGTGGCTGGAAAGTTCGCTTATCTTTTCCTGGCAGGCCGCATCGCTGCTACTTTTTCAGACATTGTTTGTCGTCGATCTGGCGGGCGCCTTCCTAAGCGGAAGGCACTGGATTGGGGGAACGGAATTTATGTTCGATCCGCAGGTTCCGCTCGCGATTCGTTTGCTTAGCCTGTTTCACGCGATCACGCCACCGTTGCTGTTATGGGCGATCTGGCGGCTAGGCTACGACGTGCGAGGCTGGAGATATCAGACGCTCACCGCGTGGGTGGTTGTTCCAATCAATTATTTCTGGCGTCCGCAGTACGATGTGAACTGGGCGCGCGGTCCCTTCTTCCAGGAGCAGCGCGTGGTGCCCGGGTTCGTTTATCTGCTGGCCTATCTTCTAGTTATTCCGGCAGTTGTCTATTATCCGACGCACCGATTCTTGGATTTACTAATGAGACGGAGGAAGTCGCAAGGTTAATCTTGCTTTTGGATCGCTATTAGCGCTGACTTTGTAATTTTGTAATCCCGGTATTCGATGGAAAGGATGGCTCGACCTCCGATCCGAAGTGTGCTTTCGGTGTGGTTTTGCGCAGGGAGATAGAAGCCGTTAACCTTGACGTAGTCGTGGGCGATTTCCGTTTTTCTGATCCAGAACGACGGATTCTTTCCGGGCTCTCCTTCGATTCGCACCACGGCGAAGTCGGTGGCGTCGACCCATATCTTTCCCCGATACAGGAACTTGTTTTTGGTCTTGGGAAGCAGGTTGAGAATGTACCGGCCCCCGTTGGGGGTATTTTCAAATCCGGCCATCGAAAAATCGTAGTTTTCCGGGTTGAGAGCCGACCGGCGCCGGTTCTCGTCGCTCGCGGCTTCCTGCTCTCCCTCCAGTAATTTCTTGAAAATGTGATCGATGATGAACGCCGAACCGGTCTGCGAGACGACGCTGAACTGCTTGGCGTTGGGAGCGTGGTAGGTGACGTTGACGACCATCTCGGCATCGCGGTCACTGGGCAATCCGCGGTACTGCATGCGGTAAACACGAGTGCCGACAAACTCTTGCAGAGCGGCGGCCCGCTGAGCATTTCGTTCCTGCAAGGTTTTGACGATCTGCTCGAGCGGCAGGGAAGCAGCGCTTGCCAGGGAGGGTGGCCGACTGGAGGGCTTGGCTTGTTCAACCGCGGGAACAGATACAAGGATTGCCAGGAACAACGCCGCGCGATTGCAAATTCGAGAATACATTGTGCTTTCCGGCCCTGCACAATGTTACTCTCTCGTGCGCAAAATCAGTTTGCCAATTGTGGCTTCTGCTCGATAGCTTGGCGGCATTCCCGGCTAGGGACCCTGGCAGAATTCTTCGACCGTGAATTCTAACTTCACCTACGCTCCCTTGGCCCCAGGGACTTCACCAAAGCCTGAAAGTCTGGCGGCGCTTCGCAGTCGACCGACACGGTTACACCCGACCGCGGGTGAACGAATTCAAGATGGCAAGCATGAAGAGCGACGCGGGCAATTCGCCGTTCGTCCGCCTCCGCCGGATGATATTTTCGGTCGCCGATAACAGGATGACCGAGCGCCGAAAACTGTACGCGAATTTGGTTCTGTAATCCAGTCTGCAGTGTTACACGCAGCAAAGAAGCGGCGCGCAGGCGCCGTTCGACGCAGTATTTAAGCTCAGCTCGATCCCCTTGAGAATCGTCAGCACGTGTCAACTTTTGAAACATGCCTTCCCGCCGAAAATGGTGAACCAAGGTTCCTTCTTTTGCGTTGAGATGGCCGCGAACCACCGCCAGATACTGCCGCGCTGGCGAGTGCGCAAGAAATTGGCGGACGAGTGCATCTCGATCCGGCTCGGTTTTTGCGAAGAGCATGATTCCGGAGGTGAAACGATCGATGCGGTGCACGACGAAAGCTCGTTGCCTTTTCCGTCGTAGTTCGGCAGAAAGCAAAGACCATGCGGAGGGAGCATCCGAGCCTTTCACCGGAATGGCGGCGAGGCCGGCAGGCTTGTCGATGGCAACAACGAAGTCGTCTTCGTAAAGCCTAACAAGCTCTCTTGAAGAACGATAATTTTTGCCTCCGCGACGCTCCGAATGTTGCCCGCCACTTCGTGAATTTCTTCTCATGTTTGCCATCAAGCAGTCTCGATCGCCCATCCTTCATATCCCGGTTTCGCATCGCGCAGGCTTATCCATAATGCGATTTGCAGGGCAACAAACACGGGCACAGAGAGTTGAAAGTGCGTCCAAACCGTTAGGGGCCCTAACAACGGCAGGAGAAACGAGAGATAGGCCAAGACCTTGATCGTTGCGCACAGCGGATGATCGGCGCGTCCGAGAGCCCAGTCAACCGTCAGCAATAATGCCGGCGCCAGCACCAGCAAATCGTATACGAATAGGTGCGGATTGATCAGGACGGCCGCGAAGATCAACGACGAAAAACGAAGCGCGAGGGCCCCATGCGA